>JAEEGH010003787.1_pt1 | contig 39328 bp, 21 predicted proteins | sample 9134181 | NCBI WGS metagenome assembly JAEEGH01 (sample SAMN16246544, study PRJNA631951) | gut metagenome | biome: gut microbiome; feature: rumen; material: DP-attached | host: Bos | place: Iran: Karaj | collected 2018-10 | reverse complement strand
GAATCCCTTAATAATTTTATCTATAATTGTGAATAATTTAGATTCTGGTTTATTTACCTTTCTTGCAATATTAGCAATAGATTCGATGTAGCAATCCTTGCCTACTCTTTCTGCTCTTATTGCTGCTTCGCCTGCAAGAACTACACTACCTGCCATAATCTTGTCGTCTTTAACACGCTTCACGCCCTTTGATTCACCAGTTAGGATTGATTCATCAAGTTCGATAGCACCATCTAGGATAAGTCCATCTACTGGTACTTGTTGGCCAGCAGCTAAGATGAATACATCATCCAAAACTAAATCATCTGTTGAGATTTCTGTCGTCTTAGAATCTCTAATAACATTGCAAGTAGCTTGCTTTACAATAGATAATTTTTGAACAGTCCATTTAGCTTTAATTTCTTGATAGATACCAATAGCAATGTTTATAGCAATCATAGAAGACGATATTGTATATGAGAAATAACCCATAATGTCTAATATGATGCAAAGAATCATAATTAAACTATTGCAGAAATTAAATGTATTTTGAACAATGATTTTTGTATAAGACTTTGTTTTATCTAAAGCTTTTCTATTAACTAAATTGTCTTTTAATCTATCTTCGACTTGCGCTTGTGTTAACCCAGTAAAAGCAGAAGCATTAATTCTTTCTGCTTTTTTTAATTTGAAACTATCTTTCTTATGAGAGATCTTCTTTTGTATACGTTCCTGCGAAGTCTTTTTCATACGCATATTTTAACATTTTAAAAGAAATAGTCGCAACTTATATAAATATTTAAATAAAAATAATGAAACCGAAAACATCTTTATGCGAAAAAACGCAATACGTATTGAATATTCTTAAATATTATTAATAAGTCTTAGCGCTGTATTTATACCATCAACGGCAGCAGATGTAATACCGCCTGCGTATCCTGCGCCCTCACCGGAAGGCATTAAACCTTTAATTGAAGATGAGAAATTATCATCTCTTAAGATTCTAACCGGGCTTGAAGATCTTGTTTCAACACCAGTAAATATAGCATCTTCATTTGCAAAGCCTTTTATCTTTCTATCAAATATTGGCATTGCTTCAACCAAAGATTTAGTTACATAATCTGGAAGGCATGCTCTTAAATCCGCCTCAACTACTCCAATTGGATAAGTTGGCTTTATAGAATTAAATGATGTAGATATCTTACCTTGCTTTAAATCGCCATATCTTTGACATGGAGCTTTATATGAATTAGAAATCTTATATGCAAGTGATTCATATTTTCTTTGGAATTCAACGCCGGCTAGAACGTTATCTGATTTAAAATCGCTTGGCTCTATTCCAACAAGCAAAGCTGAGTTAGCATTTATACCATCACGCTTTGAATAACTCATACCATTTGTAACTACCATCTCTTCTTCTGATGATGCAGCAACGACATAACCGCCCGGGCACATACAGAATGAATAGCAACTTCTTCCACTATCTAAATGACAAGCAAGCTTATATGGAGCTGGAGGTAGTTTTGTATACTCACTTCCATATTGAGAGAAAGATATATCCTTTTGTAGGTGCTCTACTCTAACACCAATAGAGAATGCTTTTTGAGCCATAATAACATGCTTAGATAGCATCTCAAATGTATCTCTCGCGCTATGCCCTATAGCCAATATACAATGGTTTGTTGTTATCTCTTCTTTGCATCCATCCTTTTCTATTACAACGGCTTGCAATTCGCCACAACTTTGCTTTATATCTACAAGCTTTGTGTTGAAATATACATCGCCTCCAAGCGCTATGATATCCTTTCTCATATTTTGAACTATGTTAATTAGAATATCTGTACCAATATGTGGTTTTGCTTCATAAGTTATATTTTCATTTGCGCCGTATTTTACGAATTCATTTAAAACTGTGTTTATTAAAGGCGATGATGTTCCGGTATTTAATTTGCCATCAGAAAATGTACCTGCACCACCTTCTCCAAATTGAATATTTGAATTTGGATTTAAAATGCATTCTTTATTAAACCTATCTACAGATGCCTTTCTATCTAATGCCTTTTCGCCCCTTTCAATTACTATTGGCTTTAATCCAGCCTTAGCAAGAGTTAACGCAGCAAATAGTCCGGCTGGCCCAGTTCCAACAACTACAGGCCTATATTTTAAAGCCCTAGCATTAATTCCTTTTAGCACATTGTCTAAAGAAAATACTTCTTCTTTATATTCTTGAATTTTATTATTCTTTTTAACGTGGTTTTCTTTATCTAATACTTCAACAAATAAAGAATAAACATACTTTAATTCTTTTTGTCTTGAATCAATAGATTTTTTTAATATCTTGTATCTAACAATAGAACTTGGCTTTATGCGAAGCGTTTGAGATAGAGATCTTTGGATGTCTATATCTGAATGAATAATTGGAACTTTTATTTCATTTACTTTTATTTGCATAATTCTTCTTTAATAGCATCAGCACAAACTAAAGCAGATGCTGCAGCAAAAGATAGGTTATATCCACCGCATTGACCATCTACGTCCAATACTTCACCTATTGCATATAGACCTTTTTGAAGTTTTGACTCCATTGTTTTATCATCGAAATCTTTTATTACAAGGCCGCCAGATAGGACTTGTGCGTTATCTATGCCAGCTAAGCCTTCTACTTTGCATTTATGGTGCTTTATAGCATAAGCTATATCGTCCTCTTCTTCAAAGTTAAAAGCAATGGCTTTATGTAATAGCCCACATAGAGGATGAGCCATTGGAGAATCATCTAAAATGTTATTAATTTCATCTTCTGTGTATTCTGGACAGAAGTCTATTTCTATATATGCATCTAAAGAATTAGTCTTTACTATTTCTCTTGCAATATATGCTGACATTTTAAATGCTAATATGCCACTTAAGAAATTATCTTTAAATAATAATTCCCCGGCTTCTTTAAATACCAACTTGTTTTTAATATATAGAGAGGCTACAGCCTTACACCTAACGCCATTAGCACCCTTTAGAGCGTTTGTTTTAATTGGCACTAGACTTTGCTCGAATTTTGTAGCTTTGTGCGAAAACGGACTAAATAAAGCGTGAGAATTAATTCCAAATGATGCATTAGAACCGCTAGCTAGAACTACTTTGCTTGCTTGGATAGAGAAATTCGCTCCGTTTAATATAAATGCGTCTTTGCTCTTTTCTATCTTTTCAATTTTTGTATTTAGGAATACTTTAGTATTTAGTTTTTGTAATTCATCTAAAAATACATTCAAAACTGTATTTGCACTTTCTGAATATGGATATGCTCTTCCCTCTGAATCGACCTTTAGCAATAGACCCATTGAATTATATAATTCATTCAATTTTTCATAATTATATTTATCTAATGCATATCTTGGGAAATCGTTATTGTAATTATCTAAAGATAAATCTTTATTTAAAATGTTGCATTTACCATTACCTGAAGCTAGTATCTTTTTGCCTATTCTATCTTTTGCTTCGATAATGCAAGCGTTTATGCCTTGCTTTCTTAATGAAATAGCAAGGATAATTCCACTCATTCCTCCACCGATTATTGCAACTTCAAATTTTTCCATTCTTTGTGTATTATATCATATAGCGTGCGCATTTGCTATAAATGACTAAAGGGTCATCTTTCGACGACCCTTTAAACTGCATTTTTTAAATCTTATGCTTTGATTGTGCTTTCTACAACATATTCGATTCCAGATACAGTCATTTCATAATCTACCGTAATATTCTTTAGAGCGTATGTTGTAGTATCTCCAGATTTAGTCTTTGAAATTTCAATTACAACTGTTGCTGTGCTAATTGTTACATCAGCATCTGTAATTCCTAAGAAATCCTTTGGAGTCTTAACTTCAGCAATTAGAGTAGCTGATTTATCTGCATCAACAATTCTTGTAGAAGTAAAAGCTTCAGCTTTGTAATCTAATGTAGAAGTTCCATCAACTAATTGAGTAGTATCCATTTGAATACCGGCATATGCTGTTTCAGTTCCATCAGATGTTCTTTCATAGATTCTATAGTCATCTACCTTGCTTGAAATTGTAATAGACATCTTATCTGAATTTACTTTAGAAGCTAGTGTGTAGAATGTTGTATCTACTAATTCTGTTGGCAAATCTATAACAGGAGTGTCTTCTGTTGGGTTACATGCTACTAATACGCATGTTAAAGAAATAATTGTTACGATTAATACAAGTGCGATTAATAAATTCTTTTTCATAATTATTTCTCCTCCTCTACCTTGTCATTTTTCTTTCTCTTAATGAACAAGCAAGATAAACCAAGACAAGCTAAGCTTACGCTTGAGATGGCTGCAGCTGATACAACTTCAAAAGTCTTATTTGAAGTCTTTCCAGCGATTGTCTTTGTAATGCTAATAGCCTTAGAACCAGCATTCATTAATAGGTTATATCTATCTGCAGCAGCGTTAAATGTCTTTGCATTGATTAATTCCTTATCTCCTTCAGCAACCTTAGCATATGCTTGAAGAATCTTTTGATAATCTGCAACCTTGCTGTATCCAAATACTGAACCAATTGTAGCTAAAGCATCGTTAATCTTATTTGGATCATATGTTGTTGTACCTTCTAGAGTCATAACAGCAGATTCATTGTAGTTTTCTGAAGCACCAATCTTTACATAGAATGTATACTTTGTCATTGATTTTAGATCGCTTAGTGTATCTGTTACAACATAGTTTTCATCATAGATGCCATCTTTGCTTACCATAATTTCGTATCCAGCAAATGATCCACCAAATACTAACTTGTTATAGTATGCAGTGATATCTGAAGCCTTAAAGTCTGCAGCTGTCCAATCTGCTTTCTCTACAGTGAATGCTAATACCTTTTCGTCTCCATCATATAGAGTAGCATCAGCGCCTTCTTTGATTCTAACTGTTACTCTATAGTTACCGGCTCCGATAACGTCTTCAACTTCTTCGTATACACCATCTACTTCCTTTTCATATTTAGCGATATATAAATCTTCGCTTGCTGTATCTAATTCGATAGCAGTCTTTAGGTCGCTTCCTGTGTACTTTGTAGAAGCATTCTTTAATTCTACAGTTTCAATATTCTTAGATAGAACTGTTAAATCTCCATATCCAGATACTGTTAATACATAGTTTGTAGCAGCATCGCCAGAGATTGTTAATGTTACACACTCTTGTGTTATAACACCAGGATCTTTATCCATTTGAGAAGCTTCAAGTGTTTCAAATGTTAATATTAATAATCCATTTTCAATATCGCTTTCAGCGAAATCTAGTAGACTTAATAAGTTATATCCCTTGTCGTTTTCGGCTGGAGCTAACTTAATATCCTTATATCCCATTGTGAAATCTTTAACTGTAATCTCAACGGCACGAGTTGTAATTGCAAATTCTACATCAGCTGTTGTGTTTGCAGTAATTGAGTAGTTAGCAGCATCAGCACCTGCTAAAGATGTAACGATTGCACTATATTCGCCAACATTGATTGGCTTAATTGCTGCATCATTGTTGTATGTAGCTACAGCTGTAACAACATCTGTGCCAAATACGCCATCAAATGCTACAACAATATCCTTCGCACTACCACTATATACTAGATCTGAAGCAGCAGTTGCTGTTAGGATTGTTAATTCTTTCTTTACAACAGTGAATACGCATACAACTTCGATATCGTAGTTAGAAGCTCTTGTACCATTAGCAACAGCTGTTACTGTGTATTGGTTATCTACAGAAGATACCTTAGCTGCAGCTACCATACCAGTTGAATCAATTGTTAATGACGCGATTTCATCTAATTCATATGGAATACCATCGATTAATTCGATTTCTGTAATTGTTGTGTCTTCAAATAATGTTCCGTATGTCTTGTTGATATTTGCAATTCTATATTTTAATGCACTCTTTGTTATACTAAATGTATTATGTTCTTGAACTGTGAATACATAGTTTTGAGCAGATGAACCAGTGAATGCAGCAACAATATCATATGTTCCTACTTCTGCACTTGTTGCAAAACCATCAGATGTGAATCCAGCAACTAAGTTCTCTGCATCTCTATCATATACGGCACGTCTTGAAGCATTTAATTCATCTAATAATAATGTATATTCAATATTATTTGATTCTTCGCTATATGTGAACAACTTAGAATATACCTTTGTTGCTTCACCAACGCTTACCTTAATTGCAAGTGAGCTAATTGTTATTGCAAAGTATGGATTTCCATTGATTGTTGGTAATGGATCTAATCCAGAAGCATAGTTATATACGATTGTATAACTATTTTCAGAAATTGAATCATGAGCAACTACGATTATGTACTTACCAACATTTCTTACGCTATCTACTAATTCATATTTATCTGTAGATAATTCAATGTAATCTTCATTAGCGCCATAATCTTTATCATTATTTAATTTATAGAACTTAACTTCTACGTTTGCGCCCTTATTTAAGTCAACCTTTACAAGTCCGCTTACAGAAGCCATTTTTGTAAATTCTGTAGCTCTATCAATTGCATCATATTCGATTGCTGGTAAGAATCCTGTGTAATCAATTGAAATTGTAGCTGTAACACCTTCAACTTCATAAATTACATAGAAAGTATTTGCATTGTAGTTGATATAAGCATCTGTATCGAATGCAATCTTTGCTACATAAACGCCTCTCTTTGTTACAACGCTTACAGGTTCTGCTCCATCTTCGACAACATACATGTTATTATCAGCATCCCATGTTGCTGGGTAGTATAGAGGATCGCAGTAGATTAAATCGAAGTATTTAGCATTGTTAGCATCTAATACACCCTTAATTACGCAAGCTACCGTGTTATATCCTTTATAACTTTCTGCTTCATAATAAGCATTGATAGGCTCATCATTCATGAACTTCATGCTCTTTTGAACATAAGTTGGAGTTGTGATTGCATCATAGTAGTTATAAGCTGTACCATATTCGCTATCGATAAATGCAGCATCTGAAATATCATCTACTTCATATTGTCTCAATAAGCTTACATCCGCTTTCTTAATTGTAACGATTCTTGTTACGCCTACAACATTACCTTCAACTTCATCTAGTCGAACAACACCAACTATTTCGTTTGGTTCATCATCAAAGATGTCTTCGCCATCTAAACTCTTAATGCTATCTGTTGTTGTTGGTAAATAGTAGTTATTTGCAACAGCACCTGATGCTAGAGAAATTGTTACATAGTATTCACCAGATGTAATATATTCTCTATAGTTATCATCATAAGTGATTTGAATAGCCGCTGCTTCAAATACATCTGAAATAATAATATTTGCTTCAGACAACTTTACTGTATCGCTAGAAGCAGCCTTCTTTGCACCACTATGATCTGTAATAATCCATGTAGCTTTTTGCTCTTGAGCATTATAAACTAAATCGTCTAATCCTCTATATTGAACATAAACTGTTCTTGGAGATACCGTAACGAACCATTCTCTTTGTAAAGATGTTGTTAAATAGTAGTTTTGATTTGTACAATCACCAACCGTGATTCTATAATCGCCAACGTCTTTAACATCGTTTGCTGGTTTGTATACTCTCTTGTAGTAAGCAGTAGCACTTACATCTGTCTTGAAGTAATTGTTACTTTCTACTTGAACATATTCACCAAACTTTGTATATGTTTCTCCAGATAATGTATAGTATGTTGTTCCAATATCAAGGGTTAAAGCTTCTTCGTATGAAATCTCTCCTGCATTATCTACTTGTTTATAGAATGTAACTCCTGTTGGAACATCTGTTAAGAAATATTTGTTATCTCCATTAATTACATATGTACCAACTGATGTATATGCACCATTCTTTTCTAGATAATAAATGTTATCCATTTCAAGGTTTACAGATGCAACTCTTGAATATGAAATTGTTTCATATGTCATTGGAATTGTAAATGTGTTTTTTTCATATGCAAAGTTATATGCAATTCCTTGATATACAAAATCTGTTGGGCTTGCCATTGTACCGCCATCTACAGCGTTACTCATTGATTTCCAAGATCCAACTAATTCGGCTTTGTTAATTGTATATGTATATGTTGGTTGCCATAAACTTGTTGCATAATTTGCATCATAATATTTGTTATCTACTTTGTATGCAACGATTCTATTAGTATCATCTAAGAAATCATACTTAAAGTTTTCGCTAATTTGTGAAGTTTCACCACTATTAACTCTTAATGTATATGTTCCTGCATCTTGAATGCTATTGAAATCATAGATATATGTAGAACCTTGCTTATATACAGCCCAAATGTCTCCGTTTGTATATGTTGGATTTGATGCCATTTGAGTTTTAGCATAATTATTTCCACAATCTAATGTATATAACTTAATAGATGGGACTGTTGTATATGCACTGCCATCATATGTTTTTGATCCAATACTCTTTGTATAGATTTCGCTGCTTGCAGCCCATGTATCATCATTTAGTAAATATGTACATGCATAACCTAAAGAAGCTTTAATAGTATAATTTGCACCAGATGAATTTCTAGCCATAATGCTATCCTTAAATTCATATTGTCTATAGTTATCTAAAGCATCTTGCATTGATGTTGCATATGAATAACATGCTTTTGATGCAACGTTTGCCGTTCCATTATATGCATCTAATGACCATACAAATAAGCCACTATCTTGAGAATAACCAGAAATCTTTGTTGCATCAACTACAGCAACAATTGTAGCTGAAGTTGAAGTTGAGCTCCATTCAAGTCCGAAAATATCTGTTTGTACATTTGCAATAGCACCCTTTGCAGTAAATGGTCTATTAATATAGTATGTATTTCCACCTAAAGTAATAGTTGTGCCATCTGTGCCAGAATATGAGGCTCTTGTATAAGTACCTGTTGTTTGAGCGTATGTACCATTTACTTGTTGCATTTGTAGTACATAATAATTACCTGATGGAATAGAATTTGAGAATACTACTGGTTGTACACCAACTGAGTTTGTTGCAGTTGCTGTGCCATAGCCATCACCACCTAATGATTTATCACTTCTTATATATCTATATGTATCATAAGCAATATCATATAATGTGCTTTGTTCGAATGTATAGAATACGCCGGATACTGAACCTTCTGCTGCAGCGGCACAAATACAACCACCATAGAAGTGTTCACTTACACTTGAAGATGTTGATGCCCCACTAACAGGGATTCCATGGTAGAACAAATCTTTTTCTTTTGATCCACAAATATATTGGCTAGAACCTACTAAGAACATTGCTATACCTGTCCAAGAGCAAATTACGCCGTTGATTGTTCCTGCAGTAGCAGTAGAACCTTTTGAAGCATTACTTCCTACATTCTCTGGAGTATATGCAGAACCAGCTGGGCCTGAAGAAACATTAATACCTGCGATGATACCAGCACAACCCATTCTATTGTTTCCGCTATCTTGAGTATTACCACCACCCCAAGCTCTTAGATTACCTGAACCTGTTGCTGTAATATTAGAAATTGTAGATGTTAATAAACTACCTGTAATACCGCCAACGAATGTTCTTGGGTAATTTCTTCTAAATCCCCAGTCTGTAGTTCCTTCAGCAAATGCAGAAAGGAAAGAACCTTCTGCTAATGTGATTTTAGAATTTGTTACATACGAAGATTTATCTACAGTTCCAGCATAACCACCCATACATACAGTACAAGCACCTTCTGTATCTTGGCCATATTTATTTGTTCCATAAGCAATACACATTCTACCATTAACTGTTAATGCGCAATTGTCAATTCTTGAATTATATAAATATCCGAACATAATACCGATAGATAAACCTCTATTTGAGTTACTATCACCATGGTCGCCGTGATTATTTGTCCAAGTGAATGCAAATGTGCCATTAAAATCTACATTTGTATTAATCATTGAAGAATATGCAAAGATTGAACCTAGATAACCTGCAGTATAGAAACCATATGCTTGGTCATCTAATCCGAATGGTGTAGCTCTTGAACCATATGTTGCAATAATAGAATCTTTATCCCCATATGTTGAGTTACCGCTTGCATCTAAGTAATTTACACCTGAAGACCATGCGCTCCAATCTGGGAAAGATGCATGCTCAGCAATAATTGGGTCTTCTGTTCCTCCATTGCCGCCTACTAAAGTACCAGACGCTGAAGTAATAGAAATAGAATGACCGCAACCATCTAAATAGTGATATTTAACTGATTTATATGTTGTGTTGCTTGTCATTGTAATATCTGCTGTTAGATATCCATAAGTTGGATTATCTTCAGTTGCCGCTGTTGCGAACCAATTCATTAAATCTGTTGAGTCTGAAATAGCAACTGCGCCGGCATTTAAAGCATATGAGCTTTGATAGCCACTTTCTACAACACCATTTAAGCCGATCGATTCAGCTGATGCTGTATTAATATCTGATGTATTCATAACTGTAGCAATACTATATGCTGCTACCACCAAAAGGATGATAACAAGTATGCTAGTTAAAATTTTGTTGTTCATTTTTAATTTATTCATATTTATTACCTCCTTTTTAGAATTGTGCTTTATCTTCTATTCCACCGCTCGACTTTTTCTTTGATTGTTCCGGTGGTCTCTTTTTGATTGATTCCGGCTGTGGCCTTCTTGTGCCGCCGCTTGGCGCAGGTCTTCTTGGCTTTCTCTTGCCGCCTTTTCTGCCGCCCTTCTTATTCTTATTCTTTACTACGACTATAATAACTACTACGATTATTACAACAACTACGGCTGCAGCAATTATATAATATAGGTTATTACCTTCAAAGAATGATGAAATACCACTACCTGATCCGTTCTTTTTCTTATCTCCAGTTGCTTGAGCAATAGTAATTTCTGCCTCTTGTTCTGTGTAGTAATTACCATCTGAGAAATAAACCTTTACCGTGTATGTACCTGGGTTTAGTGTACCATCAGCATTTAATTCTACCTTGTTACCAGAAGCATCATAATATTCGAATTCTGCTTCTTGTGTTACGCCTAGTGCATTCTTAAATGTAGCTCTTAAGTCACTTAAATCTGTTGCAGAGTCGATATCTTCAATAATATCTTGTAATTCAATGAAGCTTACCTTTTCTACTTGTTTTTTAGTGATTGTAATCATTACTTCAATTTCATTATTTGCAAATGAATCACTTGTGAAATATATCTTACCAATATATTCGCCGACATCCATTGGAATCGAATTATTACTCTCATCTTTTTCATCTACGTAATATGATACATAAACGACATCTGTTCCAATTGTAAAGTAATCGATAGCTCCAACATCTTCAAATCCTTCTAGGTAGTAATACTTAATTGTTGCATTTGTATCAATTGTGAATCTTCCTGGATGGTATTTGCCAGTATATGCTTCAACAATATTTACTGGAGTAACTTTTGGCATTGCTGCTTTATCAATTTCTAGAGTAATTGTTCTATTGAATGGATTATAGTTTTCCATCGTAATATTTACAGAAATTGTGTAAATACCAACATTGCTGAATTTAAATGGGTAATCGTCCATACTTACACCTGATTTATATTCCCAACTTGTGTTACTCTTAATATTCTTTGCTAAATCGCCATTATCTTTATAGTCACTACCAATATATATATACTTAACTACTGCGCCCTTAGCTATATATTCAGCAAGAGCATCGCCTTCTACAACAACAGAATGATAATTCTCTTCTGTAGAATCAACATAGTTATATTTAATTGATTCGAAGCTTATTCCTTCAAAATCTGCTTTTTCGATTGTGAATGTTGCAGAGCCTGAAGCAGAATCGAAGCATTCATCTCCTAAGAAAGCAATTCTGAATAGGTAATCACCTGATTCAATATATGAAGCTGGATTTTCTGCGTTAATGATTTGGCCATTTCTAATATATACTAATTCGATTACGCTAGAGATATCAGATACTACTACTTTAACGCCATCAACAATCTTGTTATATTCGAACGCACCATTCTTTACGCAAACAACTGTTGTTGCGCCATCGTTTGCAGTAATCTTTAAATCTGCATCTAACAATCTAAATTCATGTGTTTCACCATCATATTTAGCTGTTACTTTCTTTGTTTCAATTTTTGTTGATGCCTTTACGATTGTTAGATATGTATCATCATAGTTCTTATCATAGAAATTAGTACAATTTGCGAATGAAATTTGAACTAAATACTTTCCTACTTGGAATGGCTCTTTATCTGTCTTTGATGTGTAATCTACAACGTTATTATTAACTTTGAAATAATAAATTGTGAATTTACCATCTTTGTAATAATCTTCGTCCATATTTGTAAGTGTCTTGATCTTGAACTTTTGACCATCACCTGTGTAATAATAATCTTGAGGTGTTAAATCTACATTTAAATAGCCCTTAGTAATTACAAACTTAATTGGATTACCAGAATTACCTACTTCGTAGTTGCCGCCTTCTTTGCCACCAATTGTAATCTTTGCGAAATATGTACCAACATCAACAACGCCCTTTACCTCTCCTTCTTCAGTTACTACAGTTGCTGCTGTTGTGCAAGTAGAATCTGTATAATAAGTGATTGTAGCATCCTTAGTTTCGCCATATACATTTGTATATTTTCCTGTAATGTTATGAGCTATACCATCTAATGTTATTGTTGTGTTGTAATCTTCTTGATCATCTAACTTTGTTATAACAATTACGCTCTTCTTTACAACATTAATCTTGAAAGATGTATTTGTATTAACAATATTGTAATTATTATTTGCAACTGCAGGCTTAACTGAAGTCGCATATGCTCCAACAGATGGATATACAATAGTTTCATCTTTAATAGTAATCTTAGCGTCTGTAACTAAATCTAATACAAGATCTTCTCCTACACCATGAACTGTGATTTGAGATGGGATTGTCATACCATACTCATAAGAAGATAATACTTGGTCTGAGTAATCTGCTAAATTAACATTTATTGTTGATGGAGCAATAGTTGATTTAGCAATCTTCTTTTCAATTGGGAAATTTTCTGTATCAGTTGTTAATGTGTTTAGATTTGTTGTTGAAGATCCATTAATAAATCTTACTAAATACTTATTGTAGTAATCTCCAATGCTATTAACGCTTAATTTAACATCCCATGTTCCAGCATTTGCAGAATCATATGTAGCTACAACTTTCAAGTATTCTTCCTTAATTGCTGGTTCTGTATATAAGTATTGATCCGAATAAATCAATGTGGTGCCAGAAATTAATTCAGTGCCTGTTGTATAAATCTTAACTGTCAATTCTTTTGAAGAAACAGAAGAAGCATCATATGACTTGTTGAATAAAGAATTTAGAGCATCTTCCGACATAGATTTTAAAGCAACATTGTTATAGAATAGGTTATCTAGCGTGATACCTAAACCAGCAATGATAATCTTTATATTCCAACGGATAGATTCTTCTTGTTCTGTTGCACCATTTGTTACATAGCCATCTCCATTCGCATATACATCAGCATACATGCCTTCTTTGCTTACTAATCTCATTTGTAATGTTTGCTTATTCATTTCAAAATCGATTACAAATGTGTTTGGTTGATTAGACTTTAAAGTCTTATCGTATGTTACCCAAATTGGATTACCGTTTGCATCATCTTGATACGCATATTGTAGATATGCACCAGATGCGCCAAACACCGGAGTAAATGAAATTTTTACTGTTGTTGGGCAATAACCAAGTTGAGCATAATAACTTAAATATTCACCTTTATTTAAAGCCTTAACGTTCTTTAAATCTATTTGTGTTGTATCAATCTTAGCTGTAAATACATCTTGTACTTCGTTTCCAGCTGCGTCTTGATAATAAATTGCTTGTGTTGAGTTTGTACCAGTTAACTTAACAATACAATCCCATCTAGAATCATTAATCTTTGTGTACTTAATATGACCACTACCAGATTCTACACCAGATAAGTTATAATCTCTTACTTCGTATGAAACGATAATGTCATCGTATTGCCAATCTAATAATTCTAATTCTGTAATTTGATCACCCTTATTATCTTCAGCTGTTTCGCTGTATAGATAATATCTTACATTCTTGATTTCTGGAGCTACAGCATCGATAAATGCTTGAATTGAGTTTGTAGAAACTAAAATGTAATGAGTATTTTCATTATCTCCAGCTTTGAAATATGGGTTTTCTAGATATGCAACAACTGTATAGTAGTATTTGCCTGATTCTGTGATGTCGATTGTGCCGTTTACTGTATTTGGCATTGCAATCATTTCAGATTGAGAATCATTACCCATTGCATATGTATAATAATCAATAGTGTTTGCTTTGTTTGCATAATTGAATGTAATAGTATCTGATTGTAACCATGAAGTTGAAGAGCTCTCTACTGACATATTAAACAAACTTGCTCTACCAGAATTGATTGTATATGTATATACCATATTTGCATCTTCTGCATTGTAATCTACAAGAACGTATGATGCTGTATCATAATATGCATAATCATGACCATCAATAGTCTTTTTAGATGTAACTGCATATTCACCTGGAAGATAAATCTTATTTAAATCTGAAACAGTATATGTTGTTTCATTGATTGTATATGTAACATTTTCTGCATACGCAGTTTTGTTAACTGTATCTACTTGTAAATAGTCATTATTGCCTCTCTTAACTCTTGGAGTTGGAGTTTTGAAAGTTAAACCATCATAATACTTACTTGCATCAGTAATATAGTTAGCTGTTGCTTGTTGAGTATTATTGTTTTGATATGTAAATGTTGCCTTTTCACCAAATGTGAAGATTAAAGCACCTTCTGTGTATGGGCTTACATAATATAGATAAGCGCCATAGCTATCTTGTGGGTCGATAACTGTTGAAGATACTTCTCCTCTTGCATCTGTACAAGCCTCTAATGACCAAATGAAATATCCTTTTTGGCCATCTTCCATATCATAGTGTTTTAGATCGTCTGTTGCTGATTCAATACCAGTAGCAGTAAATCCTGTTGCTATAGCTTCTACTCTAATTAATTTTGTAGAATCTTTTGCGTAGTCATAAGATACTGTTAATGAGCCATCACCATTTTTAGCAAAGATTTCAGCCCATGTACCATATGCTAATTTTCCGTTAGAGTCGATTGTTGTATAAGATGAACCATTTGCTTGAGCAAGGCCGATGTAGTCAAATAGCATAACGACTTGAGATACAGCGCCTGTTGTTTCACCAATTACATCGAATAAACAACCTTGAATATTCTTGATTTCAATATTGCCGTCTTCTTTCCAAATGTTTGTTCTAGCACCTGTCCAAGCAGAGATTAAACCTGAAATTTGTCCAGCTGCTAATTCTCTATGGCTAAATGAGTTTGCTTGAACATAGATATCCCCTGCTACAGCACCACCTGCTAAGCCCCATGCGCCATCGTTGTTTCTGTTTGTAACATCGTGGCCACACATAGCAATAACAGAACCTTCGCCAGCAATTGAACAATTAACAATCTTTGCATCGCTACCAGTTCTAATAATTGCGGCTATACCACCAGCAACGGCGCCAGCAGTTTTCTTACCTACGTCATCTCTTGAACCATCAGCTAAAGCTAAGACACCACCATCATTCATTAAGGTTGTTCTTGTAACTGTTCCTGAATAAATAGCGCCACAAATACCACCAACTAGACAAGAGTTGTATTGTAATTGTGTTCTTGAGTCGAATGTGTTTCTATATCTTGCAGCTTGACCTACAGCAAACGCACCAGTTAATGTGATATTACAATTTTCAATAGTTCCACCATAATTAACACCACAAACAATACCTGCTACTGTTGGGCAGTCATTTCCTGTTGAATATGAAGATCTATTGATTAGTGTTGAATTTGATGATGTTAATGAAGCGTTTACACTTAATTCTCCAGATGAATTTGAAATCCAATCAATATTTAAGTTCTTGATTGTACCTCTATTTGCACCCATTAACATACCTGTATAGTAATAGTTTCTAGATTCACCAAATAGTTCACCATATGAGATGAAGTTATCATCAATTGTTGTACCGCCAACTCTTGGCTTCATAGTAACTGTATATGCGTTACCATCTAAAATTCCATAGAATTCTTTTGATGATGCAACCACATTTAATGCAGGCATATCATAAGTAAAACTTGCTGTTAATACACCAATAGATGAAGATGTTGCATTATTAATAAAACTCAATAAACCAGCTCCTGTTGAAATCTCAACGGCTCCTGATCCATATAAAGAAGTAATCTTAGCGCTTGTCATATGGTATTTGCCATCTGAGCCAAGTTCATAATCTGAACTTGCAGCGCTAATCATATTCTTTCCTGTTGAATCATATAAATAACCATCACTTGATTCAAATGTTGTTACATTAATTGTATCTGCATATGTAGTATTAAGAAGTTTTTGCTCGAATAGAGAAGTCATAGCAAAAGCCATAGCTAAAACTATAACTAAACTAATAACACTTATAATATATAGATTTTTAATATTTTTAGTTTTCATTCTTGCAATCCTCCTTAGTCTAGTACATACATAGTAATTGTTACGGTTTGAGTTAGCGCTGGACTAATTGTACCGATTGATGCTTCTACTGTGTAGTAGCTAGAAATTGCTAATGTGTAATATGTAATATCTGCATAGTAGTTAGCAGCAGCTGTAGATGTTGTAATTGGAACATAAGCATTTCTATCTGATGCAGTATCATTCAATGTATAGAATGTGCCTTCTGTTTCAGCAGTAACGCTTGCTACAGTTCTTACATAATATTCATATGAACCAACATTTGTCTTTCCAGAGTCAATCTTAACTGGTACATATGTATTATTTGTGAAGATGTAGTATTCTGTATTAGCTTGTAAATCTTCTGTTTCGATTTCAGTAAATGTGTAATATGTTGTGTTAGCATCATAATTTGTACCATTACCTCTTAACTTAACAGGGTTATATCTACCTAATACATAGTATTCTTGTGCTGTTTCACCTACTGTTGTTGCAGTATATGTATATCTTGTCTTATTTGCGAAAGCGTTAACACCAAATAGCGTTCCGTTTTCGTCTTTTGCTGTTGTAAAGTCAATTGTTACATCCATATAATCTGATGTACCATCAGCGAAGTATACCATTAGAGTTCTTGTAGCCATTTGTGCTGCATATTCTTTTGGTGTTAGAGTTGTTGGCTTAGATGTTTCATCAACATAAACTTCGAAGATATAATCATCAGCTTCAACTCTACGAATTGTCTTTGGAGCAAATTCGATATCAACATATTGTACGATTTCGTAATCTGTGCCCTTACCAAAGTAGAAGTATACTGTTTCTGTGCTTCCTTCTCTTGTTAGGTTCAATCTAGATGTATCCCAGTAAACTGGTAGAGAATATGTTGTGTATTCTGTTGCAACATTTAACTTACATGCTTCGCCTTCATATAGATATGTACCATCAGCACTTGAATATCTATATTGACTTCTAATTGCCTTCTTAGCAGCATTTAAATCTGTTGTAGATGTTACAATCTTTGTGTACTTAACAATATCGTCTGCTGTTCCGAATATTTCATCGATACCTGCTGTAGATAATGTAATTGTGAAGCTTGTTGCATATGATACATCCATTGTATCTTCAAAGATGTTATATGTAATTGTGCCATCGTCCTTAATTCTATAAGAATATGGGTTAATAGCTCCTGCTTCTGTGATAGCAGATGTATCAACTGTCATCATGCTTGCACTTCTATCTAAGATTTCATAGTTGATTGTGAAGTATAAGTCATTTGTTAGATAGCATCTAGCAACTAAACCTACCTTTTGTTCTACGCCAACCTTATATGTGCTTAAATCAATTGCTACCCAATCCTCATTTTCATCTTGAATCATCCACTTGATTACGTTCATTTGTCCGATTGAGTTTGCAAGATTTGTATTATATACAACTGATACTGTGCTTGGGAATGCAGATGTTCCTAAGTAGTCAACCTTAATTGGGTCTACCTTATATGTACCGCCCATGTATTCACTACCTTCTAGAGCAATTCCCTTAATAGCTGTACCATCAACCTTAACATTGATTGTGTATTCTTGATAGAATGGTGAAGTTTGATCTGTAGGGTTTAACTTATAGCCTTCAACTGTTCTATCTGCTTCGTACTTATCAACATCAAAGCCGATAACTGCAGTAAATTGTGTATAGTCTGTTGTATAATCAACATTAAAGTTTTCAACTTCACTTCTTAACCAAGCTACAGGCATTTCTAATACTTTACTATTTGTGAATTGAACATATGCTGTTGTTGGATAGTAATCATATGGATCTACTACGTTATGGAATGCATATGGGTCAATTGTTAAAGTTGTCTTTGTTAAGTCAGAATCGAAGTAAATACCTTGAATTTGGTTTCTACTTACAGATACATCAACTTTTTGAGTCCATGTGAAGATATCTCCAGATGGATATGCGTTAGGGTCTAGTTGTACAGTTGCTTGTGAGATTTCTGTCTTATCAATATCCCAGTTGTATGTTACAGTTGCAATATCTGACCATACTACTGATACCATTTCAGAATATGTATCGTAGTTAACCATTACCTTGCTTTGATATGGGTTGTACTTAGCATACTTAGTATTATCAGTCATATATAAGTAATATTCATATGGTTGTACTTCTAGCATATTTGTTCTTGTACCGAATGATACACTTGTTACTTTTCTTGATGGAACATCGAATGTTAATTCAATAACTTGTTCATTTTGTGTTCCTTGAGCAACTGTTGCGTATAACTTGTATTGAGCACCAGCAACTGAGTGAGTTGTTCCCGTTACTCTTTCAAATAATTCGTTGATGTTGCTACCTTCTTCTGTATCCCACTTGTCAACCTTTATCTTACCAGCTGTTCCATCTGAATATGTGAAGTAGATTTCATCTGGTGTGTATTTAGCTAAAGTTGATGTTTCATCGAATTGATATAAATCAACTTTGATTGTATTATTTGTTGCGCCTTCAACGATTACATTTGTAATTGTTGAATTCTTGTAATTTATAGTCATTGGAGCAACTGTGCCGTTTGGGAACTTAACTAGAATTGTTTGATCCCAACCGCCATCTTCTGAAGCAAGATTTACATAATTGAAATCATGCTTAATCGTCCAGTTGCCATCATTATCTAAATCTGGATTTGATCCATCTTGTGTAGATGCAAATTTCAATGAAGATGTTTCTACTCTTCTTGAAATGCCATCAGCTGTGTAAATGAAAATGTAAGCTGGCATATCTTGATATACGAATAGATTTTGTTCATCTATCTTTGTAATTGCAGCTGTAGATGGTCCGCCTTGAACAACAAACTTAATTCTTAATGTCTTTGTTTCTGCGCCATTGTTGAATGGAGCTGTAGCTACGATATAGAATGTTTGAGCTGTAGCCAATTTTTCTGCCAAATTCTCTTTTGAAACTGTTGTATCTGTTCCTTCATACTTGAATGTGATTGCAGCTTTATATAGAGCTGTAGCCTTTTGATATGTAGCTGTATGATCAGTTCCAAAATATTGCTTGTAATAATCTTCAGCAGCGTCAGCATCTGATGTATGCATATATGGGTTATATGTAATCGTCGTTGGCGTGCTATCCCATGTTACAGCACCATCTTGTCCTGTGTATTGAGAATCACCTACAGATGGAGATGTGTTGAAGATATGAAGATTTGTGAAGTAATTTGAACTACGTGAATTTGCTGTATATGTTACTTCCTTTGTACCATTTAGGAATGTATATGGATTACCATCAGCATCTACAACGGCTTCGTTCTTATCTTGGTTAGTGAAGTAGATATTTGTTAATTGTCCACGTACGATATTTAATCCAAGATGTGATTCATTAGTTACAGCAAATGGTAAGAATCTTTGAATTAAGCTCTTAACTTGGTTTTCAAGTCCAACTAAACCTGCAGCAGCACTGATTAATCCGCTACCGATATCTACATTAACAAGTAAGCTTAATACATCGCTTAATAAAGCTGGAACGATATCATAGAATTCATCCCATAATGCGTTTTGATCAGCTCTATTCCAATGAACCTTAGATAAGTAGTTTTGAGAGAATCCCTTACCTGCCTTAATATCCATATTAGATAAGTCTAGAATTGTTTCTGGTCCTAAGATGTAATATAACAAGTTATCGATTAAGTAGTTAATCATATATGTATTAACTTGTACATCTGCGTTTAATACGCCAACACCAGAATTCTTATCGCAAGATAGATATACATCGATCATATCGAATAGAGATACGATATCTAAATCGCCAAAGAACCCAGATAAACCACTTTGTGTTTCTAATTTAACAATTTCATATGTTCTTCTTGTTACATTTCTGCAAGCATAGAATGAATAAGTAGTTGTAATCTTAGTAATTTCAACTTCATTATCGCCATCCTTTTCTGTAAATACGCTTGTATCTACATGTTTAATATAATATACAGTATTCTTAATTGATGCAGAAGCTTCTGGAATTTGATCTACTGACGAGATTTCTTCTAAAGATAATGCTTTAGCTGTTCCGTCATCTTCGATTCTATAGAATGAACCAAGAGTTTCTGTTGAATAACGAGTATTACCATCTACAGATAATTTTGTTGCAGCTTGTCCATTTAAGAATTCATAATACTTTCCTGCATTATTTACATTCTTTAAGTTAGAACCTCTTGTTTCCCATTCATATGTTGAGATTACTTGAGTTGCCTTAGCTACTGGAAGACCAGAATCTGGATCTGCTTCTTCCTCTTCCTCTTCTTCTTGAGTATCTGTATCACCTGTTACTGAATCTACAACCTTATTTAGATCTTCATCAGCTGTACCAATTAAGCTTCCAAGCAATCCATTAATTGTTTCTAATAGACCATCAAATGTTTCACCTAATTGATCAAGCAAACTCTTTTCGCCAATCTTGTTGCCATTTTCATCCTCAATATCCTTAGCTAAGCTAATAGAAATTGTTCCAAGTATATTACCAACATCTACTACGGCTGTAATTAAGCCAGAGCAGATTGTTAAGTTGATGTTACTTGTATTGTAATTTAATTCAGCATAGATAAGTGGAGTCTTAGTACCCTTTCCTGCGTTCTTAAATTCTGTTTCATCAATATCTGCAATTGTAATTAGGATAGAATCCTTAGATGCAGTTGCATTATTTGTATTCGCAAGAGTTGTAGTCTTCTTTAATTTTTCAATATATAGTCTTGTATATTGAGCTTTTCCTGCTGTTGATGTGTAGTTATCAATATCTACATATAAACCGATTTCTAGGTTCTTAAATAATGTCTTTGCCAAATATGCACCATTAATAGCATTCCAATCCGGAACAGCATCAAGATCTTTATAGAACTTGAAAGCTCCTCTTTCACCGGCTGCTAATTCCAAAGTGATATCAGCAAATACTGATCTTTCAACGCCAACGCTTAAGCCTAATCTACCTTCTTGGATATCAACTTCTAGGCCGACATCGAATTCTAGATACATGCTGAATCCTAATAATTCTCTGAAGATTGCTTCGAATACATCAGCTGTTAAGTGAGCAGCTACTGTTGTATTCTTAACAGAAATTGAAGCTAATAATAATGATAATAAATCATTTGAAGCTTTTGTATTGTTGTCAATTTCTAAAGCGCCACCATCGTTAGATGTTTCATCTGTAGCTTCTGATGTTTCACCTTCAGTTGTAGAAACTTCGTCTTCAGTTGTAGATGTTTCTTCTGTTTCTGAAGCGTTTGATGTATTTGAACCTGGGTTCATAGCATCATCGATTAAACCACCGATTAAGCTTGTTAATGATAAGTCTCCGATGTTAGCCATTAGAGAAGCAATAACTTCACCTAAGCTTGCAATAAGCTTTAAGTTAGAAATTTCTACGTCAAATAAGCCAAGACCGTTTAAGTCAAGTACGATACTATTGTTATATACATATAGACCAATCCATACTCTTCCTTCATAACGGATTTCAACCATAATTTGAGTATTCTTGAAGTTATTTAAATCTAAGTACCATTGAACAGCTAATTGAACTTCTGTTTCCCATTCGTCGAATAGAATGTTAATTGGAACAGCAAATGAGTCAGCTCTATCTGCAACGATTGTATCAATAATCTTATTGATATCCCATACGCTGTTTAGAACGCTAGCGTCAATAGTAATTGTTAATGATAAATCACCTATAACCTTTAATAGGGCTGCGATAACATCATCATAATATTGATCTGTTTGAGATTCTAATTTCTCAAACTTTCTTTCGTAATTCTTTAATAATTTGTCTACAGAACCGATTTGAACTGGAGAAGCAACTCTTCCGCTGATTAACTTACCTGTTTCCCCGTCATATACTAAATCTTCAGCATCTGTAGCTAATCTTAATGAGATTAATAAATCATCATCAAAATAGTTCTCGCCTTGTTCTTCGTCATATTTTGGAAGTAAAGCTCCTGTGATATCTAGATATACACCCTTCTTTCTATTAAGAACTAGATTAATTGCTAAATCCATAATAGTTGTTAAATCTAATCCTAGATTTACGTTGAATGATGCTAATAACTTTTGTAAACCACCAACTGTTAATGCAACAGCTACAACATCTGAATCAATGTATAAAGCTAATGCATCAGCAATGCTTGTATCAAATTGAGCAGCAATATTTTCTGTTGTAATTTCTTCGCCTGTAGATAATTCTTCATTTGATGTGTTAGATGTATTAGATGTACTTTCTTCTTCTTTTGAGTTGAAGATTAAATCATATAAATCAAATGTTAAATCAAAGATTTCCTTTTCACCAATTAAATCAAATAATAGAGTTGTATAATCTAATTCTAATGATAAATTAGGTAATGTAATATTTAATAATTTTAAGTTAGATAATTCAGCATAAATCTTATTACCTTTACCATATACACCAATGATTGATTCTCCACCTTCAAACATAACTTTTTCAGGTACTGTTCCATCTTTTGATTGCTTGATAACAATATCTTTATTTGCTACGATTTCTAAAACTACCATACTCTTAGTTGGATCAGCCTTATTTAGAGAAATACCAATGTTTAGAGAAACGTCCATTAAAACGTCACCTGTGAATTCCCAAATCAATTGCTTATCTGCCATTTCTGGTAAGAATAGAGATAGAAGTGGAGCAAGGTTATATTTACCTTCGCTGAATTCTACAAGAAGGTTTATAGATAAGAATGAACCTTCTAATAATGTATTAATCCATTGAGAAACTGAACTTACATAATCATTTTCAACGATTGTGTAATATGTTTCATCTGGAGAATAAGGAGTTTGACCTTCGCCTGTTCCTAATTCTACTAATGTATATTCCTTTAATATACTATCATATGTATAGTAAGAACCTGTTGAAGTAGATGTTACCTTAGCAACTTCTCTATGATGAGTCTTAGATAAAATATACCCTTCAATATTTGACTTAGCGCCATAATATCCCTTATATGACGTTCCACCCTTTGAAGAGTCAAATCTATCTAAGTGTTCTGTTGTATAACAGAATAATAATTCGTGAATCTTAATTTGTATGCCTAATCCATCAGCCTTTACTTCTGTTTCTGGTTCAACATATTTTCCTTCGTCTAAACCATAACCAACAACCCAAATATAGTTGTCTTTATAACTACCATTTTCTTTTACTGGTTTGTTAATTACATAAGCTGAAATCTTTGCTGAATCCGGCTTTTCATCACTATCTAATGCAGAAGAATTAACTCCTAAAGATAAATCTCTCTTGTATGCACTTGGTGCGCCAGAGCCATTATAACCAACTTCAGTTTCATTCTTACATTCTTTGTCTAAATAGAACTTGCTATCCTTTACATAGATGAAATCATAATTGTCTTTTGGGTGATCTGCCGTGAATGTAAATTTCTTTGTAAGAGCAGCATCATAATAACATGTATCACCATCTGCTGTGAATAATACTTCTTTGAATAGAAGCTTTGTACCTAAGTACCAGTTACCGTCAGCATCGCTATAACCTGATCTTGAATCTAGAGATGCAGCGATTCTGATATTATCAATATCACCATTGTTTGCGAAATTAATGCTAATTTCGGCAAGCAAGCCATCTGGCAAATCAAAATTAATGCTGCTTGCTAATGCCTTAATACCATTCATTAAGATTGTGTTTGCTGTAATAACGATGGCTGTATGTTCTTCGTTGATTGAGAAGATATCTCCTAAGCCAACAACATATCCGACAGCCTTTAAGAAAGTAACAAAGTCTGTAGATACTCTATAGTTACCATATTCATCTGTAGCTAAAGATACACAATTGATATCTGAAGCTGACATAATTTCACTAGATTCTTCAGCTGTAGATAATGAGTTTGTTGTTGTATCTGTAGAATCTGTTGCATTGTATTTTGAGTTCCATAGTTCGTTCCATGTTACCCAATCGCCCCATCCTAGTGTATCAACAAATACGTTATCTAATGCGCCTGTAACTAAATCTACTACATATTGTACTAATTCAGGAATACCTCCTAAATTTACTTTAATATTACTACCTGAATAATATCTCTTTAATAAATTACCTATATTAGCATATAAAGAACCATCTCTATAATAAATAGCAATTAGTGGTTCTGTTTCGCCATCTTCGTTTGGAACTAAAGCGCCGTTAGTACCAAGAAGGAAAATTTCAAGCAATATGTAGTTATTGTCTACTAATTGCTCTTTTCCATTTTCGTCAATGTATGTCTTCTTACCATAGTTCAAATCAGCATCTAAAGCTAATTGGATTCTAAATCCAGTAGCCGCATCTACAATGATTGTTTCTTCTGGTAGAGTTGTTTTGCCTAGTAATGAGTTAATTACACTACCTACGTCTAAAGACCCATCTGTACTTAAGATTAAATCTAGAGAGAATGCAATATTTGTTAATGAGAATGATTCATACTTTGTAGCGTTCTTAACATTATCTGGTATTACTAAATCTATCTTACTATCTGAGAATAATATTGATTTATAAATATCTAAATCAAACATTAATTCTCCATACATAGGATTAGTATTAGTATCACCTTCGTTATCAAATACATCTAAACCAATAGATTGAGTAACGCCGTTATAAACAGAGCCCACAAGGTAAATCTTCATTTCTGGAGTTACCTTATTTAAGAATTCCATCAATGGATCTAATTGAAGCTCGAATGGAAGGCCGCCGCCTACTAAGCCCATTACGAAGCCTACTAAATCCTTTAAGTCTCTAATTAATTGATTAACTGGTATTTCTAATTTATATTCATTTAAAACATTTAAATCATCATCTACAACAGTTCTCTTTGTTGCCATGTTAGGAAGAATGATTGTTTTAGCAAGGCTTAGGATACTGTTGATTGTTAAATCCATACCGCCTTCTGCAATCTTACTATCAATTAATTTGAATAATGAGCCATTTACTTGACCATCATATTCACCATCTGACAATCCATCTAATAAATTGCTTGCGATGGCATTTACATAATCCATATCAAAATCTTCAAAATAAAGAACTGGAGTACCATCAGCTTTATCTAAATATAATTTACCATCAATAACATAGAAAGCCCATTCTACTGTACCTGTGCTTTCGTAGATTTGTTCTTTTTCAATATCGCCAATTGTAACAGAAGCGCCTGCTTCAACTGTGCCTTCATCGTCTTGGAAAGAAAGTAGAGAACTTAATGGATCGGAATCATCGCCCTCTTCATCGCCACTAGATTGATCATCTGGATCCTCTTGAGGTCTAACAGCATTAGTCATATCCAACATCTTTAGGACATAAGTATTATCTCCTATTGCCCCATTTGGGCTAACTTCTACGTTAGATCTAAATATAATACGCTTTTTGCTACCAAATGTAACTTGACCATTTGTAACACTTATAGGATCTTTTTGAATATCAATGTACATATTTAGGATACGATATTTGCCTTCGCCATCTTCTGGAACTGTTCCAGCTAGAAGTTCAGCAATAGTCAAATATTGATCGTAGTCTGTTACACTTTCCCCTGGTTTTGATGGATCTGTTGGACCACCATTTGTAGGGTTCACCGTCGGTCTAGTAGGAATAATTGGTGTAGTTGTTGGATCCGTAGTTGTCGTACGAGTTTTCTTTGTAGTTGTTGTAGTTGTTGTAGTAGTTGTAGGATCTCCACCATTACCATCTACACAACCGATTAAGCCGATGACTAATGTGGCAATTAGTGCTATGGCTACCAAAATTGTTGCAATGATCTTTCCTTTTCTCATAACTTTCTCCATAATAACGCGCTTTTTATTTTGAAAAAATTTTCACTAAAATATTATATACGCGCTCTTAATCGTACCTTAAATAAAAATGCGCACCTTAATTTTAGCCTAAAAAACGCCAAATTTTGCCCATAAATGCTACATAATTTTTTTTGAAATTTTACAAAACTTTTTTGAAAAAATACTTGATTTTTCCGATATTTTTGTCCGAAATTACTTTTGTAAATTTTGTGTAAATTTTTCTCTTGGGAACTCTAAAACGACTCTTAATCCTTTTGGATCGTTAATTGAAGCGTAAACTTTTCCCTTTAGCGCTATCATAATTGCCTTAACAATAGATAGGCCTAAACCTGATCCGCCGGTCTCTGAAGTTCTAGATTTATCTACCCTATAGAATCTCTCAAAGATGTTTTGAAGCTCACTTGGATCAACACCATCACCAGTGTCGGCAACCTCTACAACGAACTTCGAAAATGTTGTATATAAAGACACCGAAACGCCTTCGCCTTCTCTAGTGTATTTTGTTGCATTATCCAAAAGTATGATTATAGCTTGACGAAGTTTATCTTCATCAGTTCTACTCAATATTCCTTCTTCTATATCTATATCCATTGTCTTTCCGTCAAGCTCACACATCATTTGGAATGGCTCGACAACTTCCTTTACAATGGCAGAAATATCGCAATTAGATTTCTCAATAATTAGTCTTTCATTATCTGAACGAGACAATACAAGCATGTCTTTAACCATTCTACTTAAACGTCCAGCCTCATGAGTGACCGCTACAAGAGAATCTGACTCGTCTTCAATCTTTGACTCTGGCGCCGCCAAAACTTGCTGCATTGAGGATTTAATGATAGCAAGAGGCGTATTGAATTCGTGCGAAATATCTGATACTAATTGGTTGTTTCTATTTATAGAATTTTCGTATGTTCTCATCTGCAACATAACTAAAACGTAAGTTACAGCAACAAGGACAATAAAGGCAATAATTAGAGCACCAACAGATGTCCATACCGTTGTAGATATAGTCTTTAAATCGGCGGTAATATCCAAATATACTATATAATAGTATAAGCCGTGGCTATTACCCTTCATCTTGCCTGCTCTTATCTTGTATGAATTTCCATTTATTTTGTCTTGGGTATTATTCAAAGCTGGCGAATAAGTTGCAGCAAAGCCTGGTTCAACTTCTACTGTTGGATCGTAATACTTTCCTTCCGAATCATAATAGAACACCTTACAAGAAGATACGACTTGGGCTGTACCTGTTGTGTCATCGTAGAACGCACTTGCAGCTACGGCTTCTGTTACAACATCAAGTTGTCTATTTTGCTTTGTTTCAAACACCCCTTTTGTGACATATATAGTAACGAGCGTCAAAAAGACCAACAAAATTGTTGGCGCTATGATACTTAACGCCAACAATTGTTTTGACTTTCTTTCTGTTGCGACTCTACCGTATGTGTCCTTAATTTTCATTGTCTTCTTTATCGCTCCACATGTAGCCAATGTTCTTAATTGTCTTTAGATACTTCTTGGCATCATATTTTTCAAGAGTCTTTCTAATATTTGAAACATAAACTTCAGTTACAGTTACGATTGTGTCTGAATTGTATCCCCAAATTCTATTAAACAATTGTTCTTTAGAGATAATCATGTTTCTATTTCTAATTAGATATTCAACTATATCGTACATCTTGCCTGCAAGCTTGATGTATTCACCATTAATCTTTAACATCTTGCCGATATAGTCAAGTTCAATATTTTTATGAACATATTTAGTGTTGAAGTTATTGTTATAACGTCTTAGCACAGCCTCTACTCTTGCTAGCAACTCATCATTTTCAAAAGGCTTTGCCATATAATCGTCAGCACCAAGTTTTAATCCTTCAATCTTCTTATCTGTTGAATCAAGAGCTGTTAGGATAATAACTGGAGCTACGGAAGATTTTCTTAATCTAGATAAAAGTTCGAATCCGTTTAATTTTGGTAGCATCAAATCAAGGATAATTAAATCGTATGATCCATGCTCAGCCATATATAAACCTTCTTCCCCATCAAATGAAGCATCGCTTTCGCCAAGCTTTTGTAAAACATCTCGAATGTTTTGGTTCAAAGTAACGTTATCTTCTACAACTAAAAATTTCATATTGCCTCCGCTAATTCTACTTAAGATATATTATATATTTATTCTCATTTTTGTTCAATTTTATCTTTAAAACTCTCTATAAAGGCCTCTTTATCCACCTTATATATATGGTTTCTATTTGTAGAACAAACGATATAGATATCGTTGTCCAAATCTTCGATGTGCATTTCCGTCCCGCAGCAAGGGCATGTGTTTTTTGCAACAAGTTCATATAAAGCCCCGTTATATACAAACATTGGGCCTTTATTGAATTGCACTTTCTTTACCGTAAAATCTTGCTTTTCCATCTCTTTTAGAGCACGAGTGATGTAGATATCTGAAATAAGCACTGAAGCCCCTGTTGCAACTACTAAAAATGCAACTACGATAACTATCCACTTTAGATTTGGATTAATATCTTCATGCAATAAAAGCCAGGCTGGAAGTAAGCTGCAAAGCATCAAAGTTGCCCCTGCAAAAATCCTTGCAAATGACTTTTTTTGTTCCGCCTTTAAATCCCCAATTTTTTGAGCTTTTATATCGTCTAAATTAGCCTGTTTTGCACTATCTATATCTCGTTGCTGAATTGACGCTTTAGATAGCATAAATTCTGTATCTTCTTCACGTGCTTTTTTGCGCTCAATATAGGTTAATTTTCTGTCCGCATTTTCAGCGCCACAGAAAGGGCAAAATGTTAGATTTTCATCAAATTCTTTATTACACTTTTTGCACGTTTTCATTTTGCTTTATTTTCCTATTTTTTAAATATGTTGCTATATTTATAGCAAAAAGCCCTAAAGATATAAAGAATAATATCCAAATTCCCCAGCCTGATGTAATCGTAGATTGGTTAAATACTGTCTTTAAATTAATAGCCAAAGAAAAGATCAAATATTCCAAAGAAGATAACATAAAAAATCCTGTTCCAACTGTTGAATATAATCTATTTCTTTTCTTGTTGTAATCCACAATTATTAAGGCCACCATAGCCACAAAAAATACGCTAAGATTTATGCTCATAACAAGCGTTGCAATTCCCATGGTATTTACTTGCTCAATTTTGTCCTCTCCATATAGTGGTGCAACTAAATCTACAATCCCTTGATAGATCTCATCAGATTCAATTGTTATGCCCATTTTTTCAAGCACAAATCTAAAACCTTTTGTGCAACCACGCATTGGAGCAATGATTGCATCAAGTGATGTCACATTAAATTCATATTGCTCGGCATCTGATGCCGTACCTGTTGTTGAAATTTTTAAAGAAGCAAATAAAAGTGGCGCTAAAAGTAGCATAAATAGGATAATTAAAGTTAAAACAACATTCATTGTTGTACACCAAATAGATAGCTTAGAATTATCCATCTTTTGAGGCGCAAAAGGAGTTGTTGCAACTGGTGCATTTTGCTTATTTATATCGTTTGCTTTTTTCTTTGCTCTACTTGCCATTTAACCTCACAGCATTTCATATTATATTCTATTTTATTATTAAAAACAACACGCTATTTATTTTAAAGGGCTGTCACAGTTTTGTTGCGTTATTTTAAAGTGTGACAAAATGAAGATAAACTTAAAAAATATTTGTTGCATTTCTATTGCATCCGCGCGATGTAAATATTATAATAATCGCATATGGAAATCGAAAATGTAATACTCGCACCGACACAGCTATGGAAAGATTATGACCCATATAATGAGCCACTAAGACCATCATACCTAAAGTTTGAAGAAACCGAGAATTACTACGAAGTTGCAGCATTCATAAACGGAGATAAATATGGTTCTATCTACACAAGAATCTACGTATATGGATACATGCCAAAGACCAACAAATTGAACTCAAACATCATTTTTATAAATGATGTCTTGGATAAAACATTCTCAATAGATAACTTAAAAGCCTATGCAGATGCAGGCTATGGTGTGTTCACTTTTGATTACATCGGTAAGACAAAACTTCACCACCACTACACCCTATATCCAGCAAAGGTTTATTATGCAAATTACCAAAATGTTGGGGAACATTTAAATCGTGCTAATCCAACAGCAAAAGATAGCGCATTTTATGTTTGGGATAAGGTTTGCATGAAAGTTATTTCCCTTGTTAAACAGTTAAGAGGTAGCGATTGCAACATTACCCTTACTGGTTACAAAACGGGCGCAGATATAGCACTTCAAGTTGCAGCCATCGACAGACGTGTCAATGCGGTTGCATCTTTTTTAAATCTTGGATGGAAGGATTATAGAAATTATCCAAAGTTAGCTACTTCCCTTCACATGCCAATTGATGATGAAAGAAAAAGATGGTTCGCAGGCTGTGCAACTGAATCATATTTGAAGTTTATAAAATGTCCTACACTATGTGTGACTACTTCAAATTGCTCTTTAACATCACTAGATAGAATTGAAGATTCAATAAACATTCTAAAAGGAAATAAGGTAAACTTCTCTTTAAGTATTTTGCCTGGACTTTCAGATTCAGTTTCATTTAGAGCAAGATCTCTTCTTTATGGTTGGATGAGTTCTCTAACCCAAAAGCAAAAGATGCCTAAAAATCCAGATTTAGAATTAAAGTTAGACAAAAATGGTGCCATCATTGCATCAGTTAATGTAGATAAGAGCCAAGATATTGACGATATTATTCTAAATTACAGCTTTGATGAATTAGATAGCACACTAAGAAGCTGGTCATTTAAATATGTTGAAAATGGCGATATGAAAACTTCAATTCCAGTATACGAAGAAACACAAATTGTGTTTGCATATGTGACTGTTAACTACAAAAACGGCGTATCTTTATCTTCAGCGCAAAGATACATCACAACACCTGAGGATGAAAATATAGTAAGATTGCCAGTCAAAAAAACAAGAATCATTTTCCAACCAAATATGGGAATTGATGGCTGGCTAGTTGAAATTGTTGGTTCAATGTTCCAATTCTATGAACCACAAATCACAAAGGGACCTTTAGATTTATTTGGTATAACTTGTGAGAGAGGTAATTTAACTACCTATTCAATTGGAGAATATAGACTAAAGAGTGTGTCACAAAATTTATTACAATTTGATGCCTACTCTAAAGATAAGAGAAATTTATGTATTGAGGTATGTTCAGGTACATACGGAAAATATGTGAACTATACAGCAAATGTGGCGCTTTCCACTAAAGGCTGGACAAAATATGCGCTAAAGCTTTCTGACTTTAAAGATGAAAATCTAGTTCCTCTTAAGAGTTGGAGAGATGTAAAGAAGTTATCTTTTAAAGATACAAACGGCGTATTATTAACAAATATTATATGGGTGTAAGATGGAAATAGAAGACAAGAAGACACAAGATAAAGCTAAAGCTTTAAAGATAGTAAATATAACCCTTGTTGTAATAATCGTTATATTAGCTTTCATTCTAATTTCTATGACATTCTTGTGGACACCTATGACAGTAGTTGGACCATCAATGAACAATACTCTTCATGATGGCGAAAAGATTATCTTACTTACTGCCCTATACAAATACACATATGGCGATATCATTGTATTTGAAAAAATTGAAAACGAGAAAAACGTTATAAAACGTGTCATTGGTCTTCCAGGAGATCGCCTAAGATATGACACAATTGAAAAAGCTTGGTATAGAAACGGCGAAAAGTTAGAAGAAGAATATGTATTAGAAGAATATTTATCTACATATTTAGATTCATCAAGAGCTGCAATTAAAGCGCAACTAATATCCAGCGATGGCTATTTAGTTGAAGAAGACAAAGTCTTTGTTCTTGGAGATAATAGAAACGTTTCTAACGATAGCCATATATATGGCTCTATAGATAAGAGTCAAATCTTAGGAAAATATTTATTTGGATATTAATAAAAAGGTATATAAGTGAAGGAGTTATCAAAATGAAAAATAGTGTAAGGCAAGCAAAACTTGACAAGCAAAAGTGGGTTCTTTCTGAACAAACAGGCAAAGACATGTGTGGTACATTCCCACATTGCGCAAGATGTAAGCATGAAGCACAATACCCTTGTGCTAAGGCATACATTAGAGCTCACAGAATTGCAGAAGATAGCGAAGATTAATTTATAAGCGAGGCAAAAATGAAGGCAATAGTTTCAGTTATAGGCAAAGACAAAAAAGGCATAATTGCTAAAGTTTCAACAGCTTTGTATGAAATGGAAATTAACATTGAGAACATTTCTCAAACAATTATGCAAGAGTATTTTACAATGATCATGGCTGTAGATTTAAAGGACTCTAAATTAAAGTTCAATGAAATCGCAGCAAAATTAGATGCACTAGGAAAGGAAAATGCAGTTGAAATTCATATCCAACTACAATCAATCTTTGATTCAATGCACCAAGTTACAACAATTCAACAAAAACTATAAGGTGAGATATGTATTCAAGTAATGAAATTATTGAAACAATAAATATGGTATCTCATCAACATCTTGATGTTAGAACCATAACACTTGGCATTTCTCTTTTCGATTGTATTACAGACGATAAGAAGAAAACTTGCGATAAAATTTACGATAAAATCATGCGTAAAGCTGCAAACATCGTTAAAGTTGGCCAAGATATATCTAATGAAATTGGTGTTCCAATTGTAAATAAGAGAATTTCAGTTACCCCAATCTCTCTAATTTCAGCAGCATCAAAGGGTCATTTAGAAATTATAAAGACTCTAGATAAGGCTGCAAATGAAATTGGTATTGACTTTTTAGGCGGTTATTCTGCTCTTGTTCATAAGGAAATGACACCATATGAAAAAGAATTCATCCTATCTATCCCAGAAGCTTTAGCTTCAACATCAAAGATTTGTTCATCAATAAATGTCGCTACAACTAAAGCTGGTATAAATATGGACGCAGTTAAATTAATGGGAAAGGTAATTAAGGATACTGCATATTTAACAAAAGATAACGATTCAATTGGTTGTGCAAAACTTGTTGTATTTGCAAACGCAGTTGAAGATAACCCATTTATGGCAGGTGCTTTCTTAGGCACAGGCGAAGGCGATACAGTAGTTAACGTTGGTGTATCGGGACCAGGCGTTGTAAAGAGCGCACTAGAGAGTGTCGATGGCGATTTAACAGAGGTTGCTGAATGCATTAAGCAAACTGCATTCAAGATTACTCGTGTTGGTCAATTAGTTGCAAAAGAAGCAGCACAAAGATTGAATGCTAGCACAGGTATTGTAGATTTATCTTTAGCACCAACTCCAGTTGTTGGAGATTCAGTTGCTCATATCTTAGAGGAAATCGGACTTGAACAAGTTGGTGGCTTTGGAACAACAGCTACACTTGCAATGCTAAATGATGCTGTAAAGAAAGGCGGTATTATGGCCTGCTCTTCAGTTGGCGGACTTAGTGGTGCTTTCATTCCTGTATCTGAAGATATTGGTATGATCCACGGCGTTGAATCAGGATGCTTAACACTTGAAAAATTAGAAGCAATGACAGCAGTATGTTCAGTTGGTTTAGACATGTTTGCTGTACCTGGAGATACATCTTCTGATGTTATTTCCGCAATTATCGCAGACGAGATTGCTATTGGCGTTGTAAACCAAAAGACAACAGCTGTTAGAGTAATTCCTGTTTACGGTAAAAAGGCTGGCGATTATGCCGAATTTGGCGGTCTACTTGGACGTGCACCAATCTTAAAGATTAATACTGCATCTCCTGCAAAATTTATTAACCGTGGCGGTAGAATTCCAGCTCCACTACATTCATTTAAGAATTAATATTATGCAAATAGAAGGAAGAAATCCCATCAAGGAAGCGCTTCAAAGCGAGAATACAACAATAACTAAATTATGCGTACAAAAAGGTGCGCATGATTTGCAAGTTATCATTGATGATGCAAGAAAAAATGGCATCCGTATCGAGTTTTTAGATAAAGTGAAGCTAGATAAGATGAGCGAAACAAAGCACCATCAAGGGCTAATTGCGTTTGCTGAAAATTTCAAGTATTCTTCAGTTGATGAGATTCTTTCTAATAAGCATAACAAAGATTTATTTTTACTGCTTTTAGACAACATTGAAGACCCACACAATTTAGGAAGTATTATCCGTGTAGCTGAATGTTTAGGCGTTGATGGTATCATTATCCCAAATAAACGTGCAGCTTCCGTTAATTCTACTGTAATTAAGGTATCTGCAGGCGCTACATCATATGTAAAAGTTGCAATGGTCAACAATATTAATGATGTCATTCGTGAATTAAAAGAAAATTTCGTAACAGTATGCTGTGCAGATATGGGTGGAGAAACAATATATAACGCTCACTTAACTGGAGATATAGCCGTTGTTATTGGAAATGAAGGTGATGGAGTTAAGCACTTAACAAAATCTCTTTGCGATAAAACAATAGCCATTCCTCAATTTGGAAAAGTAAATTCTCTTAATGCTTCAGTTGCATGCGGAATAATTTGTTCAGAAATCGTAAGACAAAGATCTCTTTAATTATTTAGTTTTAAATATTTTTCGAATTTGTTGAATTTTATTATCTATGAACTTTTTGTTCTTATTTAATTTTGTGGCCATCTCTTCGTAGGTGTAGCCCTCTAGCATCATTAGAGCGATGCTTTTTTGTGTTTCGTCTAATTCGTCAAGCATCTTGCTAATTCGCTCCTGTGCGTCAAAATGGGCCTCTAAATCAAGTGATGGGTCTTCTATTTCAATTTCATTTATTTGTTCTATTGGAACAGCGTTTTCAATGAAAGAATTTTTCTTTGAAGATTTAGCTCGAAGATAACTATACATTGCATTTTTAATGCATGTATAAACGAATGTATGAAAAGATACATCACGCTTTTGATTAAACGACGCTATTGCCTTATATATGGCGATTCTTCCCTCTTGGAGTAAATCAGATTTAAGATTCTCATCGGTAACGTTTATTTCGCCTATTATGCGGTACATCGTTGGCTCAAGCGCCAATAAAAGAGAATTAAGCTCTCTATCGTAAGGTAGGAGCTGTTGTTGTAATTTATTTATATTTAGATAAATCTCTTCAATATTATTCATTCTCTAATATTTCTTTTAGTCTTTCGTTTTGACCTGTTAGATATAAATAACCAATAAGCGCTTCAAAGCCTGTGGCCTCTAGGTATTCCCCTTTTGATGCATTTTTAGCAATCGTATTTACATGTGTATTTCTTGCACGCATGAAAATATCTTTTTCTTCTTGAGAAAGCGATTCGAAGATTTTTTCTAGCTTCTCAGCTTGAGCCTTTGCTTTTACCTCGTTTGAAACAAGTATATGCAATTTATTTGGCTTATATGTTGTAGATAATGCATATTTTTCACGAGAATATAAAGAATGCACAGCATCTCCAATATAAGCAAGTACGAGAGGGCTCATCTCTCGCACTTTTTGTATTGTTATTATTTCTTTGTTTTCCGGAATGAAATTCATTATTTAGAAAATTTAGATACGAAATAATCAAATAGAAGTTCATCTGAATATGTCTTTTGGCCAGTAGCCTTTAGAGTCATTTGCTTAATATATTCATATGAGCTCTTTTCCATAATACGGATAATTTCAAAAGCTTCATCCATATCTTTTCCTGCACAGAATACACCATGGTTAGCCATGAAGCATGCATTTCTTCCTTCCATAGCAGCAACTGTACCCTTCTTTAGAGCTTTAGTTCCTGGAAGTCCGTAAGCACCAACTCTAGCTGGACCACCTACTAATTTTTCCATCTCAGCACTCATAACTGGTAGTTCAATTCTAGCTGAAGCTAAAATTGAGCAATATACTGGGTGAGAGTGAATTGTAGCGTTGATTTCTGGTCTTGCTGCCATAATAGCTGCGTGGATCTTTCTTTCGCTTGTTGGCTTTTTGCCATCGCTCCAGATAGATGGATCAGAGATTTGAACAACTGGCATATCTTCAGGTGTTAGAGTAATGTAGTCTAATCCTGTTGGAGTAACTAACATATGGTCTTCATCTAATCTTGCAGCTGTGTTTCCCCATGTTCCTTGAACTAGGTTTTCCTTTAAAAGGTTAACACCACTATCTTTAATAACTTGTCTTAATCTTAATTCTTCTTCTTTAGTCCATGCCATATACTATTCCTCCTCACTAACTTGTAGGTTTTCTTGGTTTGCTTTACTATATTTCTTCTTATAGATAAATTGCATTAATTTAGCTTCGAAGATGTTAATAGTAACATTCTTACCAATAACTGCACTTGAAACGAAGCAATGAGCTGCTTTGTCTAATACAAGTACACAAGTATATGCTTCATCTAAAGATCTACCTGTTGTAATACAACCATCATCTTTAATTAAGCAAGAATTGCATCCCTTTAGATTCTTTAGAATGCTATCGATATCATTTTGAGCAGTTTTACACTTTGGTCCAACGATTTGAGCCATGTCGTCTAATACTGTTGGAATTGTAGCGCCAGCTTTAGCAACTGGAGCAACCCATTTTGGATGTACATGACAAATAGCATTTACGTCTTCTTTAGCAGCGTAAATTGTAGCATGTAATCTATATTCGCCCTCAGCTGTAGCTAGGTCGATTTTTTCTACTGAATTTTCATCAATATTCTTTAGTTCTACGCCCTCTTTTGTTGCATACATGTAACCATGTGTTGTCTTTAGAGAGATGCAAGCCTTATCGTCGTTTATTCCTTCTTCAACAAGTCTTTTAGCGTATTCGATAATCTTTTCTACATACTTATTCATTATATTTCTCCTTCAAAACGCTTTGAATTAGCTTTCTTATATGTTCTCTTTAGAGATTTATATACTCTCTTGTAGTCCATAAATAGTTTATCATAGATATATGCATTTGCTGGATTTGGCTTATATGACTTAGCTTCCTTTACAAATTGCTTTGCATCGCTAAAGCCTTTTAATTCACCAAGGCCAATAAGTGCAATAATTGCAGCACCAAGTGCTCCTGCCATTCTTGGGTTTTCAACTACAGCAAATTCACTCTTTGTGATATCTGCAATAATTTGCATCCAAGCATCGTCTAGCGCACCGCCGCCTATGATTCTAAATTGACGGCAATGGAATCCATAATCCTTTTCATAATTCTCAAGAATCCATCTTAAATTATATCCGATACCTTCATATAGAGCTTTCATTAAGTGTTCTCTTGTATGAGTTGGTGTGATATTAAATAGAGTAGATCTTGTTGTTGTAGAAGATACTGGACATCTTTCTCCACTCATCCAAGGTGTACAGATTAAGTGATCTGAACCAGCTGGAATTGAAGAAATTACTTCGTCCATGTATTTATAGATACCTTCGCCTAATTCTTTTTGTTCTGTTCTAAAGAATTGATCGCATAGCCATTGAATGTTGCTTCCTGCAGCTTCAGTAACACCAGCAATTAAATTCATTTCTGGGTCTGCTGATTGTAGAGCGCCTGTACCATGCTTAAATTTTGTTTCGCTTCTAGATGTAGCACCAACCCAAGCAGATGTTCCTAAATAGATGTGGATTTCTCCATCTCCATTCATACCAGAACCAATAGCAGCAGATTGTGTATCATCACAACCACCAAATACTGGGGTTCCAACTGGAAGTTCCATTAATTGAGCTGCTTCTTGAGTTAAACCATTACCGATTTGATCTGTACTTTTTACTAGTGGTGGCAATTTTGACATATCGATGCCAACAATCTTTAATGCGCTCATCCAAGTCTTTTTCTTTAAATCTAGACCATATGATGAAGCACCAGAAAGTTCTGCTACCATTTCGCCTGTACATTTGAATTTTAAAAATCCGTTAACGTCTAAGAAATATTTTGTTTCGTTATATACATCTGGTCTTTCTTCTCTTAACCATTGAATCTTTGCAATAACGTCTTTACCCATAATAGGTGTGCCGGCAACAAGAGTAAAGATTCTCTTACCACCAACCTTATTCATTAGTTTTTGTGCTTGTTTTTCAGCTCTACCATCTACCCATGTTATATTTGGATGTAGTACCTTACCATTAGCATCAACTGGGATAATACCCATAGCTTGTGTTGAGAATACTATTCCTTTAACCTCATCTGGTTGAATTCCAGCTTTTTTTACAACTTCGCGTGTAGTTTTACATACAGCATCCCAATAGTCTTTTGGATCTTGTTCTACAAAAGATGGGGCTGGATAATAAGTTGGATATGGTTCTGCCATAGATGCAACAATTTCTCCAGCAAAGCTAATTAGCACGGCTTTGTCTGAACTTGTACCCATATCATGTGCAATAATATACTTTCCCATTTTAATACCCTAAATATGCAAAAAAGGGACTACGAAATCGTAATCCCTTTCGCATTTGTTTTTAATTATTCTGAAAGAACCTTAATAGCGGCTTCTCTCTTTGCTTTAGCTTCAGCCTTTGCTTGAGCCATATACTCTTTAGCTGCTGCTTTCTTTGCTGCCTTTTCTGCCTTGTGCTTAGCATTGTATTCAGCGATTTGATCATTTAGTGGAATATCTCTTTCCTTAACCATCTTGAATACATCTTCGAATCTATTTAATGCTTCATCGATAACTTCATCTGTATCAGCCATAGATGTGTACAATCTAGAACCAGCAAGTGTAACAATACCGTTAGCCATGTATGCAGCACCCATTTGTTCCATACATTCTTTTCTTACCATCATCATGCTCTTCTTAGATAAAGCTTGAACAACGTTGATAATGTTCATTGAAGAGAAGTCGAAGCTCATAGCTGCAGAACACTCTAAGTGGCAGATAGAACCTTGGTTGTATGCAACGTATGGTAATTTGTATGTTTCGATTAATCTTGTTAAACCATCTGTTAATCTGTTACCAGCTAAACCAGCCTTTACGCAGGCATCGTTCTTAGCGATTTCTTTAATAGCTGTGTAACCAGCCATAGAAGATAGAGGGTTAGCAGCAAGTGTACCACCAACATATGCCTTCTTCATCATACCGCCTACACCAG
>JAEEGH010003784.1_pt1 | contig 39345 bp, 32 predicted proteins | sample 9134181 | NCBI WGS metagenome assembly JAEEGH01 (sample SAMN16246544, study PRJNA631951) | gut metagenome | biome: gut microbiome; feature: rumen; material: DP-attached | host: Bos | place: Iran: Karaj | collected 2018-10 | reverse complement strand
GTTATCGCATATATCACCGTGACTCCCAATAACGTTAAGCTTGAGGAGCTTTCGCTCAGGCTCATGAGACTTACCGAAAAAAGGGAGGATGCACAGGAAGCCGCAGATGATCCGGGAAATTATTATCTCGGAATGGATGTACAGAGACAGCTTGACAATATGGTCGCATCCCTGGACAGACAGATAGCGGATGTTACCGAACAGATAGAAGAGATACAGGCGTCATATTCGATCACTGCATTTACATCTCCCGTTGACGGAGTCATCGGATACATCACCGATCTTTCCGACGGATCCGTTTTAAAGGCAGGAGAAAGAATTGCAACCGTTGCGGCGGTCTCATCCGAATATCTCTATGCGATGAATGAAGGAAAGTCCCTTCTTTATGGAATGGAACTTACCGGAGAATATACGAACCCCAACACCGGCGAAGTTGTAAGTTTTCCTCTTACGGTATCCAGCGTTTCGTTCGGAGCGGTAAGTCAGGAACTTGCAACAGACATGGTTTTCATAATGCCCGCGCAAGGTGTTACCCTCTCCGGCGGAGCATACGATTCCGATGCCGAGATCTCTGCCGAGATCACCTCGGGGGAATCATTCACTCCTTCCAATCCCTGGGAAGAGTGGCTGGCACAGCAGGAAGCCGAAAACGCTCCCGCGAAGCAGTCATATAAGTTGACAGGATATCTTCAGTATGAATCCGGTGTCATACTTGTTCCGGCAAAGGCTGTGACCGTTGTGGGAAAGCAGGCATATGTAACCGTTCTCGAAGATGGTAAATATATCAAAAAAGGATTTATCGCAGGCGGTATCAATCCCATCAGAAGCGTGAACATAAACGGTACGGCATATATCTGGGCCATCGACGGCCTGGAAGAAGGAATGGTGGTAGTTTACTGATGCTTTTCCTCGAACTTCAGAAGATCAGGAATAAAAAATGGATGTTTGCATGTCTCCTTCTCGGAGCCGTGCTCCTTTTCGCGTCCGCTGTAAGCTTCCCTATGTACAGGACCGCGGTTCTCGACCGAATGCTGGAGGACCAGCTTGAAGAGTACATTACCGAAAGCGGCAAATGGCCGATGCAGATGAATTTCTCATTCCAGGTCGGTAAGAGCGCCAATATGGATGCTTTCGACAAGAATCTGTCAGGTGCGCTTTCCGCATATTCGGCTGTCGGTGTTCCTGAGTACAGGACCATCTGCTATTTCTCGACGGTAGGCTCCGCATGCACTCCCGAGCTGTCCAGAGGTGAGGAGGATGCCGAGTTTTCTCTCAAGGTGGCTTCACTCACGGAACTGGAAGATCACATCAAGCTTATAGACGGAAGTCTCTGGGAAGATGAGGATCCTTCGGACGGCAGTATGGATGTCATCGTCAGTGAGCAGACATTCCTTGCATCCGGCATGGTCATCGGGGATGTGTTCTCTTTTTCCAACATCGCACCCAAGGGTGTCAGTTCCGTAAAGTTCAGGGTTGTCGGAGTGTTTGATGCTGAGGATCCTTCGGATATCTACTGGCAGAAGGAGACCAGATTCTTTTCCAATGCACTTTTTGTCAGATCGGATCTTTATATGGATTACTTCATACATAATCCCGACAGATCCAAGTTTTCCATAAACTGTAATATCTACGACCAGTTCGATATTGAAACCGTTGATGCTTCACAGGCGGGAGCTATTCTTGAAGCGACGGAGAAATATCTGAACGGAGCCTACGGTCCTCTTACCTCGGCTCCCGATTATAAGGAAATACTTGAAAAGCATGAGAGCATGAGACGCAGGATCTCGGTATCGCTCCTTCTGCTTGAGATACCTCTTCTCCTCCTTCTTGCCGCATTCATACTGATGATCTCCGGACAGCTCTATTCCATGGAAGAAAACGAGATCTCCATGTATAAGAGCAGAGGCGCATCCTCCGGACAGATATTCCTTCTTTATCTGCTTCAGAGCTTCCTTATCGCAGCTGCCTCAGCATGCATAGGCGTGCCTCTCGGAATGATCGCGTGCAGGGGACTCGGAAGTGCGAGTTCCTTCCTTGAATTCGGAATAAGACGTGAACTCAATATCGTATTTACCGGCGAAGCACTTATCTATACACTTGTTTCCGCCGCAGTCTGTATCCTTATCATGACCGTTCCCTCAATCCCGGCATCAAGGCTTTCGATAGTCGGTGCAAAGAGGGGAGGAGCCAAGAATAAAAAGCCTCTCTGGGAGAAGTTCTATCTCGACGGTCTTTTCCTCCTTGTCTCACTGTACGGATATTACAACTTCTCACATCATACCGACGATCTTCTCGAAAGTGCATTAAAAGGTGAGGCACTCGATCCTCTCCTGTATTTTTCGTCTTCGCTTTTCATACTCGGTGCCGGAATGCTTCTCATCCGTTTGAGACCGCTTCTTGTAAAGGTCATTTTCTTCTTTGGCAAAAAGCGTTTCTCACCCGCGTCATATGCGGCTATGCTTGAGAGCATAAGGAGTGCGAGGGCACAGCAGTACATCTCGCTCTTCGTTATCCTTACCGTTGCACTCGGAATGTTCGATGCGGTTTCCGCAAGAACCATACTTGAAAACTCTCTTGCCAACACTTCCTATATAGACGGAACGGATATCAGGTTCAAAGAAGTATGGCTAGATAACAGCGCAACCAAGCAGTTCGATCCCACGGTTGAACTGACATATTACGAACCCGATTATTCGGAGTATGCCGTATTTGCCAAGGAGAGTGAAGGGTATACAAGGGTTTACCTCGATGACGGATACACCAAGGGAAGCTCGGGTGCCAGGGAAACCGTCAGTATCATGGGCATCCATACCAAGGAATTCGGAACCATCACGGGTGTGGATTCATCCCTTCTGAACGCTCCTTACAGACAGCTCCTCAATGACCTTGCGATCGCTCCGACGGGTGTATTGCTTTCGGCGAACTACAGGGATGTGAAGGGATTTAAGGTCGGAGACAAGATCTCCTTTTACGATAAGAATTCAACCGGTGCCGATGCCGTGGTTGTCGGTTTCTTCGAATACTGGCCGGGATACAGGCCTGTTTCAAGGGAACTCAATGCATCCGGCGACATCACCCAGACCGAGAATTATATGATAGTTGCCAACTATTCTTTCATAAGAAAGAAGTTCGGACTTCAGCCTTACTATATATGGGTGGGAGCTCCCGAAGGCGGCGATACTTCATTCTTCTATAACTGGCTTGATGAGTCCGGAACGACTCTTACTTACTTTTCCGACAGGACCAAGGATCTCGAGAAGACAGTTGAAGATCCTCTGCTCCAGGGAATGAACGGAATTCTCACGATGAGCTTTATCGTAATGCTCATACTGTGTGCGGCGGGATATCTGATCTACTGGGTACTCTCGATAAAGGCGAGGGAAATGATGCTCGGTGTCCTCAGGGCGATGGGACTGCATTCCTTCGAGATGCTGAAAATGCTTTCGATAGAGCAGGCGATATGCGGACTTTATTCCGTTGCTGCCGGTGCGATCGCGGGATTTATTGCTTACACGCTCTATGTTCCCATGCTGCAGACCGCATATTCTTCCTCCGCACAGATACTTCCTCTTGTGATGATAAGGGAAAGTTCAGATATGACCAAACTGTTCGTATCCATTGGACTGATGCTCGTAGTCAGCATACTGGTGCTTGCGCTGATCATAAGAAAGCAGAACATGATCAAGGCACTGAAGCTGGGAGAGGAGTGATATGGGATCGCTTATTGAAGTCAAAAATGTCACAAGAGATTTCCAGACTCCCGGCGGAAAGGTTTCGGTGCTCAAGGGTATCACATGTACCATACAGCCCGATACCATGTGCATCCTGAGAGGAAAATCCGGATCCGGCAAGACGACTCTTCTCAACATAATCGGAGCGCTTGACGATCCCACATCGGGTCAGATCCTGATCGACGGAAACAGTTCTCATTCGATGAACGCTCTCGCAAGGGAGAATATGAGAAGAAGGCAGATGGGATTCGTATTCCAGTCCGTAAGCCTTATCCCTTCGATGAATGCCATACAGAATGTGGAATTTGCGATGCGTATGGCGGGTGTCAAGGAAGACATGGATAAAAGAGCGGCGGAGGTTCTTTCCATCGTCGGTCTTTCGAACAGAATGACACATATGCCGCAGGAAATGTCCGGAGGTGAGCAGCAGAGAGTTGCGATAGCAAGGGCAATCGCACATCACCCGAGGATAATCCTTGCAGACGAGCCTACGGCGGAGCTTGACTCCGGAATGGCTACCGAAGTGACGAGGCTGTTCAAGCAGATATCCGAAGAAGAACATGTCACCATCATCATGACGACCCACGATGTAGGTCTCATGGGAGCGGGCGACCAGCTGATAGAGCTTAAGAACGGACGTATAGAAGGGAGCGGTGAAGATGGCTGATGAAGTTAAAACTCCCGAATATATGATAGATGCGGAAGGCCTGGTCAAGATCTACAAGACCAAGGAAACCGAGGTGCTCGCGCTGTCAGGCCTGGATCTGAAGGTTGAAAAGGGCGAGTTCACCGCGCTGATCGGTAATTCCGGTTCGGGTAAATCGACATTCCTGAATATGATCGGCGGACTCGACATCCCCAGTGCGGGAAAGCTCTTCGTCGGAGGAAGGAATCTCTTCCGTATGACAGAGAGCGAAAGGGTCAGGTACAAGCGTGAGACGGTCGGATTCGTCTGGCAGAACAACGCAAGGAACCTTTTCCCTTACCTGACCGCCATAGACAATATCTGCATACCGATGAGGTTCAGCGGTCAGAAGAAAAAGAAGCAGCGGGCCGAAGAGCTTCTCGAAGCCGTCGGAATGGCTGACCACCGTAACTCCAAGCTGCAGACGCTTTCCGGAGGAGAGCAGCAGAGAATAGCGATAGCCATAGCGCTTGCGAATTCACCGGGACTCCTTCTTGCGGACGAACCCACGGGTTCGGTCGACGAGAAGACGGGCGACCAGATCTTTGAGATATTCACGAAGCTCAACGAAGCGGGACAGACGATACTTGTCGTAACGCATGACCTGGCGCTTTCGAGGAAGGTGCGAAGGGTTGTGGCGATAAGGGACGGCCGTATCAGTTCCGAGAGGATACTCAAGGAAAGCTTTGCCGACAGGCTTAAAGAGTCGGGAGTTGACTGGAGGAACGAGGAAACCCAGGAAGAGTACGTAGTCGTGGACAAGGCGGGACGCCTGCAGCTGCCTGCGGATGTAGTCGAAAAACTGGGCGGACAGACCGGCAGACTGGTCGTTTCATACGAAGATGGTCAAATAAAGCTAAAAAAGCCTTAGGAGTTTACATTAAAACCTATTAAAACTGTTGAATATGCACAAATAATTCCACAGACAATTGACTTTCTATCGATTTTTTGCATAAAATTAATACCGAAAAAGCAAAAATTAATTGGATTGTTTAACCTATCGTAAATATAATTAACACTATGAGAAACGGAACAAAAAAGCTTATAGGCACAGTTGTTTTCTGCGGAGCATTCGCAGGCATTTGCGTTCTTCTTAACCTTCGCGGTAAGGAAACATTTCATGAGAAGTACGCGGGATACGATCTTACTACTGATGTAGTGGGACTCGAGAGGACCGGGACCTATACCGGTTACCTGCTCGAACATGAGGGAGCTGCATGCCCCGATAAGACGGTAGACATCGATATATTCAATTACACCGTCGAAAACGGAGAGGCAGAGGTGGTTACCGATTACTACGATGAGGCCAAGGCTCTTTATACCGAGACCGAATCGGTGGTATCTTGGCCTGTTGACGTACCCGAATCGGGATACTATTACGTCAAGATGGATTACCTTATTCCCGAGTCAAGAGGCGTTCAGGCCGAGAGAGCTGTTTACATCAACGGAGAGCTTCCTTTCGCTGATGCGAGCACACTTATCTTCTCACGTATCTGGACTGACGGCGGTGAGGTAAGAACCGATAACCAGGGCAATGAGATCAGACCTGCACAGGTCGAGATATTCGACTGGCAGTCTTCATATTTCAGGGATGATATGGGTTATGTTCAGCATCCCTACACTTTCTATTTTGACAAGGGTTCACAGACTATCGGCCTCGGAGCTGAGAGCGAGCCCATGGTCATCAAGGCTCTTTCTCTTGAGCCGGTCAAAGAATCCGTATCATATCAGGACTATATCGCGGCATCTCCCGCCGATACCGGTGCGGCAGCAGATTACATCCAGATCATCCAGGGTGAGGATTCCGTACGCCGCAGTGAGTCATCTCTTTACGCAAAGTATGACAGAGCATCACCTACCACTCAGCCTTACAGCGTTACCAGCACCGTTCTCAACTATACCGGCGGTGAATCCTGGAGAGCTGCGGGACAGTGGATCGAGTGGGATTTTGTTATCGAACAGGACGGCTACTATAATATAGACATCAAGGGGCGTCAGAATTACGCAAGAGGACAGATCACCTCCAGAGCGGTATATATTGACGGCGAGATTCCTTTTGAGGATGCCGAAGCCGTAGCCTTCCCTTATGACAATGACTGGGAGATCATAAGTCTGGCTGATGCCGATGGCAATCCCTGCAAGGTCTGGCTTACAAAAGGAACACATACATTAAGAATAGAGTCGGTTCTCGGAAGTGTCGGCCCCATCATTGAGGAGCTCGAGGATTCAACCTACAGACTCAACCAGATCTACAGAAGGATTCTTGTATTTACCGGTGCAAATCCCGACCAGTACAGAGACTACCGTATCCAGGACAACTATCCCGAGATCATGGATGCGATGGAACTCGAGTACAGAAGACTCTACAGGATCGTTGATGAATACGTAGAGCTTACCGGCCAGAAGGCGACCAATATCGCAGCAGCCCAGACCGTTGCACAGCAGCTCGAGCGTTTCTGCGAGAAGCCCGGCAAGATCACTCACGAGTTCATTACATTTAAGGATAATATCACCGCTCTCGGTACCGCAATGCTCAACCTCAGCGATACCAAGATGGATATTGACTACATCGTCATCACCGGAACGGGAACCAATCCTCCCGCCGATAAGACTCACTTCTGGAATAAGGCGGTACATGAGGTCAAGAGCTTTGTTTCCTCATTCATAGTCGACTACAATTCCGTAGGTAACGTTTATGAAGGAGCAAGCCGCGAAGATACCATTAAGGTATGGGTTACCACCGGACGTGACCAGGGTACCATCCTTAAGACGATGATAGATGATACCTTCACTCCCGAGACCGGAATCAAGGTCAATGTGGAGATCGTCGATCCCAACGCACTCCTGAATGCGGTTCTTGCAGGAAGAGGTCCCGATGTCGTTCTTTCCGTCGGTGCAGATCAGCCTGTCAACTATGCACTCAGACATGCATCCGAAGACATTACCCAGTTTGAAGGATGGGAAGATGTGCTCAGTCACTATTCCGCAAGCTCTTACGAGCAGTACAGACTGGACGATCATATTTATGCGGTTCCCGAGCAGCAGCAGTTCTGCGTTATGTTCTACCGTAAGGACGTACTTGACGAGCTCGGACTTGAGCCGCCCAACACCTGGAAGGAACTCATCGAGATGCTTCCCACCATCCAGGGTAACAACCTCTCCGTAGGTATTCCTACAGCAGCAGGTTCCAGCACCACCGCAACGGCATCAACCGCAGTTGCATCCAACGTTCCCGATCTTTCACTGTACTTCACGCTCCTGTTCCAGTACGGCGGTGACATGTACAACGATGTCGGAAACAAGACTACCGTAGATACCGAGGCCGGCGTCAAGGCATTCGATGATTACACCAGATACTTTAACGACTATGGTCTTCCCGTAATATATGACTTCGTAAGCCGTTTCCGTTCGGGCGAGATGCCTATCGGAATCTGCAACTACTCTCAGTACAACACACTGATGGTATCCGCACCCGAGATAAAGGGGCTTTGGGACTTTACTCTCGTTCCCGGAACCGAAAGAGTGGATGAGAACGGCAATGTCTATATCGACAGGTCCGACTTCATCACCGGTAACGCGACCATGATGATCGCCACCGATGACGAGATCGTAAAGCAGAACTCCTGGGAGTTCATGAAGTGGTGGGCTACACCTGAGACCCAGGTAAGATTCGGACGTGAGATCGAGGCACTCCTCGGATCATCCGCAAGATATGCCACCGCAAACCGCGACGCATTCTCACAGCTCTCATGGAGCTATAATGATATCCAGGTTCTCAACGAACAGTGGGATTCGACCGTAGGTATCAGAGAGGTTCCCGGCGGATACTACACCGGACGCCATATCGCAAATGCCTGCAGAAAGGTTATCAACGAGAAGACGGATGCCCGTGAGACGATCATCGATTATTCGATACTCATCGATGACGAGATAGACAGAAAGAGACGCGAGTTCGGCTTACCTGTATACGGAGAAATGTAACAGATGTCACAATTTTTTAAAGATTACGTCAAAGTAAAAAAGCATAATTTCAGAGTGGGAGTAAAGAAAGCAAGACTTTCCATACCCTGCTATCTCTTCCTCGCTCCGTATGCGATCGTATTTACGATGTTCTACATACTTCCCGTCGTTATTTCGATCGTATTCGGTTTCACTTATTACAATATTCTGGAAGCTCCCAGATTTGTAGGCTTACAGAATTACGTTTCCCTTTTCCTTGAGGATGACATCTTCCTGATGGCGATCAAGAATACGTTCATGATAGCTATCATAACCGGTCCTCTCGGATATCTCGGAAGCTTCCTGTTCGCATGGCTGATCAACGAGCTTCCCAGATGGGTACGAAGCGTTGCGGTCGTTGTATTCTATGCTCCTTCGATCGCAGGTAACTGCTACGTCATCTTCTCAGTATTCTTCAGAGGCGATGCATACGGATACGTAAATGCATTCCTTATGAATGCCGGTATCATTGATACTCCGATCCTCTGGTTCATCGATCCCAGATACATGCTTCCCGTATGTATGCTTGTTATTCTCTGGATGAGCCTTGGAGCAGGATTCCTTTCATTCGTTGCAGGTCTTCAGGGTATTGATAAGTCCCAGTATGAAGCCGGATATATGGATGGTGTTAAGAACAGATGGCAGGAACTGTGGTTCATCACTCTCCCCAATATGAAGCCCATGCTCATGTTCGGTGCGGTCATGTCGATAACCCAGGCCTTCAGTGTCTGTGAGGTCACCATGACTCTTTGCGGATATCCTTCCACCGACTATGCTGCAAGAACCATCGTAACCCACCTGTGGGACTACGGTTTCAGCAGATTCGAAATGGGTTATGCTTGTTCGATAGCAACTATCCTGTTCCTCATAATGATCCTTTGCAACAAGGCAATACAGTCAATGCTCAGCAGGGTAGGTACCTGATATGTCCGATATGAATAATAACAACACAGCAGAAAACCAGAACATTGTTACGGAGGCTCAGGAAACCGTCGATACCGAAGTGGTAGAGACCGTTCAGGCTGACGCTTTCAATCTTGAGGATGAGGCTCTTTCCAAGCTCGAAGCGGTTGATGATGTTGAAGAGACCGCCAAAGCCGAAAAGAAAGCTCCTTCCAAGGAAAAGACTTCCGTAAAGAAGACCAAAAAGTCCAGGAAGAAGGAAGAAGAGGAGGAGGTTTATCACAAACCCCTCATCAAGCGCCGCAAGCCCAACAGAAGTATTGCGGGAGATATTTTCCTGTATCTCTTCCTTGTCATAGTTGCGATCGTTATGTTCTTCCCGATCATCTATGCGGTTGAGTCGGCACTCAAGCCTCTCGACGAGCTGTTCAAATTCCCTCCCAGGATATTTGCACAGAATCCCACGCTTGATAACTTTTCCGATCTGTTCGTAACACTCGGAAAGTCATGGGTTTCCTTCTCCAGATACATGTTCAACACCGTATTCATTACGGGAGTCGGAACCGCGGGACATCTGATCATTGCATCAATGGCGGCTTTCGTTCTTGCAAAGTATGAGTTCCCCGGCGGAAAGACATTCTTCAGGCTCGTAACCGTGGCAATGATGTTCACCGGATATGTTACCCAGATTCCCAACTACATCATCATGAGTAAGCTTCACATGATCGATACTTACTGGGCAATAATCATTCCCGCATTCGCATTCCCGATGGGTCTCTTCCTTATGAAGCAGTTCATGGAAGGACTTCCCACTTCACTTATCGAAGCGGCGAAGATAGACGGTGCGACCGAGTGGACCGTTTTCAGTAAGATAGTAATGCCAAACGTCAAGCCCGCATGGCTGACACTCATTATTTTCTCGGTACAGGCACTTTGGAACAACAAAGCTTCAACAGTCATCTATTCCGAGGAAATGAAAACCCTTCCCTTCGCAATGCAGCAGATCCAGGCCGGCGGTATCGCGAGAACGGGTGAAGCGGCAGCCGTACTTGTCGTTCTGATGATAGTACCTATAGCAATATTCATATTCTCCGAGAGCCAGATACTTGAAACCATGGCATCCTCCGGACTTAAGGATTAACAATGATGAAGAAGCCCTTACATTTTCAGATCAAAAGAATAGGTGCGGTCCTTGCAGCAGCTGCCATAGGAATACTCAGTGTTCCCATGCATTCGGATGCTGTTGAGCACAGAAGCTATACTTACATTTACGATTATTGGGGTGATGTACAGGATACTCCCGATGTATATGAGGTATTCAAGGTTTTCACATCTTCCGAGCTCGGACTTCCCGAGAGATTGAACAATCCCTCCGGAATATATCAGCATGACGGATATGTATATATCTGTGATACCGGAAACAATAAGATCGTTGTTCTTGCCACGGATCCCGATCTGGGTCTCGTATACGATCATGAGTTCTCATCGATCAAGCTCGCTCCCGGACCTTCCAATCTGAGCGGACCTACCGATATTGCAATCTCCGAGGACGGTAATATCTTCATAGCCGATAAGGGCAACAACCGAATCGTAAAGGTTGATCCCAATCTCAATTATCTGATGCAGTTCGACCTTCCCGTTGACTCCGCTCTTTCGGCAGATACGATCTTCCTTCCCAATAAGCTGGTCGTCGACACCGCGGAGAGAGTTTACTGCATATCCGACGGTATCAACAAGGGTCTTCTCAAGTATGAGGCTGACGGAACGTTCGCAGGCTTCATCGGTGCCACAAAGGCTCCTTACGATCTTTGGGATTATATCTGGAAGAAGTTTGCCACCCAGGAACAGATCGACCGTATGCCGGTTGACGTTCCTACCGAGTACAGCAACATCTATATGGATTATGAAGGCTTCATTTATGCCAGCGTTCCCGTATCGGATGCTCAGGCTCTCGATGATCTTAAGGTTGATTCGGTCAGAAGGCTTAACCTTCTCGGAAACAACATTCTTGTAAATAACGGCAACTGGCTCAACTGCGGAGATATCTACTGGGGTTCCGCAGGCGGATACTCGGGACCTTCATCCTTCTCCGATGTAACCGCATTTGAGAATGATATCTATGTATGTCTCGACAGAAACCGCGGAAGACTTTTCGGATATGACGATCAGGGACGCATGGTCTTCGGATTCGGCGGAAACGGTAATATGGACGGATATTTCAGACGTCCCATCGGTATCGAGCATATCGGATACGATCTTCTCGTACTTGACCAGGCCGACTGTTCCATAACTTATTTCGTTCTCAGTGATTTCGGACAGAATATCTACAACGCGATCGATCAGTTTGACCGCGGTGAATATGAAGCTTCCGGAGAATCCTGGCAGAGAGTACTCGATGCCGACGGCAACTACGATCTTGCTTACATCGGAATCGGACGTTCTCTCCTCCGTCAGGAAAGATACAAGGAAGCAATGGATTATTTCGAGCTCAAGTATGATGACGAGAATTATTCCAAGGCATTCAAGGAATACCGTAAGGAATGGGTTCAGAGCCATCTCTTTATAACGGTAGCCATCATCCTTCTAGTCTTCCTCATTCCTCTCGGAATCGAGAAGTACAGAAACATGAAGATCGAGATAGCTACTTCCGACGTATTCAGATTCCCTGATCCCGAGGATAATATGACCAGGGAAGAGATAAGAGAGTATCACAAGAAGCAGCGTCAGGAATTCAGGGAAAGAGAAAAAGCTAAGAAAGAAGCCCGCAAGCTCGCTAAGATGGGCAGCAACAGATAAAGCTTTGACCAGAGAGAACATATTATGGCAAATACAGAAGTTAAAAAAAATAGTGTAGTGGGCGGAATCCTCGGCTGGTTCAGGAAGACCTTCGATGCGAAATATTGGGATTCACTTAAGTTCTCCCTTTATTGCTTAACGCATCCCCTCGACGGATTCTGGGATCTCACCCATGAAAAAAGAGGAACTTACGCGGCTGCGAACACGATTCTTATCGCTACCGTACTCGTAAGACTTCTCAATCTGAAATATACCAGTTTCGTCATCCAGACGGTCTACTGGGAGGACCTGAATGTCTGGTTATATATCGCCAGTATCCTGTTCCCCCTTGCACTGTTTGTTATCGGCAACTGGGCAACCACGACACTGTTCGACGGAAAAGGAAAGCTCGGTCAGGTTTATATCGGAACCTGCTATGCACTTACTCCTTACCCGCTCATGCAGGTCCCTCTGATGATCCTTTCCAACGGCCTTACCGTTAATGAAGCACAGTTCTACACGGTGCTCTCGGCAATCTCGATTATATGGTGCGGACTTCTCCTTATTGCAGGTATGGGACAGATCCATGAGTTCGGCGGAGCCAAGAACATCCTGTTCCTTGTATTCTCGCTGTTTGCAATGCTCGTCATGGTATTCATACTTATGCTGTTCTTCAGTATGATCACCCAGGGCATCGGATATTTTTATTCACTTTACAGAGAATTCCTGTTCAGGGCATAGTGCGCTGAATAATATCATCAGATAGAAAAAAGCTGTACCGGAGTATTTATGAGAAAAAGAAGTGAAGAACAAAAGAGAGAATTCAGGAATGGGGTCATCAAGAACCTTAAGGCCCTGATCGTTCCCGGAATATTTGCTCTCATCATAGCTGGACTTATCTTTTTTGTAGTTACTTACCAGAATGCGGAAGTAGAAGAGCAGATCATTCCCGTTCATGCATATGCCGGAGACGGAAAAGAGATAGTACTCGAGAACAGTGAGCTCAAGCTTACATTCGATCCGAATACTACTTATTTCAATGTGCTCGTAAAGTCTTCAGGCAAGGTATGGTACTCGGTTCCCGAGGATGCTGAAGAAGACGGGATCGCAATGAGCTCGGAGAAGGGACGTATCAGATCCACTCTTAACGTTACCTACGCTAACGAGATCGGTTCCGAAGTTGCATACAACAACTATGATTACAGTATCAAGAACCAGACCTACGAAGTGGATACCGACGGAGAATCCATAACCGTCCATTATTCGATCGGTAAGGTGCAGAAGGAATATGTCATTCCTCCCGTATGTACCGTTGAGCGTATGGAAGGATATATGGCTGAACTCAGCTCCGGCGATCTCAATATCATCAAGCAGTACTACAAGAAATACGATATCAACGATCTCGGAAAGAAGGATGACAAGGAAGCTCTCCTTGCAACATATCCGGATCTTGCCAATGAGCCTCTCTATATTCTTCGTGACACAGCTACCGATTCGGTTAAGGCTAAGCTTCAGACCATCTTTGAAGAATCTGCCGGATATACATATGAAGAGTTCCTTGAAGACAAGGAACTTATGAATACCGAAGATCAGGGCAGCAATGCCGTATACAATGTAGACATCACCTACAGACTCGACGGTGGTGATCTTATCGTGGAAATGCCTTATTCCGCTATGGAATATCCCAAGGATCGTCCCATCCTTGCCGTTGATGTCCTTCCCTTCTTCGGAGCGGGCGGACTTGATGACGAAGGTTTCCTTCTTGTTCCCGAGGGAAGCGGCGGACTCATTCATTTCAATAACGGCAAGACCGCACAGAGCGTTTACTATGCAAATGTTTACGGCTGGGATATGTGCCATGCGAGAGATGCTCTTGTCCACAGCACCAGTACCGTATTCTCCACATTCGGAATCTCAAACGGAAAGGATTCCTTCATCTGCAGCGTTGAAGGCGGATCCGCATATGCGGCTATCGAAGCCGATATTTCCGGAAGATCCAACAGTTACAATAACGTCAACGCCGAGTACGGCGTAATCGAAAGAGAAGAGTTTGATGTAGGTTCCATTTCGAACTCACGTATCTTCGCTTTCCAGGATGGCCTTCCCGATGAGGTTATGTCCCAGAGATATACCTTCGTTAACTCCGGAAGCTATATCGATATGGCCAAGGCATATAAGGCATATCTTCTTAAGAATGCAGATGGATATCTTACCGAGAATACCGATACCGCAGCTCCCTGTGTCATCGAAGTACTCGGAGCGGTAGACAAGGTTAAGCAGATCTTCGGTATGCCCGTATCGAGACCTCTTGCGCTCACTACCTATAAGGAGGCTGAGGGAGTCATCACCCAGCTTGATCAGGACGGTATTGAGAATATGGTGGTCAAGCTCACCGGCTGGTGTAACGGCGGCGTTGAGCAGCAGTACATCAAGGATGTTGATACCATTATGTCACTCGGATCCGGAAGGGATCTCAAGAACCTTTGCAATACCGTTGTATCCCAGGGCAATCAGATATATCTTGACGGTATCGTTGAGTATGCATATAACTCCAATATCTTCGACGGATTCTTTACTTACAGGGATTCCGCAAGATTTATAAGCAGAGAGCTCTGCAAGCTCTATCCCTTCAGCCAGATCACCTACGGCGACAGAGACGATCTTGATGAGCACTACCTGCTCCACGAGCAGCTCATCCCCAAGATGATGAGAAGCTTTGTAAAGACATGCGATTCTTACGGAGCAACAGGTGCTTCATTCCAGGATATCGGAACCGATCTTGCCAGCGATTTCTACCGTAAGGATCCCCACTCCAGACAGGAAGCGATGATCGATCAGGTAGCTGTTCTTAAGGAGATCAAGGATAACGGCGGATTCGTGATGATCAATTCCGGTAACTCCTATGCGGCTGTTTACAGTGATATGATCACCCATATGGATCTTAAGGGAAGCGAATATACCATAATCGATGAGTTTATTCCTTTCTATGAGCTCGCTCTTCACGGATATGTCAATTACACCGGAATGCCGGTAAATATCTGCGGAAGTGAGACCGATGAGATCCTCGCATCTGCCGAATACGGCGCAGGACTTTGCTACAGCATCATGGATGAAGATCCCAAGACACTTCAGAAGACTCTTTATCCCCAGTATTACGGAAGCAGCTATGCAGCTGTTCACGACAGGCTGGTAGAGACTTACACGAGATATAACAATGAGCTCGGACATACCTTCAATCAGGAGATGACCGGCCATGAAAATATCAATGACTACGTATCGGTAACCGAATATGCTGACGGAACCAGAGTATATGTCAACTACGGATATACCGATTATGCGGGAGACGGAATAAACGTTCCGGCAAGAGATTATAAGGTTGTAAAATAAGGGCGATACGGAGACCCGGATATGAAGAAGAAATTAAACGGAAAAGTTAGCGGACTTGAAAAGAGAAGGGCAGTAACAGGCTATCTGTTCATATCACCCTTTATTATCGGCTTTTTACTCTTTATGGTAAAGCCTATGGTCCAGTCGTTCTACATGAGCTTCTGCGATGTGCAGGTAGGTGCCGGTTCCTTTGAAATGGTCAGGAACGGAATTTCGAATTACATGTATGCATTCAGAGTCGATCCCGATTATTCGAGACTTCTGCTTGAAGGCTTCGGAAGAATGATCGTTTACTCGCTTGCCATCATGGTATTCGCCTTCTTCGTTTCGCTGATACTCAATCAGGAATTCCACGGAAGAGCATTCGTAAGAGCGATATTCTTCCTTCCCGTAATCCTGTCGAGCGGTGTTATTCTCGGACTTGAAACCGATAATTCGGTCATCGCCCAGATGCATGCGACTGTTGAAGAGTCCATGACCAACGTAAGCGTCACCGCCGTTCTCGAGGATATTCTGAGAACAGCCGGAATAGGTACCAGGGCTTACGAAACGGTATTCGAACTCATTGATAACATCTATGATATAGCTCTTGCATCCGGAATCCAGATCATCGTTTTCCTTTCCGGACTCCAGACAATACCCAAGAGCATGTATGAAGCAGCTTCCATCGAAGGATGTACCGCATGGGAGAGCCTTTGGAAGGTTACATTCCCTATGGTCAGCTCCATCTTCCTTGTAAACTGGGTCTACACCATAGTTGATTTCTGTATGAGAACCGACAACGAAGTTATGACTAAGATCACCGATACGATGGTCGATCAGCTCAACTACGGTCTGTCGTCTGCAATGGCATGGTGCTATTTCGTTCTGACCATTTTGTTCCTAGCCATCAGCTCGTTCTTAATTTCCAGGAGGGTTTATTATTATGAGTAATACTGCGGTGATGAGTGCTCCTGCAAGTACGGGCAAGACAAAATCCAAAGACAGACCCAAGATGTCTGCACTCAGAAAGAAAAAGATAGCAACGAATGCGTTTATCAGCTTTGTCCGTTTCATTCTTCTGTTCGGACTCTGCTTTATGATAATCCAGCCCATTCTTAACAAGATTTCCGTAAGCTTCATGACTGAGGGTGATCTTTACGATCCCGTTGTCATCAATATTCCGGCTCACTTTACGACCGCGAATTACCAGCTTTCGGCTAAACTTATGAATTACAAGCTGGCATTCAAGAATTCGATGATCACTTCACTCACCATCGGATTACTCCAGGTTGCGGTTTGTACTCTCGTAGGATACGGATTTGCAAGATATGAATTTCCTTTTAAGAGGTTCTGGTTCGGATGTGTTCTTCTTATGATCATCATCCCTCCCCAGATCATGTCTACATCCCTGTATCTTCACTTCAAGTTTTTCGATTTTCTCGGAATTGCAAAGCTTGTAACCGGAAATACGATCAACCTCAGAGGTTCGGTCCTTCCGTATTATCTGCTGAGTGCGGGTTGTATGGGACTTAAGAACGGACTGTATATCTACCTTATAAGACAGTTCTTCAGAAACATCCCCAAGGAACTCGAAGAGGCAGCTTACGTTGACGGAGCGGGAACACTTAAGACCTTCGTCATCATCATGCTTCCCGATGCAAAGCCCATTCTTGTATCCTGCTTCCTGTTCTCATTCGTTTGGCAGTGGACTGACGGTTTCTATTCAAGAATGTTCCTTGGAAACCTTAAGCTTGTAAGTACTTCGCTTTCATCCATAGCAGATGACCTTTCTACTTACATTGCGAGCCAGACCGGTGTACAGACTACCGTATCGGTTGCATATTCGAACTGTATTCTTTCGACCGGTACGCTGATGATCATTCTGCCTCTTATCTTCTTGTATCTGTTCGCTCAGAAGGGATTTGTAGAGAGCCTTTCATCAACAGGTATCAAGATGTAAAAATTGGACAATTCCCATAGGATTATGATATAATCCTTTGTGGGTTTTATCAGCCCGAAATATAATCCGCAATAAAGCGGATAATATTATAAAGGATGACCGTTTGGTCAAAAGGAGGATTATGAAGAGAAAGTTTTTGAACCAGATCGTTGCTGTAGGTGCTACAGCAGCTATGGTTGCGGGACTTGCAGGATGCGGTGGCACCACCAATACCGGCGAAGTAACTCCCCAGCCTGAAGTCGATCCCAATCCTACAGTAGAGCCTACTGTAGAGCCCGAAGATGAGGGAAGCAAGTATCAGATTGTTACTGATGCTGACGGCAACCCCATCGACCTTGGTGGAATCGAAGTCGACATCGTTAACTGGTGGGCAGCTGACACCCCTGCTGATCCCGTAAATGATTACGAGGAAGCTATGTGGGATTACCGTGAGTGGTGCCAGGAGACCTACAACTTCACCGTTAAGGAGACCAAGAATTTCTCAGGCAATGAGCTTACCTGGTCCGATTGTATCCAGCAGTTCTCTGATTATGTAACTTCCGGCGGCGATGACGGATACTATGTATTCACCGGCCGTATGTGCGCAGCAGCTACCACCGCTGTACAGTCCGGACTTATGTATGACCTTTCTACCCTTGATTGCCTTGATTTCAAGAATGAGTCAGTATTCACCAGAAACGGTGTTGACGAGTTCTTCGCAAAGGGAAGCAGCGTTTACACCATGTACGCTACCAGCAACGGATTCCCTGAGGCACGTGAAGGAATCTTCTTCAACAAGAGAGTACTTGAGGACGCAGGTATCGATCCCGAGAGCCTCTATGATATGCAGGCTAACGGAACCTGGACCTGGGACGCTTGGAAGGATCTTTGCGAGAAGGTTCAGAGAGATACCGATAACGACGGTACTCCCGATGTTTACGGATTTACCGGAAACTATGATGACGGCGTAGAAGAGTTCGTTCTCTCAAACGGCGGATCATTCATCAAGAACGAAGCTGCAGGCTACAGAGTAGCATTTGATGATGCTGAGGTTGCTGAAGCTCTCAACTTCTTCCAGGAGATGGTTTCCACTTATGACGCTCACAACTACTATCCCGCTGATGCTGCTTGGGACTTCTACAAGACTGATTGGCTTACCGGAAATACCGCTTTCTACATCGGACAGGTTTGGGAAGCTGACAACGTAAGAGGAATCGGCGAAGACGGCAGATCAATGGAAGACGAAGTTGGTTTCGTATCCTTCCCTGAAGGACCTTCCGCTAAGGGCCACTTCGGATCATATGCTCAGGAGAACCTTTACTACATCCCCGGATGCTATGATGCTGACAAGGCTTGGAAGTGCGCATTCGCATACCTTTGCTTCTATCAGGATACTCCCGGATACGAAGATTTCATCGATGGACTCGATGGTATCAAGGCTTCTTACTATGCTAAGTTTGATGACTTCAGAGCAGTTGACGAGTCAGTTGTTAGAATCATCAGAACCGGCACTTATGAGCCCGCTGAGTCAGTTGCACAGGTTGACATCGGACCCGACTTCAGACATCATGTAGGTGTTGACGTTGCTAACGGAACCATCCTTGATATGTCTGCTGCAATCGAGACCGCAGCTACCATGTGGAACGCTTACGTTGCTGACGCAAACGCTAAATAAGTAAGTTTCTTACATGAAACATCCGGCAGGGCGATGCTTTACGCATCGCCCTGTTTTTGCACTTATATACAATACATGCAGTGTACGTCGCTTAGTTTTATGCACTGTTACCGGATCTTTATGTTGCTCTATTTTGGAGCATTTTTGCCGTTAACTGAAGGGATTTGTACTAAACAAGCCGTTATAATATAATTATTCCGATACGGTTTGGGTATCATAAACCTATAAGGAATAATATTTTACGGGGGCTTTTTATGGGCGAAGCAAAATTTCATCTTCCCGGACTGAGGAAGAATTTTCCTCTGAATATGATGGTCATCAATTTGCTTGAATCCGATCCCGAATGGTTCAGGGATGGGGTCAGGATAGAAAGCGTTTACGGAGAATTTCCCATGTCTCTCTGGAACGGCGGAAGAGGTTCGAATGACGATCAGTGCAATGCTGAGTATGTGACCAATGTCATTAAGACTCTCAATTCGCATAATGTTTCCGTAAGACTTACATTCACCAATATGACTCTTACCGAGTATGAGTGCGAGGATCCGTACTGCAATTTCTGTCTGGATGAGATAGCAAAGGATGAGAGGAATGCGGTTATAATCTTTTCCCCCATTCTCGAGAATTATATCCGCAGAAAGTATCCGAATATGAAAATGGTCTCCTCCACTTGTAAGAGACTGACGGATATAGACAGGGTCAACGAGGAACTTGAAAAGCCCTACTCACTCGTTGTCCTTGATTATGATTTCAACAATAAATTCGATGCTCTCGAGAAGATCAACCATCACGACAGATGCGAGATACTGATAAATGCCATCTGTACACCGAACTGCCCGAGAAGATCGGATCATTACAAGAATATCGCCGAGAACCAGCGTATCAAGCTCAAGAACCGTAATATGCCTCCCGAGCATCAGATTCCCCAGAAGCCCTGGAGCTGTGAGTATTACAAGGAGAGCAACTACTATAAGATCAAGGATTACCCCACCTTTGTTTCTCCTGAGGCAATCTTCGGAAAGTACAGCGAAGAGCTCGGTTTCCACAACTTCAAGATAGAGGGAAGAACCGATAATTATTTTTCACTCGTTGAGACTTATTCGAACTTCCTGATCAAGCCCGAGTACCAGGGGCTTTTCAGGATCAAGATAATTGACGCGCTTGTCGGCAACAAACTTATAACATACATGAAACCCAAGCCCCAGAGATTCGTACTGCCCGGTAAGGAGTGATATCTTGGAAAACAGTGATAAGAAGATATATTGGCATATCCCGGGATTCTGCGTATTCAGACTCTTGAACCAGGTGCTTCTGAATATGATGAAATCCCATCCGGAGTATTTCAATGACGGATATACGATCGGATCCGCATACGGAACCTTTCCCGGAGCAATATGGAACGGAGGAAGGGCAGCGGTCGGCTTTTCATCCAAGGCCCAGATCGAATCCGTTCTGAACATTTACAATTCAAGGGGAATCCCCGTACGTTTTACCTGGACCAATTCCCTCATCGGGGAAAAGGAATGCTATGACACCTTCTGCAACCTTATCATGAGGCTTGCGGATAACGGTATGAACCAGGTGCTGGTCAACTCGGCACCGCTCGAAAAGTATCTCAGGGAAAATTATCCGAACTTCAAGATGATCTCATCGACCACAAAGAGGATCGTCGATAAGGATAAGCTTAAAGAGGAACTTTCCAAGGACTTTTTCCTCGTGGTTCTCGATTATGACCTCAATCACGATGAGGATGTTCTGAATACGATAGTGGAATCCGGAAACGCGGGAAGATGCGAGATACTCGTAAACGAAGTATGCTTCCCCAACTGTCCGAAGCGTATAGAGCATTATACGATGCAGTCCAGGTTCCAGCTTGAGTTTGACACATCACAGTCCTATCCCTGCCTTGTATCCACGGCGCCGAGGGACTTTAATGAATGCATGAAGAGACCCGCATTCATAAGTGATACACAGATAGGCTCTTATATCGAGAGGGGATTCAACCAGTTCAAGATCGCGGGGCGCGGAATGCCCGAAAGCTATGTGATCGATTCTTATGTTTATTTCCTGGCTAAGCCCGAATACAGGGATATCGTCAGAAATAAGATAAATACATCTCTCAGGGATCTGAGGATACATGCTTCATCAGGAGGAAAAGGAAAAAAGATATGAAAGCACAGGCAATAAAGAAACTGTTCACCAAAGCGATGGGGATCGCGCTTTCGGTGATCACCCTTGTGGCTGCAGTTCCCGAAGTCCTTCCGGGAGTTTCCGGCAGCAGGGCTAAGGCAGCAACATACGATTACATGTCGATCGAAAGCCTTAAGGACATTTTCGGTGACCGTTTCAAGATGGGTATCGCGGTACAGGCTATCTCCCATTGGAACGATCCGGGCGCAGAGATCGGTAATCCCGATAAAGAGAAATTCATATGTAACCAGTTCAATTCGATGACCTTCGGTAATGAGTTCAAGCCCGCATACAATTTCGATGCTGAAGCGGAAGGCCTCTTTACCGTAGATGCAGCGGCAGAGGAACTCCTTGACTGGGCCAAGGCCAACGGAATTCCCGTAAGAGGACACTGTCTTGTATGGCATTCACAGGTTAATCCCTCCATCTTTGCCAAGGATTTCAAGGCTATGTCGGGCGGCAAGGTCACAACCGACTACAACGCAACACTTGATGAGGACTGCCTTGTAAGCAGGGATGTACTTCTTCAGAGACTTAAAACCTATATCTACAGCGTTATCGAGTATACCTATGCAAACGGATATGCCGAAACCATCTATGCATGGGATGTTGTTAACGAGGCAATAGATGAGGGTAAGCCCGAAGGCTACAGACAGAGCTACTGGTATCAGATCATCGGCGGCGAATTCCTTTACTACAGCTTCCTCTATGCAAGAGAAGCAGAGGTAAAGTATGCTAAGGAGTATGCAGCTGATTACGGACTCGATCCCGAGGGAGATCTTTCCTCAATCATGCCCGAGCTCTTCTACAATGATTACAACGAGTGGTTCTCCAGAAAGACCGATTACATCATTGAGCATATGACCCAGACTCCTTATAACGAGGGTCATGCAATGGTAAAGAGCGATGTCATCAATCCCGACGGTGACGGAACCATCTACGGTGACGGTCTCATCGACGGATTCGGACTTCAGGCACATATGACCGATGCGGATTCACTCTACCAGTACAAGGATGCGATTGAAAAGTATGCTGCAGCGATCAACAACCTTCACGTAACCGAGCTGGACGTAGGAAAGTCCATCCCCGGCGAGGCAGGCGATTTCAAGCAGGCTAAGTACTATTATGATTATTTCAAGCTCCTTTGCGATGAGCAGGATGCAGGTGTCAACATCACTTCCGTTACGATCTGGGGACTTACCGATCCCACATCATGGAGAAAAGACACCGAGCCCCTTCTCTTCAACGGAAACCTTTCCCCCAAGCCCGCATTTGAGGCAGTCGCAATGGCAGGAAAAGGTGAGGAATTCACTCTCGAGGATACCGCAGGTAAGGGCAAGGCAGAAGATATCGTAATAAATTTTGAGCCCGATGAATATGATTCATCGGTAAAGACTCCCGAAGAACTCGGTTTTATAAGCCGCGGTTCGGGACACCAGGCTACGATCATGCTCAAGATCAAGGTCAACCACACCGAAGGTGCCAATCCCGGATTCTCACTCCATGTAAGAAGGGAAGAAGCTGATGCAACCGTCCGCTATGACCTTTCAAGATTCATCGGACACACCATAAAGCTTTCATACTATGTCAAGTCGGAAGAAGATCCCGTATTCAGGACCGGAATCGACGGATATGAGGATGCAGGTGTCATCGAGATAGTTACCGGAACTCCCGCAGAAGAAGATGCCGAGGCAGAGGCAACCGATGCGGAAGCAGCTGAGCCCGCAGAGGGCGAAGAGGTGGCTGCGGAAGCTCCCGAATGGTACCTTGTAGATACCGTCATCAAGCTTCCCGAAAGCCTTGAAAGCGCTTCTATATACTTCGAAACGGACGGAGCGGGAGAGTTCTTTATCGACGATTTCACCGTCTCCATGGCAGACGATACAGAGGTTTCTGACGGCCTTCATCGGGTTGCGGAGGACGGAAGCATCATCGATGATGCGGCAGGCGAAGAAGAAGGCACAGATTCCGCCCTTCCCGCTGAGGCAGGTCAGGGCAATCATGCGGCAGGCTGGATCGCTATAATCGCTCTTGCGGTATTTGCCGGTGCGTTCTATATGGCTGATAATAAGAAAAAGACAGACAGCAGGAAAAAATAATCGATCATACATAACAATACCCCCGGAGGCAGGCAGCCGTCCGGGGGTGCTGTTTATATGGCAGAAAAAATGACGGTTTTACGCTTAATGCGTAAGAACGTCATTTTGATTATTTTATTAAGCTTTGGATGAGCGACTTGATCCCTATGATGATCAGGATGACACCGCCCGAGATTATCGCAGGCTTTCTGTACTTTGTTCCGAAAATTCCGCCTATATATGTTCCCGCCGCGGATATTGCAAAGGTTATTACGGCTATTACGCACACGGCGAATACGGCGTTGATAAGTGCCGAAGCCGAAAGGACATTAACCGGGATGGCCACGAATGTGACACCGATGGCCAGTGCATCTATGCTTGTGGCAATGGCAAGAGGAAACATTGCCTTAAATCCGAAGTCCGCCGATTCATCCTCGGCTCCGGAGAAGCCTTCCCTGACCATATTGAAGCCGATGATCGAAAGGATGATGAATGCCACCCAGCCGGAGAATCTGTCTATTATGCCTGAAAATGCCGATCCGAGAAGATATCCTATAAACGGCATGATCCCCTGGAATGATCCGAACCATGTGCCGCAGCATGCGGCGTTCATAAAGCTTACCTTACCTGCGGAAAGGCCCTTGCATACAGATACGGCAAACGCATCCATCGCCAGGCCCACCGATAAAAGAAGCAGTTCTGTAAGTCCCATTACCTGTCCCTGCTCCTTTATACCTGTAATTCTTCAGCCATCATATCCGCGATGGTATATTTTTCGAAAAAGGTCTTGAGTGTCCTGTTAAGTTCGATCCACATCGGAAGGGTCCTGCAGACCGTCTGGTTGGGGCAGCTGGCGTGATCGTCCGTAACGCAGGATACGGGGGTGAAATTTTCCTCGGTAGCCTTTATGATGTCCCATGCGGTGCATTTTGACGGGTCGACGTTAAGTTTATAGCCGCCACCTTTGCCCCTGACGCCTTTAACGAATTCTTCTTTTACGAGATCTTTTATTATGGCTTCAAGGTATTTTTTGGACATTCCCTGTCTTGCGGCGATATCACCCAGTGCGATGTAGCCTTCTTTTTCGTGCTCGGCAAGGTCGACCATTACGCTGAGCGCATATCTGCCTTTAGTGGAAATAAGCATTGCATTCTCCCAAAAAACTTGTAATTACAACATATTTGATATGATACAATGTGTAGGATGGATTTTCAAGAAGCGTTAAATTACATAGAAAACACGGGATCATCAGGTATAAAACCGGGAACCGGGGTCATAAAAGAGCTCCTGGGACGCCTTGATAACCCGGAGAAGGGACTTAATGTCATCCACGTGGCAGGTACCAACGGAAAAGGCTCCGTTTGTACCTATCTTGAGTGTGCGCTTAACGAATGCGGACTTAAGACCGGAAGATATGCCTCGCCGTCCGTATTCAGGTATCTGGAAAGGATCAGGCTCTCAGGAGAGGATATAACGGAAGAGGATTATGCCGAAGCCGTATCCGCAGTGAAAGAGGCGGCGGAAGGAATGGAAGATAAGCCCACCGGATTTGAAGCCGAGACCGCGGCTGCCTTTAAGTACTTTGCAGATAAAAAAGCGGACGTTATTATAGTTGAATGCGGCATGGGAGGCCTTGAGGATGCGACCAATGTATTCGATTCCCCGCTTGCCTGTGTGATCACTTCGGTCAGCATGGACCATATGGCATTCCTCGGTCACGATCCCGAGAAGATCGCTGTAAATAAAGCCGGAATAATCAAGAAAAATACACCTGTTATCATATCTCATATGCCGCATATTTCCTGCAAAGGAAAGGATTATGACCCTGCCGGGATCCTTGAAAGGGAGACTCTGGCCAGAGGGGGGATCTGCATCCGTGCCGATGAGGATATCATCCCGGCAGATTTTGAAAATCCCCTTCCCGGATCATATCAGAAGGACAACCTGAATGCGGCCCTCCACACCCTTGAAGCGGTTAAAGAAAAGCTTGCCGGACTTTTCCCGGACAAATCAATAACGAGTGATATATTCCTGAAAGGCATAGCAAAGGCTTCCTGGCCCGGCCGGTATGAGAGGATCAGTGACAATCCCGTCATAATAAGAGACGGGGCTCATAACCCTGCCGCCGCATCTGCTCTTTATGATTCACTGGAAAGGGACGGATACCTGAACGAAGGCATAAATATCCATTTAATAATGGGTGTTTTTAAAGACAAAGATTATATGGAGATACTTCGTATAATGCTGCCCTGTGCGGTTTCATTTACCGCGATCGACCTGCCTGACAGAAGGAGAGGACTTCCCGCGGATGACCTTGTCAGGGCTGCCGGGGACGTTTGTGATAAGCTCGGCTTATCCGCCGGGCCGGCCATATCAAAAGCGGGGAGTCTGAGTGAAGCTCTTCCCCATAACCTTTCTGCGGAAATGTCCTGTCAGGACAACCCTGATACCGCAGAGCTTTCCGCCCCGGATTCTGTTCCGAAGGATGTTTACGTAGTGTTCGGATCACTTTCTCTTATGCAGCTTTTCAATTCTTAAATCTTTAGAAACGATTTTCCGGGCAATAGTATTCAATTTGTTTCTGTGATAAAATCAATATGTATAACTGTATCCGTTAAACGGGGAGATATATGGTTGTTTTTCTCACAAGTTCATTCGTGGAATACAGGACGATAGCCGAAACCGGACCCGCTCACCTTAGCGGTGACTACGATTTTATCGGCAATCTTCAGAAATACTGGAGGGAAAACTCCGGTCTGTTGGTCGTGGCCGCAGATCCCGATGACCATGAGAATAATGACAGCTCCGCAGCCAGATATACACAGGCTTTCACCGAGGCAGGATTCAGCGTGGAGAAGACCACCGTGCTCGACCACAGGAACTCCTCCGAGGCCTTTGAACTGGTCAGGAATTCGGATGTGGTCATATTATCGGGCGGAATGGCCGGTGCCCAGAACGCATTCTTCAAAGAAATAAGCCTTAAGATGCTCCTTACGGGGTATCCGGGCGTTATAATCGCTCTCAGCACGGGAACCATTAATTCCTGTGAAACCGCATATCTGCTCCCGGAACTCGGCGGAGAGGCCGTAGAACCCGGTTTTGAGCGCTTTACGGACGGTCTCGGCCTTACAGACAGGATCATCCTGACTCACAGCGAATATCTCAGATCCAAGAAGGTCGGCGGATTTGACCTGATGGAAGATATTGTGGTTCCGGACAGCAAGGACAGGGAATTTTACCTGATCGACGACGGAAGCTACTTTTTAATTGACGGCGATGTCACAAAACTCTATGGCAGGGGAGAAGTGTTGGAAAATGGCGCTTTACGCATGATTGACAGCCATGTCAGAGAAAGTGACTGGAATGCCGTTATGACAGGCGGTTACATTTGCGTTTTTGAGATCAACTCCAGTACCGGCAAGCTTATCAGCAAATTCACGGGTGATTTTCTCCCTAAATATGACGTCAGTGTCGACAAGGCTGCGGACTTCAAAGCCTTCATACAAGATTTTGCGTCCAAGATACTTATCGAAAGAGAGAGAGACCAGCTCATAAGACATTCAACCAAGGCTGTGATAGAAGCCGAGATAGAATCCATGGGATGTTATTCCAGAACCGTGCATTCCGAAAGAGGCGGCTTCAGAAGGGCCATGGATATACGCATAAGGCCGCTTGAAGGCGAGGATGATACCAGGATATGCATTATCCAGGATATCACCGAGATGATAGACAGGGACTGGATGACCGATATCCTTTCGAGAGCCGGATTCCTGAGGGATGCGGAGATCTGCATCAATAAACTCGATCTTTCGAAGGGTTATTCGCTTCTGTATACCAACATCCGCGGTTTTAAGACGGTAAATGACCTCTTTGGCGAAGAGATAGGAGATAAGGTCATCTTTATGGTCAGGGACCAGATCAGGGAGGTTCTTGAGCCCCTTGTTCTCGGACGACTCGAGAGCGATCATTTTGTTGCCATAATCAGGAATGAATACCTTAAGGCCGCCAGGATGAAAAAGCTCACCCAGATGACCTACAGGAGTATTTATAAGCAGTATGATTTTAACGTCACATGTGGTATTTATCACATAGTCGATACCGGTCTTTCCATAGGACTGATGATAGACAGGGCAAAGCTTGCGGAGTCCAATATAGCCAACTCCGATGCCATTCTTTACACCGATTATACGGACAGGATGCGTACGGATTATGTTAACCGGATGATCCTGATATCCGATCTCGGAGAGGCGGTGAAGAACAGGGAACTCATTTCCTTCTACCAGCCCGTTGTAGATACCATAACCCATAAGGTGGTATCGGCGGAGTCGCTCGTCAGATGGCAGCATCACGATATGGGAATGGTTTCTCCCGGACTTTTCATCCCTGCTCTCGAGCAGTCGGGCAAGGTGTCCAGAGTCGATATGTACATGGCCGAGAACGTATTCGGAATGCTCATGAAGAATTCCAGGGAGGGATACCCCCTGGTTCCCGTATCCATTAACCTTTCCAGGGTTGATTTCTACGATCCGACGCTTTTAGACAGGATCAAGGAGATCCTCGACAGCGACGAATTCCCCGAGGGAGCCGCCAAGATCGAGATAACGGAGTCCGCTTATGCCAATCTTGAGAGCAATGCACTTGATTTCCTAAAGATAATGAAGGATAAAAAGGTCAAGATACTGCTTGATGACTACGGCAGCGGAATGAGCTCTCTTTCAACGCTCGAAAGCTACGAATTCGATACCATCAAGCTCGATATCGGATTTGTCCGCAAGATAGGCCAGAGTGAAAAGGCCGAGACCATAATCAGATCGACCATCAACATGGCCCACGCATTCGGGGCCGATGTCATTGCGGAGGGCGTGGAAAACGAACAGCAGCTTGCATTCCTTTACGATGCGGGCTGTGATATGATCCAGGGCTACTATTTTTACAGGCCCATGCCCGAGGATGAATTCTGCAAGATAGTAAACAATCCCACCAAGACGGAAATGATCATTGGCTGGGGAAAGGATTAAACCATTAACAGGATATTTGAGATCATGGCTCCATGTCATTTCGGCATGGAGTCTGTGCTGAAAAAAGAGATAATCGATCTTGGCTATGACGTAACCTCCGTTTCCGACGGCAGGGTTACTTTTGAGGGAGATGCCGAGGCTGTTGCCAGAGTAAATATCTGCTCCCGCACGGCCGAAAGGCTGCTGATAAAGGCGGCCTCCTTTACCGCGAGGACATTCGACGAGCTGTTTGAAGGGGTAAAGGCCGTAAGGTGGGAAGAATTCATCCCCGAGAACGGTAAATTCTGGGTGACCAAGGCTTCAAGCGTAAAATCCGCCCTCTTTTCACCTTCCGACATCCAGTCCATAGTCAAGAAGGCCATGGTGGAGTCGCTCAAAGGCGTATACCGGATAGAGCATTTCCCGGAGGACGGGGATTCTTTTCCGTTCAGGGTATTCATTTACAAGGATGAGGTCACGATAGGCCTTGATACCACCGGAGAATCACTCCATAAGAGGGGCTACAGGAAGCTGACCGCCAAGGCTCCCATCGCGGAAAATCTTGCCGCGGGTCTTATCATGCTCACTCCCTGGAGAGGGGACCGCATCCTGGTCGATCCTTTCTGCGGAAGCGGAACCTTCCCGATAGAAGCGGCTCTTATGGCGGCAAATATGGCACCCGGAATGAACAGGTTCTTTACCGCCTGCGACTGGGAGCATATTGTTCCAAGGAGCGTATGGAACGATGCGTACGAAGAGGCAAGAGATCTTGTTATCGATGTTAAAGAGACCGATATACAGGGCTATGATGCGGATCCCGAGGTCATAAAGATAGCGAGAAAGAATGCCGCCGATGCGGGCGTTGAGCACCTGATCCATTTCCAGACAAGGGATGTTGCCGCGCTTTCGCATCCGAAAAAGTACGGATTTATAATCACCAACCCGCCCTACGGAGAAAGACTTATGGATAAGTCCGAAGTGGGAGAGCTGTACCGCGTACTCGGGGAAAGGTACAAAGCGCTCGACAGCTGGAGCATGTACATCATCAGCTCATATGAAAAGGCGGAGAGCGACATCGGCAGAAAAGCCGATAAAAACCGCAAGATCTATAACGGTATGATGAAGACTTACTTTTATGAATTCAGGGGACCCAAGCCTCCCTCAAGGAAGAAGGATTAAATGTCCGAACAGGTGAAGAAGGTTCCTTACGTTAAGTTCACAGACCCCCAGCTTGAAGGGGAAACGAGGCTTTCGGGCAGGCTCGGCACAGGGCTGCTCTGGAGTCTTCTTTTTGCGGCATGCTTTGCGGTATGCCTTTATTACTGTATGGTCAAACCCATCGTGATCACAAGCGCCAACGTGAGCGACGATGAGCTTATAAATCTATCCGAAGCGATATCTCTTTCCGCGGCGGAGGGCGGTGCGGAAAATACCGTTACATTCAGCGTTCCCGCAGGTGTCAGGGCATCCGATATCGTAACGCAGAATCTGTACAACGAAAGAAGATTCCTTGTGCACATAACTACGGATTCCGAAGGCTATTACGGGACTCTGTCGGATTCCGGTATTGCGGTGGATGCGGGAAGGATCACGGGTGATCCGGGGCTTGTAAACCGGTGCTCGGTCGCTTATGACGGGACCGGGGCACTTCTTATTTTCGATATGTCACATGTGTACGAATATGTGCTGTCAATAGACGGGGATACGGTCACGATGGAGGCGGTTTCACCTGCCGATCTGTACGATTTTGTCGTGGTCATGGATCCCGAAGACAGTTATTCGGCAGCAGGCGTCCTTCCGGATGTTGCGGGAAGATGCGAAGCAATGCTGTCTGCCGACGGAGTGAAGGTTTATATCACGGAGCCCGATGTGACGGAAGGAAGATATATCACCGCAGCCGAGCTTGCGGAAGAGACCGGAGCCGATATATTCATCGGTATGGGTGTGTCGCATGACGGAGCCGATCATCACGGTATAAAGACGTATTACGATCCTATGTATTATATTCCCGGATACGGCAGTATATCGCTCTGCGAAAGCTGCCTTAAAGCCGTGGCGATAGCGGTGTCCGACAAGGCGTGCGGCATCGAAGAAGCGCCGGAGGGAAGCGTTTTGTATGATATAAATGTTCCGGCGGTGTACATCACCCTCGGAAACAGTGATAACAGCCGCGAAAATGAGCTGATGACGGAGGATTCCTACAGGGAAAAACTTGCAAAGGGTCTTTATCAGGCAGTGCTCGAAGCGGCCGGAAAGATGGGAGAAGAATCATGGAGAGATTAGTTTTTGCAACCGGCAATAAGGGCAAGATGCGTGAGATACGCGAGATCATGGAAGGAAGCGGATATGAGATCCTTTCAATGAAGGAAGCCGGAATAGATCCCGATATTGTCGAGGACGGAACAACTTTTGAAGAGAATGCCCTGATCAAGGCAAGAGCGGTTCACGAGCTGCTTCCGGACGATATAGTCCTTGCCGATGATTCGGGACTTGTAGTCGATGCACTGAACGGCGAACCCGGCATATATTCGGCAAGGTATATGGGTGAAGATACTCCATATTCCGTCAAGAACAACAGCATCATCGAAAGACTTGAAGGTGTTCCCGATGAAAAGAGAACGGCAAGATTCGTCTGCGCCATAGCCGCAGTCTTCCCCGACGGAACCGAAAAATGCGTAAGGGAAACAGTTGAGGGCCGCATCGGATATGAGGAAAAGGGAGAGTTCGGATTCGGATACGATCCCATTTTCTACTGCCCCGAGATAGGGTGCTGCACGGGTGAGATCCCCGAGCTTGAGAAGAACAAGATCTCCCACAGGGGCAAGGCGCTCAGGAAGATGAGAACGGAGCTCGAAAAGTGAAGAAAGCCATCATCGTGAGCGATACTCACGGCAACAATACCAATTTTCACAAGGTTATGAAGATGCACCCTGATGCGGAATTCGTGATCCACTGCGGGGATGTCGAAGGCGGGGAGGGTGATATCAGATCCGGCCTCGGATGTCCTTTGTACCTTGTGGCAGGCAATAATGATTATTTTGGGAATCTTCCCAGGGAGCTTGAAGAACAGCTTTTCGGACACAGGGTACTGATCACCCACGGACATAATTACAGAGTCTCCGTTTCCATCGAAATGCTCAGGGATGAGGCGATCGCAAGAGACTGTGATATCGCTTTCTTCGGACATACCCACAGACCCGAGGTGAGCTACGGGGGCGGATGCTACATCATCAATCCCGGGTCTCTTTCATATCCCAGACAGGAGGGCAGAAAGCCCAGTTACTGCATCTGGGAAGTGGACGACAGAGGACAGGACCATTTCATGACAGCTTATCTTAATGACGGGATGATGTGACCGGATCCCGTGAAAACCGTCTATACAGTTGTAGGGACGGTTTTTGTTTTGTATTTTGGGAGCGGATATATGAAAAAGAAGATCGTTTTATGGATAATGACAGTGCTTACGGCATGTGCTTTGGCCGGATGCGGAAAGGCTACCGATCAGTTGCCTGCAGATGATCAGGCGGCAGTTACCCCGGTGACTTCCGTCGCTCCGTCATCTGCCGGAAATACGGATCCCGTCACTCCGGTGACACCTTTATATTATTTTGATGAGTCGCTTATAAGCGATGAATATCTTGTCGGAATGGATTATTTTACCGGCGATTTCCTTGAGCTTGCTCCAACGGTCATCGTAAAGGTCAGATATGACGGCAGGATCGAGGTGGGATTCGATCACACACTTTTAAACGGTGAGGAATATACCGATATCCGCTATTTTGATCTTACCGAAGAGCAGTATGCGAATATTGAAGAAGAGATCGATCTCCGTAAGCTTTTCTTTCTCGATCCCGAGGAAGCCGACCCGGAGACTACCATGGACGGAGGCTACAGCAGCCTGATCATATATGACAAGAACGGCGATGTCTATAAAGTGTGCGGCGGATTCTGCCCGCATAACAGTGATTTCAACCGCATGTCCGGAGTGATCTCCGAAAATCTTCCCGAGGAGTTTTACAGATACTGCAACGAATATAAGCTTGCCCGGTTAAGGGAAGAGGAATTTGATCCCTATGAGAACCACAGTGAAGAGTTTAAGACCAAATACGGAGTATTTCTGGACTATGACGGAGACTTAGGCGAACTGGATAAATACAACTATATTGTCATAGATGCGCAGTATCACAGCAGGGATGAGATAGTTGATTTCAATTCCGGATATCAGAAATATGTCTACAGCTATATCAATATCGGTTCCATTGAGGATTTCAGGGATTATTACGATGATTATGCAGATCTTGCCCTCGGTGATTATGAGAATTGGGACGGCGAAGAGTGGATCGATGTATCGGATCCCAGATGGCAGAACTTCATTCTGAACGAACTTGCTCCCGAGCTTCTTGAAAAGGGCATAAACGGTTTCTTTGTAGATAACTGTGATGTGTATTACAACTATCCCACCGAAGATATCCTTAACGGTCTTGCGGTCATCATGAGAGGCCTGAAGGGTATGGGCTGTGATGTCATTATCAACGGCGGGGATGCTTTCCTTGATGCGTATTGTGCATCGATGGGATCCTGGACCGATGTCATAACCGGTATCAACCAGGAAAGCGTATTTTCATACATCGATTGGGATAACGGTTCCCTGACATATGCATCCGAAGAAGACAAGGCTTATTTCCTCGATTACATAGAAAAGTACGGTGATCAGGGAGCATATATCTTCCTGATCGAATATGTGGATAACGCGGATGAACACAGGACTCTGAGGAGCAGTATCAAAAACTACTGCGAGGAGCATGATTACCTGTATTACATCTCGGATTCCATAGACCTTAACTGAAAGTGAACAAGGGGACGGCCTGAATACGCAAGATAAAAGGAGAGAGCACCATGTTTCGGAAAATGAGGAGATTTAAACAGCAGATAAGCGAAGAGGAGTGCATCAGGATCCTGAAAGAACAGCCCAGAGGAGTGCTTTCCATGATAGGGGATGACGGATACCCATACGGTATTCCCATGGATCATCTCTATATGGATGACGGACATATTTATTTTCACGGTGCAGGGGAAGGCCACAAGATCGATGCCATATCCAAATGCGATAAGGTCAGCTACTGCGTGTACGATCAGGGATACCGCAGGGAGGGTGAATGGGCTCTGAACATAAACAGCGTCGTGGTGTTCGGACGGATCCGCATTGTGGAGGATGAGGAGAAAAAGAAAGATATCTGCATTAAGCTTCTCAAAAAGTTCTCGGATGATGAAGAGTATCTTGAGCGAGAGATGAAGAATGCTTTTCCAAGAGTGAACTGCCTTGAACTGATCCCCGAGCATATGACCGGAAAGCTGGTCAACGAATCGTGATTTAACTGTTTATACTCGGGTTGTTTTGAGAAGTGTTTGATAGTATAATTTATCTGTTTTCGGGGTGTGGCTCAGCTTGGCTAGAGTACCTGGTTTGGGACCAGGGGGTCGCAGGTTCGAATCCTGTCACCCCGATGCTTGAAACCCGCTTAAACAGTGGGTTTCTTTTGGTTAAGAATATTGGGATCATCCGATCAAAGGAGGTTGTATGATAACGGTAAATCTGTACTATAAGGGAACAAACGGGAATGCACGTGCTTTTGCCGAGCTTCGTGATAAGTATGATCTGCACATGAGCGTGGAACGCTTTGTGAGCGATGAATATAAATCGGATGAGAAATACCTGAGGAAATAATCTGAATTAAGCGTACGAAAGTACTGAAAGGATTCGAGGAGGTACTTCAGATGAGTCTTACCCGGTTGTTCGTAACAGTATACGAGCTTCTGTTGATTTTTTCGATCGTTTCATTTGTAAAGAAAAAGAAGGTAATAGGGATAGCACTGATTGCGATCATGGTGCTTGGAATAGCTGTTCTGGGATATCTGTGGATGACTTCTCCGACGTGACTGGTGATCTTCCTCCTTGTAATATGCATTCCGCAAGCGGAGAAATAATATGAAACTTCTACTTAAACTCAGCAGAGAGGCCGTAAGATACAGAGGCCTTTACCTGATCGCCATACTCTCAACACTGATCCTTACGGTGATCAATCTGGCGGCACCGAAGGTTTTGTCTGCAATGACCGGAATAGTCAGCGAGGGTGTTGATGACGAAGGAATGAGCAGGATATGGCAGCTTACGTTTATCCTTGTTCTCCTTTATCTTGCGAGGGTTCTGTTCAGATTCCTGAATAATTATCTTGCACATAAGGCGGCATGGTATCTGGTCGGGGACCTGCGTACGAGGACCTATGACAAGCTCGAGAGGATGCATATCGGATACTTCCATGATAAGCAGACAGGAGACCTGATGAGCCGCATTGTCAACGACACCAGGGATTTTGAACTTCTCTATGCACATATGATCCCCGAGACCATTACCAATTTCGTAACCTTCATCGGTGTTCTCATTGTTCTTCTTACGATCAATCCCAAGCTTGCTCTTATAACCTGTTCACCGATTCCTCTCATCTTTTTATCGGGAATAGTCTTTTCCAAGAAGGTACGCCCTTTCTTCAAGGCGTCACAGACCAAGATGGGTGAACTGAACGGAAAGCTGCAGGATAATCTCTCGGGACTTCAGGAGATACAGTCCTTCGGAAGGGAAGAGTACGAGACCGGTCAGGTCAATGAGAAGAATTTCGAGCACATAAGGGCCATGCTGAAGGCTCTTAAGATCAGCGCGATCTTTCATCCCACGGTTGAATTCATATCCTCGATAGGAACGATACTTGTCGTTGCGTTCGGCGGATTTCTCGCATGGAAGGAAGGACTGAAGGTGGAGGATATTGTCGCATTCCTTCTGTATCTCGGACTGTTCTATGCACCCGTTACGGGACTTGCGAATCTTCTGGAGAATATGCAGCAGTCACTTGCGGGAGCTGAGCGTGTCATGACCGTTCTCGATGCACCCTGTGAGATCAAGGATGCACCCGATGCGGTGCCGTTAAAAGAAGTAAAGGGCAGCATCGCATTCGATCATGTTTCGTTTTCGTATGAGACGGGCGGGGTGATACTTGATGATATTTCCTTTGAATGCGCTCCGGGTAAAATGCTCGCACTTGTCGGTCCCACGGGTGTCGGCAAGACTACGATGACGAAGCTTATTTCGAGGTTCTATGAACCTACTTCGGGTAAGATCCTGGTGGATGGTCACGATATAAATTCCGTTACCATAGAGAGCCTCAGGCAGAATATCTCTCCCGTTCTCCAGGACACATTCCTGTTCAACGGAACGATCGCGGAGAATATCGGATATGCCGCTCCTGAGGCGGATATGGACCGTATAATAGAGGCGGCAAAGGCTGCGAACATCCACAAGGATATAATGAACATGCCGGACGGATATCAGACGCTTGTAGGAGAAAGAGGACTGAGGCTTTCGGGAGGACAGAAGCAGAGAGTTGCGATCTCGAGGGCAATCCTCAGGAAATCACCGATCATAGTGCTTGATGAAGCAACGGCTTCCGTTGATGTGGAGACCGAAAAGCAGATCCAGGAAGCTATCAGCAATATTTCCGGACGTAAGACCATCATCGCGATTGCACACCGTCTTTCGACGATACGTAATGCGGATATGATCCTTGTGATCGAGAACGGTCATATTGTGGAAAAGGGAACCCATGAAGAACTGATCGCACTCGGCGGAACATACGCACGCATGAGCAGCATTCAGGGATGAGACGGGAGACAGGTTTAGGTGAGAAATAAAAAGGGCATTTATATATTTGCGGCAATGCTGTTTTTGGCATTGGGTGCTTTGATATTCGCAGTGGTGTATTCGAAGATGTTCACAGATGATCCCGAAAGCGGGATCGCCGAAATAGAGAGCACCGCCATACCGGAGGAAGTGACCGCTGAAGAGCCGGAAGCTTTGGAGCCTCCGCATTTTATAATGCTCAGTGACAGGAAGTACAGGACGGGAACAAAGCTGTCACTCCTGGATCTTGTATATGCCGAGGATGCGCAGGGAAATGATATCACAGACCGTATTGTCGTCGAAAGCGACGGCGGATATGATCCGGACATCTCAGGCAGCTACGATGTTACATACAGTGTCACCGATGATGATCAGACAAAGGCGGAGGAAACGATTACCGTAACCGTCGGCGATTTCGAAAAGAACGATTACGGCTTTGCCATGGACGGCGAAATACTGAGCGATCTTATTGCCCGCGGTTATTTCGGATATGACGTTCTTCCGGAGGAGAAAGCCGGAGATATTGATGCGCTGACGGAGCTTACTTCTCCCACCTCATTCGGTGCTGCTTATGATGACGGCGCGTGCAGCTGTTTCCTTTACAAGGTGACGGAGGAGTATCTCTTTTTCTATACAAATAAGCACTGCCCGGTGGACAGTGCCGAAACTCTGTGCTTATATGACTGTTATGACAATATGACGGAGATTCCTTCCGCTGACATCATTTATCTTAAATATCATCCGGAGTGGGATGCCGTCGCAAACGGCTATCTTCAGTACGATCAGCAGATGTTTGCCGTTCCGTTATCGTATTTTGATATTGACAGGCTTTTGTGCTTTAAGGAAGTTCATATCGACCGGTCTGCTTTTGAAAGCTTAAAGGCCGGTGATATGTTCCTGATGAATACCCAGTCCTGGAGAAGATGCCAGAAGGATATCGTCATGGAAAACACCGTGTTGTTTACGGATTGCTTTGAAAAAACCGCATATCATTACGATGAGGAGAACAGCATACCCGCTTTATCACACATGGTTGTGGGTGAACTGAAGAATGCAGTCGGAAGCTGCAGCGGCTCACCCTGCTTTGACAGATACGGCAATTTCCTTGGATTTATCTGGGGAACAACATATGCTGACGGACCCGAACCTGTGTATCTCAATCAATTCGTTCCGCTTCCGTATTTCATTGAATTTACAGACACTATTTATTTCAGGTAAAATTATACATAAACCGCTTTACTCCTGTTTGTTAACAGGATCCGAGTACACGTGAGGTAATGTGTTGTTATGATCATCAGAAATGCTTCGGCAGCTGACGCCGCAAGACTGCTTGATATCTATTCATATTATGTTGAAAATACTGCGATAACCTTTGAAATAGATGTTCCGACACTTGAGGAGTTCACTGACAGGATACTCCATATCACCGCAAAGTACCCGTATCTGGTATTGGAAGAAGACGGATGCATCATGGGTTATGCATATGCGGGAGCATTCCACGAAAGAGCCGCATATTCAAGATCTGCAGAGGTTACCATATATCTGGATAAAGACGCCCATGGAAAGGAATACGGGAGGGCTCTTTATGAGGAACTGGAAAGGCACCTGAAGGATATGGGGATCATCAACCTGTATGCATGCATAGGAGATCCCGTAGAAGAGGATGAGACCCTTACCAGAAACAGTGAGCATTTCCATGAACATATGGGATATACCAAAGTGGGCACATTCCATAAATGCGGACATAAGTTCGGCAGATGGTATAACATGATATGGATGGAGAAGATCATAGGTCCGCATGACTGACATATCATCGAAAGCGGAACGCATGATGAACTTACAGCACTTGGCGGAACATATGCCAGAATGAACAGCATTCAGGGATAGGACAGGTACAGGAACGGAGGAAATAAGAATGGCTTTTAAAAAGATTGCTTTGACCAGAGACAGTTTTTGCATGGGTGATGATGCTCTTGCTCCCAACAAGAGGACATATGAATGGGCAGAGGGTGACAAGATCTGCTTTTTCTCAATCCTGGAGGATTATATAGGCTGTAATCTTCCCGGATATTACTGGCGCGGATTTGCAGGTGGAAAGTGGATAGCGGATGTCAATCTTAGGCGTGAGGATCTTTCCGTATCCAAAGAGATCACTATTGCCGAAAACTGGGAGGAGCTTCTTACGAAGAGCCGTTCTGTATATTTTATACATACGGAATACAAGAACAAGGATTCTCTGCCTTATACATTAAAGGACGGTTACAGTTCATTTGAGGAAACTGAGGGGATCCCCGAATACAATGTAAGATAGATACGGATGTATATCATTGAATAGAGGAAGGACATAATGAAAAACTACGAAAGACGTGTGCCTGAAGAATACTACCTTGAGATACAAGACGGAGGAAGGCTTGAGGAGATTACTTACGATTCCGTGATCTACTGCGGAGACAGATCACCTGTTAAAAAGCGTGCGTTTGTTTATCTTCCGGCAGGATATGATGACAGGAGCATCGAAGCATACAAGGTTCTGTATCTGATGCACGGAGGCGGCGGAAGCGAGGAAGAGTTTATCTACGGTCAGGACAGAAAGCTGTCTCTTCTTCACATAATAGATCATATGATCGCAGCAGGAGAGCTGGAACCTCTCATCATCGTCACTCCCAGTTTTTACTACAGTGCAGAGCAGAGTACCACTCACGATATTAAGGAAGCCGGAACCCTGACGAAGTTCTATCACAATGAATTCAGGAATGAACTTGTTCCCCTTATCGATTCCCACTATCGTACCATTGCAGACCGCGAGCACAGAGCCTTTGGCGGATTCTCCATGGGCGGAGAGACAACCTGGGAGATCATGCTCAACTGTCTGGATCTTGTTAAGCACTTCATGCCACTCAGCGGAGATTGCTGGATCGTGGAGGAAAAGGGCGGTGCGTCCTTCCCGGAAAAGACATCCGAACTCATGAGAAAGTACATCGCTGACAGGGGTTATTCGGATCTGTCATACAATGTATTTGCATTTACCGGGGATAAGGATATCGCATTCCCCGCACTTGATGCACAGATAAAGGCTATGATCACGGACGGGTGGAACACCGGGGAAGACCGTAGCATAAGATACGGAACCTGGGCAGAAGGCACCCACTGTTATCAGTATATATACGAATATATCTACAATATTCTGCCTGATGTATTCTGATTTTTTGAGACAGGATCTATGCGTTTTAATACAGTATCCATGATGTTTCAGACAGGCTCTTACGAACATATTATAA
>JAEEGH010003783.1_pt1 | contig 39348 bp, 30 predicted proteins | sample 9134181 | NCBI WGS metagenome assembly JAEEGH01 (sample SAMN16246544, study PRJNA631951) | gut metagenome | biome: gut microbiome; feature: rumen; material: DP-attached | host: Bos | place: Iran: Karaj | collected 2018-10 | reverse complement strand
ATAACTATTTGGAGGTGGTATAGATGGACAAAAAATCAGGAAAGATATCAGTTACGACTGAGAATATTTTTCCGGTTATCAGGCAATGGCTCTACGAGGATAAGGATATCTTTGTAAGAGAACTCGTATCGAACTGTGCTGATGCAATTGCCAAGCACAGAAGGCTTGTCGAATTAGGCAAAGCCGTAAAAGATGCTGATGGTGAGGAGTATAAGATCACCATTACTTATGATGATGATAACAAGACTGTCTCATTTGAAGATAACGGTATCGGCATGACGGAGAATGAGGTCGAGAAGTATATCAACCAGATCGCTTTTTCCGGAGCTTTGGACTTCGTTACCAAATATCAGCAGGAATCAACTGATAAGACAGGTATAATCGGTCACTTCGGTCTTGGTTTCTATTCGGCTTTCATGGTAGCTGATGAGGTTACGATCGACACTAAGAGCTTTATGGATGATTCAGAGCCTGTTATCTGGAAATCCAATGACGGAATGGATTATGAGATCCTTCCATCCGAAAAGAAGACAAGAGGAACCGTCATCACTTTAAAGCTTTCAGAGGATGCAATTAAGATCTTTGATTCAGCAACATTACGGATGACGCTCCGCAAATACTGCTATTTCGCTCCTGCAGATATCTTCTTTGTTGATACCAAGTCCGACAGACTCCATGAGGAAGCAGAAGAGAAGCGCAAGAAAGAAGCAGAGGAAAAGGGCGAGACATTTACACCGACTCCCGTATCTTATGTTCCTGTCAACAACAAATCACCTTTATGGACAAAAAAGCCTTCTGAGTGTACTGAATCTGAATATAAGCAGTTCTATCACAGTGTGTTTAATGACGGCAGGGATCCTTTGTTCTGGATTCATCTCAATATGGATTATCCGTTTACATTACAGGGAATCCTTTATTTCCCGAAGACAGATAATGTATATCAGTCTTTGGAGGGCCGAATCAAGATCTATAACCATCAGATCTTCGTTGCAGATAACATCGAGGAGATCATTCCTGATTTCCTGTTCCTTCTTCAGGGTTGTCTTGACTGTTCCGATCTTCCTCTCAATGTATCACGTTCCGCATTGCAGCAGGATGAATATGTAAAGAAACTTTCAGGACATATCATCAAAAAAGTATCCGATAAGCTCAATGATCTTTTCAAGAAGCAGAGAGAAGACTTCGAAAAGTACTGGTCTGATATATCCGTATTCCTCAAATACGGCATGATGAAGGAAGAAAAGTTCTATGAGAAGGTTGAAGGGATCTGCCTTTACAAGACTGTAGACGGAACTTTCAGAACAATCGGAGAACTCACATCCGAAGATAAGAAGACCATACGTTATGCGACAGATTCCAAGGCTCAGGCTGCATATGTTGAGATGAGCAGGAATGACGGCTATGAAGTAGTCGTCATGGATGAAGAGATCGACAACAATTTCATGTCTTACATCGAGATGAAAAAGCCTGATCTCAAGTTCATGAGAGTTGACTCCGAGCTTTCGGGAAAAGAATCGGATGAAGAGACCAAGAATAAACTCAAGGAATTCTTCAGAAGTGCTGTAGGTGATGACAAGCTCATCGTTTTCGCGCAGGAGATGGGTAAAGATAATCTGCCTGCTCTTATCCGCGAAGCCGAGCATAACAGAAGAATGAAGGAAATGCGCACCCAGTATGAGAGAATGATGTCATCCATGGGTACAATGTCAGAAGAAGAACTTGCCGATATGTTCCCCGAGACGGAAGAACTTGTCGTAAATACCGACAGTCCATTGATCACTAAGCTTGAAGCTCTTGAATCAATGGGAACAAAGAAAGAGGAAGCTGACCGTCTGGCTCAGCATATCTACGATCAGGCCAAGCTTGCTCACGGCTCTCTTGACAGCGAAGGTCTTGAGAGATTCCTTAAGTTCAATACCGAATTGCTCTCCAAGAGCGCCGATAATCTGTAATCAATATCACAAGGAGAAACCTTATGAACGAGAATGATGTAAGACGAGTACTTTCAGAGAAGAAAGAAGGCTTTAACGTTGAAGCAGGCGGGATCCTTCACGACGTTAAATACGATCTTAACGTTTCAGGCATCGAAAAGGTGCGCGTGATCAATCGATACGATGTATCGGGCGTTACCGATTCCGAATTTGAAAATGCCAAGACCGTAGTCTTCAGCGAACCTCCTGTAGATATCCTCTACGACGAGACGGTTGATCTTAGTGATGCTGCATATGTGCTCATCATTGAGTCCCTGCCGGGACAGTACGATCAGAGAGCTGACTCTGCCGCACAGTGCATCCAGTTCATGACCGCAAAGGAAAGACCTATCGTTAAATGTGCAAGGATAATCGCATTCTACGGTACTGTCTCCGATGAGGAGAAGGAGAAGATCAAGAGCTATCTCATCAACCCCGTTGAAGCCAGAGAAGCATCAGCTGAAAAGCCTGCAACTCTTATTGATAAGTATGACATTCCTACAAAAGTACTTAATGTCAGCGGCTTCCTTGACATGACTGATGATGACCTTCAGTTGCTCAGAAAAGATATGGGTCTTGCAATGAGTTTTGCTGACATTAAATTCGTTCAGGATTTCTTCAAAGAGCAGGGAAGAGAACCCACGATCACCGAGATCAGAGTTCTCGATACATACTGGTCTGACCACTGCCGTCATACAACTTTCTTAACAAACCTTACAGATATCAGATTCAACGGCGATGATGAACTGACGGAAGAGATAAAGGAAACATATAAGAGCTATCTTTCAGACAGGGAAGAAGTATATGGCGACAGGATATCTCAAAAGCCCATCTGTCTTATGGATATTGCCACTCTTGCAGGCAAGAAACTAAAGAAGGACGGCAAGCTTGCTGATCTTGATGAATCTGAAGAGATCAACGCATGTTCTATCAAGATCCGGATCGAAGTTGACGGCAAGCCTGAAGACTATATATTCATGTTCAAGAATGAGACTCATAACCATCCTACAGAGATCGAACCTTTCGGTGGTGCTGCTACATGCTTAGGCGGCGCTATCAGAGACCCGCTCTCCGGCAGATCTTATGTATATCAGGCAATGAGAGTTACAGGCGCAGGCGATCCTACGGTACCTGTTGAACTCACACTTAAGGGTAAGCTCTCACAGAAGAAGCTCTGCCGCACAGCTGCTGCCGGCTATTCTTCATATGGTAACCAGATCGGTCTTGCTACAGGCTTGGTTGATGAAGTTTACCATCCCGGTTATATCGCAAAGAGAATGGAGATCGGTGCCGTTGTAGGTGCTGCTCCTGCTTCAAATATAGTAAGAGAAAGACCTCAGGCAGGAGACATCGTAGTTCTCCTGGGCGGCAGAACAGGTCGTGACGGAATCGGCGGCGCTACAGGTTCATCCAAGGCTCACGATACACAGTCCGTTGTAACTTGCGGTTCTGAAGTCCAGAAGGGTAATCCTCCTACGGAAAGAAAGCTCCAGAGACTTTTCAGAGATCCTGAAGTAACAAGACTTATCATCAGATGTAATGACTTCGGCGCAGGCGGCGTATCCGTTGCAATCGGAGAACTCGCTGCTGGCCTTAAGATCAACCTTGATGCAGTTCCGAAGAAGTACGACGGTCTTGACGGTACTGAGATCGCTATCTCAGAATCTCAGGAGAGAATGGCTGTAGTCGTTCATCCTGCTGATCTTGATAAGTTCATGGCAGCTGCAGCCAAGGAGAACCTTGAAGCAACTGTTGTTGCCGAAGTTACTGAAGAGCCTGTAATGAAGATGGTATGGAACGGCGCTACGATCGTTGACCTTCCCAGAAGCTTCATCGATACAAACGGCGCTACACAGTATGCTCAGGCAGATGTCGTTCCGCAGGGCAAGGGCGAGTTCCTTGATACTCCTGCTAACGGTTCTGTTGCCGGCAGCTTTGCTGAGAGCCTTAAGGGAACACTTAATTCGCTTGAAGGCGCATCCAGAAAGGGCCTTATCGAGAGATTCGACTCTTCTATCGGTGCAGCAACTGTTGTATGGCCTTACGGCGGTAAGATGCAGAATTCACCTGAGGAAGGTATGGCTGCAAAGATCCCGCTTGATCACGGTACGACACATGACTGCTCAGTAATGACATACGGATTCGATCCTTACTACACAGAGTGGAGTCCTTATGCAGGCGCTTACAACTCAGTAGTAGAGTCATTGCTCAAGCTCCTTGCAATGGGTGTTGATCCTTTGAAGGCAAGACTCACATTCCAGGAATATTTCGAGAGAATGGGCAGCAATGAATCATGGGGCAAGCCTCTTGCAGCGCTCCTTGGTGCTTACAAGGCCCAGCTCGACTTCGGTACTGCTGCTATCGGCGGTAAGGACTCAATGTCAGGTACATTCAACGATATCCATGTACCTCCGACGCTCGTAAGCTTTGCGGTAGGTATGTCCAAGACTGATAAGATCATCACTGCAACACTTACAGGAAAGGGCCAGAAGCTCTATCTCATCAAGTGTGCAAGAGACGGCAAGGGTTCATACAAGAAGGACCACGTCTTAAGAGTTATCAAGGCTGTTAAGGAGCTGATCGACAGAGGCGAGATCAAGAATGCCGCAGTAGTAAAGAGTGCAGGTGTTGCAGCAAGAGTAGCTCAGATGTGCTTCGGCAACCAGCTCGGCTTCGATTTCTCTGATAAGCTTTCTGAAGCTGATCTCTTCTCCAAGACATTGGGCGCTGTCATCGTAGCTATCCCTAACGACGGAAATGCCGTTGATAAGGTAGAGATGGCAGGCGGTAAGTTCTTAGGTACTACAAACGATACAGGCGATTTCACATACGCTGGCGCTGTATTGTCAGGCAAGGATGCTCTTGAAGCATATGAAGGCAAGCTCGAGAGGATCTTCCCGACGGTTGCTAAATCTGCTGATATGCCTTTCGAGATCGGCGTATACACAGACGGCAAGCCCTCAAAGGCCGCTCCCGGCGTTCTTAAGGGCGCTAAGCCAAAGGTAATCATCCCTGTATTCCCGGGCAACAACTGCGAGATCGACTCCGCAAGAGCATTCGAGAGAGCAGGCGCTGATGCCGAAGTTTTCGTAATCAGAAACAGAAACCAGAATGATATCAACGAGTCATTCGCTGAATTAGCAGCCAAGATCCGTGAATCCAACATCATGATGATCCCGGGTGGTTTCTCTGCAGGTGACGAACCTGAAGGTTCCGGTAAGTTTATTACGGCATCACTTAGAAACAGCGGCATCGCTGATGCCATCTCTGATCTCCTCGATAACAGAGACGGCCTTGTATTAGGTATCTGCAACGGCTTCCAGGCTCTGATCAAGTTAGGACTCGTTCCTTTCGGCAAGATCTGCGATATGACACCTGAGAGCCCTACGCTTACGTTCAATAACATCGGCAGACACCAGAACAAGTATGCAAGAACCAAGATCATGACGAACAAGAGCCCCTGGCTCTCACTCTGCAATCCCGGTGAGATCTATGAGATCCCGATCTCTCACGGTGAGGGCAAGTTCGCTGCATCTGAAGAAGTAGTAAGAAAGCTTGCAGCAAACGGTCAGATCGCTACATGCTATGTCGATCTTGACGGAAACTATGCATCAGATACGCAGTTCAACCCCAACGGTTCTATCTGCGCCATCGAAGGCATTACATCACCTGACGGACGTGTCTTGGGTAAGATGGGTCATACAGAAAGATATGAATCAGATCTTACAAAGAACATTCCGGGCAACAAGTATCAGAAGATCTTTGAATCAGGAGTCGCATATTTCCTGTAATCGAAAATGAACAGAGATAATATTAAAGACATTTTGCAGTCAGAAGGAATCCTGCCCTTAAGCAAATACGGGCAGAACTTCCTTTGTGACGAGAAGATCATCCAAAGCATCATTGACCTCTGTGAGATCAACAGGGAAGACATGGTACTGGAAATAGGCCCCGGCTTAGGGAGCCTGACTTTTCCTTTGTCTTTGAAGACTGATCACTTAGGTTGTGTCGAGATAGATAAGGGACTTGCAGATCACCTTAGAGATACCGTTACAAATGCTACGATCTTCCATCAGGATTTCTTAAAATTCGAGCGTCCGGAGAATATTAATATCGATGTCATCGTAAGTAATATCCCGTATTACATCATGACTGACATCATGAAGAAGCTGTTCGCCGATTATTCTGATGCCAGAAAAATGGTATTCATGGTTGAAGACGATGCGATTGCCAGGATCGACTGCAGGCCCGGGAGCAAGCAATATGGTCCTTTGGCTATCCTTTCAAGTCTTTACGGCGGATACAGATATGAATTCAAGGTGCCTTCGACTGCATTTATACCGCAGCCTAAGACTACATCGGCTGTAATAAGCTTTACGAGAGCCGCTACTGCCGATTACCTGACTCCTGAATTCGTAAAGTTCCTTAACTCATGCTTTTCGATGAGAAGGAAGATGCTTAAGAAGAACCTTTCAGGTTTAGCATCTACGGATGTTATCTGTAATGCCCTCAATCAGATAGGGCTCAACGACAGCTGCAGGGCAGAGGAGCTTCAGCCGGGCGAATTTGTAAGGCTTTTCAAAGTCTTGTGCTGATAAATACACACAAAGCAGTGTTTACTTATATATAAACCTAAGTGTTATAATTATATATCTTCTAATATAGCGGAGGTCTTTTATGAAAAAATCCAATGCCGGTTTACTTGGCAAATATTCTGATGGCTCTTACAAGCGTAAGGGTAAGAAGGATCAGCCCGCTATCGTTGAGTATAAGCAGCTCTACAAAGGTGAGATAAAGGCCAAGGCCGTTACAGAGAAGAAATATATAACACTTGATGAGAAGATAAAACTGCGCACTAAGCCCAAGGATCAGGAAGATAAGAAGGAAGAGAGCGCACAGATTACGATCGGCGGCATCCAGTATCTTGTAAGAAGCGGAGATGCAGGCTACGATCACATGATGAAGGTTGGCGCCCTTGCTGACGAGATCTACACAGAAACAAAGAAGAATAACCCGTATATCGCTACGAATAAGACCGCAATAATGTCTCTTTTTGAAGCTTGCGACCAGCTGATCGCCTTAAGAGCAGAGATCAGCACGCTTAAGACCGAGCTTACATATTACAAAGTCAAAGCCAATGAATATGCCAAAGAGAGAAGACCTGACATAAAGCCTACTCCGATGGAGGAACTGGCAGATAAGGTCAGCGAAGGATTATTCGAGCATTTAAAGAAGACTGATGACAAATAATCGAATTGAACTTTTAGCTCCGGCAGGCAACCTTGAGATCCTTAAAGTTGCCATAGACAGCGGGGCAGATTCCGTATATCTCGGACTCAAAGAATATTCCGCAAGAGCGGGAGCAGATAACTTTACCCTTGATGACTTAGAACAGGGCGTAGATTACGCTCATTTAAGGTCGTCCAAGGTATTCCTTGCCGTAAACACATTGATGTCGGATTCTGAGTTTGAACTCTTCTATCCGACTATTGCTGAGGCAGTAAATATAGGTGTTGACGGACTTATCGTTCAGGATCTTGCTGTGCTTCATAAGCTCGCACAGGATTTCCCGGACGTCATTATCAATGCCAGCACGCAGATGAATATCTATTCTGCTGATGAGTTCAAGAAACTCTCTGAGATCGGCGTTAACAGGGTGGTGCTCCCGAGAGAATTATCCTGTGATGAGATAGAGACCCGTACCAGGATTGCGAAAGGCTATAACCTTGAGACTGAAGTCTTTGCTCACGGTGCGGTATGTGTATGCGCTTCCGGACTCTGTCTTTTCTCTGCCATGAACAGAAGCGGCACGAGATCAGGCAACAGAGGGTCCTGCGCACAGCCTTGCAGGGAAGAGTACGGACTTTTCAACAACGGCTTGAAGCTTAAGGACGGACATCTCTTATCACCTAAAGACAGGGATGTTTCCGAATATTTGGAGCGCCTGATAAAGAGCGGCGTAAAGAGCCTTAAGATCGAAGGCCGCATGAGAGATGCTAACTATGTCAGGTCTGCAGTTTATTGCTACAGACGCATGATCGATGCATATTACGAAGGAAAGCTTAATAAGGATCTCATTAAGGAGATCAGATATGACCTTCTTATCAATTTCAACAGGGGAGGAGCATTCACTTCCCAGTATTTGAGCGGCAGCAAAGACGATCATCTGCTTTCGGGCGAATATCCGGGCAAATACGGCGTCAGGATTGGCCGTATAAGCCGTCTGGAGGCCGGAGCAGGAACAGTAACCGTCGGTATCAAGAACGGTGCGTTAGAGCCTCAGAAGGGCGATTTCATATCTATCAGGGAGAATGCCAGAGAGATCTGTTCTTTTCCTGTCGGAAAGACTAATACAGTTCTTAACGGTCTGGCCATCAAGGGACTTCATCCGGACATGATAAAGAAGCTTAAGCCAGGCATGGAAGTCTTCCTCATGAATCATGAGATATTCATTGCAAAGCAGGATTTAAGGAGGACGCCCGTGTCCATTTCCATCTCTTGTTCCGATACAGAGATAACTGCTGCCGCAACTGTTGAAGATGGTCTTGCAAGAATGGTAACAGCCGAATCCAAAGTCGTTATCCCTGATGATTTTGAGGGCAAGCCTCTTGAGAAAGACAGGGTAACTGAGCAGTTATCCAAGACATTAGATACTCCGTTTACTGTAACTTCGGTAGATTTTAACGGAACAGACAGGTTCTATTGTCCCGTTAGCGTAATTAATTACTTAAGACGTGATCTTCTTACAGTGCTTGAAGTGAATGTAGTCAATGCTTTTAAGAAGAACTACGGCACTGATTATGTTGAGGATTCTGAATATTTCGGTGAACAGGAGCCTTTGCCCGGAACGGTAAAGAACATGTACACATATCCCGTCTTAAGACTTAACGAGGATATTCTTGAAGAGGGCGCCGATATCTATGCATTCAGCATCTACGATCTTGCTGATCCGGATATTTACGGCACGGCTATTGATTTCGTAAGAGACCAGGGTGCTTCACTTGTTTTGCTGATCCCTGATTTCCATCACGATAAGCTCAATAAGATAATCGATTACGTTATCTCGCTCCTTAAGGTCGATATGGAAGAAGCATTTATAGCTGTAATGTCTTCGAAGATCTTTACTGACCGTAAGTTCTTAAAAGACGGTCTGGAATTCTACGCTTCGGCAGGTTCTAACATCTACAGTGCCAAGTCATTATCTTATGCATTGAACCTTGCTGATGCCGTAATGCCTTCTTATGAGACGACAGCTGATGATCTTATCCTTAATTTGAGACATCTTACTGAATCTTATGAGATAGGGGAGAAGAAGCCCAAGATTATCGTCCATTCTGAAGGTCTTATCCCTTGGATGCAGTCTGATTTCTGTGCAGCAGGCAGGAACCAGCGCCCCTGTTCATTCTGCAGAGGCAATGCATTCTATGAGCTGAGGGCGAAAAGAGATACTGACGGAACAGATCTTAAGGTAATACCTCATCCTTTGGACTGTTCATGCACCATATACGGCAGGGCAAAGAACCCGGTAGATCAGGATTATGCTGAAGCTATTGCAGGTCTCGGGTTCGATGTTATCTGCAATTACACGATATTACCCGGAGGTTCGCTTTAATGACTGAGATCTATATTGAAAAGTGCAGAAAAGACGCCAAGCTTCCTTCATATGCCCATGACGGTGATGCCGGCATGGACCTTTATGCTGCTGAAGACGTTATCATCGAGCCCGGAAAGTCGGCTCTTGTTCCTATCGGTATCAAGATGGCTATTCCTTACGGCTACGAAGTCCAGATAAGACCCAGGAGCGGAGTATCCCTTAAGACACCTCTCAGGATCCCCAACGCACCCGGAACGATCGACTGCGGCTACAGGGATGAAGTAAACGTTATCATCTATAACGATTCATTCTTCCAGGATGAAGGGATCAACGAGCCTCTGACAATAGACATGAAGGGCTGCGTTCACGGCACATACAAGATCAGAAAAGGCGACAGGATCGCTCAGATGGTCGTTGCAAAAGTCGAATATGCAAGCTTCAAAGAGACTGATAACGTTAAGGCTATAGGCGAAGACCGCGGCGGCGGATTCGGCTCTTCGGGAGTTAACTGATGAGCAGAGTTTCAAGCGGATTTGTCAGTTTTTCGAGCGGCGGCACAAGGCGCAGAAGCCCTTTTATCACAAGGCTTGCGCTTGTATTGAGCTTCTTTGCCGTAATACTCATCTTATTCCTTGCACTGACGGTTTTCTCATCCAACAGACTGATGAACGTCAAAGGTAATATCGTTACCAACGTTCCTTCAAATATCCTGCCTTCATACAGTACTACGAGCTTTCAGTCAGCTGACGGCCAGACATCCTTGCAGGGATGGTTCTTTAAGACCAAGAATCCTACTTCAACGATCATCGTTGTGCATGATTCAGGTTCGAACAGACTTCCGTTCGGCGTAGAAATGATCGATATGCTTGAGAGCTGGCTCGAAAACGGTTACAACGTATTCCTTTTCGACCAGAGGAACTGCGGTACATCAGGCGGTGACTGCTGCACATACGGTTATCTCGAATGGCAGGACGTTCTCGGTGCAATAGGTATCGTAAAGCAGATCTCTGTTACAACAGACGTTATCTTATTCGGCATCGGCACCGGCTGTACTTCATCGCTCCTGGCATATGCAAATCTTCCGCCGGCAGGCGCAAGTGAGCAGGACCTTGCTGCATATGACAAGAATATCAGGAACCTGGATTTTGATAAGACTTATATCGCAGGTATGATCCTTGATTCTCCCGCAAAGGAGACAGACGACTATATCAAGCCGGTCGTAAGAAGAAGTGAGCCTTTGGGATTCCTTACACAGTTCTCGATCCCTTATGCGATCAGAGTATCTTCAGGCGGAACTAACATTAGCCTTGCTGCAGAGATCGCAAGACTTCCTATTCCTTTGCTTATAATCTACGGCGGTCATGACACCTTCGTAGGTGCTGACAAGATCGACCAGATCATAACCGAGCGAAGCAGGCTTAACTCCAGTATCACAAGGAGCGTAATGGTCTCCGGTGCAGGTTATCTGGAAGAATACGGAATCAACAAGAACCTTTATATCAAGACTATAAACGACTTCCTGAACGAATACTATCTGGTAGATGAGACATGAGCGAGAAAGATGTATTGATCTTAGGAATAGAGAGCTCCTGTGACGAGACAGCCGCATCCGTTGTAAAGAACGGACGAGTTATCTTGAGCAACTGCATTGCTTCACAGGCTGATTTCCACGAAGAATATGGCGGAGTCGTACCTGAACTTGCTTCCAGAATGCATGTTGATGCCGTTTATCCTACAGTGCAGAAGGCATTGTCTGATGCAGGCGTAACGCTTAATGATATCGATGCAGTGGCAGTTACATACGGTCCCGGCCTTGTAGGTGCTTTGCTCGTAGGTTTATCGTGCGCGAAAGGCCTTTGCGAAGTATCAGGCAAGCCCTTGGTAGGTGTAAATCACTTAAAAGGTCATATAGCAGCAAATTATATATGCTTTGAAGAGCTTGAGCCGCCTTTCCTTTGTCTTTGCGTAAGCGGAGGCAATTCCATGATCGTCCGTGTTGACGATTATACGGACATGAAAGTGCTCGGAAGGACACGTGATGACGCTGCAGGCGAAGCAATAGACAAGATCGCCCGTGTTGTCGGATTAGGATATCCGGGCGGTCCTAAGATGGATAAAGCAGGGCAGGGGGGCGATACCACAAGGTACGTCTTCTCTAAGACACATATGGGAGATACCCTGGATTTCTCTTTTTCCGGACTTAAGACATCTGCGCTTAATCTCATCAACGGATTAAGACAAAAAGGCGAAGAGATAGATCTTAAGGACTTCACGGCATCTTACCAGCAGGCTATAGCTGATGCGCTCTTAAAGAATACTTTGATCGCTGCTGAGCAGACCGGGATAAAGAAGATCTGTCTTGCAGGCGGCGTATCGGCTAACTCATTCTTAAGAAGCACATTCGATAAGGCTGCTAAGAAAAAGGGCATTAAGCTCTACTATCCTGAATTGAAGTATTGTACGGATAATGCCGCCATGATCGCTTCGTGTGGTTACTACGAATACATGAACGGCAGGCGGGATACATTGGACCTCAACGCTTATCCGTCACTTCAAATGCAGTAAAATCGGGCTTTTCGAGCTTTTTAGTTGCAAAATAAGCTTTTGCATATAAAATATACGATTATGGCAATCAAAAAAGGTATAAAGATAATAGCAGAGAACAGAAAGGCCTATCACGATTACTATATCGATGAGAGGTATGAGGCTGGCGTGGCCCTGTCAGGCACTGAAGTTAAGAGCCTTCGTGCAGGCAAGGTCAATCTTAAAGACTCTTATGTTCAGGTAAAAGACGGGGAGATGTGGCTTATAGGTGTTCATATAAGTCCTTATGAGAATGGAAACAGATTTAATCTTGATCCTGAGCGCAACAGAAAGCTCCTCATGCATAAGAAAGAGATAATCCGCCTGTATTCAACGGTTAAGCAGGACGGTCTTACTTTAGTGCCCACGAAATGCTATTTCAAGGACAGCAAAGTAAAGTTTGAGATTGGTCTTGCAAGAGGTAAGAAGGATTACGACAAGCGTGAAGTCCTTGCCAAAAAGCAGGCAAACAGAGATATCGACCGTGCAATGAAGAATGTCAAAAAATATAACGGTTGATATATAATTAAGGCAACAAAATTAAAGGGAAGACCTATGACGACAGAGAAGATAAAACAGGGTGTACGCGACAAGGAGATATCTATAAGATATATCATTGTTGCTGTGATCTTCTGGATTATAACGGTCTCGTGGATCGTAATGATCTTCCATTTCTCAAATCAGTCTGCAACACAGTCATCCAATACCTCCAATATGGTTGTCAGTTTGCTCAATGAACTGTTCAGCATAGATATACAGGATGACATGGTCATAAGGAAAGTAGCTCACGCAACGGAATTTGCGCTCCTGACGATCTTCTCCTATGTAGCACTCTCATCAACCAATAAGATATCAAATAAGACATCTTATGCAGAGAGCCCTGTAAAGCTCATGAGATCTGATAATGAGATGAACATCGTATTCACATTATGGTTTACGATCTTAAATGCGATCTTCGATGAATATCATCAGTTGTTCGTTGATGGCCGTGACGGATCGATCAAAGACGTTCTGATCGATCTGATCGGAATCGTAATCGTCCTCATCGTTATACGTATCGGATTTACGATCTACCTGAAGACCAAGGGTAAGGCTGAGGTCGTATATACCTGAATCTGTGACTTTTATTTTTTCAAATAAAGATAATAGAAGGAGTATTTGGGATACAGCAATTGGACTTCAGGCTGTTGACGGATTAAAACCATCAAAATACCTTAAAACACTTGCTGAAGAAAATATATCAGGGAAGAAGACATATGACGATATCAATAGAGAATTGATAAAGGAATATGGTTCGGATAATTCCAGGCAGAAAGAGGCAGACATTGTCGCATTAAGAATTGCTGAACTCCTTGAAAAGGCTGATTTCATTATGTCTTCAGATCTTTTACTGTCAATTCATGAATATTTATTCAACGGAATCTTCGAAGAAGATATTGTCGGAAGATTCAGGAACTACAACATCCGTAAGAAAGAAGCGGTCTTATTGGGCGATTCGGTAAGATATGCAGATCAGTTGATCATAAAAACTCAATTAAAACAGATATTAAATGCTGAGAAATCCTACGAATATTCAAATCTGATGACACAATCCGATATTGAGCATTTGTCAGGGTTTACAAGTAAGTTGTGGCAAACACATCCGTTCGCTGAAGGGAATACAAGGACGACTGCAGTATTCATATATCTATATTTAAAATCTATTGGTTTTGAATTAAATACCGATTCTTTTAAAGACCACAGTGATTATTTTAGAAACGCTCTGGTCAGAAGCTGCAATTCGGCATACGGATCTAACACAAAACCGACAGTTAATTTTTTAATCCGGTTCTATATGAATTTACTTAATAACTCAGATATTGTTCTTGATGATCTTGATCTGTTCATTAATAATTCGACAGAATGATCCTCAGAAGGCGATGAGATTTTTCTACGACTCGCCAAACAGAAGAATACCCCTTTTCTGTAATTATTCTCTATATGCAATTCGGTATAATTACAATTTTGGTGAATTGGGAAGAGGTAAAAATCATATATATGTATAATGGTTCGATTTTAATTGGATTATCAGATGGCTTATTTTGCTCCGGAGCTTCTGAATCGATCCTGTGATTCTGATCTTTGATCATCTGCATCATTTCCCGTTTATATCTCATACGATTCATTCTGATCATTCGTATGATCATTTCTGAGTGATTTATTTTTTCCAGATCGATCAATCCATCATTTGGGAATTAATTATTTGATCCTACGCACGCTGATCATATCTGATTCTTACAGCCAGTCATTTTTGTCGCGCTGTTCTTGTGATCACATCCGTATCCATGTTTCTGTCTTAAACGGCGAAAAAAATCACATTTAAGACAGATATAAACGAAAATCTGTCGCAAACACCTTTAAAAATCGCATTTAAGACAGATCCACAAAAAGAACGCATGTTCGTTTTCGGGAACAAACAAAGCAGGGGAATGCCAAATACGGATTTATGCCCCAAAATCAGTGTTATTCGGTCTTCCCTTCTGATTTGATCAATTTATTGATATATCTGAAGAAGAATATCGGTTCGGCGACTTCGAACGGGATCAGAACAATAATATTGGCCAGTACGACGCCTATCATGCCCCCTGTAAGCTTAACGAACACCCATGCGAGCGGAATATCGACTATTGCCGCGACCGTCATTAAGACCATCTGAGGCTTGAAATACGAGAATCCGTTCCCGATGCTGGTATTGACGTTATGTACCATGAATATGAATCCTGAGAGCGCGAAAACAACCGCGTACAGATAATTGACGTCTATAGCATTTTCCTTGAGCCAGAAGTTAACAATTGGCTGTAATACTACGACGATGAGCATTAACACTATCAGCACAAGAACACTGAAGCCCAAAAGAAGCATGTATGTCTTCTTGATCCATGTAAAGCGTTTCTCTACCTTAGCTTTGGTTACGGCAGACCAGATCGGGATCAAGACGAGCGAACAGATAGCCGCTACGGAGTTGAAAATCTTGAAATATACCTGATAAGTAACAACGTCAGACGGATTGCAGAATGCGGAGATCAGGAATTCGTTGGTCGATGATATGACCATGAATACAAGCTGGAGCCATAAAAGCGTCAGACCGATCTTGAGCAGAGATTTTGCAGCATCTTTGGACCAGAATTTTACAGAAGGCCTGATATCCTTGAACTTGCCGCAGAATAGGATCAGGCTTACAACGATCAAGGGAAGATTTACAGCCAGGATATTAAAGTACGATATGGCGATAATGGATGATTCCGTATCCCCTGCCGGAAGCAGATTTATTACTATGAAGATGATTAAATTAGATAAGAGTGTCAGAAGATTAACCAGACCGGACCTTTGGATCGCATAAAGCACTGACGTAATGAGCTTTAACACGAACTGGATCATGACACCGATAAATACGATCTGGATAGCGTATTTTAATACCGGCAGAGACAGTTCGGATTCATCGATATTTAAGATCGCATTCCAGTTCAGAAGATGAATAACGACGCTGCCGATGATTCCGATGATAACGACTAATCCTGCTGAAGCGATATAGGTGGAAGATACAAGGGTCCTCCCTCCTTCAACGTCTTTTTCAGCCAGTGCTTTGGGAAGTTTATTACGAAGTCCGTTGCCTATACCAAGATCGAAAACAAGGACCCAGTTGATGATCGATAATATCGTGTACCAGATACCTAGAACGTTGTCATTACCGAAGAATCTGATATATGCGGGCAGCAAAAACAGCGTCAGTATCATCGATCCGCCCTTTACCAGGAACGCACCTAAGATATTGATAAGAATATTCTTGTTATTCTTTACAGCGCCGAAAACACTTTCTTTGCTTAGCTTCACGATATCTGCCTTTCATCAAAACAGGGGAGTTTCCCTCCCCTATCTTATCAGAGTTGTAATTATCCAACTTATGAATACTCGCGTCAATATAACCTATATGGTTAATATGTAGTAATACATTTATATTCTATTTCAGTAATAAGACAATTTGCGGTATTATATTGCCTGTGGATAATAGAACTTTTCGGAGGTTTATAAATGAAGACAGTTAAGAAGATCATCTCTTCCCTGCTTATATCTGCTTTTGTCTTATCTTTAGCTTCATGCAATAAGTTAAAGACTGAGGACATCACTGCCACGGCTGAGACTTATGCTAAGTGCGTTCAGTATCTGGATGCTGACAGGATCTTAGATAATACTGAACCGGTTGATGAAGCTGCAGCTGAAGCGTTCAGGAAGAAGTTAACGCTCACTGATGACGATTACGATCAGGCCGACCTCAAATCAATAATTGGCCAGACTATCCAATATACGGTAAACAGCGAGTCTGTAACTGGCACCAACAAGAATGCGAGCGTCGACGTAACTTTTACGAGGATCAAATATGAGGCTGCATTTAATAATCTTGTCGGCCTTAAGGATGCTCATCTTAAGGCTCTGCACGAGTGCACTGAGACTTTGAGCACCACGATCACCATCATGCTCAACAAGCAGGAAGACGGCCGCTGGCTGGCTGCTTCTGACACGATTGCCAAGTTTGACGAGCTTTATTCATTCCTGGATGCAAAGTTCGAATTCAAGCCTGATACGCCGGACCTTTTCGACAGCACGTCATGGCTCTTCGGCAAAGATGGCAACTATGAGAACACCAAGTGCATTGAGCTCGATATCTGGTTCAAATATGATCCTGAGGCTGAGTTCTACTATGTTGTTTCCCAAAACAACACCGAGCTTTATAAGAGCGAGCCTGAGAAAACTACCGACATCTTCTTCAGAGCCAAGTACGATAAGTCGTTGGGCGCGAAAACGACCAGCACAGGCTTTATCAATCAGGGCATCTACAATATCAAGATCTATAGAAAGGACGGACTTCTCATGGCTGACGAGACTACGACCGTTATCGTAAACGGCGCAAAGGGCTCGCCTGAGATCACATCCGCTCCTAAGGGTGCTTCATATTCCATTAAGGATCCTTCATTTGCATCTATCAAGAGCCTTGGCTGGTGGGATTATTCCGGCACGCTTTTATCTGACGGCATCTACTGCTCCAACACCAAGACACTGGCTTTCTCTATCGAGCTTTTAAGTGATGCGGATTCAGTCTATTACGCTTATTACTTCGTGCCCGGTGAGAATGCAAGCACCAAGAATATCGACTACACCAAGCCCGTATATTCCAATTCTTTGGAGCAGTTCATCTATATCGACGGAACCACGTTCTTTAACTTCGATTATACGCCTGACAAGATGGAAGTCGGCACATATGTCCTTATAATCTGCAAAGATGGAATGAGCGTTGATAAGCCCTATGTAACCGCTACATGCAAGATAATCCCTCAGACTTCTGAAGATTTCATCTGATACAGGAAAAATCGCTGAATAAATAAAGGGAAAAAGGTCTTATTTATTAAGACCTTTTTCTAATGCCGGATTAATGATGTCCTTGATGATGAACTCAGCTGTCGCATCGATGTTGTCGTAAGGAACGATCTTCGGAAGCGTTACGCCGAAAGCCTTCTCGGACTTGCGGATAAGGTCATCAGTATAAACAAGACAGCCGTTCCTGATATCTTCAACACCGTCCAAAGCCAGAGACTGGCGGTTCTTTGAGATCATGTCATCAAGCGCGAAAACACTCTCATCGATGTAGCATGTGGGCTCATCAGTCGTACCGTCAACGATTACCGGGAAGCCGCCGATATTGCCGAACACGCCCGGTGAGAAGAACTTCATCTTTGTATTTCCGCGCAGAGCAGTCATTATGCAGTTTATGATATCGAAATTAGATGATGCATTCATCATGTTGCGCTTGGAATCAGTAGGCATCGTGATAACGCACTTCTTCAGGATGTCATCCTGGTCGAGCTTGATCTCCTCACCCTTGTAAGATGCCTTAAGGAGCTGCTCCAAGCCTTCATTCTGTCCTTCCTTGCTGATAACAACGTCATGGAAATGTGCAGTAGCGATATCGACATCGATATTCCAGAAATCAGCTACGCCGATCTCATTTGCGATCGCGAACTTAAGGCGCGGCAGCAAGTGATTTAAGTTGCCTGAACCGAAGTCAGGATAAGCAACGCCGCTGGATTTAAGCCACGGGATAGTGCCGTCAGAATAGGAAGTATTGATAACGATGCCCTTCCCTTCAGCCTTCGTATAACCGAGCATGATGTTCCTGATATATTTGATGGCCAGAGGCGTCCAGATGCCATAAGCACGGATATTCTTCCATGAGATGGAACCGTACTTAAGGCCGGGATAAACGCGGCTGGAATTGACTATGAAGTCAGGCTGATACTTGGAAATGAGTGCGGCAATAGAATCAACGTCGTCAAGATTGCATGTGCCGTCGACGATGACATTAGACTTGTTCTGGCGTCTGATAAGCGCCGCAACACGTGCTATATTTACGTCACACTGAAGCTTCTCGGCATTTCTGCCTGCAACGATGATCTCAAGATTCTCGTCATTTGATGAGAGAAGGTAGCTCAAAAGGTAATTTCCGACACTGCCAAGGCCGATGATCATGACCTTGATCCTGCCCTCCTGATCGTGTTTTCTTATAAGCTTTAACTTCTCTTCTAACATAACTATTTTCCTTCCTATTAGAGACCTGCAGTAATGAAATCATTTACCGTATTACAGTTGATCCAAGTCTTCATAGATATTATATCGATAGTCTGGCCATTCTTTGCAAGTTTTTGAAAATATTCATTTATCAGGACCAGATTAGTGCCCGTAAAACGCCCCGGATTGCTTGCCAATACAAGTTCTGAAAGAAGCTCAATATCAGTAAATTTCCATATCTGGCCGGAGTTGTAGACAGCCGTAAAGGGCTCATCTATCTTAAGCTGGCCGTGAGCTGTATCGTAGATGTAGTGCGGTACGTTTTCGAGATCATAGTAAAGAGCGACCGCTTTGTTAGCCTTTATAGCTTCACTGTTGATCGTAATTACACTGTTCTTTGACTCTGCAACGCTCGAAAAGCTTATGTCATCGACAAACAGGTCACCTTCAGCGAACAAGACCTCAGTGATCTCCTTGCCGTAGATCTTGAGCACTGCATCAAGGCCCAGATAAAGGCTCCAGCCGGAGCCGTATTCGGCATATTGCTCGTTGTTGACGAGCATGACCTTCTCGCTTACTTCAGAAGGAAGAACACTATTGATGTATTCCTCAAGCTCATTGATCAGGAACCCGCCTACAACCACGAAGAGATCATAAGAAGCGGCCTGAGTGAGCATGTGATTGAGAAGTGTCTTAAGCGGGTCTTCCCTGTTGTAAATGCATTTGACCGTGGGCTTACCGATGCTCTCGGAAAACCTTGTTGCAGAGCCTGCTACTGTCGTAAGAAATACTCTCATCCGTTCTTCCTAAAATCGATTATCATATCGATTCCCTCTTCTAATGTTATCTTAGGAGCCCAGCCGGTTCTCGTTCTGAGCTTCTCTGTAGAGAGCACACGTCTTACAGGATCTGACTCTCTGTAGCCTTCGAAAGTAATCTCCGGATTCTCAATACCTAGCTTGCCTGCGATAAGCGCAACAAGATCAAGGATCGATATCTCTTCTTCTGTTGCTACGTTATAAACGCTGCCGTCCATTGCATCCGGATGCTCAAGGAGGTGCAGAACTGCATCGCATGAATCGATATTGTGAAGGAACGTTCTCTTGTTAACCTTGGAGTTCTCTAAGAGTACGACCTTGCCGTCATTAATAAGGCTGTTAACGATATGAGGAAGGATGTGCTTTGCGAAGCGCTCATTCTTGCTGTAAACGTTGGCAAATCTCAATGACGCGCCACGGATCTTGCCTGTATCAACGGCATCCTTCATGAAGAACTCTGTAAGGAGCTTGCCTGTCGCATAAGATGTTCTCTGGCTGTGCTCTGCATCAGACATGAGAAGATAATCAGATTCCTTTACTCCGCCTTCCTTAAAGGACTGCATGGAATATACTTCGGAGGTTGAGCAGTTGATATAAGCATCGGCGCCTACAGAGATAGCCTGCTCTAAGAACGACTTCATGCCGAGAAGGTTCGTATCGAATGTCGTGTATACGTGGTAGAAATATTCGGTATGTACAACGGCTGCGCAGTTGATATAGAAGACCTTGTCGAAGTCTTTCTTTTTCGAGACCACGAGATATTCGATCTCAGCCATCTGTGCAGCGTTATTGATGTCGTATTGGAAGAACGTAAATCTATCGTCGTCAATAACGTCTGAGACTGTATCAATGGACGAACAGAAGAAGTTATCGAATCCGATTACACTGCCCTTGTTGCCGTTAAGGATCTGCCTTACCAGTTCATTGCCGGTCATGCCGGTTACGCCGCTTATAACATAAAGATTGTTCATAAATTCACACTCCGTTTGTTAATCTCTCGCTGTAAAAAGGATCTACCTGATCGTTATATAAACTTTGCTCAAATTGTACATCATAAGGCACCGAAATGAGACTCACTCCCTTATTGGTATCAAGAACTGCATACTGTGCCTTAGGATTATGGTTTCTGGGCTGCCCTACGCTGCCCGGATTAATGAATATTACCTTCTTCTTGTTGCGCATCGAAGGATCATCAACCTTATAGAACATATCGAAAACATGCGTGTAATGGCTGTGGCCGGACAAGACATAATCGTACCCTTCATAGCCTTCCCAGGCGCCGTCTGTGCCGTTCGCATTGTCAGGCTTGATAGCTTTCCAATATGGGTCTAAAAGGCTTCCGTGGACAGCCAAGAACTTCTTCCCTTCAAGCTCGAATTCGGTCTTGCCGGACTTGCCTTCAATATCGTTAAGATACTGAACGGATTCAGGTGTCAGCTGTGATTTGGTATATTTGGCCGACAAGACGCCTCTCTCTGTCGAGAAATGCGCATAATCATCTTCCATTATCGACTGCTCGTGATTACCCCAGATATTGCATACAACAGGAACATCAAGCTCCCTGATCATCGAAATGACCTCATTTGAGCGCATTCCGTAGTTGATCAGATCGCCCAGGAGCGCGATGTAATCAGGCTTAACGTTCGTCCTGATATCATTTAAGACGCTCTCCAAAGCGGATACATTTCCATGTATATCCGATAGAATTGCAATTCTCATATTTAAAAGCACACCACCATTTCTATTTATTAATAATAATATAAAAAGACGAAATCGCAAAATCTCAGGGAAACGGCGGCAAGTTAATCACAAGGCAAATATTGCAAGCCCTCAAATCGTACGTTTTTTACCCCGAAAAAGGTACGATTTTACTCGTTGCAACTTGCAAGCCCTCAAATCGTACGTTTTTTACCTCAAAAAACGTACGATTTTGCCCTTTGCAACTCGTGGAAAAAAAGCTGCCTCATTATGAGAACAGCCCTTTGTCGATTACATGCTCACAAAAGCGTTATAGGCTTTCTGCATGCCCTTATCAGCAAATTCAGGTGCGGTCTGTTCAGTGCGTTTTTTCAGATTTACTCCCGGCGTCTTGTAAACGCTGAACGCAATTACAAACTTTCCGTTTATCGCAGTAACGACGCATTCTTTCTTTTCGCTGCCATAATAATAATCAAATTTCTCTCCGACTTTTAATTTTCTGTATTCATCGGAATCAGCATCAAATTCGAAAACCCTGGCATAATGCTGAAGATTAATAGCGTTTTCGGCTTCTCCTTCGCCGGGATAATCAAACCAGATGTATGCAAAATTCAATATTCCAACACTCTTATTATTCTCAGCTGTTTCAGAACTCTGAGTCATATAATTCATAAAAGACGAACCAAGATTGCCTTGCATTTTTGCAAAGACATAATCGAAGTTGATCTCCGGTTTGTCTGCTGGCTTCGAGAATACTTCCGGCAGTTTTACGAATGCTTCATAAATCTCCTGAAGATTTCCCAAAGTATAATCAGGAGAATGCTCGGATACATATGAATCAGTGCCGGATTCCCCTTTAGTTCCACATAAGCAGAGTACAAATTTACCATTAATTGCAGATACTGTTGCTCCAACCGGGAAACCAAAGCCTGAGAAGAATGCGACTTCATCTCCGACTTTTAAGTTTCTGTATTCAAATGAATTAGTGTCAAACTCAAGAATGTCTGCTCTGACGCTAACGTCATCGTCCTTAGTGTCGCTGCTTTCTGAATCTGAATAATAAGGAGGATTAAGCCTAATAATATTTACGATACCAATATAAGAGTTTTTGATCATGTCTTTTTCATTCGGCTTTTTCAAGTCAGATATATCATATTCAAGCTTCTCTAATACTGTCTTTTGAACTTCCTCGAAAGTAAGAGATACAGCCTTGCTTGTTTCTTCAGAAGATGTCGTATCAGACGATTCTTCACTGTTAACGTTAAAAGAATCTTTTGTCTGATCAGAAGTCAATTGATTGCAGGATGCTGCCGACAATACAACTGCACCGGCAACAACAGTACATAACGAACGTTTAATAAAATCATAAGAAGAACAATTTACTAATCTTTTCATTTCTTAACTCCCCAAAGGCGTATGAAAACAAAACAACTGAACAATCACGATTTTACATTATCAAGCGTGTTAAATTTTGGTTAATAATGTAAGATTATTGATCTGCGGCAGATTGCGTAACTATCAATAAAATACGGTGTCTTATTAATTAAGACACCGCAATGTTTTAAGCTGAACGCTTGAAGTTGATGCACGCCCGTTCGAAGTCCACATTATCGTATGCGGGATTATCAGCCAGCACATCTTTGTAGTCTTCATCTTCACCGACGACAATGCATAATACATACTGTCCCCTGATAAGATAAACAACACAGTCGTTATCTATCTGCTTGTCGGCATCAATAAAGAACGTGATCTTATCGCCTTCGGCAAGCTTTTTATAGTGAAAGATATCCATATCAAGCTCAATGATATAGACCAGATATTTGGACCACGGATCCTGCTCAGCGTCAGGATCAGCAGAGTAATCATAATTGATCCTGTAATAGTCCTTTACTCCGAAAAGTGCATTCTTCTTGGCAAGCTCAGGATCCATCTGTGTCTTTATCATCTTATGCCCGTCATGCTGAGGATCAAAATCGTCAACCCAGAATCTGTTCGTGATCTCTTCTAAAGACAGCTTGAACATTCCCTCGTATTTAGTTTCTTCGCTTGTCTCTGCAGTAGTCTCTGCTGTTGTCTCCTCAACTGTTGTTTCTTCAGGTGTAGCTGTTGCAGATTCTTCTGTAGAGATCTGAGCGGTTGTTTCAGTTTGTTCGGAAACTTCAGTGTTGCATGCAGCAAGACCCAATAACACTGTGCAAGCTAATACTGTTGATACAAGTTTTTTCATACCGTATTTCCTCATTCGTATTTAAAATTCTTGAATGTCTCGTACCCACTCTGTGCATTTCCAAGTGTGAATACAGGTGCTGTCTCTGTCTTCGTTTTCTTATTCTTAACGTCTTCATCAACAGCCTCAATACAGATAACGTATTTGCCGTTGATCGCAGTAACGATCGATGAATTAATGCATTCTCTCTCGTAATAAAAAGCATTGCCGCCAACTTTAAGATCCTTATACTCAGTTGATTCAGTATCGAATTCTAAGATCCAGACATTGACATTAAAATTCCTGGTAACAATAGTGTCGTCTGCTTCAGTATCGGTCTCACTGCGCCAGATGTGGACCATATTCCTGATACCGATATTCTTGTTCAGTTTCTTGTTTGCATTATCCTGATATACGACGTTCATATAATCGTCTTCTCCCAAAGATGCGTGAACTTTACCGACAAGTATCTCGAATTGCTTTAATGCTCTATATTCTACTTCAGGATCAGAATCAGTAACGTTAACTGTCTTATCGGGATCGATCTTCATGAAGGCATCATAACCTTTCTGAAGATTGCCTAAAGTAAACTCAGGACTTGTTTCAACCTTATCTGCAAGCAGCATGTCATTGCCTTCTGAAGCGTAAAAACTGATCACGTACCGGCCGTTTATAGCTGTAACGACAGCAGGAAAACTATTGTAATCAGCATAGTATTCAAGGCTGTCGCCGACTTTTAAGTTCTTATAAGTGTCAGTGTTGGTATTGTATTCCAGAACAAGGATCTCGACTCTTAAGTAACGGTAAGGACCGTCCTCTGTCTTGATCTTAGCATCACCGCGCCAGATATGAGCCATGTTAACTATTCCGGCCAACTTGTTCTTGGAAGCAAATTCCTCAGACTGATACTGAAGGTTGTCATATCCATCGCCTAAAGCTGCAAGGACCTTCTCAGTTACTATCGCAAAATCATCGAAACTCTCATTCTTAGGCGCCTGAACATAAGGCTTTTTGGTAGTCTCAGACGGCTCTGTCTCAGTCTCTTCAAGAGTTGTTTCTGAAGTTACATCACCATCTGCTTTACCGGATTCATCGGATAACATGCGTTCTGCTTTTTTGCCGGTACCGCAAGCTGTGAAAGACAGCAGGATAAACCCTGCCATAAAAGTGCATAATAGTTTTCTCATAAGATTATTCCTCTCCCCAATAGCAAATACCTTACCCAATGTATTCACTGAAAAGAATATAACATAGATTTATTGAGCAAATAAAGGAAAATCGTATGAAATATAAGCGGGGCGTCACTTTCAGGACACCCCGTACTAAGCTATAAGTCTTAGACAGAATTAAGATGCATTACGTTTATCTTCAGGATCAACAAATTCTATCTTTAAAGTTTTACCCATGCCCGATATTAGGACAATTTAAAAACCTGCACTACAATAAATGTAATGCAGGTTCAAAATTCTGTTTCAAAAATACGCTTTTACTTGATCCACTCAACAGTAATCTCTTTTGCATCAAGTCCGTCTCTCTTCTTAATGAATTCGGGAGCGACCTGAGGGAACATTGCGCATGAGAGAACGTCCTCTTCACTCTTAGCGATGTCCTTGTACTGTTCCTTGATCGAATCAAGTTCAGGCTTCAGAAGATCAGCAGGACGGCATGTGATGACCTCATCAGAGCCGATCGCAGCCTTGCGGATCTCTTCATTTACTTCGCCCGGGAGCTGGCCGTACTCGCCGCGGAGCAAGCCCTTGGATTCTTTTGTGAATGTCTTGTAACGGCCCATGAGGACGTTAAATACGGCCTGGGAACCGACGATCTGGCTGGTAGGAGTTACGAGCGGAGGATAACCGAAGTCCTTACGGACGCGCGGAACTTCCTGCAATACCTCTTCCATGCGATTCTCAGCATTTGCCTGCTTGAGCTGTGACAAGAGGTTTGAGAGCATTCCGCCGGGAACCTGATAGAGCAGCGTATTCGGATCTACGCGGAGGACCTTGGAACTGATGGTTCCTGCAGCTTCCATCTTTGCGGCAACACCCTTGAAGTGAACTGCTGCCTGATTAAGCTTAACAAGATCCAAGCCTGTGTCACGCTCAGTGCCGCGCAAAGTTGCAACGAGAGACTCTGTAGCAGGCTGTGACGTGCCGTTCGCGAAAGGAGACAGCGCTGTATCTACGATATCAACGCCTGCCTGAGCTGCCATGAGATAAACCATCGCGCCTGTGCCTGTCGTGTTATGTGTATGGAGATGGATAGGAATGGATACCTTCTCCTTGAGTTTCTTGACCAAAGAATAAGCATCTGCAGGAAGCAGAAGATTAGCCATGTCCTTGATGCAGATCGTATCAGCGCCCATCTGCTCCAATATGACTGCCTTGTCCACGAAGTAATCTTCGTTGTGAACGGGGCTTGTCGTGTAGCTCATTGCAGCTTCTACGATGCCGCCGTACTTCTTTACTGCCTTGATGGATGCTTCCATATTGCGGATATCGTTGAGAGCATCGAAAATACGTACTATATCGATACCGTTCTCAATGGACTTGGCGCAGAAAGCTTCGACCATATCATCAGCATAGTGGCGGTAACCCAAAAGGTTCTGGCCGCGCAGAAGCATCTGAAGCTTAGTGTTGGGAAGAGCCTTGCGAAGAGTACGAAGTCTCTCCCACGGATCTTCATTAAGGAATCTCATGCAGGAGTCGAAAGTAGCTCCGCCCCAGCACTCGATCGAGTAATAACCGATAGAATCTAAGATCTCACATGCAGGAAGCATATCCTCAAGCTTCATTCTTGTGGCTGCCTGGCTCTGATGCGCGTCTCTTAAGATCGTATCTGTTATGAGAAGTTTCTTATTTGTAGCAAAAAGTTCAGACATTAAATGACCTCACTTAACATCGAAGAGCAAGTCGCCGCCTGCAACTGTGGAACCTTCTGTAAGGTTAAGAGATCCGATTGTACCGTCAACGGGTGCCGTGATCTCATTTTCCATCTTCATAGCTTCAAGGATAAGAACTACTTCGCCGGCCTTAACAGCGTCGCCTGTTGCCTTCAATACCTTAAGGATAGTGCCCGGCATAGGTGCAACTACTGAACCGGAACCAACCTCAGCAGGCTTAGCTGCAGCCGGTGCAGGTGCTGCCTTGGGAGCTGCGGCTACAGGAGCAGCAGCTTTTGCTACAGGAGCAGGTGCAACGACTGCGCCGTTTGCTCCAATAAGCTCTACATCCATCTCATATGTCTTACCTTCAACTGTAATACGATACTTGCTCATATTTATTCTCCTAATTGATATTTATGATAAGAAATGCCGTTATCGGCGATAAACTGCTCAAGGCTTGTCTTCTGCACTTCGCGGAAATTACGGACTACGACATTTTTGGTGTCTACGCCGTTCTCTTCAGCGATACATGCAACAGCCATTGCAACGATCAAAGATTCGTCCACAGATCATTTCCTCCTTAGAGCGGGATATTGCCGTGCTTCTTAAGAGGCAATGTGCGGTCTTTTGTCTCAAGCATCTTAAATGCTTCAGCGATCTTGGATCTTGTCTCAGAAGGTAAGATTACTTCATCGACATAGCCGTGCTCAGCTGCGATATAAGGATTCATGAACTTATCGTTATATTCAGCAAGAAGCTCTGCCCTCTTAGCCGCAGGATCTTCAGCAGCTTCAATAGCCTTCTTGCCGATGATGCTGACAGCACCTGAACCGCCCATAACAGCGATCTCAGCGATAGGCCATGCATAAACGATATCAGCGCCTGTACCCTTAGAGTTCATCGCGATGTAAGCGCCGCCGTATGCTTTACGCATGATGAGGCTTACCTTCGGAACAGTAGCTTCGGAATAAGCATAAAGGAGCTTAGCGCCGTGACGGATGATTCCGCCGTGCTCCTGCTGTGAGCCCGGTAAGAATGCCGGAACGTCAACCAAAGTAAGGAGCGGGATATCGAAACAGTCGCAGAAACGGATAAAGCGCGAAGCCTTATCGGAGGCATTGATCTCAAGAGATCCTGCCATATACAAAGCCTGGTTAGCGATAACGCCGATCGACTGGCCGTCGAGTCTGGCAAAGCCTACTACGATATTGCGAGCGAAAGATTCCTGAACTTCAAAAAAGCTCCCTGCATCAACGATGGAATTGATTACGTTTCTTACGTCATAAGCCTTCTTGGAATCTGCCGGAACGATATCAGACAAAGCTGCACTGTTATCAACAGGTGTACCGGGAACATTAAGGCTCAAGTCCTCATTGCTCTGCGGGAGATATCCCAGGAGCTGACGAACACCGTTAAGGCATGAGAGATCGTCAGGATATACGAAGTGAGCAACGCCTGATGTTGAGCTGTGAACTGAAGCGCCGCCGAGATCAGCTGATGTGATGACCTCACCTGTAACGGACTTAACGACTGCAGGTCCTGTGATATACATCTGCGCGTAGTCGGTCATGAAGATATAATCAGTGATCGCGGGAGAATAGCAAGCGCCACCTGCGCAAGGTCCCATGATTACAGAGATCTGAGGGATAACGCCTGACGCAATAGTATTACGGTAGAAGATATCAGCGTAACCGGTGAGCGAATCGATACCCTCTTCGATCCTAGCTCCGCCGGAATCGTTAATGGAAATAAAGGGTGCCTTCATCTCCATGGCCTTATCCATTGCCCTGCAGATCTTCATAGCCTGGGCTTCTCCCAAAGATCCGCCGCCTACCGTGAAATCCTGTGAGGATGCGAAAGCAACACGGCCGTGAATATATCCGTAGCCTGTAACGACGCCGTCACCGGGCTTTTTCTTCTTATCCATGCCGAAATCAGAGCATCTTGAAGTGATCTGATCGTTCAACTCTACGAATGTGCCGTCATCGAAAAGAGCTTCCATCCTCTCACGTGCAGTGAGCTTGCCTGACGCATGCTGCTTAGCGATACGCTCGGCGCCGCCTGCCGCAAGGACAGCTTCCCTTCTGGACTCAAGACGGTCAATACTGTTTTTCCATAATTCATCCATATTAAGCTAGTCTCCAAATAACTATTCATAAACAAAAATGTCGCTAAGCAGAGTACTCCTCTTCTATAGCGACTTTATTATAGCAAAAATAGTTTGATAGTCAAACTATTTTTGCTGCATTAATATTTTACCCATTCAAAGCGTTTTAGTTAGCAAATCAATAAGATTATTTCATTAATACAATTATTTATCATTAAGTGAAACTAATCCTAATGTAAATCTTCTCCATTCTCTTATCAGTTTTTTCTTGTTCTTCATAATATATTTTTTTGCGCATTTATATTTGTCTGAATATTTAGGATTTAATTTGAAGTTTGGGGGTAGCAGTTTTCCGTTTAAGATGTTGATCGATACATCAAAACCTTTACTTTTGTCCGATACATGTATATGTGGTGCGTGATGTTGTGTACTTTCTCTAAAATGGAAATCATAATGTAACCCGGTCTTTCTATCTATATAATATGAGCCAGCATCCTCATATACAATGAAACAAATATTAATCTTTCCAACTGACTTTTGATCCAAGCATTCATTAACGGCATTCTTAATCAACTTGTCCGGATTATCTATCATATACAGATTATCAGATATAGCAAAACACAATTCTAAATTTCCAATTACCTCATTAGATTCTTTATTCCAAATTGTTTTAAAGATAGCTTCTCTAAAATCACCTAAAGTAGATTTATCAGCCATTGATAATTCAATGGTCTTATTGCGAAATACAAGAAGAGGCTCATAAAGGTCAGGCGAATTCACTCCCTTCCCATGAAAATAATTATCACAAAAGCCTATTAGTTCATTACCTTCAGCAAAAACCTTAACATCAATTGCTGCAAATAAATTAATCATAAAAACACCTTAATATATCTCTAATAAATTAATTAGTCTCAAAAATGATGCTATTCACTAAACTAGCTTCTGCTGCATATTCATCCAGCTCTCAGCTGAAGTGCCTGTTGCAATACTAATACGCAAAGCCATATCCGGGCTCAAAGAAGACTTTTCATTAATAAATTCTGAAAGAGCCTTTCTACTGACACCAAGTAACTCTGCAGTCTTAGTAACAGAAAGATTTAATGGCTTCATAACATCCTCGTAGAATACAGTGCCGGGATGTGTTGGCTTTCTTGTCATTGCAGTCATAAGTATTCCCTCTTAATGATAATCAAGATAATCAACAAGATAAGCATCTTGTTCTTCAAAGTAGAACGTCATTCTCCAATTGCCACTTACAGATACAGACCACATATCCTTTATATCACCCTTTAAAGGATGCAGATCATAGACAGGCAAGTTCATATCTTGAGGTTCCAAACTGGCATCCAATCTGTCCAACAATCGCGCTAAACGGTTGGCGTGTTTAAGTTTTATACCTTTCTTTAATCCTCATAGATATTATATTTTTACGATGAAGAATACTCAATTCAATTAATGGGACAATTTCTGATCAACCAATCAACCAATCTCCCATGAAACTCCTGTATAACAGCCATTTTACACTCTCGGGAGCTCCCAGTCGTTGCTCTCCGAAGTGTAAGTAGGTTCAGATATTTAGATTATTGGTAATCGGCTTTATCGTTACCTTCGGTTTTGCTGTAGGCGTTGCCTTAGTTTGAGGACTATTAGATATATATACGAACCGGATCAGTTCAATTTGTCTGACTTAAATAACCGCTTGAACTGCTCTTCCGTTTCAACGCACTTGAATTCACGGCAGTATTCGAACCAGTCCGGACATCCGTGCTTGCAGAAAGGTGTGCATTCAGGAAGGAAAGGACATTCCCTGCACTTATCGTCAGCTTCAAGCGATGCTCTGGGGTCGCTTCCCAAATTGATATCCTCATCAAAGATGGTCGCACACGAAGTGTTCCCGGGCAGATGCTCGCAGTTATAGAGATTGCCTTCAGGACCGATTACTATACATCTGCCCTCTGAATCAGCCATACAGAAATTGGTCTTCATCTTGCATTCGGACGAATTAAACTTAAGGAACTTCATCCCCTCGCCTGCCGCTTTAGCACGAAGCTCCAGATACCTTCTATACAGATCGATGCAGCTCTCATCCTTCTGGGCCTGGAAAAGCATGGCGCTGTATATCTTCAGGTTATCTGAAGAACCGTAAAGCTTATTTACATCTTCCCAGAAAGAATACATGCCTTCGATATTCCCCTTGTCGAAATTGCATCTTAAAGTTACTTCCAGCCCGGCTTCAAGCATAAGGCCGATAGTCTTAAGAAGATATTCGTAGTTATGGACCGACGGGCTGCAGAAGAGCTTTCTGGCCTCATAATCAGATTTAGCACCGTCAACTGAGACCTGTGCCCTCTTGAGGTGCCATACATTTACGGCAGTATCAAGGAGTTCAGGAGTAAAGAGCGAAGCATTGGTAATGATCCTGGATTTGAATGGAACACCCTTATCATTCAATCCAGTGCAGATCCTGTTGATGATGTTTGAAGCAACAAGAGGCTCACCGCCAAACCAGCATAAGGTAAATTCTTCAGAGCTCTTCGTCTTCAAGATAAACTCCAAGACCTTATCAGCCGTATCTTCGCTCATTGTAGCGACCTTCATGCCCTGCTCATAGCAATAGACGCATCTCGCGTTGCAGGCGGTCGTGGGAAGAATCGTATATGTCTTAACTCCCCTGCCCCTGTCCATCGCTTTAAGCGCAGTTACAGCAAACCTGTAGCGCGAATAATCGTCATCCGTGGAATATACAAGCACGCAGCCTGAGACCAGATCAGATAAGCCGGATGAATTGATCACGGAACCGGGAATAACTGAATTTACCGAAGGATCAACAACAGCCCATTCTTCAGCAGACAGTTCGTAGACACCGCCTGTCATTGTGGATTTGATCAAGCAATGTTCACCCAAAGAAGCACAATAAGCATACTCACACAGCCGGTAATCACGGCCGGGATCAACCTGTGATCTGCCTAAGATCTTTATTATTCTGCTGTCAGGACTGTTAAGTAAGCGCATGCTGTATCCTAATAGATTTTTCTTTTACTAATATACCATTTCGAGCATTAAACAGAAAACCCGAAAAATAAGGGCGTTTGTTAATCTGTCACAAAACACGGTAACAATTTTTATCTTTTGCTAGTCAACATACACAAAGCAATGCTATATACTAAAGATATAAATCAAATCCGTTTTATAAACATTTCAAGCAGGACTCAATATGGAAGCACATCTCGGAAAGGCCCTATCGATCGTTACTTTGGATGCGGTTGTCGTATGGATGATCCCTGCTTTGATATGTTTTTCGATAACTTATCTGAGATACCGCAAGGGAAAGATGAGATTAAGATCATGCCTGGCACTGTCAATGCTCATCTTCTACCTTGGATTTGTCGCAAGCCTTACTCTGCTCTCAAGGCAAGTAGCACCGTTAGCCAGAATGGAACTTGAATTGTTCTGGTCTTACAGGTTGATACATAGCGGTGACAAAGGCATGTTCTTCGAAGTGTTCTGGAATGTAGTCCTCTTTGTTCCGTACGGATTCCTTGCATCGATCAGCTCTAAGAGCAAAGCCAAGTGGACGGTATTCCTGTCCGGCTCTCTCCTGTCTGTTGCGATCGAACTTACGCAGTTATTCACCCACAGGGGACTTTTCGAGTACGACGATATCGTACACAATACACTTGGTACCGTCGTAGGCATCGCTCTTTGCCTCATAGCATCTAAGGTGCTTATTAATCTTGAGCGGAAATACAATATCCAGTTAACCTGATCAATCTTTGAACTTACGTGGAACTTGTGTCGACCGGGGCAGGAGCGTTGGATTTCTCCTGCCCGGACGACCGAGTTTGATATGACCGAGGAAGGTTGTTAAAAGTTAGAGTCCAGAAGAGCGTTAGATCTGTGTTCGATATCAGAATAAACAAAGCTCTCGGAGATTCCGATATTGGCAAGGTCTTTCCTGATCTGTGCCTTCTTATCTTTGGGAATTCTGATAACGCTGACAGGTTTTCCTTCCGGTGTATAGATATTTACAGATAAAGTGCTTACGGAACGGTCGATCTCTTTACGGATGCTCTCCATGGATTTACCGTCTGTATTCACATATTTAGGCATAATGAATGCGCCCTGATGCAGCTTGATCCTGTCAGAGCAGTTCGAAGGGATAATGATGTGGGACAGCTGAAGATCCTCATAGATGCTGAAAGGATATACCAGATCTACGCTTGTCTTAGCTCTCTGGTTAAGAAGGTCCATAAATGTCTGGATCTTTATATATTCGTCGCTGTTGATCTGGATCGATGTTAAGTCCTTGAAGCTTAACTGGTTCTGATTATTCTCATCGTTATGCAGCGGCAGCAAACCGATATCCTTGAATCTTAACTGGTTCCAGTCATTTCTGGATGTGCGCGCATAAATGGAATTGCATGTAGTCAGGAACTCATTGATCTTATCCTGAGGAATAAGGCTCAAAGCGGTCTTCACTGCTACCGTATACTCAACGTCAAACTGCTCAGCATTGCTGTCCGGACGGTCATCCTTGTGGTAAGAACTGAACGCATAAACGTATCCGTAGTCAGAAGGATTATTGCTGTCCTCAACTGCGAAATACAGAGCGATCAGCGGATTTGCAGATATATCGATCAATCTGGTCTTTGCACCGTGGTGCTGGAAATCCACCATATGTCTGAACAGATCAGAGTTCTTGGAATAATCAGCACTGCCGATCTGGCTTAAGAGCACACGGTAATAATATTCGCTGGATTTCTTGGTAAGACCTTCGTCAAGATAAAGGTTCGGAACGATATACTGGTTGTACTTGTTCTCGCCTCTGAAATAAAGATGCGTCTCCTGACGTACCCCATCGTTATTCGAATTAAGGATCACACGTAAAAATGATTCAAGAGAATCGCATGTAATACTGTTGTCCTCTGAGACGAACATAGCACTTTACCTTCCAATTATGTCTTAACCCATACTTTATAATGCTTAGAGCATTAATATCAAGATACAATACTATCAGTTTGAAGTATTTTTGTATACTAGTTACACTAAATGTTCGAAAAAATTGATAAATGCTAATAATTACAGTCTACGCTGTACTTGTCGTTATATACATTCAGGGCCTTGTTATCTGCGGTTAAGCCTACAATGCCATAATAGTACTTTCCTTCAGATGCGATATTATCCCGGAAATAGGTATTTGTCGAAGATCCGATGCGGGTCCAGTTGCCGTTCTCGTAGCGTCTGTATATCTCATAATGATCGGCGCCGGATACTACATTCCAGTTCAGATCCACAACATTGCGTGAATTCTTACAATAGATCGCAGGAGCATCAACAAAAGCGGTATCGCTAAGATCCAGCGCCGCTTCACTGTATATTTCTGCCAGGTAATCATAGTAGGTATATTGAAATGTGACACCTTTAACCTTATACCTGTAAACATTTGAACTGGGATTTGAATCGTATTTCTTGAACATCAGGCTGTCGTAAAAACCAAGGCTTCCGTTATCACAGTTGGTAAGATCGACCATATAATTCATGTCGTATCCCAAAGAAACGATATTCCACATATGCCCGCAGTCAGTTCCGTCAGTAGTGAAGAAATTACCCGAAGCCAGGATGCAGGTTACATCATTATCGAAATCAGTAAGGTCACAAAGATACTTAAATGCCTTGGAATAGCCTTCGCAAACTACATTTGTGCTTTCGTCGCCGTCGAAAACATAGACTATATTCCATGGATCGCCATATGGAGTGCTGTCGTCAACAACAGGCTGATCGTTGAAGTCAACAAGATCACATATTACATCCCTGTACTTCATGAGCTTTCCGTAATCAGAGAGATCGCAATACTCATTAACGATCGCCTTAGCCCTTCCCGAAGCATATAAAGCACGCTGCACACTTGATAAGGAGACATAATATTCATTGCTGCCTGCATAAGAAGCTACAATCGGAAAACGGAATGTAATGCCGTCACCGACATAATGAATAGTTACGGAATCACCGATCACAGTAGCGCCGACGCTATAGTTATCAGCCTTTACCGTGGCAGTCTTATCAAACCAGCAACAGTCAAACGGCAGATCGACCAGCACTCTATTAATGATCTCCTGCATATTGATGATGGTCTTCTGAGACATTGCATTTGCCGCTTCATCTGAGATCTCACCATCTGCGATAATAGAACCGACGCCGAGTTCTTCAGCGGTATAATCGTGGTGGTCACCAAGCCCAAGTTCTGCAAAAGTAACAGTAAACTTCGTGCAAGCACTTCTTCCGTTAGCAATATCGATTATGCAATTCCTGATCTTCTCATAAGCATTCTTCTGATTGCCTGTCATCTGATAACGGTAAATACCGGAATCAGAATTCACTTGGGCATTCGAAATACCGGGACCAGGCTGCTTCGATACGGGATCGATATCATCAACCTCTATGGTCCTAAAGAAATACTTGGGAACTTCTGTATCGTCCTGTGCGTAAGAAACGTCCGGTGCCTGTGTTTCTTCACGTCCCGCGGGCTCATCGGTCTTATCTGCATTACAAACCAAGCCGAAGGAACTGATAACGATTATTATCTGGACGAGCAAAACCAATGTTTTAGCGATGGTACTTTTCATACACGCATCCTACGTAAATAATCATATCAGAACCTTCGGCTCGTTAATGTTTAAAATTCAGAATCAGACAGCAGGATCTGTTGCCGGCTCAGGATCTGCAGGTGTTTCAACTGCAGGCTCCGGAGAAGGAGCCTCAACTGCAGGCTCTTCAGCCGCAGTCTCAGCTGCTGCAGGTTCTTCTGCTGCAGGAACTTCTGCTGCGGGTTCTGTGACCTCAGCAGGTGTTTCCTTTTCTACGTCTGCAGGAACAGCATTTGACGAACTGCCGAGACTGTCAGCAGGTACAAAAGGCAGCGAAACAACACCATTTGCCTCGCCTACAGTGAGCGTAACTTCGTCAGTAGCAAGCTGCTCGCCGGCTGCATTAGTAATAAGGCAACGATATACCTTACCGTCCTTGCTGCTGTCGACCTTGATCGTCATGCGATCAGTCTTTGCACCGCCGCTTGAAAGATCAGCCCAGCTCTTACCCTTCTTAAGCTGCCACTGGTATGTAAGGCCTTCGCCATCAGCTGCTACCTTGAATACAGCATTAGTGCCGACAGAAGCCATAACACTGTGGGGCTGTTCGAGAATCGTAATATCAGGATCCTTAACAGTGATCGATACTTCATCAGTTTCAATCGAATTGCCGGCAGCATTCGTAATAACGCAGCGATATACCTTGCCGTTCTTTGATTCATCAACCTTAACAGACATTGTAGAAGTTGTGGCACCGCCTGATGTCAGGTCAGCCCATTTGCTTCCCTTCTTAAGCTGCCACTGATATGTGAGGCCTTCGCCATCAGCAGCAACAGAGAACTTAGCTGTTGATCCGGCAGGTCCGGAATAATTCTTAGGCTGAGTCTTGATGCTGATAGCATCAGCATTTACAGTGATCGATACTTCATTTGATGCAACAGAATGGCCGAGGCCGTCCGTAATCAGGCAACGGTAAACTTTGCCGTCCTTTGTTGCGTCAACCTTGATCGACATGGTTGCTGTTGTAGCACCGCCGGATGTCAGGTCTGCCCATTTGCTGCCCTTCTTAAGCTGCCACTGATATGAGAAGCCTTCACCCTCTGCAGCAACAGTAAACTTAGCCGTAGAACCGATCGGACCGACGAAATTGGAAGGCTGCTTTGTAATAGTGATCGCAGGCTCTTCAACAGTAATGGATACTTCGTTTGTAATTGCCGTAAGACCGTACTTGTCTGTAATTACGCAGCGGTATACCTTACCGTTCTTTGAAGCATCAACCTTAATGGTCATTGTATTTGTCTTAGCGCCGCCGGTTGAAAGGTCAGCCCAGTTGCTGCCCTTCTTGAGCTGCCACTGATATGTAAGATCTTCGCCTGCAGCTGTAACACTGAACTTAGCTGTAGTGCCTGCCTCACCGGAATAGTTGGAAGGCTGTTTGACAATATCGATAGCAGCATCGATAAGAGTGATGCTGACTTCGTTTGTAGCAACGGAATTACCGTTCGGATCAGTAATCTGGCAACGGTAGATTTTGCCGTCCTTTGACTCATCAACTTTTACTGAAAGCGTAGAAGTATTAGCTCCGCCGGTAGTCAGGTTCGCCCACGAATTACCCTTCTTGAGCTGCCACTGATATGTAAGGCCTTCACCTTCAGCATCAACTGTGAATTTCGCTGTTGATCCAACAGGACCAGAGAAATCCTTAGGCTGCTGTTTTATGGACGCCTCACAATAATCGATCTCAAATATATAATATCCGTTTACAAAATAAGGCGAGAAAACAGTTTTGCCTTTGTAGCAAGGTTCAAAAGCAAGAAGCACATAGCTTACCTTGCCTGTAGGTGTAGATATTGCATTAAGCGCAGAAGTGTTTATGGTACGGCTGATTCCTGTACCTATAAGATCTGCTTGAGCAACTGCACCTGCTATATCTATCTGTTCACCAACCCCGATCATCATGGGGCTCTCAGGTTTATAAGTTAAACTATACCAGGAATATTTATATGAGAATCCTGAAGGCATCGCAGAAGTTGTTATAACTCCGTCCTCACCATCGAGCTTTGCATCTCTCGGCAAAACAAGGGTATCACCACGTGCTGCAGTTATTTTCCGGCCATAATCACAACCAGACTGCATCATGTAGTAAATTGAATTATCCAACAGTTTTACGTATTTCTTTTCGCCCTTGGTAAATGTAACGGCACATACAAGATCGGTGTGAAGATTAACACAACCGGGCTCATATTCATCTATATAGGGTTCGCCAATAGCCTGGAAAAATGCTTCGTTCTTCCAGATCTTTTTGGTGTTATAACCTTCCAACTTAGTAAAATACTGCTTATCGATATCGAACTTACCGGTATATTCCTTGGTAGGATCCTTCTTATACCACTGATAACTGATCGAAATATCAGAATCTTCAGAATAAGCACTGACTTCAAAGAGCGGATAATCTGTTTCTTCATAGTCATGGTAGTTTAAACTGCGTGTGCTGCTGCCGGAAGCGTTGCACCACATGGAAATAGACGAATAATAACCGATGATCTTAAACGTAATATAGGTCCCGTACGTCTTGCCATCATAGTCGGCGGTAACATAGCAGGAAACAAATCCCATACCGAAATCACTATCGTAATCACAATAGTCGTAGCCGTATACGAACTCGTAATTCTCGTCCAGAAGCTGGCTCAGATTAAGTGAAATCGATGAAGTAGTATAACCCGGATTATTCGGAATGTCGCACCATTCATAATGAATATCACCGTCTAACTCCAGATAATCAGATAAGATAGGATTGATTGACAGTATCATTGGCTGATCCAAAGATGCCATTATCTCACTGCTGTTCATGCTCAGATATACATACTGGTCAGCTCTACGGATTATAAACTTATCGCCCTTGTTGAAATGGAGAGCGTATGACTGTCTATACTCCATGTAATAAACTGCACGATATGAACCATCCCAAACAGGATCAAGTCCGATAGGAAGGAAGTTTACACTGTCCATGCTTTCTTCATAACCGTATGTGGTCATATAAACATCAGCCCCGGCAGTTGATTCGAGATAATAATATCCTGTTTGAATAGGGCTGAACTCATAAGAATAACCATCAGACGGACAAGTATAGGTCTGATCTGCTACCATGCTGCCGGAATCAGCTGAAACATCATTCGTAATAACGTTCAAATAAGTAAAGATAAACGTTAACGAAAGGATAATGCTGACAATTGTCTTGAAAATTTTTTTCATCTTGATCCTCTCCTGTTGAAAGAATAGCACTTGACTCATAAAAGTTATCGAATGCACCAATACTTTATTTTACTATAAGAAATCAAGGTCAACAAACTCAATTAAGTTTGAGTTTGTTTGATATTAGAAGAAAATAACGGGGCTGAAGATTTCTTCAACCCCGCGAAAAACAAACTTTTCTACAAAAAACTATGCAGTTTCTTCGGCAGGAGATTCAACCGGAGGATCCACAGGCGCTTCAGCCGGAGCGGGTGCTTCAGCAGGTGCTTCAACAGGAGCCGGTTCAGATGTCTGAGATACAGGATCAGAAGAAGCTTCATTAGCAGTATCCGCAACAGGTTCAGTTATATTTTCCTGACAAGCAGGTTCCAAAGCTTTGGCTTGAGGAACTGCTACCGGTGTCTCATACCAGACAGTAATTTTCGCCTCTCTTGTTACGACCTGTTCACCATTCACATCGGTAATTACACAGCGATAAACTTTGCCGTTCTTTGACAGATCACATTTACCGAGAGACAGCCAGTTTGTATTGGCACCGCCGGATGTCAGGTTAGCCCATGAACTTCCCTTCTTAAGCTGCCACTGATAAGTTAATCCTTCTCCCTCAGCCTCAACTGTCAATCCAAGTGTACCGCCTTCGATAGTAGAAGCGTCAGTAGGCTGCTTGGTAATGGTTATAGCATTGGACGGCTGCTTAACCGTGATCGTTACTTCATTGGTTGCAAGCTGCTCTCCGGCTGCATTAGTGATAAGGCAGCGATATACCTTACCGTTCTTAGACTGATCAATCTTAAGCGACATAGTAGATGTCTTGGCGCCGCCTGTTGAAAGGTCAGCCCAGCTCTTACCCTTCTTAAGCTGCCACTGGTATGTGAGACCGTTGCCGCTTGCAACGACCGTAAACTTAGCGGTTGAGCCCTCAAGTCCGGAATAATCAGAAGGCTGTGAAGTGATGTTGATATCAGGATCCTTTACAGTGATCTTAACTTCATTTGAAGCAAGCTGCTCACCGTCAGCATTCGTGATAAGGCAGCGATATACCTTTCCGTTCTTAG
>JAEEGH010003782.1_pt1 | contig 39362 bp, 35 predicted proteins | sample 9134181 | NCBI WGS metagenome assembly JAEEGH01 (sample SAMN16246544, study PRJNA631951) | gut metagenome | biome: gut microbiome; feature: rumen; material: DP-attached | host: Bos | place: Iran: Karaj | collected 2018-10 | reverse complement strand
TACCCTCTTGTTTATTTCATTTTTTTGTTGTACCTTTGCGGTCGTTTACGTATAAAAGGTACAAAATTTACATTTTTTCTGTTATGAGCAAGCAAAAACGATTTTTGTTGGACGAGAGCGAACTGCCTCGCCAATGGTATAACATCCAAGCGGACATGATCAACAAGCCGCTGCCGTTACTCAATCCTGCGACGAAAGAACCGCTGACGGCGGATGACCTCGCGCATATCTTTGCCGCCGAGTGCGCCAAACAGGAGTTGGATCAAGAGCACGCCTGGATAGATATTCCCGAAGAAGTCTTCGACCGATATAAATACTACCGTTCTACGCCGCTCGTTCGTGCGTACGCCTTGGAGAAAGCCTTAGGCACACCCGCACATATCTATTTCAAGAACGAGAGTGTGAATCCACTCGGCTCGCATAAGATCAACTCCGCCCTGCCGCAATGTTATTACTGCAAGCAGGAAGGAACGACCAATGTCACTACCGAGACGGGTGCCGGACAATGGGGTGCTGCGCTCAGTTATGCGGCCAAAGCCTTCGGACTTGAATGCGCGGTCTATCAAGTGAAGATCTCCATGCAGCAGAAACCCTACCGCAGTTCGATCATGCGCACTTTTGGCGCGACCGTGGAGGGTTCGCCGTCGATGTCCACGCGCGCCGGAAAAGACATCATCACCCGCGACCCGCTGCATCCGGGTTCACTCGGCACCGCCATCTCGGAGGCTGTCGAACTCGCCACCACCACGCCGAACTGCAAATATACCCTTGGTTCGGTCATGAGCCATGTCTCTCTGCACCAGACCGTCATTGGTCTTGAAGCCGAGAAGCAGATGGAGAAAGCCGGTGAGTACCCCGACACCATCATCGCGTGCTTCGGCGGCGGAAGTAACTTCGGCGGACTTGCCTTCCCCTTTATGCGCCATACCATTCTCGAAGGCAAGAAAACCGAATATATCGCTGCCGAACCCTCCAGTTGTCCGAAACTGACGAAGGGTAAGTTCGAGTACGACTTCGGTGACGAAGCCGGCTACACACCGCTACTGCCGATGTACACGCTCGGCCATGAGTTCAAACCGGCAAACATCCACGCGGGTGGACTGCGTTACCACGGAGCCGGCACCATCGTCAGCCAACTGCTCAAAGACGGTTACATGCGCGCGGTAGATATCCCTCAGACGGAATCCTTCGCAGCTGGTTTGCTCTTTGCACAAACAGAGAGTATCATTCCCGCACCGGAGAGTTGTCACGCCATCGCGGCAACGATTCGCGAAGCGAAGAAATGTATTGAGACGGGCGAAGAGAAAGTGATTCTCTTCAACCTCAGCGGACACGGATTGATCGACATGACGGCCTATGATAGTTATCTGAACGGAGACCTCACCGATCCCGAATTCAAAGGATAAAGAAGAAAAAAGGCTGCTGAGAGGTAGCCTTTTTTCATGAAAATGCACTTTTTTTGAAAAAAGTTGCCAAAAAATTTGGTCAATTCAAAAAAAAGCAGTACTTTTGCACCCGCTTTTGAAAAGAAGACTACTGGTGCGGTAGTTCAGTTGGTTAGAATACCGGCCTGTCACGCCGTAGGTCGCGAGTTCGAGTCTCGTCCGCACCGCCAGGGCTTCGGCCCTCTTCTTTTCAAAAGTTGGTCCATTAGCTCAACTGAATAGAGTACCACACTACGGATGTGGGGGTTGCAGGTTTGAATCCTGCATGGATCACAAGATTGAACATAAAATGCGTCTGAGAATTTACTCTCAAGCGCATTTTTTTTGTTCAAGCTTGTAACACTCACCCACGGTGAGGGTTAGGGATTACGCAGCAATCCTGCATGAACCCCTTTTCTTGTGTTTTCACTTAATTTTATGAAATTTTGTATTTTTTTACAAAAAAATTTGGTCATATCAAAAAAAAGCAGTACCTTTGCGCGATTTTTCGTGTAAATATGCGAAGAATCCCCGAAATTGAGAAAAATATAAAATATATACTACAATGTCAAAAATTTGTCAAATTACAGGCAAGAAAGCCATGGGCGGCTGCAACGTTTCGCACTCGAAGCGTCACACCAAGCGCACGTTTGATGTGAACCTTTTCCGCCGCAAGTTCTACTGGGTAGAACAAGATGTATGGATCGAGCTGAACGTGAGTGCAGCCGGTCTGAGAACAATTAACAAGATCGGCCTCGACAACGCTTTGAAACAGGCGGCTGAGAAGGGCTATCTCTATTAAACGAAAGGAGTACAACAATGGCAAAGAAAGTAAAAGAAGCCCGCGTTCAAGTCATCCTTGAGTGCACAGAGCAAAAAGCCAGCGGAGTTCCGGGAATGTCTCGTTACATTACTACGAAGAACCGTAAGAACACTCCGGATCGTTTGGAGCTCATGAAGTACAATCCCTATTTGAAGAAATACACGCTTCACAAAGAGATTAAGTAATTAACCCTAATTAGAAAGGCTTAGAACTATGGCAAAGAAAGCGGTCGCAACACTGCAAACCGGTAACTCCGGACGCGCGCACTCTAAGTGCATCAAGATGGTTAAGTCGCCTAAGACGGGTGCTTACATCTTCCAAGAGGAAATCGTCCTCAACGAGAAAGTGAACGAGTTCTTCAAGTAAAAAACCTAAAAATTAGCGCACTACATGCTTTGTGGTGCGCTAATTGTTTTACAATCACCAATAACCCGCTAATCCATGCTCGGTATCATCATCAATCCCAAATCCGGTAAGAATTACTTCCGTGCACAACGTATTTACTTGTGGCACTTGCTCCGCAAACGGCATCTGCCCTTTGCCTATCGTGTGACGAAATTTGCCGGTCATGCGATTGAGTTGGCGCGTGAGTTGGTGGAGAAGGGATACGACGAAATCCTCATCCTCGGCGGGGACGGAACGCTCTCGGAAGCCATCAACGGCATCATGCGTTCTACCCTTACTGCGGAGCAGAAAGCGAAGATACAGGTGGGACTTATGCCGCGCGGCACGGGTAATGATTGGTCACGTTATTGGGGATTGACCAAGAACCATAAAGAGTCTTTACGCCGTTTCTTTGAGGGCGAAGGACATCCGATTGATATAGGTTGTGTCACCTATTGGCGGAACGGCATCGAGCATCACCGGTATTTCATCAATTCGGTCGGTTTTGGTGTTGATCCGCTGTGCTGTCAAAAGGCAGAGAAACTCAAGTACTATATCGGTAGCCATCACGTCAATTATCTCTTCGGACTGATCGGTGCGATTGTGCAGCATAAGGCGCAGCATATGATCCTGACCGTTGATGGCAAAGAGGCGGTGAACGACATGCTCTTCACGATGAATATCGGCAATGGTCCGTTCTCCGGCGGAGGTATCAAACAGAACCCCGAGGCGGATCCGCAAGACGGTGTCTTCCATACGATGTTCATCAAGAAACCCACCTTCAAGCAGATCCTTGTGGCGCTTCCTAAGTTGTATAACGGACGGTTGACCGAGTTGCCTTTCGTCTATCCGATCTGCGGACGTGAGATCGAGATCAACTACCGCAAACATATCCTCATCGAGGCGGACGGTATCCTGGAGAATTTCATGGGTCCGTGTAAGGTGACCTGTATCCACAACGCATTGCAATTCCGCTGCTGATGATCAAGCAACAAGGTTCCAATAGAATCTATACCCGCGAGACGGATGAGAACGGCAGAAGTATCATCCGTGTGCAAGGAACGAACCGCGATGAGAACCGCGCGTTCATCTATATGGCGCGGCATTTTCATGCGCTGGGTCTGCCGGTGCCCGAGTTGTATTGGGTGAGTGAGGATGAGATGAGTTATACCCAAGAGGACCTCGGTGACACGCTGCTCTTCGATACGCTCGATCCGGTGTTGGTGGAGCGCGCTATCCGGGCGTTGGCACATATCCAGGTGGAAGGCGCCAAGGCCTTCGATTGGAGTGTTTGTTTTCCGGTGCCGGTCATGGACGAACGAGCCATCCGTTGGGACCTCAATTACTTCAAGTACTGTTTCCTGAAGGGCACGAAGATCGAGTTCTCTGAGCCGAAGTTAGAAGATGAGTTCGATAAGTTAGTGGCAGTCATCTTGGCGCAACCGGCAGAGACGTTCTTGTACCGCGATTTCCAGAGCCGAAACGTCATGATTCGTGACGGACAACCGTATTTCATTGATTTCCAAGGCGGTCGTCGCGGACCGACGCAGTATGACGTCGCGTCGTTCTTATGGCAAGCCAAAGCGAACTTCACGCCCGCTTTCCGCGAGCAGATGATCGAGGCGTATCTGGATGAACTTAGGCGGATTCAGCCATGCATGGCTGAAGACAAATGGCGTGCGGCTTTACCGCACTTTGTCCTGCTTCGCACGCTCCAAGTGCTTGGCGCCTACGGCTATAGGGGGTATTTCGAGCGCAAGCCACATTTCTTGGAGTCCATTCCGCTCGCCCTCAAGAACCTGCATGATATTCTTGAACCCATCCAAAACGAATATCCGTATCTCTATGCTATCAGTAACGATCTATTCCTTCTCGTTTAAACGCGGTATTCCTGCAGACGCGTCCGGTAATGGCGGCGGGTATGTGTTCGACTGCCGTTCCACCCATAACCCGGGTAAGTACGAGCAATACAAGACCCTCACGGGCCTTGATCAACCGGTCATTGACTTCTTGGAACAGGACGGCGAGATACTGACTTTCTTGGATTCCGTGTTTGCGCTTGTTGATCATCATGTAGCGCGGTTTATTGAGCGCGATTTTACCAATCTGCAGGTGTCTTTCGGTTGTACGGGCGGACAACACCGTTCGGTTTATTGTGCCGAGCATCTGGCGCAGCATCTGATGGAGAAATATCCGATCAAAGTTCATCTTATTCATCGCGAAAGAGGCATCGACCGTAATTTTTAATTCGTAAATGGTAAATGGTTCAATGGTACATGGATTGATCTTTGCCGCGGGTCTTGGCACGCGCCTCAAGCCTCTCACCGATACGATGCCGAAGGCTCTGGTGCCTCTTGCCGGCAAACCGCTGCTCCAATGGCAGGTGGAAAAACTGCGTGATGCCGGGATCACGGACATCATCGTGAACGTGCATCATTTCCCGGACATGATCATCGATGCCGTCCGTGCTAATAAGGGTTGGGGTTGTAACATCACTATCTCTGACGAGCGCGACCTGTTGCTGGATACCGGCGGAGGATTAAAGAAAGCAATCTCCCTAAACCCTAATTCCCTAAACGCTAATCCTTTATTAGCTTGCAACGTGGATATATTATCTAATATCGATTTGCGAGCGCTTGTGCGCGCGTACGAGCAGACGGGTGTTAGTCAACTGGTGGTCTCCGAGCGGGACACCCAGCGTTACCTCTGTTTTGATGTGCAGAATAGGCTTTGCGGCTGGACAAATATCAAGACCGGAGAGTTAAAGGGGAAAGATGGAAGACATTTAGCGTTCAGCGGTTGTCAGATCTTAAGTCCAGAGGTTTTGGCGCTTTTAAAGGAAATGCCGCAAGATAAATTCTCGTTGATAGACTTCTATCTGGAGATCATGGATAAGGCACCATTGAAAGCCTACGTCCCTGCTGACTATCGCATGATGGATGTGGGAAAAATTGACCAAATAGAGCAGGCTGAAGACTTTGCTGAGAGCCTATAAGTCAAAAAATGACTCCTTATTTGCATTTTTTTGCAAAAAAATTTGGTCATGTCAAAAAAAAGCAGTACTTTTGCAGCCGCTTTTGAAAAAACGCTGTCTCCCTAGCTCAGTTGGTAGAGCAACTGACTCTTAATCAGTGGGTCGAGAGTTCGAGCCTCTCGGGGGACACCAAAAGACATCTTCGGATGTCTTTTTTTTGTGTCTTAGCCAATATCGATCGTTTTGAGCGAAAAAAGTTTACTTTTTTCTTGTATATATGCATTTTTTTTTGTACCTTTGCAGCGCAATTTATGCGGATATAAAAAATAACACATATACTATGGCTGAATTTAAGTATGCACCGATGTTTCAACTCGGTAAAGATGAAACGGAGTATTATCTGCTGACGAAGGACTTTGTGTCGGTCAGTGAGTTCGAGGGACACGAGATCCTGAAGGTACAACCGGAGGCGTTGACGCTGATGGCGCAACAGGCATTCCATGACGTGAGTTTCATGCTGCGTCGCTCGCACAACGAGCAGGTGGCGAAGATCTTACGTGACCCGGAGGCTTCGGCGAACGATAAGTATGTAGCGCTGACTTTCCTGCGCAATGCGGAGGTGGCTTGCAAGGGTCAACTGCCGCTCTGTCAGGACACCGGTACGGCGATCATCCACGGCGAGAAGGGTCAAGAGGTATGGACGGGTTTCTGCGATGAAGAAGCACTGAGCCGCGGTGTGTATAACACCTATACGGAGTGCAACCTGCGTTACTCGCAGAACGCGCCGCTCAACATGTACGACGAGGTGAACACGAAATGTAACCTGCCGGCGCAGATTGACCTCGAGGCTGCAGAAGGTAACGAGTATCGTTTCCTCTGCGTGACCAAGGGTGGCGGTTCTGCCAACAAGACCTACCTCTACCAAGAGACCAAGGCGCGTATCCAGAACCCGGGTACACTCATCCCCTTCCTCGTGGAGAAGATGAAGAGTCTCGGTACGGCGGCTTGTCCTCCGTATCATATCGCGATCGTCATCGGCGGTACGTCGGCGGAGAAGAACCTGCTGACGGTGAAGCTGGCTTCGACGCATTACTATGACTCGCTGCCGACGACAGGCGACGAGACCGGCCGTGCTTTCCGCGATATCGAGCTGGAGAAACAGCTGCTGCAAGAGGCGTATAAGATCGGGCTGGGTGCGCAGTTCGGCGGTAAATACATGGCGCATGACGTACGCGTCGTTCGTCTGCCGCGTCACGGTGCTTCCTGTCCGATCGGTCTGGGTGTTTCGTGCTCGGCTGACCGTAACATCAAATGTAAGATCAATAAAGACGGTATATGGATCGAGAAACTGGATAACAACCCTGCTTCCCTCATTCCTGCGGAACTGCGTCAGGCAGGCGAAGGCGATGCGGTACGTATCGACCTCAACCAACCGATGGCAGAGGTCTGCAAGATATTGACCAAGTACCCGATCGGTACACGTCTCAGTCTCAACGGCACGATCATCGTAGGTCGCGACATCGCGCACGCGAAGATCAAAGCGCGTCTGGATGCGGGCGAAGCGATGCCGGAGTACCTCAAGAACCATCCGATCTACTATGCCGGTCCGGCGAAGACTCCGGCAGGCATGGCTTGCGGTTCGATGGGTCCGACGACAGCCGGACGTATGGATCCGTACGTAGATGAGTTCCAGGATCACGGCGGTTCGCTGATCATGCTGGCGAAAGGTAACCGCTCCATTGATGTGACGAACGCTTGCCAGAAACACGGCGGATTCTACCTCGGTTCGATCGGTGGTCCGGCGGCTATCCTGGCGCAGAATAACATCAAGTCCATCGAGTGCGTGGAGTACCCCGAACTCGGCATGGAGGCCATCTGGAAGATCGAAGTGGAGAACTTCCCGGCATTCATCCTCGTGGACGACAAGGGTAATGATTTCTTTAAACAACTCAAACCCTGTGCGGGTTGTACCATTCTGTAATGGCGAATAAAAGACATAAATATCGTTTGGCGATGCTGGACGACCTGACGCTGCGCGAGGTGTTTCATTTCCGCGTGAGTTTGTTGGGCGCTATCAGCATCATCACGATCTCTATCATCTCGCTGATTGTGCTGCTGTCGGTGCTGATCATCTACACCCCGCTGCGTAATGTGCTGCCGGGCTACAGCGCGAGTCTGCGCGAGACCCTGTTGCAGGAGTCGGCGCGTGTCGATTCGTTGCAGAGCAGTCTGGTGATCCAGCGTCAGTACCTGGACGTGATCAAACAGCTGACAGCGGGCGATATCGAGACGGACAGTGTGCAGAGTCTGGACAGTCTCCAGCGCGTGGAGAAAGCGCAACTGGTGGCGCAGCCCAACGAGGCTACCGAGGCGTTCAAGGCGCAGTATGAGCAGAAAGAGCGCGATCGTCTGTTGCTGTTCGACAATACTGCTACGCCTTCCGTTCGTCAGCTCCAGCGACCGGTACGGGGCGTGATCATCCAACCGGCTCGACCGGATATGCATCTGTACGGCACGACGCTGCGGGTAGCGAAGAACGAGAACGTTCTGGCGGTGATGCGCGGTACGATCGTGTCGGCGCAACGCATGGCGGATAATACCTTCACGCTCGTGCTCCAGCACGGTACGTACATGACCGTCTATCGTCATGTGCCGACGGCCCTCAAGCAGCAAGGCGCAGCCGTGGAACGCGGTGACGCGATCGGTGTGATGGACGGCGAGCATGATATCATCATTGAGTTATGGGATGACGGTAAGTTCGTTAACCCGGAGGAGGTAATTGTTTGGTAATTGGTGATGAAGAATCTCTGTATATTAGGTAGTACAGGCTCGATAGGCACGCAGACGCTCGATATCGTACGGGCATACCCCGATCGGTACAGCGCTTATGCGCTCTGTGCGCACCGTAGCATCGATAAACTCATCGAGCAGGCACGGGAGTTCCAACCGGAGGTGGTATGTATCGCCGACGAGTCGCTCTATGAGCCGCTCAAGAACGCGCTGGCAGACATGCCCGTCAAGGTATGGGTCGGAGCGGATGCGATCGCGGAGGTAGTGACGATGCCGAGTATCGATGTCGTTGTGGCGTCTATGGTGGGCTATGCCGGTCTACGGCCGACAATAGAAGCCATCCAAGCCGGTAAGACGATTGCGCTCGCCAACAAAGAGACGCTGGTCGTAGCGGGCGAGATCATCTGCGACTTGGCGGTGAAGCATCATACCCCGATCCTGCCGGTGGATAGCGAACACAGCGCGATCTTCCAGAGTCTGGTGGGCGAAGACCGCAGTGAGATAGAGAAGATCCTGCTGACCGCGAGCGGCGGACCTTTCCGTACGTTCAGCCTCGAGCAGATGCGTTCTGTCACGGCGGCGGATGCACTCAAACACCCGAATTGGCAGATGGGTGCCAAGATCACCATCGACTCCGCGAGCATGATGAACAAGGGCTTTGAGGTCATCGAAGCCAAATGGCTCTTCGGCGTGCCGGTAGAGAAAGTGCAAGTGCTCGTTCACCCGCAGTCCATAGTGCATTCGGCCGTGCAGTTCACCGACGGCGCTATCAAAGCGCAACTTGGCGCACCCGACATGCGGCTGCCGATCCAGTACGCCCTCTCTTTCCCCGAAAGACTCAAGAGTGATTTTCCCCGAGCGGACTTGTTCGCACTCAAAGACCTGACGTTCGAAGAGCCCGACCTGAAGCGCTTCCCGAACTTAGGCCTTGCCTACGAAGCCATGCGCCGAGGAGGCAACATCCCCTGTGTGCTGAACGCTGCCAATGAGGTGGCGAACCTCGCTTTCCGCGAAGGACGCTGCGGCTTTTTACAGATGAGCGACATCATCAGCGAGACGATGAACAAGGCGGCGTTTATCGCCAAACCGACCTATGAGAATTATGTAGAGACCGATAAAGAGGCAAGAAAGATTGCAGAAAGTTTATTATGATTCAAGCATTACAACTGATATTAGCATTGTCTTTTCTCGTGCTGATTCACGAGTTGGGGCATTTTACCTTCGCCAGGATCTTCAAAGTGCGGGTAGAGAAGTTCTATCTGTTCTTCAACCCGTGGATCAGTCTGGTGCGTTTTAAGAAATTCGACGGCAAATGGCATGTGAAATGCTTTGCACCGAATGATGATGAGGAGTGGTCGAAACATCCGGAGAACACAGAGTGGGGTATCGGATGGCTGCCGTTTGGCGGTTATTGTGCGATCGCCGGTATGGTGGATGAGACCCACTCGACGGAAGACTTAGGTGCCGAACCCCAAGAATGGGAGTTCCGTTCCAAGCCCGCGTGGCAGCGTATGCTGATCATCCTCGGCGGTATCCTTGTGAACTTCATCGGCGCGCTGGTTATCTTCACCATGCTCTTGTGGCATTGGGGACAAGATACCCTGCCGCTACGCAATATGACCACCGGACTCTATTACTCGCAGATCATGGTCGATGAGGGTTTTGCGCAGCAAGACCGCATCCTCACGATAGACGGTCAAGAACCCGAGACGCTGAACGATGCCGTCCAAGCCATCATCATCGAGGGCAAACGGGAGGTAGTCGTTCTGCGCGGCACCGATACGGTGGCACTGACGATGAGTGAAGACCTCGGTACGCGTTATCTGGCGCAACAGAATGCGTTCGATAAAGCAGAACGCGAGAAAGCCCGTGCGGATGAGAACTACCATGCGCGTCATTACATGCTGATGGCGGAGTGGATCCCCTGTGTGATAGACTCGGTCTTTCCCGATAATGCTGCGGCTTATGCCGGCATCGAGAAAGGCGATAGTATCGTGGCGGTGGCCGGTGTTCCGACGCCCTGTAACGTGTTGATGACCGAAGAGCTACAGCGGCATGCCTGCGACTCCGTGACGATCGATTACTACCGCAACGGCGAGTTACAGCAAGCGCGTATGTTCATCGGCGACCAAGGATTGATGGGCGTGGCACTGAAGTGGGACATCTTCGAGTTCGAGCATAAAGACTACTCGTTCTGGCAAGCTATCCCTGCCGGTATCCAATACGGATGGAACATCCTGACGATGTACGTGAAGCAATTCCGTCTGGTGTTCACCAAAGAAGGTGCGCAGTCGGTAGGTGGTTTTGTGGCGATCGGTAAGATCTTCCCCGCCTACTGGAGTTGGTACGCTTTCTGGCACATGACCGCTTTCCTCAGTATCATTCTGGCGTTCATGAACTTCCTGCCTATCCCGGCACTCGATGGCGGCTACATCCTCTTCCTGCTGGTGGAGATGATCACGCGCCGCAAACCGAGCGATAAGTTCCTTGAGGTAGCCAATGAAATCGGTTTCTGGCTGCTCATCGCTCTGTTAATCTTTGCCAACGGAAACGATATATTGAAATTTTTCTTTTAATGGATAAGGACTTTTTTGTACATGAGTCGTCTTATGTGGACGAAGGTTGCACGATAGGTAAGGGCACGAAGATCTGGCATTTCAGTCATGTCATGTCCGGTTGTACGATCGGCGAGAACTGCAACATCGGTCAGAACGTCGTGATCTCACCCGACGTGATCTTGGGACGTAACTGCAAGATCCAGAATAACGTCTCGGTCTATACCGGCGTGGTCTGCGAGGACGATGTGTTCTTGGGCCCGAGTATGGTGTTCACCAATGTCATCAACCCCCGCGCGGCGGTGAGTCGCAAAGATGAGTACCGCAAGACCATCCTGCACCGCGGTGTGTCGGTGGGCGCTAACGCCACCATCGTCTGCGGGCATGAGTTAGGTGCATACTGCATGATAGGCGCCGGCTCGGTGGTCACCAAAGATGTACCGGCGTACGCCCTGATGGCGGGTAACCCCGCACGACAGATCGGATGGGTCAACGCCCACGGAGATAGAGTTTCATCGCTCGAGGAAGCGATGAACGTGTAAAGTGTAAGGTGTAAATTGTAAAAGGTTATGATACAGCGAATTCAAACATTGTATTTATTGGCCGTAGTGGCCTTGGGTATAGCCCTTATATGGTTGCCGGTCGTTCAACTCGTGACGCCGGAAGGAACGGACTTGCAAGTATATGAACTCAGTGCGTTGGGTGGTGCTCCGCTGCAAGGACTCTGGGGCTTGTTGGTGACGACCATCCTGATCCCCGTGCTGGCACTCATCGATATCTTCCTGTATAACAAACGTATCCTGCAGGCACGACTCAATATCTTCACGATCATGCTCTGCCTCGGGTACTACGGCGTGCTGGCGATTTATATATGGCTCGCGAAAATGACGCTTGGCGTGGAGTGGCATCTGATGCCCTGGGCTTCGTTCCCGCTCGTTTGCATGGTATTAACGTTCATGGCTACGCGCCGCATCCTTAAGGATGAGGCATTGGTGCGTGCGGCCGATAGAATCCGATAAACAGAAAAAACGATGAATATACTGGCTATATTACTGCAGGTAGCAACCCCAACGGCGGAGCAGATTCAGCAGCGCCGTGACTCGGTGCGCGAAGGTGCGCGACAGATGATTGAGTACGCCCGCACGGATCCCAACGGATTCTGGGAAGCATTCAAAGATAAGACGCTCATGTTCGGTCTTAAGGTCTTGGCTGCTCTGGCGATTTTCATCGTTGGTCTTCTCCTCATTCGTGCAGTAAAGCATGGCTTAAAGAAGCTATTCGATCGCCGGAATACCGAACCTACTATTGCCTCGTTCGTCACATCGTTCACATCCATCTCCCTGACCATCCTGACCATCGTCATCTCGATCAGTACGCTCGGCGTAGATACCACCTCTCTGGCCGCCTTGCTGGCTGCCGGCGGTTTGGCGATCGGTATGGCGCTCTCGGGCACCGTGCAGAACTTTGCCGGAGGACTGATGCTGCTGGCGTTCAAGCCCTTCAAGGCCGGAGACTTGATTGAGGCGCAAGGCGAGTTGGCCAAAGTGGTAGAAGTGAACATCACCGCGACGAAAGTCCTTACGCTGGACAACCGCGTAGTGATTCTTCCGAACGGCGCGCTATCGAACGGAAAGATCATCAACTACAACGGTCGTCCGCTGCGTCGCGTAGAGTGGCTCGTGAGCGTGGAGTACGGCGTGGATGCACAGGCCTGCAAAAGCACTATTCTGGAGATGGTGAATGCCGATCCGCGTGTGCTGCAGGAAGATACGGATATGGCGCAACTCTATAAAGAACTGCAGGTTAAGTCCTTCCAACTCTCTACGGTCAACTACCAGTTGGATGCCATCCCTGCTCCCTTTGTGGCGCTGAAATCCCTTAACGCGAATGATATCACCTTCGTGGTGCGCGCGTGGGTACGTGCCGACGATTTCTGGGGCGTGTTCTTCGATCTGCAGGAGCAATTCTATACTGAACTGCCGAAACGCGGCTTCGGATTTGCTTATCCGCATGTGGTTGTGAAGCAATAAGTGGAAGTTCTCTTAGGAAAAACATTGGCTGACCTGCAGGACGTGGCGCTGAGCGTCGGACTGCAGAAGTTCGCGGGAAAACAACTCGCGGAGTGGCTCTATGTGCGCCGCGTGACGTCCTTTGACCAGATGACCAATATCTCCCTCAAAGGACGCGAAGCCCTCAAAGCCCGTTATACGATCGGTCGCCATGCCCCTGTTCGCGAAGCGGTCAGTGTCGATGGTACGCGCAAATACCTCTTTGCAATCACCAATGACCAATCACCCACTACCAATTATATAGAATCGGTCTATATCCCCGAAGAGGATCGTGCTACGCTATGCGTGTCCACGCAAATGGGCTGTAAGATGGGTTGCCGTTTCTGCATGACCGGTACGTTGGGTTTTCACGGACACCTCTCTCCTGCCGAGATCTTGAATCAGATCTTCGAGATAGACCAAATAGCAATTTCCAATGATCAATCACCCCTTTCCAATCTGGTCTATATGGGCGAAGGCGAACCGATGGACAATCTCGATAACGTCCTGCGCTCTCTGGAGATCATGACCGCACCCTACGGTTGCGCGTGGTCACCCAAACGCATCACTGTCTCCACGGTCGGTATCCCTGCCATGAAGCGTTTCTTGGATGAGAGTGAGGCTCATATGGCCATCTCGATGCACAATCCCTTCCCGGCAGAGCGCTCCCTCATCATGCCTGCCGAAAAACTCATGTCTGTCACCGAGGTCGTTGCGCTGCTAAAGCAGTACGACTGGAGTCATCAGCGTCGCGTGAGCTTTGAATACATCTGCTGGCACGGGCAGAACGATACCATTCGTCATGCCAAAGAAATAACGCGACTGCTCAAAGGTTTGAACTGTCGCGTTAATCTGATTCGTTTTCACGAAGGCGTGGATCGTGATTTTCCGGCGTCCGACGAGAAACAAATGGAGTGGTTCCGGGATTACCTCACGCAGAACGGCATCACGACCACGATCCGTCGTTCCCGCGGCGAAGATATCCTTGCCGCCTGCGGTATGCTCGTCAACGCACTCACCGCGAACCACTAACCCCTACAGCATCTTGCTCAGCTGCTCGTAATACTTCGGCGAAACGGGCACCGGCTTACTGCCGTTGATATCCAATTCGGCTTGGATAAATCCTTCTTTATCTCTACGCAGTACGGTCACGTGACGAGGGTTGACGAAGTACGAACGCTGGCAGCGGATAATACCGTGCTTTGCCATCAACTCTTCGATACCCTTCATCGACTGACGTAAGGAGTAGTCTTTCTGTTTATCGCCTTCCATATAACGGATAGACACGTAGTTTTCCTGTGCTTCTACATAGAGAATGACGTCATGCGCAATGACCAGTTTTAAGCGTCCGGTGCTGTCTGTAAAACGCACCAAGTCCTCTTCTGCCACCTCTTCCTCGTCCGGACTGATGAGCGGGATGAGCAACGCAAAGATGATGTACGGATAACTGAGTGTAGCAAAAGAAAGACGCAGGCACTCGCCTAAGGCAGGGAAATAACCGTAATCCCCGTAGATGAGCGCCATGTATAATGCTGCGAAGCACGAGAAGACAAACACCTCTCCGAAGCTCCATAACACATATCTCCACCAACTGAGTCGGATGTTTCTTCCGACAGTTGTCATGACGATCCGGGAGATACCCACTACACCGATGAGAATACTCGTCAGCATCAAGACATTAAATATCGTTCCTAAACCGGTATCCAAGAAACGGGTCATCCATGCACTCTCATAGATGAGCAGGAAGCCCAAGAAGAATACCGGCATCGCAAATACATGCAAAAGTAGGGTCGTAACGGACACCAAAGAGCGTGTGACGAAATGCGAATTATTCATTTTTTATCCCTATATTTTGATTTTAGCCATCAAAACGGCTGATTTGGTCATACTTTTTTGTCACTTGTCACAATTAGTTGCGTACCTTCGTTAAAAGCAGTAATTTTGCACCGAATTTTAAAAATACTACAACTATGGACAAGACTGTTATTATTCAACCTGAGAGTGGTTTGTTGTATGATTGGAAAGCGATTGCCGCTAATCCCGGTGATCACCACGAGCCCAAGATGGATTTGGTTGCCTATAAGGCATTATATATTAATAAGATCGCGCAGGCACGCGCGAATGGTCAGGAACCGGTATTGGTTAGTCTGCCCATTATGGACGAGAATCGCTTCTTCGCCTTTATCACGCGCGGTATGTCGATGCAGGAACGCAAGAACCTTTTGTTCTGGTTAGGCGGTAAGACCGAGCGGCTGCGTAATATGCATGAGTTGTATAACCTCTTGCTCTTCCGTCTGGCGGCTACGCAATGTGTTCATATCATCGACATCACTTCTCCGATGCTCGCCAGTGATCATTACGAGCAACTGCTCGAGCAAGACGGCGTGACCTTGTCCGACGAGGGACAAGCCCTCGTGGACAATGAGTTAGCGTCGCTTATTAGCCGCTTTGGCTTGCTCGCGGGCTAAGCGTTGTTGCTCGCGTTGCATCTTCTCCAAACGCTCCATAAAGCCGGACTTAGGTTTCCCGGCTTTTTTCTTTTTGTTCTCTTCCATCTCCTTGAGCAGTTTCTGATCGTCGATACTCCAACGGAAGATCATGGTCTGGAGGATGGTGATGAACAAGGACAGCAGGTAGTAGTAACTCAGACCTGCGGCATAGTCATTGAAGATGAAGAGGAACATCAGCGGCATGGCGTACATCATGTACTTCATGAACTTCATGTTCGGGTCAGTCGCCTGAGACTGCATCGTGATATATGTGTAACCGAAGTTACAGATCGTCATCAGTAAGCAGAACAAAGACAGGTGATCTCCCAATAAGGGGATGTTAAAGTTCCAATGAAGGATGGCATCGTAGGTCGAGAGGTCATCTGCCCACCACAGCGATTTACCACGTAACTCGATAGCCGTCGGCAGGAACCAGAACATAGCCATCAAAACCGGGAACTGGAACAACATAGGCAGACAGCCGCTCATCGGACTCACACCCGCTTGCTGATAGAGTTGCATCGTCGCTTGTTGACGCTCCTGCATCTTATCAGCCGGGAACTTGGCATTGATCTCCTCGATCTGCGGTCTCAACACGCGCATCTTCGCGCTCGATTTGTAACTTACGAATACGAACGGCAGGATGATGAGTTTGATGACGATGGTCATCAGCAGAATCACAATACCGATATGTAAGCCCCAACCGGTGAACAAATCAAACATCGGAATAACCAATGCCGTGTTGATCCAGCTGACAATCTTCCATCCCAGCGGCACGAGTTTATTGAGATACAAACGATCTTCTTTGGCTACACCGTCGTCGTAGGCCTTGAGGGTATGATAATGGTTCGGTCCCATATAGAGACGGAAACCCGTTTGGGTCTTGCCTGTCAAATCAAAAGGTACGGAGGTATGGGTATTATACTCCTTGACGTAGCCCGAGTGCTTACCCTGAAGGGTAGAGTGAAATTCTGACGAAGAGAACGCGTCATCGGCGATGAGGACGGTAGAGAAGAACTGATCTTTATAACCGATCCATTTGACCCGTGCAGATTCTTTCTCACTGTCGTCTTTACTCTCGCTTAGCTTCTCCATCTCGCCGCCCACGAGCATATACTGCAGTTGGGCATAACGCTCCTCGAACTTACGTCCCTGCTCCTGTTGTGGGATGAGTTGACGCCATTGAAGTTCGAGCGAGTTGATGTTCTGCGCCAGCTCGCTCTGCATGTTATGCGGCACGAGGGCAAGATGCACCATATAATCCTCCGACAACTCATACACGAAGTCGAGCCATGCATCTTCCGAAGCACCCTGCCAACGCATGATGGCTTTGTTCGGTGCATCGCTCTCGACGGGCGTGAAGATGAGCTTAGACGTTTGCAGAATACGGTTGTTGATCGTGATGAGGGTGAATCCGAACGCTGACTCGTTCGCGCGGAACAGACACAGCGGGTTGATGCTGTCTCCCGAAGCGTGATAGTCCAATAACTCGGCCCGTTGAATAGCGCCACCGTACGAAGAGAGCGTCAGGCGCAAATGTTCATTCTCTAATTGTACCCATTGTTCCGCCGGTCTGGTCTCTTCGACCACCGGTTGTTGCTCTGCCGGAACCGCTTCACCTGATGCCATGCTGACAGAGTCCGCCAGGCGTTGTGCCTCGATCAACGCTGTTTGAGCGAAGGCAATCGAATCCTGTACGCGCTTACGTTCCGCCAGTTCTTCTTTAGAAGGGCGGTTGAGCATCGTGAAGCCCACAATAATCGCGGCTATCAAAAGAAAGCCGATCCATGTATTTTTATCCATTTATCTATGTTGTTTTGTTTTCTACTTCTTCAGCTTGCCAAACATAATACCGATATACAGTCTCGGTCCGCTCGGCGTCATAAAATTGCTCCATTTGACATTCTCTGCCAAACTGCTTCGGGACTTACCGAAGGGCAGCATGTAGTCAATACGGATCATGATGGCCATATGGCCGTTGAGTCCTATCTCCAGACCGACATATGGGTCAAGGAAGAAGAACGGCGTCTTGGTGTAAGACGCATTGTAGTGGGTGCTGTCGGCTGTGGCGAAATCCACGCCTTCAGCCTGGTCCGGTACATACAGACGCTTCATTGAACCGCCACCGATGGTCAAGCCGACCAAGGGACGAACCTTACCCCAGTTGGTGTAGAAATCGCAGAAAGCACCGCCCCAGCCGGTACGGATATTCGATCCGGTACCCATCAGCGGCATCGTACTCACAAAGCCCTCTGCGCCTACGTGAAGATGATTGATCAGGTGTACGCGTAGTAAACCACCCAGACCCATCGTAAAACCGGATTTAGGCAGACCTTTGATATAGTTCTCGCTACCCAACCCCGTGTTACTGAAGACCTTTCTCGGGTCGTCAGAGAATAGATAGCCGCCGTGCAGTAACATACCTCCACTGAAACCTGTGAAGATCTCCGAGGCACTGCGGGACTTGCTCTCTTTAGCCTTTGTCTCTTTTGGCGGCGCGGCATCGGCAGCCTCCTGCTCCTGAGCGATGAGGCTCAAGGGCAGAAGGGCTAATACCAATATTAAAAGGGGTTTTCTCATTCAGCGATGATATCGAATGCTACGTCCATCATGTTGGTGAACGAGTTCTGACGTTGCTCAGCAGTGGTTGCTTCGCCGGTCAGGATATGATCACTAACCGTGCAGATCACGAGGGCTTTCTTGCCGGCACGTGCTGCGTTCATATACAGCGACGGAGCTTCCATCTCGTCTGCCAACACACCCATCTTCGTCCAGTTAGCCTTACGCTCGTCTTCGCAGTAGAAGATATCTGCAGAGAAGACATTACCTACGTGGTATTTGTATCCGCGTTTCTCGGCTGCCTCTACGGCTTTGCGGCAGAGGGTGAAGTCAGCGATCGGTGCATAATGCCCCGGGAGGTTGTATTGTGCATCCCAATTGCTATCGGTGCAACTACCTTGTGCGATCACGAGGTCACCGAGGTTGACATACATCTGACGAGCGCCGCATGAACCTACGCGGATGATGGTCTCTACATCATAGAAATTAAACAACTCGTAGGTGTAGATGCCGATAGACGGAATACCCATACCATGCCCCATCACGGTCACTTTCTTTCCTTTGTATGTGCCGGTGAAACCGAGCATGCCACGTACGTTGTTTACTTGTACAGGGTTCTCCAAATAACGCTCTGCCATCAGTTTAGCACGCAGCGGGTCACCTGCCATGATCATCGTTTTTGCAATCTCTCCGTACTGCGCACCAATGTGCGGGGTAGGACAATTTTCTTTTGCCATAATGTTGTGTTTTTAAAGGTTAATATTTTTGTTATCCATTGAGTTTATACCATTCGATAGCTTGTTGCAGATCTTCCGGTGTGTCGATACCGATGGTCTTGGTGTCGGTGACACCTACGCGGATGCGGTATCCGTTCTCGAGCCAACGTAACTGCTCCAGCCGCTCTTCTATCTCCAGCGGACTCTGTGGCAGTTTGGTGATCTTCTCCAATACATCAGCGCGGTAGGCGTAGATACCTATGTGGCGGTAATGTGTCCCGTCCGCACAGGCAATGACCTTGCGGCTGAACATCTGCGCTACATGGGTTGCTTTGTCCCACTGCACCTTCGGCGTATTAACGTTCTCCAGTGCTTCTTGGCTGTCCTTATCGGTGAACGGCCGAACGAGCGTAGCGATGTCCGTGTTCTCGTCGTTAAAACAAGCCATGAGTGTTTCTATCTGCTCCGGCTGAATGAAGGGTTCATCGCCTTGGATATTGATGATCACCGTATCTTTATCGTTCTGCTCGCGCCATAAGGGAGTAGTGATGGCTTCGTAGGCTTCCAGACAACGGTCGGTACCGCACTTATGATCGGCACGCGTCATAACGACCTTACCGCCAAACGACTCTACGTCATTGTAGATACGCTCGTCATCGGTAGCCACCACAACGGTGTCCAGGGCCAGTTTCGACTGCTCGTACACACGACGAATGACGGTCTTGCCGCAGATCTCCGCCAGCGGCTTACCCGGGAAGCGGGTCGAACCGTAACGAGCCGGTATGATTCCAATAAATTTCATATATGTTAATTTCCTATTTCGTTTCTTTCGATCTTCGAGAGCAGTGTTATTGCTCCGTTAATCGTTTTTACATTCGTGATGGTCACCATCCGTCGACCGGTCGGCAGACCTTTCTTGTCTTTCTCTTCATGCAGTAAGCATCGCTCGGGGCGCGTGACGGCATACTGAACGATATTGCCGAACATCTCCGACTGCCAGTAGGCATCTTTGTGTTGTACGAGGTACAGCGTCATTCGTTCGCCCTTGAGTAATATCTTCTCTACCCCCAAACGGCAACAGAGCCATCTTAGTCGTACCACTTCGAGCAGTTCTTCCGCCGGTTCGGGCAGTACACCGAAACGGTCGATCAGCTTCTTACGGAAGTCCAATAACTGTTCCTCGCTGCGGATGCCGTCCAACTCGCGGTAGAGGGTGATACGCTCCGATATGTTCTCGATATAATCCGTCGGGAAACAAACCGCGATATCCGTCTCCAACTGCGCATCCTGACACCAGAGGTGCTTGCCTCCTTCATTCGTTAACTCGTTCATTCCTTCACTCGTTAACCCTTCTTCCTCCTTCAGTTCCTCCACCGCCTCGTTCAATATCCGCTGATAGGTCTCGTAGCCCAAGTCCGCAATGAAACCCGATTGCTCGGAGCCTAACATGTTTCCTGCGCCGCGGATATCCAGATCTTGCATCGCGAGGTTGAATCCTGCACCCAACTCTGCAAACGTACTCAAGGCTTCCAGACGCCGCCTTGCATCTTCCGTCAACAGTTCTTTCTCCGGTGCAATCAGGTAGCAATATGCCTTGCGGTTCGAGCGCCCTACACGACCTCGCAGCTGATGTAAGTCCGCGAGGCCGTATTTGTTTGCACTGAAGATAAGGATCGTGTTCACGTTCGGTATATCGACGCCCGACTCGATGATAGTCGTGGATATCAAGATATCGAAATCGTAGTTGATAAACGCTTCCAATCGTTCTTCCATCTCTCCTGCCGGCAGTTGACCGTGCGCCGTGATAATACGTGCTTCGGGACATAATTTCTGTATCTTATGCTCGATACGCGGCAGCATCTCAATGCGGTTGTTGACGATGAACACCTGTCCGTTACGCGCCATCTCGAGCTCGATCGCCTCTTTGATGATGTCTTCGTCCTCCACCGTGATTAACTCCGTCTGAACGGGATACCTGTTCGGCGGCGGGGTGGTCATGATACTCAAGTCGCGTGCACCCAAGAGCGAGAACTGAAGCGTTCTCGGAATCGGGGTTGCTGTCAGTGTCAGTACATCGACGTTCGCGCGCAGGCTCTTCAGCTTCTCTTTGGCTGCCACACCGAACTTCTGTTCTTCGTCGATGATGAGCAACCCCAGATCGTGCCATTTGACACTCTTGCCGATCAGTTTGTGCGTACCGATGAGGATATCGATCTTTCCTGCTTCCAGGTCTGCCAAGATCTCTTTGATCTCTTTTGCGGACTTGAGTCGGCTCAAATACTCGATACGCACCGGCAGGTTCTTCATTCGCTCCGTGAAGGTGTTGTAGTGCTGCAACGCCAAGACTGTTGTCGGCACGAGTACGGCTACTTGTTTGCCGTCTGTCGCAACCTTAAACGCCGCGCGCATCGCTACTTCGGTCTTACCAAAACCTACGTCACCGCACACGAGTCGATCCATCGGCATCGGACTCTCCAAATCGCGTTTAACCTCTGCGGTGGCCTTTGCCTGATCGGGTGTGTCCTCGTACAAGAACGATGCCTCCAATTCGTGCTGCATATATCCGTCGGGCGAGTACGCAAAACCTTTCTGCTGTTTGCGGGTTGCGTAGAGACGTATCAAATCGCGGGCGATATCCTTAACCTTATCCTTCGTGCGCTCCTTGAGTCGTTCCCACGCACCGCTTCCGAGTCGTGCGATCGTGGGCTCTGAACCCTCACGACCTTTGTACTTGCTGATGCGGTGCAGGTTATGGATACTCACAAACACGTTCGCGCCGTCGCGGTAGTTGAGTTTGATCATCTCTTGCGGTTTGCCGTTCACCGGCGTTGTTACCAATCCGCCGAACTTCGCAATTCCGTGATCGCTATGCACGACGTAATCGCCTATCTGCAACTGGTTGATCTCCCTTAACGTGATGATCGCTTTGCCACGTCGTGCGTTCTCGCTTGCCATCGTCACGCGGTGGTAGCGCTCGAAGATCTGGTGGTCGGTATAACAGCAAATCTTCAACCCCCGATCCACAAATCCTTCGTGTAGCGTCGCGTTGATGCCAATAAAGGAGATATTGGCATCCTGCGCCTCAAAGATCGCTTTCAGACGATCCAGCTGCTTTTGCTGCTCTGCCAAGATATAGACCTTGTACCCTTCGTCGATATGCTTCTTGAGATCGTCCGTCAGGATATCGAACTGCTTATGGAAGATCGGCTGAGGCATCGTCTCGAAGGTCACTTTCACGTGCTCTGCAAACGTGCTCTTGTCCGCTATCTCGATGGTGCGCTTTTCGCTAATCCCTAATTCGCTAATCCCTAATCCGGTCAACTTGAAGTTGGCCACGCTCCAATCATTGCTCACCCACACCGTCTCCTCACTCAGATAGTCCGGGATATAACTCTTGACTTCGGACTCTTGGCTCTTAGCTCCTACGATCTCTGCCTTCTCTACCTTCGCCTTACTCAGCTGATCTTCGATGTCAAACTCGCGAATCGAATCGATCTCGTCGCCGAAGAAATCAAAGCGGTAGGGGTTGTCGTGGCTGTAACTGTATATATCCACGATCGATCCTCGCACGGCATACTGCCCGGGTTGGAACACAAAGTCCACGCGCTCGAAGCCTAAGTCAGCGAGCATCTCGCTCAAATCGGAGATACGTACTTCCTCTCCTACCTTCAGCGTCACACTTTGTTTGGCCAAGTCCTCTTTCGCCGGAACCGGCTCTGCGAGTGCCTCGGGGTATGTGACAATGAAACAGGGCAGGGTAGTCAGGCATTCCGTCCGTTGTATCTGCGCGGCTTCATCGACCGCCCGGCGTTTCTGTGCCGCCGGAAAGAATCCGGCATCAGCCCCCAGCGCCTTCAGATCACTGTACAGATATTGTGCTGCTTCTGCATTGTCAAAGATCACAAAGAGCGGCATTTTCATGTGTGCCAGCGCCAGCGCGCGTGCAGAAGCGTGCAAACCGCTCAATAAAACGTGTGCGTTCTTATGCGCCAGTTCCTTCCGAACTGCTGCCAGTTCCGGATGTTCCCCGAATAGTATTTTCAAGTCCTCTATACCCACGCGCGCATTAACGCAAACTAAAATCGGGCACAAAGGTACACTTTTTTTTTGACATACGCAAGCGCCCGCGCGTTTTTTCGCTTTTTTTCATAGAAAAATCCCCTCCCTCTTGCGTATATCAAATATTTTGTGTAATTTTGCAGCGCAAAATGTAAACAACACAAGAAAGGAGGCTATTATGCAAGCATCGTTAGCACCAAATTATGATATTGTACAAGTTCATGTGCCGCACATGGAGCTGAAACGCTTTAAAGCCATCGTTAAGACACTTGGCTGTTTGGTGGAAACCCTCAGTCCGGTAGAGCTCTCGTTGCGTGAAGCCGAAGCAGGTAATGTGTGTCATTATGATTCATTGGATGATTTGATTAAGGAGATAGGATGATGTATAGCCTGTGTACTACTCCGCAATTCAAGCGCGATGCTATCGCTTGCCGCAAGAAAGGCAAGCGAATGGAGTTGTTGTGGGAAGCTGTTCGTATTTTAATGAATGAAGGAGAGTTGCCCGTGTCGTACAAGCCTCACATGCTTCATGATGAATTTGCCGGTTGTTGGGAATGTCATATTGAAGATGATTGGTTGTTGATTTGGAAGCAAAATGATTTTAAGCTTACATTACTTTTAACCAATACTGGCACACATACTGATTTGTTCGGTAAGAAATAAACCCCTCGTCGCTTCCCGACGTTAAACAGAAGGACATATTGATACTAAAAAGCGTTTGCTTTATTTGAGGATTCATTCAAACTACCACAAATTGAAATTACCTTCCCAAAATAATGCGAAACGCTCATGTATATACGTGAGCTTTCTGCATTCATTGGAGGTAAAGGGTGTGGTAGCCCGAATGAACCAGTAGCAGTTGGCTCACTTTTTAGTGCAGATAACACAATAAAACATAATGGAGATAGCCGAAAATCCGATAAAGAGTAGGCACAAAAACTAACAAAAAAAATGAAGAAGTTATTTATTATTCCTTGCCTTTTGGTACTGTTGCTTGCTTCATGCAAGAACAATCAAAAAGCATGTTATGAGATCACTTTAACTGCTAACGGACAATCGGAGATCATGTACGTCTATGCGGATGAAAACGGGGCTGATGCACAAGCTACAGAGCTAAAGAATCGTTATGCTGCGATGGGTTATGACAAAAACAAACTGTCTGTGCAGGTGAAGAAATTGGACAAATCCGAATCGGATTGCCAAGCAGAAGAAATTCCAGAAAAAGAGATCGTAAGAACCGTTAAACCGACGGCTTCATTCGAGATGAAGGTAGAGGGCATCAATCCGGACGGCTATTCTGATACGTACGGTGGCGCTAAGGGATTAGGAGGTTCTTCTGTCACTTGCCGTTATGTTGCGCAAGGAGGACACTCATCTTCGCCATTAATGAGTATCATGTATATGAACAATGGACTTTCTTATCAATACAACGATGTTACATTTGGTGAATATGTAAAAGATAACAGTTACGTCGGAGGCAGAATCATTTGCTTTAATCCATACTACGATAAAAACGTAGAATATTTGACGGATGAAGGGAAAAACCTCATAGGTCAAACGATGGATAATTATTTTACCGGAACACCTGATGGTCCTTTCAAAATCAAAAAGAGTTGTACGTGGACCTTCCGTCTCGGTCGTGACTCTACCTACACCTACGTTGATGAAGTAGTGGACACCTACAGCAACTACGCGCAATTGAAAGCAGCTCTCCTGTCTTGCGACGCAGATAATCCGATTTTCCAATCGCTTTATTACTACGATGCCAAGAAGGATGAGTTTATTCTTAAAGACAGAAAATCATGGAATTTGAAATAAGAATATTTAATTACTATTATTTGTTATGAGAAAGAGAATTCTTTTAGCTTTGTGCATTTTGTTTGTCTGCGTAACAGGCCAGGCGCAGTTCGTTACTCAGATGAATTTGTTGACTCCTCATTATTATCCGGGTGAAGTGTACTTTACTGATGGGCATTATGAGGCGTTCGACGAGATCGAATTGCCTCGTGTGGGCAAAAGCAAAATAGGTGTCAAAAAGAACGCAGAGGAAAAAGGTCACACCGATATCGAAGCAATTGATATTGTGGGCATTAAGATCTGGCACAAGAATTTTCCGGATAAAGAGCATGTACTATACTATGTACATGCGAAAAAGAGTTATCTGCAAAATGATCACCAGTGGGGAAATCCGATTTATGCGACTGCATGGGGTGTGCTCTTCCAGTGCGAGCAGAACTATCAAATGGACAAAAAGACAGGCGATTTGAATTTTGTCAAGTTTGTTGGCGGAAATGGTCCGGACACTCCGACGCTCTTTTATCTCAAGCGCCCGGAATGGAACGAAGCACAACTAATCATGATTAACGGCGTATTCATTCCTAAAAAGAAAGCCGCAGAGTTCTTTAAGGACAACGAGCAGATATACAATGGTGTCAAGTCTGGCAAACTAAAAGCTGATGATATCAAATATATCATGGACGAGATGGCAGGTGGTAAGCCGGCAGACGAATCGGTTTTATCCATTCCGGAAGCTCAAATAGATTCTGTTTCCAATGGCGTAGTTGGTGATGACGAATAATAGTTTACATTTTATGAAACGTATAGTATTGTTATCTGTGCTGTGGTTCTGCATGGCACAGGCAATATCGGCACAAGGACTTCGATACAGCGTGTGTATCGTAGAGCCGGAGTTCTCTGAGGCAAACAAAGCTTTGATGAGCGATTATTCGCTCTACATGGCGCGCGCTGGAATGCAGAGCGCGTCACGTGCGCTGGGAGCCTATAAGAATGAAGGTACCTACGGATCCGGCGTTGTTGTAATGCACGAAGGAAACAAATATGTGCTCACCAACCTGCATGTGGTCGGATATGCCAAACAGGCGACCCTTATATTCCAACTGCACGATAAAACAGTTCGTTATCCGCATTGTAGCGTGAGTCATATCGGTTCATCTGCCGATTTGGCAGCCATAGAGTTACCTGCCGAATCAGAGATGATCGCTTTGCCGCTATATATGGGCAATATAGATGATGATCTGGCAATTGTAGCAGCGGGTTTCCCGGAACTGGCCGGTAAACCGTCATGGCAGTTAACACGTGGCTCTATTTCGAATGCCCGCGTAGACATCGACAACAGAGAACAGGCTACACGAATAATCCAACACACGGCCTCTATCGATCCGGGAAGCAGCGGTGGCCCGCTACTCTATAAAAACGCAGAAGGCAAATACGGTATATTGGGCATCAATACTTGGAAAGCCTTTTACCGTGAGGGAGTAGGATTAGCGATCGGGAAAGAAGACGTGGAAGCGTTCATGAACTCGCTATCAACGCTTTCTGTGGACACGGATAATGCGTTTGAGGCATTACGTACCACTTCAGGAGAAGAGTGGTTGTACGTCTTCCGCCACTTACCGGACTCTACACAAAAGAGCATCAAAACTATGGAGTGGCGTTTACCCTTTGATCAAGCCATTCGTGTGTTGGCTGTGCGGGACAGTCTGATACAATCAGACAGCAAAAAAGCGAAGCACTATGACAACAAGGCTTCGCATATTATCAAAGATCTTGATCACAGGAGACACGTACGCTTGGTCTACGATAACTACCTCGGAATGAATCAGCAGGTAGGGGCTCAATTCGGCTTTGAGTGGCTGGGATATATCGCCACCGGTGTCCAAGTTACTGCCCTCATTGCGCAGCCTATGACCGAAGACCCGGTTACTGGTGCCAAATTGGGGTATGAGACGCGTGCCGGAGCTATGTTTGGACTGTATGTTGGAGGACAAATCCCTATAGCAGTAGGCAAACATATCCTTGCTCCGCGTATCACCCAAAGTGCCGGTGCAGGTCCCATGAAAACCGGTAATATTAATGGCGGTTTTGCAATCATTACCGATACCCGTGTCGGCTTGGATTGGCGCATTCCGTTTGATCGCTGCGATTTGATTCTTGGTCTGCATTACGACATGAATTGGTTGTGGACGAAAGATAAACTGAATGTGACACCCAATAAAGCAGCGGCAAATTACGATTCTCTTAATCAATATTTGCAACACGGTGTCGGCCTTACAATCGGTATTGGTTGGTGAGACTGTTGATGCCACCCGCACTTACACCCTCACAGGGCAAGAGGTAAGGGTAAGGAAAATATATAAAAATACGCAAAAAGTCGGCATATATTTGCATATGTCGATTTTTTGTTGAAGAAACGGTACGTAAATGTGCGTAATGATTAAGAGATTTTTATGTGAAAATTAGGAAAATATCATAGGAATAACTTATGAATAACATAAGAATAACATATGAACCACATAAGATTATCATATGAACGGCATAATAAAAATATAACAATGATATATAATAGATAGGAGGGAATAAACGGGAAAAGAAGGGAGCACGTAAACGGTACGTGCAGTTACCGGCTTTTTGCGGGCGAAGAAAAAATGAGCAAAAACTTGCGTATCTCGAAAAAAAGCAGTACCTTTGCAGCGGAAAATATAATACGCACAAAATACAATGGTTATGAAAAAGTTATTTACAGTCATTCTTGCTGTGGTAGCGAGTGTGGGAATTGCAAATGCAGAATCTAAGGATTATGTATATGCGGAAGTAGATGGGATACGTTACACTATCGACTACCCCAAATACTTGGAGGCCTCTGTACACTGGTGGAGCAACCCTGTCTATGGACATAACTATGGTCAAACGCGAATAGATGTTCCCGAGAAAGTGTATTATGACTATACCAATTATACAGTACGCCTTCTAACCGCCGGCGCATTTGAAAACAGTTGGAATTTGGAAATTGTAACTCTTCCTAATTCTGTAAGAGGTATTTATGCGTACGCGTTCAATGCTTGTCCTTCTCTTAGGTCCGTAACATTGTCCCAATCCTTAGACTCAATTGGATCAAGGGCTTTTGGGTATTGTACCTCATTAGACAGCGTGGTTATTCCCGATCATACGTCGATAATTCGGGAAAATATTTTCCAGTCATGCACGTCGTTAAAAACGATTCATCTTGGCTCCGGTCTGACGTTCCTTCCAAACGAGGCCTTTGCGCAATGTACAGCCTTGGACACTATTGTTATTCCGGACAATATCAGGGAAGTAGGAGAGCGTGTTTTTACAGGTTGTTCTTCGCTCAAATCAATTACGCTCGGCTCCGGTGTTACCACACTATCCAAAGAGGCTCTTGCCAATCTTACCGCTTTGGAGTCTATCGTTATACCGGATAATATAACGACAATAGATGTCAATGTCTTTTCCGGAGACAGCGCGCTTCGTCACGTCACTTGGGGAACGGGAATCTCCTCTATTCCGATGGGAGCTTTCCGAAACTGCACAAGTCTTGATACATTAGAGCTGCCAGCGCATATAACGGAGATTCAGGAACTCGCATATACCAATTGCGAATCATTGACCTCCATTATTATTCCGGAGAATATTACGTCTATCCGGCAGGATGCTTTCCATGATTGTGCTAATTTGAAAAAAGTCACCATCAATTCGAATGTATTGGTTAACGCTCCCCAATGGAAAATATACAACGCTATTTACAATAAATTCGGAGAGCAAGTAACGCACTATATCTTGGGCGACAGTATAACATCTATTGCCGACAGCACGTTCTTTGGATGCTCCAATCTGGAGAAAGTGACTTTTGGTCCGAAGGTACAGACAATCGGCAAAGGTGCTTTTGCCAACTGCACAAGTCTGGAGACTTTCATGATGCCTACTTCAATTGCGGATAGTACGTTCGTTGGCTGTGATAATTTGAGAGAAGTGATCCTTGGGTCGAATGCAAAGACTATCGGTAAAGGTGCTTTTGCTAATTGCTCGAGTCTGGAGTCTATCACTATTTCTGAAGGCGTTGAGCAAATAGATGCGGGTGCTTTTGCAGGATGTACGAACTTAAAGACCGTAATCATCAATTCGCCGGCTATCTTCAATCAGACGTTTACGGAAAGTCGTTCACTCAAAGACATCTTCGGTGAGCAAGTGACAACCTATGTGCTCGGTGATTCCATCACAACAATTGGCGGTTATACCTTTGCCGGTTGCGCAAATTTGACTAATGTTATTATTGGCAAAAACGTCAAGACCATTCAGAACTATGCCTTCCGTAATTGGACAGGCTGTACGTCTATCACTATTCCTGAGCAAATTGAGAAAATTGGCGGTTACGTATTTTATGGTTGCACGAATCTCAGAACAGTATATTGGAATGCTATCAACTGCCGCGAACAATATACATCAAATTACATGTTTCAGGGCATTGCTACACAAATAGACACTATTTATTTGGGTGAAAATGTAGAATATATTACTGAAACCCTATTTGCAGGTATGACCCAATTGACCTCATTTACCCTGCCTGCACATATCAAAGGTATCAGAGACAATGCCTTCAAAGATTGTACTTTTACGAAAGTGTATATTTCTGATTTGTCCGCATGGTGTCAATTGGAATTAGGGCACAACCCATTAGATATCGCGAGTGAACTCTATTTGAATGGTGAGTTGGTAGAGGGCGAATTAATACTCCCGACCGACATCACAACCGTAGCGAATAAAGTGTTTAAAGGTTATCCTCTACTCACATCACTGATTATTCCGGATAATATTACTACCCTCGGAGACTCATTTAGAGGAACAAAACTCCACACGGTGACGGTGGGAAGTGGTGTCACCAGTATGAATTCCACGTTCGCTGATTGTGATTCCTTAAAGACGGTGTATATGAATGCAACTTCTCTCCAAGGAACCTTCAACTCCATTTTTGGGAATCAGGTAACAAACTATATTCTGGGAGATAATATCACAGCGATAGGTGACGGCTGGTTCTATGGTTGTAATAACCTCAGTTCCATTACTATTCCGGACGGTGTAACTACTATCGGGAGCCAAGCTTTTATGGAATGTGATGGCTTGACGCAAATAACACTCCCGGAGGCATTAACTACGATAGGATACTATGCTTTCTATGGATGTAGCGGCATAACCGAGATAGTTATTCCGGACAATGTAACAATAATTCGGGAGCGTGCATTTGAAAATTGCAATCTCAACAAGATAACTATCGGCGAAAGCGTGGATAGCATCGGAGACAAGGCCTTTAGTGGTTGCCCGTTCACAACTATTGTGTGGAAAGCAAAGAATGTCGGTGATTTTAAGAAAGATGATACGCCTTTCTATTGGAAAATTAATAATATTTACCCATATGAGCGTACCCAGTATATCACTTCGTTTACATTCGATAAAACTGTTGAACACATACCGTCTTATCTATGTCAGGAGATGACGGGTTTGACGGAACTAACGCTCTCGGAAGGACTAATCAGTGTCGGAGATTCAGCGTTCACACGTATTGGAAATATCACTACCCTTGATATCCCTTCCAGCGTAACCACCCTCGGTAAGTATGCTTTCGGAGGATTTTACAACCTAACTTCCGTATATTGCTATGCCAAAAATCCGCCTACGATGAACGCAGACAAATGGGCATTTCATGATAATTGTGTCTACAACTGCACACTTTATGTACAGCAATCCTCTTTGAATGCGTACAAAGCGGCAGACGGCTGGAAGAAGTTCCTTTCGTTCGCAACTATTCCAGATGAGGAACAGCAAGGTATTGAGGATCTGCAGGCGGATGGAGATAAGCCGGTGAAAGTGCTGCATGAGGGACAGATTTATATCCTGCGCGGGGAGAAGGTGTATACAATGACCGGACAAGAGGTGAGATAGGAAAAATATAATACGCACCATGAAAACAAAAGCACTTCGTGCATGGATCATTGCCATGCTGGCATGTCTTGGAGGGTACGTGCTGTACTCCGGTTTGGCAACTTGGATTCCCAAGACCCTGTTTTTTCAGTATTTTAGCATTTTTGTCTATTCCACAGTACCGCTCTGCCTGCTGATGATCGGTCTGCTTTTAACCAAAGAAGACTCTTCCAAACTTGCGAAATGGGGCGGGGCGTTATTAGCTATAGACGGTGCTATCGGTCTGCTTTGGCAAGTGCTGTTATTGATCGGGAAGATCCAATCCACGATGCTCATATCCACGCCTATCATGATCTCGCACACCTGTCTGGGCGCTCTTTTGAAGGGTGCAGCGTTCATCTTGCTCGCACTCTATTTCTCCGACAAGAGAATGTTTGGCTGGGCGATCGTGATAGCTGTTTTTGAAATGGCTTTTGCGGGCACGTTCTCGGCTTGGCAGATGATTCCGAAGGGTTACACATTAATGGCTTTGTATTCCTTATTCAGTGTCATCGTGCTGGTTTGTGAGGTGGTATTTATGGTAAAAATGCTGAAAAAGTTAAAATAATGCATACCATGAAACGAACAATCGGATTATTTTTCATTCTATTTGTGACCGCATGTGCTTATGCGGGAGTGACGACGTACACGTTCACGTCCAAAAGTTGGGCGAGCAAAGTGGGCTCGGAGACATGCGACGGTGTAACGGATGGTTGGACATGTGACAAAGCGGGTTATGAGTACATGACCGGTCGCACGGACGCCGAGGGACGTCTCTATTCGCAAGGAGTGAGTGTGAAGACCAAAGAAACCAATGATGCCGGCGCAACATCTGTTATATCGTTCACGAACGTACGGCAGATGACGCTTAATTTCTGTCTAAACTCCAGCAAAGGAGCCGGTGTTTTCTACTATCAGATCGGCGATGCCCCCTATGACTCGCTGGTCATCACCAAACCTGCGGTGTCTGGCAGCGGTGTCTATCTGCGGGACAGTGTATTGCGTTTGCAAACACCGCTTAGTGGTCAGATTCGTTTTTGGGTGCATTGTACGGAGAATGCGATTAATATCAACAGCCTCTCCATCCGTGCCGAAGAGGGTGGTTCGACGCCTTTCAATACGGTGACTTACCAACTCGTGACAGACGTGAATCAACTGCAAGATTCCGACCAGATCATCATCGGCGTACATAACCCGTCCGTGAACTATATCATGGGCTATTTTGATGAGAGTGTTTCGGTCAATAATATCCATGCCATCCGCGGTAACTATAGTGCTGACCGAACGACTGTGGCGGCTAATGACAATGCCATCTATACCCTGCGCCGAACGACCCTCAACAGCGCGCCCTGTTTTTATATTCAGGACGAGTTGCGTTACGAGGAAGCGTATCTGGTGGCGAGCGGTGGTCAGACCAAGAATCGTCTGGCTCTTTGGACACAACTGACCGACCCGAATACCTATGGCAATTACGGCTATTGGGACATTCAGATTGCCCAGGACGGCGAAGCCGTGATCATGAACCTCGGTAACAGTCTGGGCAAGTACCTGCAGTACAACGCATCCAACAACCCGACGCTCTTTGGTTGCTATGCCTCACAGGGCTCGCAGACTCCCGTTTGCATCTACCGCCGTACGGAAGCCATCGGCGATGTGGCGGCTATCGTGGCACCTTTGGTGAACCTCGGGATAGGCGTGTTGGCAGGCAATAAATCCGTCGGAGGCGGCAAGACGATTACCGTCAATGCCAACAAGCTTACCGAGGACATTCAGGTGAGCCTGTTGCACGGCGATATTTTTGCTGTCAGCGACACGGTTATAGATCGCGACGGAGGACCGTTAACCGTTACGTATCACGCTAATTTCGCTGGCCATTACATCGATACCTTGCTGCTGACGAGTGACACGGTGCGTGCCGAAGTGCCGGTGATGGTACAGGTGGTGCGTCAAATGAGTATCGCCGAAGCGGTAACTCAAGAAGACTATACGCTCGTGTACTTGAACGATGTGGAGGTGACCAAGAAATACGACATGTACATCTTCATACGCGATGCGACGGGTTCGATGCTCATCTGGGACGGTGGTGACGGCGCGACCGGCAAGCGTTACGGTGCAGGACTGAAAAACGGCGATGTGCTGAAAAATGTGTGCGGTCGGTATAGCAATTATTACGGTGTTCCGGAACTCGCGCCTACGGCGCAGTGGGACGTTCGGACAGGCGGAACGACCGCACCGGAGGATGCCGAACTACCGCTCGATTCAGCCGATGTGTGCCGCTTCGTAAGACTGCAAGATGCGACGGTTATCAACGGCGCATTAACGGGCGATAACTCGTTGCCGGTAGTGGACGCGTTCACGATCAGCGGTGGCATTCGCGAAGGTGTTCCAACTACAATGGACGCGATTGTGATGCTGAACCATGACGTGCTCCAACTATGGGTGGTAAACCAAGAGATTTATACCGGTCTTGATGAGGTGGAAATGCACTCAACGGACGGGAAATTTATTCGCGACGGACAACTATTGATTCGCCGCGGAGCACAGATTTTTGACGCAAAAGGAACAAAAATACGCTAAAGAAATTAAAATCAAAAAAGTAGTATTTCGGACTCCGCCTTCCTTGCAGGAATTCCCCCGAAATTACGTTCGCACTAACGTGCAAACAGCAACTTTTTATCCAAAACAACCCAATTATGCGGGCATATTGAATTTTTTTGTCTAAAAATTTGCATATTTGATTTTTTTGTAGTAATTTTGCAGCGTGAAATGAACGAGGGGACCGAAACGGTCTCCTCTTCGTTTTGAAAATGAGACCGTATTTGAGATTTGAGATTTAAGATTTATGATAGACAAAAATCAACTGCAAAACTGGATTAACGAGTATCTAAAGGATACCGAGTATGAACTGATCACGCTGAATGTCTCAGCGGGAAATGACATCCTCGTGGAGGTAGATCGCCTTGCCGGCGTGGATGTAGATTTCTGCGCGGAGTTGAATCATTTTATCGTAGAGAAGCTCGATGCGGTTGATCCGGATTACTCGCTCGAGGTGGGATCTGTCAGCCTGACCGATCCGTTCAAGACGAAGATGCAGTATGAGAAAAACCTCGGGCACGATGTCGAGATCCTTATCGAGGGCAAAAAACTGCGCGGACAACTCGTGTCGGTCGATGAAGAGACGTTCTCGGTAGATGTGGAGGAGAAAGTGGAGGTCGAAGGCAAGAAGCGCAAGCAGACACAAATCGTCACGCATACCTGGCGTTATGACGAACCCAAATATGTAAAATATGATTTAAAATTTTAGGAACCTAGGAGACTAGGAGACTAGGAGACTAGGAGACTAGGAACTTAGGAAACTAATAAAAGCAAAACAAATAATAACAACATATTAAAAATGGCAACAAAAAACCAAGACGCAATCAATCTGATTGACATTTTTTCGGAGTTTAAAGACTTCAAACGTATCGACAAACAGACGCTGATCACCGTGCTGGAGGAGTCGTTTAAGAGCGTGATCGCTAAGATGTACGGTCCTTCGGCTGACTACACGGTGATTGTCAACCCGGACAAGGGTGACCTCGAGATCTATCGTAACCGCCTCGTGATGGAGGATGACGATGTCGCTAATCCCGATACCCAGATCGCCCTCAGCGACGCTTTGAAACTGGACGATGAGGCAGAGGTAGGCGAAGAGGTAACGGATAAAGTAGAGTTGGCTTCTTTCGGCCGCCGCATGATCCTCAACCTTCGTCAAACGCTGGCATCGAAGATCCTCGAGCTCCAGAAAGAGGTGCTCTACCAGAAATACAAAGAGATGATCGGTCAGGTAGTGACCGGTGAGCTCTACCAGGTATGGAAGAAAGAGATGCTGCTGCTCGACGAAGAGGGCAACGAGCTCTACCTGCCGAAGCAGAACCAGATCCCGACGGACTTCTATCGCAAAGGTGAGATGGTTCGTGCCGTGGTCGTTCAGGTGGATAACAAAAACATGAACCCGAAGATCATCCTGAGTCGTACCGCTCCGCTGTTCTTGCAGCGCCTGTTCGAGCAGGAAGTACCGGAGGTAAAGGAAGGCCTGATCGCCATCAAAAACATCGCCCGTATCCCGGGTGAGCGTGCAAAAGTAGCTGTAGAGACCTTCGATGACCGTATTGATCCGGTAGGTGCTTGCGTCGGAGTGAAGGGTGCCCGTATCCACGGCATCGTTCGCGAGTTGCGCAACGAGAACATCGACGTCATCAACTACACCTCGAACATCAACCTCTATATCCAGCGTGCGCTGGCTCCGGCTAAGATCAGCTCGATGGAGATCGACGATGAGAACAAGAAAGCAAAGGTCTATCTGCAACCGGACGAGGTGAGCCTCGCTATCGGTAAAGGCGGATACAACGTGAAGTTGGCTTCCATGCTCACCGGCTATGAGATCGATGTATACCGCGAGATTGACGAGGATGACTTGGACGATATCTACTTGGATGAGTTCAACGACGAGATCGATCAGTGGGTGATCGACGCCTTCAAGGCAATCGGTCTGGACACCGCCAAAGAGGTGCTGGGTACGAGCAAAGAAGACCTGCTTCGTCGCACCGACCTTGAGGAGGAGACCGTTGATGAGGTACTCCGTATCCTCGCTGCGGAATTTGAAAACGACTGACGCGCTCGTTCCCCTCGTACACGAGCTCAAGCGCAGCTTGGCTAAAGGTATAATAACCATTAAAAAAGGAAATTCAAATTATGGCTATTAAGTTAATTAAAGCATGTAAAGAACTGAATATCGGTATGGCTACTCTCACCGCTTGGTGCGAGAAGAACGGTATTACAATCGAGTCGGACCCTAACGTACGTATCGACGATGATCTGTATCTGCGCTTAGCCAAAGAGTTCAGCAAAGACTTGGCAACTAAGATAGAAGCAGACCGTCAGGCAGCTGAACGTGCGGCACGCGACGAAGCGGAGAAGGCAGCAAAGGCTGCGGCCGAAGAGGCGGCTCGTCGTGCGGCAGAGGAAGAGGCAGCTAAGAAAGCAGCTGCTGAGGCTGCCAAACGTGAGGCTGAGCGTAAGGCTGCGGAAGAGGCTAAGGCTGCTGCAGAGGCAGCTGCCAAGAAAGCTGCAGAAACCGCTAAGAGCGAAGAACCCAAACCCGCTCCGAAAGCTGCTCCTGTCCAAGAAGAGCCCGTCAAAGGACCCAAGGTCATCGGCAAGATCGACCTCGATTCTATTGACACTTCGACTCGTCCGGCCAAGAAGACCAAAGAGCAGAAACGCAAAGAACGCGAAGAGCGTCAGGCAGCTCAGCAGGCACAGCAACAAGCGGCTGCAGAGAAGCGTAAACGCGAACGTATCAAGTCCAATGCAGCCAAGGTTGATCCGAACGACAAACGCAATCAGGTCAGCAAGAAGAACAAGAGTTCCAAACCCCGCGAGGCAACGCAGGAAGAGGTAGATAAAGCACTGAAAGAGACGCTCAGCCGCCTCCAACAGAAGCAGAACAAGTCCAACACCTCCAAGTACAAACGCGAGCGTCGTGAGCAGGAACGCGAGAAGCACGAACTCGAGATCATGGAGGCACAGGAGCAATCCAAAGTGCTCAAACTGACCGAGTTCGTGACCGCGAATGACCTCGCTGTCATGATGAACGTGCCGGTGAACAAGATCATCGCAACCTGTATGTCGCTTGGCCTGTTCGTTTCCATCAACCAGCGTCTCGATGCCGAGACCATCAATCTCGTGGCCGAAGAGTTTGGTTTCTCGACCGAATATGTATCTGCGCACGTGGCCGATGAGATCAACGCCGATGAGGTGATCAATGAGGATGATATCGAGCCGCGCTGCCCGATCATCACCGTCATGGGTCACGTCGATCACGGTAAGACATCGCTCTTGGATCACATCCGCAACGCGAATGTGATTGCCGGTGAGGCAGGTGGTATCACCCAGCACATCGGTGCGTACAACGTCAAACTCAAGAACGGACAGCATATCACTTTCTTGGATACCCCGGGTCACGCGGCCTTCACCGCTATGCGTGCTCGTGGTGCGAAAGTGACGGATATAGCGATCATCATCATCGCTGCCGACGATGCGGTCATGCCGCAGACGATCGAGGCTATCAACCACGCTCAGGCGGCCGGTGTACCGATGGTATTCGCGATCAACAAGGTGGATAAACCCGGTGCTAACCCCGATAAGATTCGTGAGCAGTTATCCAATATGAACATCCTCGTAGAGGATTGGGGTGGTAAATACCAGTGCCAGGAGATCTCCGCGAAGAAAGGAACGGGTGTCTATGAGCTCTTGGAGAAAGTGCTCCTGGAAGCCGAGATGTTGGATCTCAAGGCCAACCCCAAACGCCGTGCGAAAGGTTCGGTCATCGAGTCTTCGCTCGACAAAGGTCGCGGTTATGTAGCTACGCTGCTGGTACAAGACGGTACGCTGCACATGGGCGACATCGTCCTCGCAGGAACGTTCCACGGTCGTATCAAAGCGATGTTCAACGAGCGCGGACAGAAGATCACCGAAGTGCGTCCGGGCGAACCTTGTTCGATCCTCGGTCTCAACGGTGCGCCGCAGGCCGGTGATGAGTTCAATGTTATCCCGACGGAGCAGGAAGCACGCGATATCGCTAACAAGCGCGAGCAACTGCAGCGCGAGCAATCCATCCGCACGAAGAAACACGTCGGCCTCGAGGAGATCGGTCGCCGTCTGGCTATCGGAGACTTCAAGGAACTGAACATCATCGTCAAAGCCGATGTGGATGGTTCTGTGGAGGCTATCAAAGACTCGCTTATCAAACTCTCCACGGAGAATATCCAAGTCAATGTCATCCACGGCGCTGTCGGCGCTATCTCCGATAGCGACGTCATGCTCGCTGCGGCTTCCGACGCGATCATCGTCGGCTTTAACGTCCGTCCGACGGGCACCGCGCGTAAGATGGCGGAGACCGAAGAGGTCGATATCCGTATCTACTCGATCATCTACGACGCTATCAACGAGGTCAAGGCCGCTATGGAAGGTCTCCTCGCGCCCGAGGTGAAGGAAGAGGTGACGGCTACCCTCGAGGTACTCCAGACTTTCCATATCTCCAAGGTCGGCACGATCGCCGGTTGTATTGTGCGCGAAGGAAAGATCAAGCGCGGCAACAAGGTACGTGTCATCCGCGACGGTATCGTCATCAAGACGACCGAACTCGCGTCCCTCAAGCATGTCAAGGACGACATCAAGGAGGCGGGTGTCAATACCGAGTGCGGTCTGAGCCTCAAGGCATATGATGACCTCAAAGAAGGCGATATACTCGAGTCCTTCGACGAAATAGAAGTAGCAAAAACGTTATAAATTATGAAAAAGATATCATTGTTAATACTGACCGCGCTGGTGATGACGAGTTGCTGGACGTCGATCTTCACGGTAGCGCCGACCGTAGAGCCGGTAGTGCCGCCGAAGACCGTCTATACCACGACCGTCACAACGCCGACGCCTAAGACCACGACGGTCACTACGGTGACAGTCACCAATTACAATACCGACCTCTCTTTCTACCTCGACCTCAATGCGGTAGCTGCGGCTTTCGCTGAGTCGCGTACGGTAGCGGAGTTCGAGCGACTGCTCAACTCCAGTCGGTATATGATCAACAACCTCGACCTCAACCGCGACGGATGGATTGACTACCTGCGCTTGATTGTGACGCGTCGTGGCGTGTACCATACCTTCCTCATCCAGGCTTGTCTCGGTCCTTCGATCTATCAGGATGTAGCGACGCTTGTAGCGGAGCATCGTCCGAACGCGCTCTATGTGGAGGTCATCGGTGACCGCTGGTTGTACGGACCGAACTATATCGTTCGTCCGGTGTTCATCAAGCGCCCGCCGCTCTGGGATGTGTTCGGGCGTCCTTCGTACGCCGCTTGGACTTCGCCGTATTACTACGACTATTGGCCGAGTTACTACCAGAAGCCGAAACCCATCTACCTGAACCACTATCAGGCGTATGTGCGCACTTACATGCACGATCATCATTATTGTCATCAGTGCGACTATCCGAAGCAGTTCTTCTATAGCGGTTATACCCAGTTGACACAGCCGAACTCGCATAACGACTATGCGGTGCGCTATCCGGATCAGTCCTTCGAGCGCCGCGTCACCGCCCAGAACTCCGTTCAGAACGCAGGTCAACTGCGCGAGCAGACGGAGCAAAAGGCATCCAAGCCCGAAGCTACTACTTCCACAAGTACGACCACTACGCGTACGACGTCCGGTACCTCTACTACACGCACGTCGAGATCTACAGCTACTCGAACCGATTCTCCGGCTTCGACATCAACGTCCCGTACGTCTTCGACGACTTCGTCTACGCGTACTTCTTCCGGTACGGCTACTACGCGTACGTCTACGCCTTCGACATCCGTCGAGAGCCGTGTGAACAAATCCGGTACAACCCGCACGACTATCAAGTCCACCGACGAATCCGGACGTACGACGACTATCAAACGTGAATCAACGAACAACATCCGTACTGCCACCGGTTCGTCCTCTTCGAGGACTTCCTCCGGTTCGAGTTCTACCCGTACTTCGAACCCCACCGGCGGCTCAAGCACACGTAGATAAGTCTTATGGAAGAAAACGAACTCATATTCAGGTGCTTCGCCAGCGGTAGTAGCGGTAACTGCTACTACCTCGGCACGCGTCAACGGGGTATCCTCATTGATGCGGGCATCTCTGCGCGTCAGATACAGAAGTGTCTGCGCGACATGGGGCTCGATTTTCAGAATATCATGGGT
>JAEEGH010003778.1_pt1 | contig 39428 bp, 28 predicted proteins | sample 9134181 | NCBI WGS metagenome assembly JAEEGH01 (sample SAMN16246544, study PRJNA631951) | gut metagenome | biome: gut microbiome; feature: rumen; material: DP-attached | host: Bos | place: Iran: Karaj | collected 2018-10 | reverse complement strand
CCGTGGCCGACGGCAAGTCGCAATGGGAGTATATCCCCCGCTTCCAATGGACCAACACCACCGACGTGTTGGCCGTGATGGTCATGAACCGACTGCAGAACACAATGGAGATACTGGCCGTAAACACCTCGAACAACGGCCTTAACAACAATACCATCAGCAAACTCTACGAGGAGCAGGATGCCGCCTATGTGGAGGTGCCTGACACATGGCAGTTTATCACTGTGGGCAAGGGCAAAAAGACACAGGAGCAGATGCTCATCACCAGCGAGAAGGATGGCTATCGCCACATCTACCTCTATGACATGCAGGGCAAACTGGTGAAGCAGGTGACCAGCGGCGAATGGGAGGTCTGTGACGTTCCCGGCATCGACGTGAAGAACCAGCGCCTCTACTACACTAGCCGCGAGCACGGCGCCATCAACAAGAGCCTCTTCGTCATAGGCTTCGACGGCAAGAAGAAGCAGTGTCTGAACGACAAGGAAAACGGCATGACGCTGCTTGGCACCTTCAACGCCACTTTCAGCACTGGCTGCAAATACTACATCCAGACCTGGAGCAACGCCAACTATGCCCCCGTCTACACCCTCCACGATGCCAAGGGCAAACTTATAAAAACCCTACAGGACAACGCCGAGCTGCAGCAGAAAATGCTTGAATACGGCACCGGCCATAAATTCTTCGGCACCTTCACCACCTCAACCGGCACCGAGTTGAACTATTACGTCATCCGCCCCAAACACTTCAAGGATAACGAGAAGCACCCCGTGCTTATCTACGTCTACGGCGGTCCTGGCAACCAGCAGGTCTCGAACAGCTACGGCTACAGCGACTACTACTGGTACCACATGCTGGCCGAGAAGGGCTACGTGGTCTTCTGCTTCGACGGCCGTGGCACCGGCGGACGCGGCGCTGCCTTCAAGAAGCAGACCTACGGCGACTTGGGCCGCATGGAGTGCGAGGACGCCATCGAGGCCGCCCGCTGGCTGGGCAAGCAGAGCTGGGTCGACAAAGACCGCATAGGCATCTGGGGCTGGAGTTTCGGCGGATACCTCTCCACCCTCTCGCTGCTCAAGGGCAACGACGTCTTCAAGGCTGCCATCGCCGTGGCACCCGTGATGAACTGGCGCTACTATGACAACATCTATACCGAGCGTTTCCTCGGTCTGCCCAAGGACAACGCCAAGGGCTACGACGACAACTCGCCGCTGAACTTTGCCGAGCAGTTGAAGGGCAACTACCTGCTCATCCACGGCACCGGCGACGACAACGTGCACTTCCAGAACAGCGCCGAGATGGTGGAGAAGCTGGAGAACGCCGGCAAGCAGTTCGAGTTCCGCATCTACCCCAACAAGAACCACAGCATCTACGACGCCACCGGCAACACGAGGCTGAACCTCTACCAGCTGATGACTGATTTCATTATGAGAAAATTATAAGACGATGAAGAAGATATTTTTATTGGGCTTAATGGGTCTGATGGGCATTATGGGCGCACAGGCGCAGTTTGGCGCCTATGGCGTGAAAGGGAGCCTGGGAGTGGCCACCATTGCCGACGACCTGTCGACGAGTTCGCCCATCATGGGTGCCGGTGTGGGTGGCTACATCAACTACACCTTCGCCAAAAGCCAGTCGGTGCTGGCCGAGATATTCTACCTCCAGAGCGGATTGAACATCAACCGCCGAGGCCACAACTTCGAGACGGTGCACGACAAGGACAACCACCTGAGTGTGCGTCAGGGCTACTACCACGCCTACTACGCCCAGATCCCTATCTTGGCCTGTGTGCACATGGAGCTGCCCATCCGTAAGGCGGGCCATGTGGTGGGCGTCTATGCAGGACCGGCCTTCAACATCGGTCTTTTTGGCCGTTGCAGGGACAGGATGGTTACCCCGGGAGTGTCATCCTACAAGGTCAACTATGACAACGACCTGCACGGAAGCGCCGCCGACCGCGCGGTGTTCAATCACCTCTCCCGCATCGATGTCAGCGCCATCGTGGGTTTGAGCTACGAATACAGCAACTTCGTCTTCTCGCTCTATCTTGACCACGGATTCCTTGCCACCTCGAAAGACGAGGATATCCTGCGTGTCATCGAAAACAACCTCTCGGGCACCAACAACGTGACCACAAAGATACCCAATGGCAACAACAACGCAGTGATGGTGTCCGTCGGGTATAATCTCGGAAGTTTCTAACCTTTCTTCATTCCACCTAACATTTAATCATGGTAAGAGTAAGATTTGCCCCCAGTCCTACGGGGCCGCTCCACATCGGCGGCGTACGCACCGCCCTCTACAACTACCTGTTCGCCCGCCAACAGGGCGGCAAGATGATTCTCCGCATCGAAGATACCGACCAGACCCGCTTTGTGCCTGGTGCGGAGCAATACATCATCGAGGCCCTCGACTGGCTGGGCATAAAGTTTGACGAAGGAGTCCATATCGGTGGACCTTGCGGTCCCTACCGCCAGAGCGACCGCAAGCCGCTCTACCGCCAGTATGCCGACCAACTGCTGCGTGACGGCTGGGCCTACTATGCTTTCGACAAGCCAGAAGCCCTCGACGCCAAGCGCAAGGAATACGAGGCACAGAAGAAGACATTCCAATACGACTGCACCACCCGCATGGGCATGGAGAACAGCCTGAGCCTCGGCATGGAGGAGGCTCAGCGCCGCATTGACGCAGGCAAACCCTATGTGGTGCGATTCAAGTTCCCCGAGAATATCGACATCACGGTGCACGACCTCATCCGCGGCGACGTGACGATGAACAGCCGCCTGCTGGACGACAAGGTGCTGTTCAAGAGCGACGGGATGCCCACCTACCACCTGGCGAATATCGTGGATGACCACCTGATGGAGATCACTCACGTCATCCGCGGCGAGGAGTGGCTGCCGAGCGCTCCGCTGCACGTCATGCTCTACAAGGCGTTCGGCTGGCAGGCGCCTCTGTTCGCCCACCTGCCCCTGCTGCTCAAGCCCGAAGGCAACGGCAAACTGAGCAAGCGCGACGGCGACCGCCTCGGGTTCCCCGTATTCCCGCTGGAGTGGCACGACCCCAAGAGCGGCGAGGTCTCCAGCGGCTACCGCGAGCAGGGCTACCTGCCGCAGGCCGTGGTCAACATGCTGGCACTGATGGGGTGGAATCCTGGCACCGAACAAGAAATGATGTCCATGGACGAACTCATCAAACTCTTCAACATCTCCCACATCAGCAAGAACGGCGCCAAGTTCAACCTCGACAAAGCCAAATGGTTCAACCACGAGTACTTCCAGATGCTCAGCGACGAGCAGGTGGCCTCCTACCTTGAGAAGCAGCTCGGCGAACGCGGCATCAGCTCCGATCACAACTATGTGGTGAAGGTGGCCGGCTTGATGAAAGAGCGCATCACATTCCCCTGTGAACTGTGGGACACCTGCAGCTACTTCTTCCAGGCTCCGACCGAGTACAACGAGAAGGACGTGGCTAAGCGCTGGACACCCGACATGCACATCCACATGGCCAAGGTCATTGAGATACTGAACACCGTGCCCTTTGAGCACGACGCCATTCACAAGGCGCTGCTGGACGACTATATCGCCGCCAACGGTCTTAACACCGGCAAGGTGATGAACTCGCTGCGCATCGCCGTAGTGGGCCGCACCGTGGGCCCCGACATGATTACGCTGATGTTGATGATAGGCAAAGACGAGACCATAAGCCGCGTACAGCGTGCCATTGAGAAATTGAAAAACTGAAAATTAATACAACTATGGAAAAAACAAGCAAAATCCTCATCGCCTGCAACGCCATCCTCCTCCTCGGCCTCATAGGCATCTATGTCATCCATTTCACCGGCTTCGGCACCAAGAGCAAAGTCAACGCCGACGCCACAGAACCCCTGATCAAAGAAGGCGGCCTCACCGTGGCCTATGTCAACACCGACACGCTGCTGGCCAAATACGAGTACGCCATCGACATGGAGAAGGAACTCTATGCCTACAAGGACCAGCAGGAAGCCTACGGCCGCAAGCAGATGGAGCAGTTCCAGAACGACTACCAGGACTACCTAAAGAACGGCGCCAGCATGACGCTGACGCAACAGCAGAAGAAGGAGGCCGAGCTGAAGCAGCGCGCCGAGAAGATGTCCACGCTGGAGCAGGAACTCAGCGCCAAGATCCTCGAACGCCAGATGTCGGAGAACACCAAGCTGCTCAACGCCATCTTCGCCTATATCCGCGAATATAACGACGCCAACCAGCAGTTCGACATCATCCTCCGCAAAACCTTCAACGACTCCCCCACCCTATACGTCAACCCCGCCATGGACATCACCGACGAGATTGTCAACGGCCTCAACGAGGAATACAGGAATGTAAAAGCTAATCAGTGAACCGACCGCGCAGGTCGCTGAAGCGACTGCGCCGCAGCAGATAATAATCCACAAGCAGGTGCCCCTGATACACACAGGGCACCTGTTTGGGTTTTATGACCTCGCGCTTGGCCTTCAGCGCAGGCTTCCACGCCCTGTACTCCCTGTGAGCCTTGCGGACGGCGAGGTACTCGCCCCGATGGCCTTCCATCAGGAACTTGAGCGCCGCCACACGGTCAAGCCACATGCGGGTGGCGAGCACCCACCAGCGGCGGTTTGAGGGCAGGTTCTTGTAGAGCATGGAGAGGTTGTTGCGGAAGTTGAGCTGCGTTTTGAAGGGATTGCTCTTGGGCAGCGTACCGCCGCCGACATGGTAGAGCACCGACTGCGGGCAGTAGGCCACACGATATCCCGCGTTGTGCACACGCCAGCAGAAGTCAATCTCCTCCATGTGGGCAAAGAAGTCACCATCGAGGCCGCCGAGTGCTTTCCACACCGAGGCGCGGACAAACATAGCGGCTCCAGTGGCCCAGAAGATGTCGCAAGCGTCGTCATACTGTCCCTCGTCCTTCTCCAGCGTCGAAAACAGGCGCCCGCGGCAGAAGGGGTAACCATACTTGTCCACAAAGCCCCCCGCACCGCCAGCATACTCGAAACGGCTCTTGTCATCGTACATCAGCAATTTGGGCTGGCAGACAGCGATGTCGGGATGGGCATCCATCGTTGCCACCACAGGTTCCACCCATCCTGCCGTACATTCCACGTCGCTATTGAGCAACACATAGTACTCCGCCTCCACCTCAGTCAGCGCCTTGTTGTAGCCTTCGGCAAAGCCGTAGTTCCTGTCGAGCGTGATAAGTCTCACCTGCGGGTAGTTCTGCTGCAGGAAGGCGAGCGACCCGTCAGTGGAGCCGTTGTCGGCCACCACCACCTCCGCCGCCGTATGCTGCACCACCGAAGGCATGAAGCGCTCCAGCATGGCGAGTCCGTTCCAGTTGAGTATGACGACTGCTGTCTTATTCATTGCTGTGTTGTTCTGGTTTAGTGAGTTTCCAGCGCCTATGGCTCCAGAGCCAGTATTCTGGCTGCTCCTCTATCTGTTTCTCAAGGGTGCGCGCATAGCGCTCCACTATCTCGTACTGTGCCACCTCCCGCGGATGTTCGCAGAAGGGCGTGAATGTCACCTCATAGTAGCCGCGGCGCACTTTCTTCACCACATAGTACAGCACCGGATAGCCATACTTGCGGGCGAAATACTCGGCGCCATACAGGAAGGCCGTGTCCTGATTCAGGAAGCGCGTCCAGTAGCTCTTCGCCGCATTGCTCGGCGACTGGTCACCCAGCATCATCAACGCACACGGCACATGGTATCGGTCATAGTACTCCACCACCTGCCGCACATCCCGCTGGTCGACCACCTCGGTGCCATAACGTATGCGCCTCCGGGCAATGAAGGGTCCTGTCAAGTTGTCGTTCAGCGGCTTGCCTACTCCGATACCGTGGTGCAGCATCTGCATGTTGAGCGACGACACCATATACTCCCAGTTGTTGTAATGCGCGCTCAGCAGTATCACCGTCTGCCCGCGTTCGTAGTAGCGGTCCACCACCTCCCGGTTGACAATCTTGTAACGCCGCTTGATAGCTACCGGCGAAGCAAAGAGGTTGTGCACAAACTCCACTGCTATATCGGCCAAGTGGTGATAGTAGCGGCGTTCTATCAATTTCCGTTCGCGCTCGTCCTTTTCTGGAAAAGCATTGGCCAGATTGCGTCTCACCACCCCGCGGCGGTATCCCACGAGATGGTAGATGACCAAATACACTATGTCCGCAATCAGCCGCACATCAATAGCCTCTGTTGAACTGCTCGCCAACCTCGCCCAACACTCCTTCCGGCAGCTGCTGGCGGCACAGGCGGCGTTCCCAGCCTATCTCCTGCACCTCGCCGCGGGCGTTGCTGTTCAGCAAGCGATAGTAACCCGAGCGGTGCTCGTCCCAGAACAGGAACACGCGGTTCGGGTCGTCGGTGTCGAGCTTGTTGTAGCGCCAGAACTGGTAGGGCAGGTAGTGCACATGGCCCTGCGAGGTACCCGCCAAGGGGTCTGTCGCATTCTGATCCTCGCCCAGCTGCATTGTCTCGAAAGGCTGCTCGTTGTGGCTTCCGATGCGGTTGGCCGACACATAGTTCTTTTCATCCCTGATAAAGTCCGGCGGGCCGTACTGCAGGTACACACGTCCAAAGTCGGTATGTATGCCCGGGGTGCGCGGATAGCTGAAGTGCTCCTGCACATAGTCGATGCGCTCCTTGTATTTCAACCATTCCGCTTCGGCCGCCATGGCATTGCGCTCCGTCCAGAAGCGGTAGAGAAACGCCTGTTTCTCCTCCAGACCCGGGCGCCTCACCAGCTCCTGCGCCACCTGTTTCTCGGCCTCCGAGGCAATAGGATAGAGTCCGTCAATATAGATATTCAACTGCTCCTCGTCGGTGTATTTGCCGGCGAAGGTGGTGGCAAAGTCGCTCAGTTCCTTGCCCTTCACTCCCGGGTTGGAGCGGTAGAAGGGCACACGTTTGTAGAGCATTGTCTCGCCGTCGCGGTTGCGCAGCTCCACCACAAGGTTGTAGTTGCCCGAAGGCAGTTTGCTGATGTCCAAACTGCCGTAGACAGGCACCAGCGGCGCGCTGTTCTTGCGGCTCATCATCTGCACATCCTCGTATCTCGCGCCCGTCTCCTGACGCTCCACATAGGCCATCGTCAGGAACGGCTTGCGACCGATTTCCTTGTCGATGTTGTAGACCTCATAATAGTAGTTCAGCTCCTCCACCTGCTCGGGGTAGAAATCGTTGACATAGGGCTCCATGTCGTAGCCGTTGCGCGACAGGATGTTGCCCTCGCCTTGCGTCGGATGCACCTCGGCCATAGGCTGCACACTCGACATCGCGGGATGCGTGCGGTCATAGCTCACAACCACCTTCTCCACCACCTGTGCCGCGGGGGCGTCGGTGCCTTTGTCGCGCAGCGTCACCTCGATATCATACACCCCGTTGGTCAGTGAGAAGCGCTGCACGTCTATGAAACTGAAGTCCAGCTCGTCCAGACTCGCCACCGTAGGGCTTGCCAGGTCGTACTTCTTCACATAGCACACCGAGTCCTGCTGCCGCGCCACCAGCGTCACCTCCACCGTCGCGCGGTACACGCCGTTCGACTGCTTCTCGAACTGCATCGTCCATGCGTCGAACTGCAAGTAGGTCTCCATATACGGCCTGTCCTGCTCGGGCAGGTAGAATGTCGAGTAGCCAAACAGCGCCTGCATCTGCGCCAGTAGCGGCATCGGCGCAAGCAGCGCGACCGCCATCACGGCAGATAAAAGAATGCGTTTCATATCCTTGTGTATTTTCTTTTCTTTAACTGATTTCTCCGCTTTTAATTGCGTACATGCGACCAGGAGTCTATGATATCGGCCAGCGGCGGTCGAGGCCGAAGCTCACGGGGCTCACCTTGAGCTGCGGGGCGAACTGGAGGCGTTTCCACTCGTTGCGCGCCACCTTGGTGATGACGCCGTGCACCAACTCGCGGTCGTAGCCTTCGTCCACAATCTCATCCTCGCAGAGGTCCTCGTCGAGATAGAGTCCCAGCACAGCGTCGAGCACCTCGTAGTCGGGCAGCGAGTCGCTGTCCTTCTGGCCCGGACGCAGTTCGGCGCTGGGAGCCTTATCTATCGTGTGGCGCGGGATGCGCTCGGTGTCGCGATTGATCCACTCGCTCAACTGGTAGACCTCCGTCTTGTAGAGGTCGCCGATGACTGCCAGCGAGCCGCACGAGTCGCCGTACAGCGTGCCGTAGCCCATGGCCGCCTCGCTGCGGTTGGTGGTGTTCAGCGCCAAAGCGCCGAATTTGTTGGCATAGCTCATCACCAGCGTGCCGCGCACGCGAGCCTGCATATTCTCCTCCGTCACATCCTCGGCGCGTCCGGCGAACACCGGCTTCAGAGCCTCGCGGAAGGCGTCGAACATCGGTTTGATGGGCACAATGTCATAACTCATACCCAGGTTGTGCGCCAAGTCTTCGGCGTCGGTCACCGAGTGGTCGGTCGAATACTGGCTCGGCATCAGCAGGCCATGCACGTTCTCCGCGCCCAGGGCATCCACCGCCAGGGTGGCCACCAGCGCCGAGTCGATGCCGCCGCTCAGGCCAAGCACTGCCTTGTGTAGGCCGTTCTTGTGGAAATAGTCGCGCAGACCCGTCACAAGCGCCTTGTAGACCAGTTCCACGGCCTCGGGTTTCTCGTCCTCCACCTCGCTGTCTATCATCTGCATGTCCACCGTGCCACAGGCGCTCTCGAAATAGGGCAACTGGCACAGTACGCTGCCAGCGGCATTCAGCGCCAGCGAGCCGCCGGCATAGAGGTAGGGACCTTCGCCGCCCACGCGGTTCACATACACCAGGCTCGCGCCCAGCGTCTCCACAATCTTCGTCATGCGGTAGCGCGTGCGATAGGGTTTCTGGTAATCAAACACGTTGCAGCCGCAGCAAATCACCATGTCGGCCTCGCCGGTATGGCCCTTGCTGAGCTCTTTGAGGTCCTCGTAGAAGCCAATAGCCAGGCGCTGGTCGTGGAAGTCGACCACCTGGACACCCTCGCCGCGAGTGAAGCAGCGCTGCTCGTCGACGCCGAGGTATTTCTTCGTCACCACCGCGCGGATGGCGCCGTTCTGCACAAAGACGATGGCGTTGCAGAGGCCGCGGTCCTGTATCTGCAGCGGCATACCTATCAGGAAAGCGCGGTGCTCCGAACAAGCCACCAGCTCCTGCAAGGCGGCCTGAGCGGCCTTCTGGAGGTCGGTATAGCCGGCGGCGGCGAACAGGGGCGCTCCGCACAGTGTACAGGCGGGGAAGACGGTCAGCAGTGCCTCGCGCGAGGCCTCCGTCTCCAACTCAGCCTTAATCCATTCCAGGTTCTCCTGCGGCTTCATCGTCCGCACATCATTCTGAACAATATGTATCTTCATAGCACTTTACTTTCAATTACATCTTTTTTTAACGTCCTTTCTCCTTTTTTATTGTCATACGCGCGAGAAAAATCACAATGCACTCATTTTCAATACAATATATAAATCACTCATTTTCAGCCTCCTGTAGGGTTCCCCTCCGGACCCGCTCCGCTCCCCCTCCGCCCCACGGCGGTCGAACTGCGGATGGAATGTGGAGAGGATGGCGGGCGGATAGGGTGCGAACCACTGAAAGAGAGTGGGATGAGTATTTTTTTTGCACTTTCATACAATAAATAAAATATATATACGTTAAAGTGGGCGTATCATTGAATGATGAATAAACAAAAAAATAAGTGATATATGAAGAATCTTGTAATTGTTGAGTCGCCTGCCAAGGCGAAAACCATTGAGAAGTTCCTCGGCAAGGACTACACGGTGAAGTCGAGCTACGGCCACATCCGCGACCTTGCTAAAAAGGACATGAGCATCGACGTCGAGAGCGACTACGAGCCGCAGTACCAAATCAGCGACGACAAGAAGTCGCTGGTGAGCGAGCTGAAGAAAGCGGTGGCGAGCGCCGATAAGGTGTGGCTGGCGTCCGATGAGGACCGCGAGGGAGAGGCCATCGCGTGGCACCTTCAGGAGACCCTGAAGCTGGACCCGAAGACGACGCAGCGCATCGTGTTCAACGAAATCACGAAGACGGCCATTCTGAACGCCATCGAGCATCCGCGCCAGATTGACATGAACTTGGTGGATGCACAGCAGGCGCGCCGCGTGCTGGACCGCTTGGTAGGCTATGAAATCAGCCCCATCCTGTGGAGCAAAATCAAACCGGCCTTGAGCGCAGGACGCGTGCAGAGCGTGGCGGTGAGACTCATCGTGGAGCGCGAAGAGGAAATCAAGAACTTCAAGAGCAAGGCATTCTTCAAAGTGACGGCGCAGTTCCGTCCGGTGGACGGCAACAAGACGCTGACCGCCGAACTGACCCGCCACTTCGACACCGAGGCCGAAGCACACGCGCTGCTGGAGAGCCTGGCAAACGTGAGCTGCAAAATCAGCCGCGTGGAGACCAAGCCGGCACGCCGCACGCCGGCACCGCCGTTCACCACAAGCACCCTGCAGCAGGAGGCCAGTCGCAAGCTGGGCTTTAGCGTAGCACGCACCATGCAGGTAGCGCAGCAGCTGTACGAGGCGGGATACATCACCTACATGCGTACCGACAGCGTGAACCTGAGCGACCTGGCACTGGGCATGGCGAAGAAGGAGATTGCCAGCCAGTATGGCGACGAATATGTGAAGACCCGCCGCTACCAGACCAAGACGAAAGGCGCCCAGGAAGCCCACGAGGCCATTCGCCCGACCGACATGACGGTGCAGACCATCAACGCCGAGAGCGCCCAGCGCAGACTGTATGAACTGATTTGGAAGCGTACGGTGGCGAGCCAGATGGCCGACGCCGAGATAGAGAAGACCGAGATGGAAATCACCGCGGGCAACTCCATCTTCCAATGCATCGGCGAACAGGTGAAGTTCGACGGATTCCTGAAAGTGTACATGGAGAGCACCGACGACGAGGACGACGTGCAGGGCGAGCGCCTGCTGCCGCGTCTACCCGAAGGAACGAAGATGACGATGGAGAACTGCGAGGCCACAGAGCACTGGACACAGCATCCGGCACGCTACACGGAGGCCAGCCTGGTGAAGAAACTGGAAGACCTGGGCATCGGACGCCCGTCGACCTACGCACCGACCATCAGCACCATCCTGAAACGCGAATATGTGATGAAGGAAGACCGCGAAGGCGAGGAACACCCCTGCGTGGTGCTGACGCTGAAGGGCGGTCAGGTGAAACGCACGGAACGCACGGAGAAGGGCTTCGCCGAGAAGGGAAAGCTGTTCCCGACGGACATCGGATGCGTGGTGAACAACTTCCTGATGGAGCACTTCAACAACATTCTGGACTACAACTTCACGGCGACCGTGGAGAAAGACTTCGACGAAATTGCCGACGGCAAGAAGGAGTGGCGGAAGGTGATAGACAAGTTCTATGTGCCATTCCACAAGAACATACGCCAGACGCAGCAGACCTCGCAGCGCACCACGGGCAGCCGCCTGCTGGGCGTGGACCCGAAGAGCGGCAAGAACGTGTATGCCAAGATTGGCCGCTACGGCACGCTGGTGCAGATTGGCGAAACCAACAGCGACGAGAAGCCGACCTTCGCAAGCATGAAGAAGGGCCAGAGCATCGAGACCATCACGCTGGAGGATGCGCTGGGATTGTTTGCACTGCCGCGCACACTGGGCACGTTCGAGGACAAGGAGGTGACGGTGAGCATCGGCAAGTTCGGCCCCTATGTGCGCCACAACGGCAAGTTCTACTCGCTGGGCAAGAACGACGACCCGTATGAGGTGACCCTGGAACGCGCAATAGACATCATCAAGATCAAGCGTGCCAGCGAGGAGGAGAAGGAAGCCCTGAAGAAGGTCTATCCGCATGAGATTGGCGTGCAGGACGGCGAGCCTGTGACCAGCAATATCGGCCGCTTCGGTCCGTACCTAACCTACCGCGGCGAGAACTTCCGTCTGCCGAAGGGTGTGGATCCGCTGACGCTGACGGTAGAGAAGGCCATGGAGATTATCAACAACAGCACCAGCAAGAAGAAAGCGAAGAAGAAATAGCGGGCAGTGAAACTGTCGGTAGTCATAGTAAACTACAACGTCAAGTACTTCCTGAAGCAGTGCCTGGCGTCGGTCTACGGCTCCGAGCGCACCCTTGCCGACGGCGAGGAGTTGCAGTTGGAGGTGTGGGTGGTGGACAACGACTCGGTGGACGGGAGCGTGGAAATGGTGCGGCGGGACTTCCCCGAGGTGCAGGTGATTGAGAACAAGGAGAACGTAGGCTTTGCCAAAGCCAACAACATGGCGCTGAAGCAAGCTGCGGGCGACGCACTGCTGCTGCTCAACCCCGACACTGTGGTGGAGCGCGACACCTTCGTGCGATGCGCCGACTTCCTGCAGAGCCACACGGACTGCGGGGGACTGACGGTGAAGATGGTGGACGGCCGCGGACGCTTTCTGAAGGAGAGCAAACGCGGATTTCCCACACCACAAGCGTCGTTCTACAAAATCAGCGGCCTTATCAAGCTAATGCCGCGGTCGCGGCGTGTGGCGGCCTACTACATGGGCCATCTTCCGGAGGACGAGACGAACGAGATAGAGATACTACCGGGCGCCTTCCTGATGCTCCGGCGCGAGGTGTACGAGAAAATCGGCGGGCTGGACGAGAGCTATTTCATGTACGGCGAGGATATCGATTTCTCGTGGCGTATACGGCTGGCGGGCTGGAAGAACTACTACCTGCCGGAGACACATATCATTCATTACAAAGGCGAGAGCACGCGGAAGGGGTCGATGAACTATGTCTACACCTTCTACAACGCCATGTCCATCTTCGTGAAACGATACTTCAGCGGAGGCGGCGCACGCCTCTTCACGCTGCTGTTGCACCTGGCCATCTGGCTGCGGGCAGCGGGCGCGTGGGCAGGCCGCATCGCACGGAAGGCTGCGCTGCCGCTGTGGGACCTAGCGACAGCCTGGGGCGGATTTGTGCTGCTGAAGATGCTGTGGGAGCACCTGAAAGGGGTGGGTCCCGACTACTACCCTGCGGAATACACGCTGGCGGTGATACCGCTATATGTACTGATACTGATGGCGAGCAGCTGGCTGAACGGCGGCTATGATAAGCCGGTGAGGATGGGACGCATCGCACGGGGCATGGGTATAGGCGTGTTGTTGCTGCTGGCATTCTACTCGTTGCTGGACGAGAGCCAGCGCTACTCGCGTATGCTATTGCTGTTGGGCTCAGCCTGGACACTGACGTCGGCACTGCTGACGAGGGTGGTGCTAGGCGTGCTGGGAGTTAAAGGATACGCGCTGCGCACACGCACGAGAAGCAACATCGTGGTGGTGGGCGGCGAACAGGAGCGTGCCCGTATAGAGGCGCTCTACCGCTCACTGGGTGTGGGTGCGGAGCAGATTGCATCGACCAGCGACACCGATCCGGAGCGGCTGCAGAAGCTGCTACGCATCGAACATGCCGACGAGGTAATATTCTGCGGACGCGACATCGACCTGAAGCAGATTATTGAGCTGATGGCACAATTGCGCACCAGCGGTGTGGAGTACCGCATTGCACCCACCGACAGCGACTTCATCATAGGCAGCGACAGCATTCTCTCGGCCGACAGTCTGCTGATTGCCGACCTGGACACCATCTCGACCGACACCTCGCGACGCACGAAACGCACCTTCGACCTTGTGACGGCACTGCTGCTGACCCTCCTCTCCCCTATCCTCTTTTGGTTCCAACGCCGCAAAGGACGCTACTTCGCCGACTGCCTGTCGGTGCTGGTGGGACGGCAGACATGGGTGGGCTACACAGGACACCGCGGAGTCTTCTCGCCGGCCGACATGGTGAGCAACGCCACGCCCGAACTAGCGGAACGGCTGACCCTGCGCTACATGCGCCACTACCGCGCCGCCACCGACTTTGCCATACTGGCCCGCAACTGGAGAAACCTATGAAACGGCTGTTAATCATAGCACTGCTGGCATTGCCCTTGAGCATCCAGGCCCAGCGCATCCACGCCTATGTGACGTCGGGGGTGACGATGAGCCAGATAGAGGGCGACGAGCTTAAAGGCTTCAAAAAGGTAGGATTTAACGGTGGCGTGGGAGCACTGACTGCCATCAGCCACAACAGACGCTGGGGTTTAAGTCTCGAGGCTATGTACGCCCAACGGGGAGCCTACAACGGCACCGGCGACCCCTACAGTATCAAGCTGACGCTGGACTATATCGAGATACCGCTGCTGGTGCATTACCAAGACCCCTACGGGGGAATGCTCTTCGGTGTGGGCCTGGATTACGGCCGACTGGTGCAGCAGCCGCACAACATCATGCAGTACAATCCCAAATACTTCATGCCCGACACGGTGGACTTCTCCTTCCTCGGCGACGACTTGTCGGTGGTGGCCGACGCTAGGTTCACCATCTGGCGTGGCTTGCAGCTGGACATCCGCTGGCAGCACTCACTGCTGGCGGTGAAGCGCCAGTGGAACTTCTCGGAATACCGGCAAGGACGCTGGTACCGCTGGGACAACAACTGCTACAACCACAGCCTCACTTTCCGACTGATTTACCAATTCTAACTAAATAAACATGGCCACCGCACTGTTTCCCGGGTCGTTCGACCCCTTCACCCAAGGCCACGAGGCCGTGCTGCGGCGCGTGCTTCCGTTGTTCGACCGCATAGTGGTGGCCGTAGGCCAAAACAGTGAGAAGCACTGCATGTTCAGCCCCGAGGAACGCATAACGCGCATCCGGACAATGCTCGCCGACTGCCCCACCGTGGAGGTGCTATCCTACAGCGGCATGACCGTGGACCTCTGCCACGAGGTGGGGGCACAGTGCATCATCCGCGGCATACGCACCGCTCAGGACTTCGAATACGAGCAGCTGGTGGCCAGCGTCAACCGAGCCCAAGATCCTGCCATAGAGACCCTCCTGGTGATGGCCGACGCCGAACACCGCGACATCAGCAGCACCCTGGAGCGAGAGAAGATAACCCATGCAGTTGACTGACGACATAGCATACCTCAAAGGCGTAGGCCCGTCGCGGGCCAAGGTGCTGGCCTCCGAGTTGGGCATCCGCACCGCTGGCGACCTGCTCCACTACTTCCCCTTCCGGCACATCGACCGCTCCAATGCGGCAACAGTAGCCTCTCTCACCGAGGAGAGCGGCATCGTGGTGCTCACCGGCACTGTGTCGAACATGCAGACCGTCAGCACCGGACCGCACCGCGAACGCCTCACCGTGGACTTCAGCGACGGCACCGGGAGCCTCCAGTTGGTCTGGTTCGCCGGTACCAAGTGGATGCGCGAGAAACTCAAGCCCAACGTGCGCTACACCATCATAGGCACCCCCTCCGTCTTCAACGGCCAGTGGCAGATGACGCACCCCGAGGTGGAGGCAGAGCAGTCGGCTGCCGGCCGTCAGCAGTCGGCGCCGTTCCTACCCGTCTACAACACCACCGACAAAATGAAGCAACACGGCCTCGGCACACGCGCCCTCTCGCGCCTCACCGAGACCCTGGTGGGCTGCATCGTTCCCCCCGAGGAGACCCTGCCGCCCGAAGTCATCGGGAAATACCGCCTCATGTCCCTCGGCGACGCCCTCAAGGCCATCCACTACCCCGACAGCACTGCCGCCCTCGATGCTGCACGCACACGCCTGAAGTTCGAGGAACTTTTCTTCCTGCAACTCGACCACCAATACGCCCGCACCGACCGTCAGAGCCACTCCGTGGGGCGCATCTTCCCCTCTGTCGGCGACCATTTCAACCGCTTCTATGCCGAGAAGATACCCTTTCCCCTCACCAACGCACAGAAACGCGTCATCCGCGAGATACGCGAAGACCTGCGCTCGGGCCGCCAGATGAACCGACTGGTCCAGGGCGACGTGGGCAGCGGCAAGACCCTCGTGGCGCTGATGTGCATGCTCCTCGCCATCGACAACGGCTGCCAGACATGCCTCATGGCCCCCACCGAAATCCTGGCCACACAACACTACCACACTTTCCTGCACATGCTCGACGGACTCGGCATCGGCGTTGAACTGCTCATCGGCAGCGTCCCCGCCGCCGAAAAGCGCAAGATGAAAGCACGCATTGCCTCGGGCGAGACCCAGATAGTCATCGGCACCCACGCCCTTATCGAGGACGACGTGCAGTTCCGCGAGCTCGGCCTCGTAGTCATTGACGAGCAGCACCGTTTCGGCGTCGAACAGCGCAGCAAGCTTTGGGCCAAAGCCACCCCGCCGCCACATGTGCTCGTTATGACCGCCACCCCCATCCCGCGCACCCTCGCCATGACCCTCTACGGCGACCTCGATTGCTCCGTCATCGACGAGTTGCCCCCCGGACGACACCCTGTGCGAACTTTCCACCGCACCGAGCCGCGCCGGCCGCTGGTGTTCAGCTTCCTCAAACAGCAAATCGACGCCGGACGACAAGTCTATATCGTTTACCCACTCATCCACGACAACCCCAAACTCGACCTTAAAGACCTTGAAGACGGCCTCGAGATGGTGCAGAGTTACTTCCCGCGGCCGCACTACCAGGTCAGCATGATGCACGGACAGCTCAGCCCCGAAGAAAAAGCCTTCGAGATGGAGCGCTTCAAGCAGGGCAAGACACATATCATGGTGGCCACCACGGTGATTGAGGTGGGCGTCGACGTGCCCAACGCCACCGTCATGGTCATCGAGAACGCCGAGCGCTTCGGCCTCAGCCAGCTGCACCAGCTGCGCGGTCGTGTAGGTCGCGGCGCCGACCAGAGCTACTGCATCCTCATGACCAAAGACAACCTCGCCGGTAGCAGCCGCGAACGCATCCAGACCATGTGCGCCACCACCGACGGCTTCCAGATTGCCGAAGCCGACCTGCGCCTGCGCGGCCCGGGCGACATCCAAGGCCTCCAACAGAGCGGCATCCTCGAACTCCAGATAGCCTCCATCGTCGACGACGAACCACTCGTGCGCGCCACCCGCGACGAGGTGCACGACATCCTCGCCGACGACCCCGACCTGACGCGACACCCCACCCTGTACAACTACATGCAGCACTCCAAACACAAACAGCTATGGAGCAAGATATCATAACCCTTGTGGCCGAGGATGGCGCCTCGCTCTCGAGCGGCAGCCTGCGGCTGTATGCGCTGCCGTATGGGTGCATCGATTTGTACAACTACGACCCGCTGAATAAACGGGCCGCCGTGGGCATCATGGTGGCCACCAAATACCGCCGTCAAGGTTACGCCCTCGCCATGCTTCGTGAACTTGAGAGACTATCCGCTACCAACTACCAACTTCACACCCTGTTTGCCGATATTGCAGAGAGCAACACCGCCAGCATCGACCTCTTCCGCAAGGCAGGCTACACCGAGTGCGGCCGCTTCCGCGAGTGGCTGAATGTCAAAGGACAGTATATCGATGCTGTCCGTATGCAGAAACTACTATGAAAAAGAGAACGATAATAATACTAGTCATTCTGGTGGTTCTAGGCATTCTCGGTGCACTGGGCCTGCTCACCCTGCGCAACGCGCGCACGGCCAACAGCGAGGCCACAAGAATCTACCTGCCCGAAGGCACCACCTACGAAGCTCTGTGCGACACCATCAATTCATCATTCATCATTCAACATTCATCACTAAACTCCTTCCACCTTATGGCCCGCGCCCTCAAGCTCAACGAGCATGTGCGGCCAGGCAGCTACATCATCGAGTCCCACATGCAGACCCTCGCCCTCGTGCGTAAGCTACGCAACGGCCAGCAGGACCCCATACGGCTCACCATAGGCAAGTTCCGCACCCCACAACAACTCAACGACTACCTCAACCAGAAGCTGATGCACGACGACTTCAACGTCACCCTCGACAGCTTCTACATCATCCGACCCGACACCTACGAGTTCTACTGGACCGTCAGCCCCGACGCATTTATGCAGCGCATGAGGCGCGAATATGACAAAACAGGCGTCGACAAAGAGACCGTCATCCTTGCTTCCATCGTGGAGGAAGAAACCAATTACAACCCGGAGAAGCCGCTGATTGCCAGTGTCTACCTCAATCGGCTAGCAAAGGGCATGCCCTTGCAGGCCGACCCGACGGTGAAGTATGCCGTGGGCGACTTCACGCTGCGGCGCATCCTCAACAAGCACCTCGCAGTGGAAAGCCCCTTCAACACCTACCTTCACACAGGGCTTCCGCCGGCCCCCATCTGCCTGCCGTCGAAGGCCTCGGTCGACGCCGTGCGCCATGCGCCGGAGACCAACTATTTGTATTTCTGCGCTTCCGACCAGATGGACGGCACCCACCGCTTTGCCGCCACCCTGCGCGAGCACAACCGCAACGCAGAGGCGTTCCATCGTAAGCTCAACGCACAGAGGATTTTCTAACCTTTCTTTCGGAATGCTTCCGGGGTGCCCTCTGGGTGCCCCCGTCACCCTCCCGGGACCCCCTCGGGATCACCTCCGTCATTTTTTCGGATTTGATAGGAGCGGGAGCGGAGGGGGACCGGAGCGGGACCGGAGGGGAACCGGACCGGAAGGGGGTGAAAAAAAGGGGTGCGGAGCGTGTTAAAAAGTCGTAAAAAGTGTTAAATCCGAGAGGGGGATGACAGCGGTATGCATTTTGTCGCGTCTATGTGGAGAAAAAAGTGTATTTTTGCAAATTAATTGTAATAAGACGAAATGCCCTATCATATGAGCAGATTTTTGAGCAACAGACTGAAACCGTTGAAGAGGTGGGTGGCGCTGGCGTTGCTGGCGGCCTGCGGCGGCGGTGCTACGGCTCAGACGATCGTATACGACTCGTTCCCCGTGGTGCCCTGTCCCGACGTGAAAATCAATGAGAAGTACGACCACGTTGGTTCGCCGGCCTACTCCTCGCGCGGCTGGGACACCGCGGTGACCTACACCACGCGAGAGCTGACGCTGACGTCGGAGCCCTACATTCCGGTGCAGTATTTCAACGGCAAATACACGGTGACGCAGATACCGTATAATCCGCCAGACCCGTCGTTCTTCCTCTCGGGCGTGCCGGCGAGCCGGCGCCACAAGCAGGCCATCAACTCGGACGACCGCTTTGCGCCGACAGCGGTTAATATCGACTTCCCGTTTTTCTTCTTCGGCATCCAGAAGAACTACTTCCGCCTGGGCGACAACGGCATCGTGACCTTCACGACGCAGTTTTCGCAGGATGGCACGAGCCAGCCGTTGGGCTGTCCCTTCAGCTGGTCGTCGGGCATTCCGTGGACGCAGGCCAACACACCGACCTACAGCGGCGACTGCTTCCACCGCATGCATGACGCCATCTACGGCATCTTCGAAGACACCTACACCGGCGCCAACGGAGCCTATATGACGGACCCGCAGGGCATCTACTACGGCTGCATTGACGAGTATCCCTGCCGCAAGATATTGTGCACCTGGGACAGCATTCCGATATTCAACAACCAGGCGAAGCGCGAGAGCTTCCAGATGGTGTGCTACGAGGGTTCGAACATTATCGAGGTGCACATACGCCACCACGAAGGCCGCCAAGGAATCATCGGCATTCAGAACGCCACGGGCACGGCACAGGTGAGAGGCGACATCGGCACAACGACCTACTATGTGGGTCAGAACACCGACGGCGACCAGGGCTCGACGAACCCCGCCTTTGCGGTGCCAGGATGGAACACGAATACCAACACCACGACTTCGTATGACAATCTGGCGTTCCGCTTCACTCCCCACGGGCGCACCTTCAAGACGGCCACCTGGTACCGCATCTTCGACGACGGGCGCGACTCGGTGGTGCTGACCGAGGCCATGGGCGACACCAACGGCTACATCATCCCGATGAACAACTCGAACACGGCCCATCCGACGCTGACCAAGGCCATCGTGCGGCCGAAGTGCGTTTCGCGCTATGTACTGCAGTTGATGTTCAAGAATGCGCTGGGCCAGCCCTACATCCTGTATGACACTATCACCATCGGTGTGGACACAACGAACACCCTGTCGCTGACCTATGTGCCCACGCCCACCGACCCCAACCCGACACCGGCGAGCAGCCGCACCCGCGCCATCTGCAACGGGCAGTCGATGCAGATGCAGATGAGCTATCCGTCGACGCAGACGGCGGCGCGCGTGAACTGGACGGTGGAGCGTATGCTGTACGGCCGGCGCATCACGCTGCCGGAGAGCATGTACAGCATCAACGACAACGTCATTACCGTGACCTCGGACCCGCGCTACGATACCCTGCCGGCCAACCACATCGACTCCATCAGAGTACAGGTATCGGTTGACTTCATCAACGGCAGCACGAACTACGACACCTTCATGGTAAGGGTGTTCCCGCGGTTCGACACCATCATCGAGGAAGGCATCTGCCGCGGAGAGACGTTCCACTGGACCGCCAACAACCACGACTACACCGAAGCCACCACGACACCCTACGCAATTCTGAAGTCGGCTCCGGGCTGCGACTCGGTGGTGCGTCTGCACCTGACGGTGTACGACGTGCAGCAGTGGGTGGAGGCCATCAGCGACTGCAAACCCTATCGCTGGCGCAACGGAAAGATCTACAAGGAGGACAACACGGCCACGGCGGCCACCGACACGGTGGTGCTGCACAACCGCTTTGGCTGCGACTCCATCATACAACTTAACTTCACCATACACCCCCTCACGGCACGGTTGCAGAGCGACGTCAAGGAGTTCACGCTGGACAATCTGGATGCTGTGTTGACCGACATCAGCACGGGCAGCAACGGGCGCACCTGGCGCCTGCCGTCGCTTGACGAGAACGGCGACTCCATCTCGAGAGAAGAGCACGACGCGCTGGTGTACTACACCATCCCTGCGGAGATGGACGGCGCCACCATCTGGATTATCGCCACGAGCGAATACGGCTGCGAGGACTCGACCTCCATCTACCTGCCGCTGCACAAGGAGCATTTCTGGATTCCCAACGCCTTCCTGCCTGAATCGGACGACAACAACCTGAACCAGTTCGGCTCGGTGAGCACGCAGACCACGCTGGAGGAGATGTTCATCTACAACCGGCTGGGACAGCTGGTGCACCACAGCAGCGGCATAGACAGCCGCTGGGACGGACGCGACCTGAACGGCAACCCCTGTCCGCAGGGAGCCTATACATACGTCATACGCTACACCAATGTATTCACCCCGGGAGTCACGCAGACCCTCCGCGGAACAGTAACACTCATCAGATGAAGATAGCAGTAGTAGGCGCCACCGGATTGGTGGGGAGCGAGATGCTCACCGTACTTGCCGAGCGCGGTTTCGGTCGCGATGAGGTGGAAGTGCTGGCCGCCGCCAGCCCCAAGAGCGAAGGGCGCGAGATAGACTTTGCCGGACGCAAGTTGCGTGTGCAGCGCGTGGAAGATGTGATAGCGGCGCGGCCCGAATACGCCATCTTCTCGGCCGGAGCATCGGCTTCAAGGGAGTATGCACCGCAGTTTGCTGCTGTGGGCACCCGAGTGATAGACAACAGTTCGGCCTGGCGGAAAGACCCGCAGGTGCCACTGGTGGTGCCGGAGGTGAACATCGACGCCGTCAAGGAGCGCCACATGATTATTGCCAACCCCAACTGTTCGACGATACAGATGGTAATGGCGCTGTGGCCGCTGGAGCGCGACTACGGCATCCGAAGGCTGGTGATTGCCACCTACCAGAGCGTGACGGGCACCGGCATGAAAGCCGTGCGTCAACTGGAGGCGGAGGAGCAGGCAGCCGCCAGCGGCCAGCAGGCAGCAGTCGAGCGGGCCTACCCCTACCCTATCCACCGCAACCTCTTCCCCCACGGGGGCGATTTCCAGGCCGACGGCTACACTACCGAGGAACAGAAGCTGGTGGACGAGACCCGCAAGATATACTCCGACCCCGAGATACAGATTACCGCCACCGTGGTGCGTGTGCCCGTGGTGGGCGGCCACAGCGAGGCGGTGAATGCCGAGCTGCGGCGCGACTTCGAGATGGAGGAGGTACGGAAGAAAATCGGCGAGATGCCGGGCGTGATACTCTACGACAACCCTGAACGGCTGGAATACCCCATGCCGATATTGTCGCACCACCGCGACGAGGTGTGGGTGGGACGCCTGCGGCGCGACCTGTCGCAGCCGCGGAGCCTGAACCTGTGGGTGGTAGCCGACAACATACGCAAAGGCGCTGCCACCAACGCAGTGCAGATTATGGAGAAACTGATATGAAACGCATCAACCATCGCGCATCGTTCATCTTTGCAGCGGCATTGTTCCTGCTCACCTCGTGCGGGCAGAAGACCATACTGGAGGATCGGAGGGAGTTCCGTCAGGATGTGTGGAACCGCTTCACGCCCGAGGTGTTTGACATCGGGGTGAAGAACAACCGCGACTACTACAACATAGACTTCACCGTGGAGGTAGACACCGCCATCTACCGCTACGACAATGTGCCCTTTCTGGTGGAGCTGGACAGCCCCGCCGGCGAACACCGGCAGTTCTTCCCTGCGGTGATGCTGAAGGAGCACGGCGTGTGGCGCGGCACCGACGAGAACGGCTACCGCAAGGTGAAAGGACGCATCAGGAACTACTTCAGCTTTAATCACGAAGGGAAGCACCGCATGTCAGTGAAACACACAACGCCGCAGTTCGACCTGGAAGGCATCCATGCGCTGACGGTAACTGTGGAGCGCACCAAGGTGGACTACGGAGACCTGTAACGAGGGCAGAACATGATTGACGCCCGCATCAATCCCAACATTGAGCAGATAGCCCTGCGGTTAAAAACTATACCCGAGAATCCGGGGGTGTATGAACACCTGGATGCGGCGGGAAAGGTCATTTATGTGGGGAAGGCGCGCAACCTGCAACGGCGGGTGAGCAGTTATTTCACCCACTACGAGGACAAAAGCCCGAAGATAAAGATGCTGGTGCGGTCGGTGTGCGACATCCGTGTGACGGTGGTGGCCACCGAGGTAGACGCGCTGCTGCTGGAGAACAGCCTCATCAAGCGCTACCAGCCCCGCTACAACTCGATGCTCAAAGACGACAAGAGCTACCCCTACCTGTGTATCACCGACGAGGAGTACCCACGGGTACTCTACACACGCCGCCACAACATCAAAGGGCAGTATTTCGGTCCCTACCCCAACGGGCGCATCCTGCGGGAGCTGCAGGACATCATACGCCAGCTGTTCCAATATCGCACATGCGACCACATGGGCAAACGGCCCTGCATGAAGCACCAGATAGGGCTGTGCGGGGCGCCGTGCGCGGGGAAACAGAGCAAGGAAGAGTACGCGGCCACGATAGAGAACATCCGCAGGGTGCTGAAGGGCGATTTCGGCGACACTGAGCGAGAGATGGAGGGGCGTATGTACCGGCTGGCAGAGGAGCTGCGCTTCGAGGAGGCCGAGGAGATGAAACGCAAGATAAGGCTGCTGGAAGAGTATCAGGCCCACTCGACGGTGGTGGACACCAACGTGAGGGACGTGGATGTGGCAAGCCTGATGAGCGACGAACAATATGCCTGGGTCAACTTCATGCGCGTCAAGCATGGCGCAGTCATCTACAGCCTGAGCAGCGAGATAAGGAAACAGCTGGACGAGAGCGACGAGGAGATACTGGCGCGGGCGGTGGCGACACTGCACGAACAGACAGAGAGCACGGCGGAAGAGGTGGTGCTGCCGATGGCGGTGCCTGACCTGCCGGAGGCCTACCTCAAACAGACGGAGACACCCAAGGGCGACCGGCGGAAACTGCTGGAGCTGTCGCTGCGCAACGTGGAGAGCTACCGCAAGCAGTGCCTGCACCAGCGGGCGTTGACGCAGGGCGACGCGGCTCCGCAGGCGGTGAAGGTGCTGGAGCGGCTGCAGAAAGCCCTCGACCTGCCCACGCTGCCGATGGAGATAGAATGCTTCGACAACTCGAACATCCAAGGAGCCTACCCTGTGGCGGGCATGGTGCGCTTCAGCGGCGGAAAGCCCAACCGCAGCGCCTACCGCAAATTCAATATCAAGACTGTCGAGGGACCCGACGACTACGCCTCGATGGCGGAGATTATCGAGCGGCAGTACAGCAAGAATCCCGCGCCGGACCTGCTGATGGTCGACGGCGGCGAGGGACAGATGGAGGTGGCGCGGCGCGTGCTGCACGGGCTCGGCCTCAATACACCGATAGCGGGACTGGCCAAAGACGACCGGCACCGTACACACGAGCTGCTGCGATATGACGAGCGGGGCGACATTGCCGTGGTGGGGCTGAAGCCCACAGACCCTGTGTTCCACCTGCTGGAACAGATACAGAACGAGGTGCACCGCTTCGCTATCACCTTCCACAAAGAGAAGCGCTCAAAGGGGACATTCCGCACATCGCTGACGGACATTCCCGGTATCGGCGAAAAGACGGCGCGACAGTTGCTGCTGCGCTTCGGCAGCGTTAAGCAGATACAACTACAGACCCTCGACGACCTGGCAGCCGCTATCGGGCCGGCCAAAGCCGAGGTTGTCTACGGGCACTTCCGGAATCAGTAGAGGAAATTATTGTACGGGTAACGCACTGCGTGGATGCGCTTCACTTCGTCGTAGAGCATCTGGCGGAGGGCGTCGATGTTCTCCTTCTGGGCGGCGGAGATAAAGATGCACTTGCCCTGTTTGGCCATCCAGCTTTCGCGGAGCATGTCTAAGGTCCAGTTGGCCTTGGTCATCGGGGCGAGGTCGTCGACTTCCTTCTCGACATAGGTGTATGCGTCAATCTTGTTGAAGACGGTGATGAGGGGCTTGTCGTTGGCACCGATCTCCTCGAGGGTGCGGTGCACGGCGGCCATCTGTTCCTCGTGGTCGGGATGCGAAATGTCGACGACATGGAGCAACAGGTCGGCCTCGACGACTTCGTCGAGGGTACTCTTGAAGCTCTCAACAAGTTGGGTAGGGAGCTTGCGGATGAAGCCGACGGTGTCGGAGAGCAGGAAAGGAAGGTTGCCGACAACTATCTTGCGGACGGTGGTGTCGAGGGTGGCGAAAAGCTTGTTCTCAACAAGGACATCGCTTTTGGCAAGGAGGTTGAGGAGTGTGGACTTTCCTACATTGGTATAGCCGACGAGGGCGACGCGGACGAGCGACTCGCGGTTCTTGCGCTGGAGGGTCTTCTGGGTGTCGAACTTCGACAGCTGGATCTTGAGAGCCGATATCCTTTCTTTGATGAGGCGGCGGTCGGTCTCTATCTGCGTCTCACCCGGGCCGCGCATACCGATGCCGCCGCGCTGGCGCTCGAGGTGGGTCCACATGCGGGTCAGACGCGGCAACATGTACTGGAGCTGGGCGAGCTCGACTTGGGTGCGCGCGATAGAGGTGCGTGCGTGGCGGGCGAAGATGTCGAGGATGAGTGTGGTGCGGTCGAGGATGCGGCACTCCAGCTCTTTTTCGAGGTTGCGGAGCTGCGCCGGAGAGAGCTCGTCGTCTATAACGATGAGGTCGGCTTCGAGCGCCTGTCTGTACTCTTTTATCTCCTCCAACTTGCCCGAGCCAACGTAGGTTCGTGTGTCGGGGCGCTCGAGGCGCTGAATGACTGTTTTCTCCGCGATGCCGCCGGCGGTTTCGAGAAGGAAAGTGAGTTCTGCAAGGTATTCCTCGGTGCGCTCAAGGGTCTGCCCTGCCGGACAGACAGCGACGAGGATAGCTTTCTCGGGTACCGGCGCAGTGCTTATGTCCTGCTTTTGCATACTTGTGCAAGAACGTTTTCAAGGCGCTGGACGGCGGAGCTCCAGTTGTAGTGGTCGGTAACGAAACTATGCCCCTGATCAGCAATCCGGTGGCAGAGGCTGTCGTCGGTGAGCAGGCTGACGATGCTGTCGGCGAGGCTTTGGGCTGTATCGCCGAGCATCAAGTGCTCTCCATGGACGGCGCCGAGGGCGGCATTGGCAAGCGGGGTAGTGACACAGGGAAGGCCGATGGCCATTGCCTCGAGGAGCTTGTTCTGGAGGCCGGAGCCAATGCGCATGGGAGCGACGAAGAGGCGCGAGGAGGCGTAGGCGGTGCGTATGTCGGGGAGGCGTCCCGGGACATGCACCCGGCTGTCGGCAGCAAGGGAGCGCACTTTGCGCTTGGGGTCGGTGCCAGCGAGGAGGACTGTAGCATCGGGCAGTTTCTCCCACACGAGGGGCATCACTTCTCCCACCAGATAGCGCACAGCGTCGATGTTGGGCGCATAGGCCATGTTTCCACAGAAGCAGACGCTATACTTCGGGCTGTCGGCTGAAACGCGTTGACCGAAGTAGTCCAAATCCACACCGTTGGGGATGATATGGATTTCGCCGTTTTTCTTGTGCGGTATGGCTTCACTGTCGGTTTCGGAGATGATGGTGAGTGCGTCGAAAATGGAGAATGCGTTATACTCTGACGAGCGTAGCATCTTGAACTCGAAGTGGAGGATGTAGTGCCAGAGTCCGCGGCTCTGATCCATACGCCGCTCGGTATTAAGGCTGAGGGCGTCCTGGAAGTCCATCACTTTTGGGAACGGAAGCCTGGCGACCAACGGCATGGTACGAACCATCTGGTTGTAGACAACATCGGGCTGGATGCGGTTGGCGAAGCTGTGGCAGAGGCGCTTGGAGCGGGAGGTGTTCCAGTAACCCATCTGGAGCGACTTGGAGGCGAACCAGTTGCGGAGGATATTGGTGTAGCACGCCAGGCGGTTGAGCCTGACGACGCATATCTCGCGGCAGTAAGGGGCGAGGGCGGCGCGCTGTTCGTCGCTCACTTTGTCGTGGCTGACACAGAAGAGGTATATCTCGTGCTGCTTCGAGAGCTCGACCACCTGGTGGTAGGCGCGGAGCTTGTCGCCTTTGTCAAGGGGATACGGGAACCGTGGTAAAACTACAAGTATCTTCATGTGCTAAAACAATTGGGTTTGGGTACCTTCGGCGAAGCCCTGGCGGTCGTCGGGAGTGTCGGTGAGGTCGGAGGGCTGGAGGGTTGGAGGGTTGGAGGGTTCCGGATCTTCCTTCAAAGGCTGGAGCCAGTTGAAGCTTTCGACGGGGAAGGTGGTGACCCGCTTGCCACGGGCCTTGCTACTTTTAACGGCTATAAATTCGTCGACGTCGATGATTTCCGACGCTATCTTCTTGCCGCTGTCGGGGGTATAGACCACCTCGAGGCGGGGATAGAAGTCGAGGTTGAGCGCGATAAGTACAGACCCTTCATCGTCGAGGAAGGAAGTCTTGCGGTCGGTGGCTTCGGGAATAAAACGCTTGAGATAGGGGAATCCGTCGGGCGAACGGTAGAGCACGGTGACGGGCGCATCGGGACGATGCTTGCGCAACTCGATGAGGTCATCGTCATAGTGGTTGGCCAAGTCGAAGGTGGTGGTGCGGTAGGTGCCGCTCTGCATGAGGGCAAGGATACGGTCGGTGCCGTGGAATTCGCCCAGGTAGCGGCCAGCCTCATTCACATTTAAGCGTTTGACGCTCTTGTCGAACCATATCTTGCGGGCACTGAGGGTAGACACCCCTTCGTCCTTGAGGTTGATGGAGCGGACGGCGTTGCGAGTGAGGATGTTGCCCATGGCATCGCGCCCCTTGATGGCAAGCGTCTTGAAGTCGAAGTCGAAGGAGACCTTCTTGAGCTTGGGATTGCTGACGTGGTGGACGGTGACAATCTCGGCCTCGCCGTTGGGGTTGGCGGTGAAGTAGAGAATCTTCGACCCGCGGGTGCCTTTGGTGAGGTCGTAGTCGCGGTCGCGGGTGACAGCGGTGACGCTGAAGCGTTTCACCATGGCGTAGCCCGAGGAGCCGTCGCGATAAATGAGGTTGTAGACCGTGCGTTCGTCGCGCTTGCGGAAGACAGAGACGAAGAGCAGTTCCTTGCACCCCTGCGAGCCCACAAAGCCTTTCTCCTGTATCTTGGTAACCATCATGGTGCCGTCGCGGCGGAAGACGATGATGTCGTCCATGCGGGAGCATTCGCACGCCACCTCGACCCCCTCTTCTCGTTTGAGGCCCCATCCGGCGAAGCCCGTCTGGTAGTTGACATAGAGCTTCTCGTTGGCAATGGCGACCTGCGTAGCCTCGATGTCGTCGAAGTTGCGTATCTCGGTCTTGCGCTCGCGCCCTTTGCCGTATTTCTTCAGGATGTCGTGGAAATAGCGGATAGCATAGTCGGTGAGGTGTGCCAGGTGGTTCTTCACCTCGTCGATAGTCATCTCTATTTGCTCTATCTCGTCGGCAGCCTTCTTGATGTCGAACTTGCTGATTTTGCGCACGGGCTTCTCGGTGAGCTTGAGCACGTCGTCGCGCGTTATCTCACGTTTGAACTTTTTCTTGTAAGGGCCGAAGGCCGCCACCATCTCGTCCACCTGCTCGTCCCACGTCTTGCTGTCTTTCTTCTCCATCTTCTTGTAGATGCCTTTCTCGAAGAATATCTTCTCGAGGCTCACCCAGTGCCAGCGGTCTTCCAGCTCGCCCAGCTGTATCTCCAGCTCCTGGCGCAGCAGGTCGCGTGTGCGGTCGGTGTTGTGGCGTAGTATGTCGCTGGCGGTCATGAAGACGGGCTTGTCGTCGACAATGACGCAAGTCTGCGGCGAGAAGCTTATCTGGCAATTGGTGAAGGCATAGAGGGCGTCGATGGTCTGGTCGGGACTGACTCCCGACGGCAGGCTGACCACAATCTCCACCTCGGCGGCGGTGTTGTCGTCGACCTTTTTGATCTTTATCTTGCCCTTCTCGTTGGCCTTCAGTATGCTGTCAATCAGCACGTCGGTAGTGACGGTATAGGGCAGTTCGGTGATAACGATGGCCTTGCGCTTCTCGTCGTAGTGCATCTTGGCACGGATGCGCAGGCGGCCGCCCAGTGCGCCGTCGTTGTATTTGCTTACGTCTATCAGGCCACCCGTGGGGAAGTCGGGGAATATCTCAAATTCCTCGCCGCGCAGTATCTTGACGCTGGCCTCGAGCAGCTCGCAGAAGTTATAGGGCATGATAACGCTCGTAAGGGTGACGGCGATGCCCTTGGTGCCTTGTGCCAGCAGCAGCGGGAACTTGATAGGCAGGCTCACAGGTTCCTGCTTGCGGCCGTCGTAGCTGGGCTTCCACTGTGTGGTCTTGGGGTTGAAGACTACCTCTTTGGCAAACTTCGAGAGGCGCGCCTCGATATATCGGCCCGCAGCGGCATCGTCGCCGGTCAGTATGTTGCCCCAGTTACCCTGACAGTCAATGAGCAGCTCCTTCTGTCCCAGACCCACCAGCGCGTCTTTGATGCTCTGGTCGCCGTGGGGGTGATACTGCATGGTGTTACCCACGATATTGGCCACCTTGGTGAAGCGGCCGTCGTCGGTCTCTTTCATAGCGTGCAGTATGCGGCGCTGCACGGGTTTCAGGCCGTCGTCGATGTCGGGCACCGAGCGGTCCAGTATCACGTCGCTGGCATAGTCTATCCAGTAGTCTTTGAACATGTTGCCCAGCGACATCGTCGCGCCCTCGCCCTCTTCCTGTTGCGGGCTCTCCACGCGCTCTTCGTCGATGGGGTTGATATCTTCTATTTCATCCATAGTCTTAACTTGTCACTAGTGTGCGTTCGCGTTCCTCAGGCAGCGGTTCCAGCGCATCTTGCCGTGCTCTTTGTCGCGGCTCCACAGCACCCAGCGGGCCTTGCCCACGATGTGGTCCTCGGGCACGAAGCCCCAGAAACGGCTGTCCTGGCTGTTGTGGCGGTTGTCGCCCATCATCCAGTAGTAGTTCTGTTTGCAGGTGTAGCTGTCGGTCTCGCTGCCGTTGATGTATATCTTGCCGTCCTTGACCTCGAGGCTGTTGCCCTCATAGGCCACGATGACGCGGCGATAGATTTCGATATTGTCCGCCGTCAGCGAGAGTGTCTCGCCCTCGGCGGGGATGTGTATGGGGCCGTAGTTGTCCACCGTCCAGCCCAGCCGCTCGGTGCCGGCATAGAGCACCGTGAGCGTCGTGTCGTCGCCCAGGAAGCGGCCAATACCATAGGGGCCATCGGGCGCAGCGACAGCACGCCGTAGTTGTTTCCCATCTTGGACACCATTTCCTCGGTCAGCGGCAGCATCAGGTTCACCGCCCCCATGCTGTCGATCCAGCCCGGGGCCGTGTTGACATCCGCCAGGCTGACGCCCATGTCGTCGAGCAGCCGCTGCGGCATGATGCCCTGACGGAAAGCCACCGCATACCACACCTGCGACTCCGCGGGACGCTCCACTGCCTTGCCGTCGATATAGACCGTCTGGTCGACAATCTGAAGCTCCTCGCCCGGCAGGCCGATGCAGCGCTTAATGTAGTTCTCGCGCTTGTCGAGCGGCCGCACACGCGGCATGCCTATGGGTTGCGGCCCGTCGCCACCCACATTCACCACCTCCTTGCCGCTCCACACACGCTCGCGTCCGAAGTCGTCCAGCGCCTGGTAGTAGGTGTACTTGCCGTCGGGGAACCCGCTGAGGATCGTGTCGCCCGCCGGGAAGTTGAACACCACGGCGTCGAAACGCTTGACATGCGTGTAGCCCTTATAGCGGTGGTAGGGCAGCTGCGGCCAGTCGAGGTACGACTTGCCGCCCACCAGCGGCACCGTGTTGTGCATCAGCGGCAGGCTCAGCGGCGTCATCATCACCCGCGGCCCGTAGGCCACCTTGCTCACCAGCAGGTGGTCGCCCACAAGCAGGCTTTTCTCCATGCTCGACGAAGGTATCTGGTACAACTCAAAGATGTTGCCCCTGATGATGACGGCGGCGATGATGGCAAAGACGATGGCATCGAGCCAGTCGCGTCCCTCCTTCACCTTGGCCGGCGGGTCGGTGCGCGGGTCGTGGTACTCCATCTTCTTGCCCATGCCGAGCAGCGGCAGGTATATCCACGGGAATATCACCGCGAAGGTCTGCTCCCAGAAGTTGTAGCGACGGAACACACGCGCCGTCTCCACCACCAGCAGCAGGAACACGAAGACATTGATGGCAGGCACCAGGAAGTAGATGTACCACTTCCAGTCCTTGCCGCACAGTTTAATCCACAGCACGATGTTCCACACCGGCACCAGCGCCTTCCACGGCGCCAGTCCAGCCTTCTGGAACACAAACCACAGTCCGAATAGTGTTCCGACAAAGTACAGAATCAACAAAATTTCGTATAGCATATATCTAACAGTTTTTTCTTCTCTTTGTTCCAGTCCATATCCTCGCGGGCGGCGGCGAAGTCGGCCTCCGTCCACTGGCGCGCCAGCACCCGCTCCACGGCCTCCGCCAATGCCTTAACTCTTAACTCATAACTCTTAACTCCCAACTCCTCAATCACCTCGCCCACGCCGAAGCGCCGCACCACGGCGGCCATCTCGGGCAGGTCGCTCACCACTATCGGCACGCCTGCCTGCACGAAACTGCCCACACGGTTGGGCAGCGCATAGCGGTAGCTCAACCCCATGTCCTCGAGCATCACCAGCCCCACGTCGGCCTTGGCGGTCAGGGCCGACAGCGCCTCGGGCGTCACACGGCCGGTGAACGTTATGCGGTCGGCCCACGGCTTCCGGGCGGCGTAGGCTTTCATCTGCTCCAGCAGGTCGCCGTCGCCCGCCACCACGAGGCGGCACTGCGGCAACCATTCCAGTGCGTCGATGGCCCAGTCCACCCCCCGCCCCACATTCACACATCCCCCATACAGTAGAGACGTGACATGGCACGTCTCAAAGGATGCCGCATCGGTGGAGACGTGCCGTGTCACGTCTCTACTGAGGTTGCGCACCACCGCCATCTCCACGCCGAGCGTCTTCTTATAGTGGTCGGCGATGCTCTGGCACACCGTCAGCCGCGCGTCGCACTTGGGCATCAGCTGCCGCTCCACGGTGCGCCACACCCACTTCACCACGGGCTTGTGCTGTATCTCGGGCACCTCGGAGAAGAGCTCGTGGGCGTCGAAGACCAGCTTCGCCCTCTTACCTCTTAACTCATAACTCTTAACTGCCATCCAGCAACCCGGCAGGGTGTCGGCGTCGTTGGCCCACACCACGTCGGGGCGCTCCTTCAGCAACCACTGCCGTAGGCGCCGGTTGTACTCGGCGTAGAAACGCCATCCGCGCCGGTGGCGCAGCGTCATGCGCTCCACCCGCCACGGGAACTCCGCCGGCAGGCTGTCGGGCAGCCGACGACCCACTACCGTCACCTCAAAACCAGCCTCTTGCAGCGCCGCCGCATGGCGTGCCACACGTTGGTCGGTGGCCACGTCGTTGGTCACCGCCAGCACAATCCGGGGTGTCTTTTTATAATTCAATACAGGACTATTAACGCGCGCGACACCCTTTTCGTATGTCCCCGCCGAAAAAAATTCCCCCTCCCCTGCCCGTCCTCCCGGGACCCTCGTCGCCCCCTCCTCGCAACCCGACCGAAGATGATAGGAGGGGGATAGGAGCGGGACCGGAGGGGAAGCGGAGGAAGCTGAATCTCCCCTTAATTCCGACCTCATCCCTAACTCATGTGCTACTCATGTGCAACTCAGCTGCTCCTCAACCCTTCTATTTCTCTCAGAATCACGATGCAAAAGTACGACCTCACCATTGCGGTCTACGAATGATTGTGAAAATAATTTGCAAGTAACTGAAGGACAATCACCCGAAATCAGTAAAGACAATTTTCCGTGACAGTGTGACAGTTGTGACAGTTCATTTTTACGCCATCAAATGTCAAAAAGTAATTCTTATATCTATACTGAATATAGATATAAGGACTTTCTTATGGAAGAGGAAAGCCTTATTTTGGGCTGTCACACTGTAACAACTGTCACACCTCGTTTTTATAGCACTGGACTACAACCGTTTGTAATATTTGATAGAAATGTCAGAAAATTTTTGTATATTTGCAGTGGGTGAGTTATGTAGGGTGATTGTGTAAACGATTGATTCCCTGTGGGATGTAACACACGTTGTTGTGATAAAGCCCCTTGAGTCATCAGAGTATATATCAGTAATTCAATGGATAAGGTTACATGCAGAATGTCAATAGCTTTATGAAAAAGTTTTTTTTCTTAGGGGGACTGATGTGGTGTGCTGTAATGACAGCGTACGGTCAGTGGTATCGCTCATCGACGGATACGATGCCGGAATATCCATATCTGCACTATGGTGAGTGTTTCCCTACATGGGGCGGGGGGTTTATGCATGACGGAATTACATGCTATATGTCACAGTGCATGTGTTATCCGACACTTAATCAAGCTGCGACTATCCCCATGAAGGAAATGGCTGTCATGCGCCATGCGTCGGATACCATTCATGTGGTAGGTCTTGCCATGGGTGAAAGTTACGGGGACCCACCCACATTTGCATTTAGGTTGAGTCTATACGACTCAAATATGACATTGCTGAAGCAGTTGGATACTTATGATTACAGCTGGAGAGCAAGTGTAAAAGATACTCATATACATCCAGTGTACCTTCCCGGGCCTGTGATTGTACGGTCGGATGTTGTATTACTCACATTTGCATATTTTAATGACGGACCAATTGATGTGGTCGGTGACTATTATCTGGGGTGGTCAATGTATTCGGTAAGTCGTGGTGATGAGAGTTTGCATGCTGAACCATTGAACCTTATGTACGAAGTACATGATGCTCCCTACCAGATGGATAGCATGGTATGGAGGTATCGATTATTGGGTAATCCTAGCGTTTGGCTAGACAGTACAACAAGAGGAATGTCTATGATTTTCCCCATTATCACGCCACCGTGCGATACCATAGCATGGGCGTCGGCGGCGATGGAGGGCGACAGCGTGGTGCGGGTGCAGTGGGACAGCACCGTGGATGAGGTGCAGGTGTGCCTGATGCCGATGGGCGAGACACCCGACAGCACGGGGGTCTTCGTCAAGGACACGGCGGCCTTCGATACCATGGTGGTGAGTGGTGACTACGACGTGTATGTGCGCCGTGTGTGCAACGAACGCTACCTGGTGTGCTCAGACTGGACAGGACCAATGACGATGCTGGCACCCTGCGAGGCGCCGGAGATGGTGCTGACGGCGGATAATGACAGCTGCATGACGGCGACATGGGGCGGCACGAGGCGACCGTGCGAGGTGAGTCTGGTGGCCGCGGGCGAAGAGCCCGGAGAGCCGGAGCTGTGCGTGGGGCATGAGTGGAGTCGCTGTGGGCTGGATCCCACCGGGGCATACGAGATGTATATCCGTCTGGTGTGCGACACGCTGGGCGGACGGTCGGCCTGGGGCGGCCCATACAGACTGACAATGCCGCGCTACGGCATCGAGGGCGCCGAGGGGCTGGCTGACGGCATACGCCTGTCGCCGAACCCTGCGACGGCGACGGTGCGGCTGACGGTGGAGGGCCTGCAGGGCGAGGCCACGGTGCGTGTGACCGACGCGGCTGGCCGCGAGGCGGCACGCTATGCGCTGCACGGGACGTGGCTGGACATCGACGTGAGCCGGCTGCCGAAGGGGGCCTACACGGTGAGTGTGACAACTAGCGAGGGCACCGCAGCGCGGCGCCTGGTGGTGCAGTAGGAGAGGGCCTTCGGGGCGGTGCGGGAGACGGTGTTGAAAACTTTTTCGGAAGAGGACTCCTATATCGGGATTTTTTCGTATATTTGTATTTCACCACAAGGATTGTGGTGGGCATTAAAATATTAGTAAACAATAATATATAACTATAGCGAATGGTATCTGAGAACGAAAAAATCACTCGTGTCGACATAGAGCAGACGATGAAGACTGCCTATATCGACTATGCGATGTCGGTGATAGTGGCGAGGGCGCTGCCCGATGTGCGCGACGGCTTCAAGCCGGTGCACCGCCGCATCCTGTATTCGATGAACGAGAACGGCATCCTGTACAACACTCCTACGAAGAAGAGCGCCCGTATAGTGGGCGATGTGATGGGTAAATACCACCCCCACGGCGACAGCTCCATCTATGGCGCTCTGGTGCGTCTGGCCCAGGACTGGTCGATGCGTTACACGCTGGTGGACGGGCAGGGTAACTTTGGCTCGATCGACGGCGACTCGCCGGCCGCCATGCGTTACACTGAGGCCAGGCTGAAGCAGATAAGCAACGAGCTGGTGGCCGATATCGACAAGGACACGGTGGATATGGTGCCGACCTACGACAACGAAGGTCAGGAGCCGAGCGTGCTGCCGGCCAAGATTCCCAACCTGCTGGTCAACGGCAGCAACGGCATTGCCGTGGGTATGGCCACGAACATGCCGACGCACAACCTGCGTGAGGTGCTGGACGGCTGCATGGCCTATATCGACAGGGGCCGCAAGTCGGCGACCGGCGACAAGTGGGAGTCGGATATCACCATCGAGGAGCTGATGCAGTATGTGAAGGCGCCCGACTTCCCGCTGGGCGGCATCATCTACGGCTACAATGGTGTGAAGGAAGCCTATATGACGGGCCGCGGAAGCATCATCCTGCGCGCCGAGACCGCCATCGAGGAGGACGCCAAGGGACACAACATGATTGTGGCCACCACGGTACCCTATGGAGTGAATAAGAGTGAGATGATCAAGAAGACGGCCAACCTGGTGAAGGAGGGCAAGATTGAGGGTATCCTGGACATCCGCGACGAGAGCGACAAGGACGGCATCCGCGTGGTCTATGTGCTGCGCAACGACGTGGTGCCGAACGTGATATTGAACAAGCTGTTCCAACTGACGGAGCTGCAGTCGAGCTTCGCGGTGAACAACATCGCGCTGGTGCACGGCCGTCCGCAACTGTTGAACCTCAAGCAGCTCATCCAGTACTTCGTGGAGCACCGCGAAGAGGTGGTGACGCGGAGAACGCGCTTCGAGATGGCCGAGGCCGAGAAGCGGGCTCACATCCTTGCCGGCTTGCTGCGCGCTATCGACATCATCGACGAGATTGTGGCCTTGATACGCGCCAGCAAGACGCCCGACGAGGCACGTCAGGGGCTGATGGACAAGTACCAGTTCAGCGAGCTGCAGTCGAAGGCCATCGTGGACATGCGCCTGGCACAGCTTACCGGCCTGCAGCACCAGAAACTGCAGGACGAGTATGACGAGAAGATGCGCTTCATCGAGCGCTGCAAGGAGATTCTCGGCGACCACAGCGTGCTGATGCAGGTCATCAAGGACGAGCTGGGCGAGATTCGCGAGAAATACGGCGACGAGCGCCGCACCGTCATCAAGTATGACGCCGCGGGCTTCCGCATCGAGGACACCATCCCCGACGAGCAGGTGGTCATCACCATCAGCCACAAGGGATATATCAAGCGCACGCCGCTGACCGAATACCGCACACAGACCCGCGGCGGCGTGGGCGCCAAGGGCAGCGCCGTGAGAAGCGAGGACTTTGTGGAGCACATCTTCACCTGCACCAACCACAACTACCTGCTGCTGTTCACCGAGAAGGGCCGCTGCTACTGGATGCGCGCCTTCGAGGTGCCAGAGGGTGAGAAAAACACCAAGGGCCGCCCGATACTGAACTGCATCAACATCGAGCCTGACGACAAGGTGAAGGCCTACGTCAACGTGGAGACGCTGAGCGACGCCGAATATGTGGGCAACCACTACATCGTGATGTGCACCAAGAGCGGCATCGTGAAGAAGACCACGTTGGAGGCCTACTCGCGTCCGAGGACCAATGGCATCATCGCCATCGGCATCCGCGAGGGCGACGAGCTGCTGACGGCCTGTCTGACCGACGGTGAAAGTTACATGCTGATTGCCTCGAAGAAGGGCAAGGTGATGATATGCCCCGAGAAGGAGTTCCGCACGATGGGCCGTGGCGCCAGCGGCGTGAAGGGTATGGAGCTGGACGGCGAGGACGATGCCGCCATCGACATGCTGTGTCTGCCGAGCGAGAACGAGAACCTGCTGGTGGTGACCGAGCACGGCTACGGCAAGCGCTCGGCGCTGGCCGACTACCGCGCCACGCTGCACCGCGGCGGCAAGGGCGTGAAGGCCATGCAGATTACCGAGAAGACGGGTCCGCTGGTGGCTGTGACCAACGTCACCGACGAGCACGACCTGATGATTATCAACCGCAGTGGCATCACCATCCGCCTGCGTGTGAGCGACCTGCGAGTGCTGGGCCGCGCCACCCAGGGCGTGAAGCTCATCGACCTGCGCGGCAAGGACTATATCGCCTCCATCACCAAGGTGCCCACCGACGGCGAGGAGGATCAGGAGACTGCCACCGTGGAAGGCGAGGGTATGCCTGTGACGGAGAACGCCGAGCCGACAGAAATGGATGTGGAGCGCAATAATGAGGCCGGTGAGGGTACTAAAGAAGAAAACAACGAGGAATAAACCAACAAAAACGATAAAGAGATGAAAAAGCTTAGCATGATTTTGGCACTGGCCGCGCTGACCTTCAGCGCCGGCGCCCAGACATTGAACGTGCAGAGTGCCATTCAGGATCTGAAGAAGAACTACCTGAAGAAAGCCAAGGCCGAGATTGACCTGGCTTGCGAGCACGAGTCGACGAAGGACGACGCGAAGACGTGGTGCTACAAGGGCCTTATCTACAGCCGTATCGGCGGCGAGGCCTCGAACCCCAAGTCGAAGTTCAAAGACCTGGCTCCCGACTGGGCCGAGCAGGCGTATGCCGCTGCCCTGGAGTGCAAGCGTCTGGACACCAAGAACGAGTATGCCAACGAGAACAACTCGGTGTTCCGCTTCGTGGGCAACGAGTACTACAGCCGTGCCACCGAGAAGTACAACGCACAGCAGTTCCAGGAGGCTCTGGCTTGCGCCGACAAGGCCATCGAGATGTTCAACAGCTCGGGCGACAGCAAGTTCGCTGGCGAGAGCATGTATATTGCCGGTATCAGCGCCAAGGCCATGAAGGACAACGAAGGTGTGAAGAAATACTTCAACCAGCTGGTGCGCAAGAAAACCGACAAGCAGATTGTGTACCGCACGCTGTTCAATATCTATAAAGAAGAGGGTAACAATGACGGCGCCATGAAGACTGCCACGAACTACCAGCGCAGCCACAAGAATGACTACAACGCCTACCTGCTGATGGCTGAAGGCTACCTGCTGAACAACAACCTGGAGAAGGGCAAGGAGATGATCAACCAGGCGCTGGATCTGACGAAGGACAGCGTGACCCTCTATCCGCAGATTCTGGGCTTGGCGGCCGCCATCCTGGAGAACATGCAGGACTATGCCGGCGCCGAGGGCATGTACAACCAGTCGCTGACGCTGAACCCCAACCAGTTTGAGGCCAACTTCGGCATGGGCAAGATGATATTCAACCGCGGTGTTGACAAGCTGGACGCCGCCAATGCTGTGCCCCCCGAGGACGAGAGCGGCCTGTATGACAAGCTGCTGGGCGAGAGTAACGACTTCTTCCGTCAGTCGGTGCAGTACTTCAACGCTGCTATCGCCTTCATCGACGGCATGCCTGAAGGCGACGCCAAGAAGATGCAGCGCGCCAACCTCTTCAACTGCCTCTCGGCACTGAAGACCGTCTACGCCCGCTTGGAGATGTACGAGGAACTGAAGGGTGTGAACGCCCGCATGGAAGCCATCCAGAAGGAAGGCTGATTTGTAGGGACATGAAAAAAGGGAGCCGCAGAAATTGCGGCTCCCTTTTTTTTAGGCATGGGACAATAAAAACGCGCGCGCGATGTTATATAAGGCGTGAGAAGAATTGTCTATGCACTGCTGTTGACACTGCTGCCGTTGTGGGCGGCGGGCCAGGGTGTGGTGACCGGCAAGGTGACCGACCGTGCGTCTGGCAGTGCGCTGGAGTTTGTGAATGTAGGCGTTGTGGGCGGCACCACAGGGACCTCTACCGACGCCCAGGGTCTCTATCGGCTGAAGGTGGCCGGCGGAGACAGCGTGACGCTGCGCTTCTCGTTCACCGGCTATGAGGCACGGGAGGAGCGACTGAAGTTGACCCATGGTGCCACGGTGCGTCTGGATGTGGCGTTGACGCCTTCGGCCAAACGGCTCGAAGAGGTGGAGGTGCGCGATGAGAAGACAAGGGAGAGTGCCTTTACCAGCATTGAGGTGGAGAAGATAGAGGCGGCGGTAGGACCTGCGGGAGGAGTGGAGAGTGTGCTGAAGACCCTGCCGGACGTCAATTCGAACAACGAACTGTCGAGCCAGTACTCTGTCCGTGGCGGTTCGTTCGACGAGAATCTGGTGTACATCAACGGGGTGGAGGTGTTCCGCCCCATGCTTATACGCAGCGGACAGCAGGAGGGTATGAGCATCATTAACCCCGACCTGGTCAGCTATATCCTTTTCTCCCCGGGAGGGTTCGATGCCTCGTATGGCGACAAGATGTCGTCGGTGCTGGATATCACCTACAGCCGTCCGGTGGAGTTCAAGGGCAGGGTGAGCGCCAGCCTGCTGGGAGCCGCCGCCACGGTGGAAGGCAGGGCAGGGGAGAAGTGGAGCTATGCTTTGGGTCTGCGCCAGCACAGCAATCGCTATGTGCTGGGTTCGCTGGACACCAAGGGAAGTTACACCACCTACTACACCGACCTGCAGGCACT
>JAEEGH010003776.1_pt1 | contig 39435 bp, 31 predicted proteins | sample 9134181 | NCBI WGS metagenome assembly JAEEGH01 (sample SAMN16246544, study PRJNA631951) | gut metagenome | biome: gut microbiome; feature: rumen; material: DP-attached | host: Bos | place: Iran: Karaj | collected 2018-10 | reverse complement strand
GGCCTGGTCGACGAGAGGAAGTATCTTCCTGGAGCCGAAGTTGGTGGGGAGGGATGGATTGGCAATCTCGCCAAGGCCCTCGATGATAAATTGCTTGCCTTCGACAAAGCTGATGCCGCTCAATGTTGCATTGTAATTGCCGTTTTGAGAGTAGAAACCACTGCTATAGAGGAAATCTTCAGGATTGGTCCAGCCGATGGTGAGATTGCCGCTAGTTGGGGCGTGAAAATAAAAAGAAGTACACACACCCGGGCCAATGCCTGCAGCCGTAGATCCACCAACGGCCGTCACTTGGCCGCCATAGATGTAAACGTTGCCACACATGCCTGTTCCAAGTCCATAGTTATAGGTGCCGCCGCATATACCGCCGCCTATGCCGGCGGCGTCATCACCACCATTGGCATTCACGATGCCGCCATTGATGGTGATGGTGCCGCCACCAACGTTGTACATGTCGCCACCGATGCCTGCTCCATTTTTTCCGCCTCTTACGTTGATGATACCGCCATTGATGGTGAGCGTGCCCACATCCTTGGCACCGATACCCGCCTTATCAATGTCGCAGCCGTCGATGGTCAGTGTGCCCGGGCCGTTGATGATCAGGCTATTGTCTCCGCTCACATCGATGCCTTTGGGAGCATGGAGGGTGGCACCTTCGCCGAGGTTCAGCACCATGGTGCCGTAAAAGTAGATGCGCGACGAAACTTCAACGTCAGAATATATTGTATAGTTGGTAGTGCCAGCGGTCGTGTTGCCGCCCTTGGCGCCGCCGGAGCCGCCTTCATGCCATGCGTTGCCAACCTCCCAGCCAGCGTCATCACCATAGTCGCTGGCATCAGGTCTGAGGCCGACTCCTTGTTGGTCCGCATATTTAGGATTGGTCAACTCAATAGAAGTACCGTCGGGGGCCGGTGTGCCATTACTATTCGTGCCGCCTTTACCGCCTTTTGCTCCTGCATGATAGTAACCATTTGCGGTTCCAGAGTAAACCACCCAGGCAACGTTACCAGCGGCACCGCCGCCACCACCGCCACCGCCGGGGCCACCGGTTCCGATGTTGCTGGCACCACCGCCGAAGCCGCCGGCACCACCGCCACCGCCACCAGATGCCATATATAAATTCGAGCCAGGGTGCTGGGAAGCGGTGCGACCTCTATTGCCACCAGTGCCGCTTGAGCCAGCGCTACCACCCGTGGCTGACAGATTGACGGAGGACGTAACCACATAGAGATTGCCCATAGCGCCAGCAGTACTACCTGCACTGCCGGCATTGCCATCAACGCCATATTGTGTGGTCTCTTGTCCAATACTTCCAGTACGTTGACCGCCGGTGCCGCCATTGCCGCCATTCGCGCCGCGTGTGCCGATGCCTGCGCCGGCACCGCCGCCGCCATTGCCGCCATTGCCGCCCGAGCCACCGAGGATAGTATTATTAGAAATCAGAAATGCATCATCGCCGTTGCCGCCATTGCCGCCGTTGGCAGCATTGCCGCCCGTGGCATTCAGCGTACCGCTGCCAATGATGTTGAGCGTGTTGCCCTCGGTCAATTCGATACCGGCACCGCCACCCGTGGTTCCGCTGGCATTGGCTCCCGTGCAGGTCAGCGTCGTGCCGGAGGTGATGTAAAGATACACCGTGCCCCGGATGGTCAGGCCGCTGCCGCCAACGTTGCTGTTGGTGAAGCTGAGATTTGAATTGACATAATAGTACGTGGTGTTACCCGTGCTACCTAGCGTATGCCCCGAGGTGGAGCCTGAATTAATGGCTGTCCAGTCGCCTGAGGTGGTCTGCGTCAGTGCATAAACTTCCTCCCAACTGTTTTGTGCCAATGCTCCTTGTGCAAATGCGCACAACAGAGCGATAATCAGTAAAAGTTTTTTAGTCATATCGTAGTTTTTAAATTTTAATATCGTTTTGATAAGTTACTTTCTTCCGTTTCCGACACGAAACAGGCTACCAAACCGTAGGTGATGGTCGGACGAATCCATATTTCAGTGAGCATATATGGTGTGTATCCGTCAGCGGGCTCAAGATAGATGTCTAAGTTGTAGAGCGCGGCTATTATCATATCGATAACACAAATCATCCACAGGTTGCTCTTGGTGTAGCTCTTCCAGTCTTTTCGTGAATAGAAATAAGTGAGCATGAGCAGCAACACTACCGCGAGAACTAGACATATAAGTCGCAGAGAATTAAAAGCCAGCGGTGGTGCAAAAAGGATATCGCGCATCAAAATCGTCACGCCTAAACATACCGAGCACCAGTAATTGAACTGATCAGGCTTCAGTCTGTTAAAGAAATACATCCACATCATTACCAGACAGGTCAAATAAAACAGGTTGAGTACCAATTCAGGCCATGTCTCATTCAATCCAAAATGAAAAACACCGTAGAGCATGACGCATACCGACAGTATTCCAGCCAATCCGGTAATTACGATGTCGAAAATCTGACGTCTTTCGTTAAATCTAATCATGGTGCGAATAGTTAATAATTATTAAGTTAGTTTTAGTTAGTCGATAAGTAAGCAACTTTGCCGTCGGTTGACGGCAAAGCGCCCGGAAATTTATTCCCGTCAATAATGATGTTAGTGAGTTGTGTGTGTTCTAAAATGCAAAGATAGCCAATTATCTTCAAATGTCAAAACCCCGAATGCCGACAGCATTCAGGTTTTGCATATTTTGCAAATTTTTGCAAATTTTGAAACAAAAATTGCAAATTTTGAAAGTCGGGGAGTCTGTTATTTGTCAGTTTCACGCATCCAAGCAGTCACAGATTGGCCCATTCGCTGCTTAAAAGCAAGGCTGAAAGTGCTGTAACTGCGGTAGCCGCTGTCGCTGGCCAGTTGCTGTGCCGTGACTTGTTGACGGGCGGCAACAGACTCATGATAGAGATTTACGAAATGGTTGATGCGCAGATTGTTGATATAAGCATTGTAAGTGATACCTTGACGTGAGAAATACTGGCTTAGATAATACCTGTTGGTGCCAATGGCCTGAGCCAGCTGTTGAAGGGTTAGGTCATGCTGTAAGTAGAGCAGTGTGCCAACGCAGCGCTCATCCAACAGTTGTTCTAAATTGGAGGGTATGTTCACCGGCTGCTGCTCAACAGGTGAGTTTTCCAACTGCGGCAGCGTCTCGACACGCCACAGCAGCAGGCCGAATAGAGGTATTTCAGTGATTTGAACGATATAGCTGATGGTTATGTTGTCGCCATCGAATCCATAAGTGATGATCAACAGCAGTATGACAATTACCATCACATGGCTGTACAACACCTCCTTATGTTCCAAATCGGCATAATTGTCGCGCAGCCAGCGCCCATATTTCTTAACAGCAAATACCATGTAAATAGTAAAGGCCAAATACACCAACAATACGTATAATATTGCCATGTTAAAGAAATAATGATCGGGATAGGCCACGTTAAGTCCCAGAAAAACTGCGTATGGTATAATTGCCAAAACTATAGGCCAAACGGAACGCTCGCGGTCTTGGAGCATGGCAAGCAGAGTGCCGGGAATGGTGGTCATCAGCCCCACACAGTCGAGAGTGGCTAAAAGCATACAACCCACAGAATTGATATTGCCTGAATATATATAGAACAACAGCCACCATATATGACCCAAAAACGTTAAGGCAAAAAATGCCGCAGCCCAACGGCGAAGGCGTATAGGTGTATTGATGCCGGCGGCGAAAGCATTGCACTTGCGCAGCCAAAGGTAGAGGAAAGCTATAAGAGCCGCAACCGAGGCGCCGCCATACACAATGAAATATACTATAAACCCGGCATTTGTATTCTCTAAATCCATTGCTTCAAACTTTAAAATGGTCTTTTGAAGACGCAAAAGTAGTAAAAAGTTTGCTGTTTTTCCAAAAAAAATAATTATTTTTGCAACCTATCTCAACATATAAGTACTATGAAAAAGTTGATATTGGTTCGCCACGGCGAAAGTGAATGGAACAAACTTAACCTATTTACAGGTTGGACAAATGTCGATTTGTCGGAAAAAGGCATACAAGAAGCCAAAGATGCCGGTAAAGCCTTGAAAGACGGAGGTTACAAACCTCAGATATGCTTCACATCTTACCTCAAGAGAGCTGTCAAGACTCTCAACAACATACTCGATGTGATGGACATGGACTGGCTGCCGGTTTATAAGACTTGGCGCCTCAATGAGAAGAGCTACGGCCAACTGCAGGGCTTGAACAAAGTTGACATGGCCAAGAAATATGGCGAGGAACAGGTTTTGAAGTGGCGCCGCTGCTTCGACGTTCAGCCACCGGCGTTGGCTATGGACGACCCAAAGAGCCCACGTCAGGATCCGCGTTACGCCGAGCTCACCGACGAACAGATTCCGCTCACCGAGTCACTGAAAGACACCATCGCACGTCTTATGCCATATTATAAAGAGGTGATTCTCAAGGCATTCGAAGACCATGACGAGGTTATGGTGGTGGCCCACGGCAACAGCTTGCGCGGCATAGTGAAAGAACTCAAAGGCATGGGCGAGGATGAAATCATCAAGTTCAACATCCCTACAGCTATTCCTTACGTCTTCGAGTTTGACGACCACATGAAGCTGCAGAAAGACTTCTTCCTCGGCGACCCGGACGAGATTGCCAAGAAGATGCAAAGCGTTGCCAACCAAGGTAAGGCAAAATAAGTTTTTAGTAGCCCTCAGATGTTTGTCGACATCCATACACATATTGACAATCAATCTGTTATAAGGATTGTTGACGAGTGTGGCGAAAAGATTTTGACAACAGTAGGAGTACATCCATGGGAAGTGGAGTCGGTGGAGGAAGCCTCGACTCCACTTCCTTGCGCTTCGGTCGAAATGACAGCTGCCGTAGGCGAAGTGGGGCTCGACAAGGCCCACCGCGACACTTTCGAGAAGCAAGTTGAAGTGTTTAGGGCTATGGTAGAGCTATCCGAGAGTTATCGTAAGCCTATGATAGTGCATTGTGTAAGGGCTTATTCCGAGCTAATCGCCATGCGGAAGTCGGCCAAGGCCAAGATGCCTTGGGTGATTCACGGTTTCAACGGCTCTGTAGAGACCATGCTGCAGCTGCTTAGGCACGACATGTACATCTCTCTGGGCGAAGTGCTGTACCGTAACGAGCCAAAAGCCGCGGAAATACTGAAAAATCTTCCTGTGGAGAGGCTGTTTTTGGAGACCGACGTCTCCGGCAGAAACATTAAGGACGTTTACGCAAAGGCAGCGACTTTGATAGAATGCGAAGTAGATTTTTTATGCAAACAGATTTTTGAGAATTATGGACGATTGGAAACAACGAACGGAAATACTGGTAGGTAAAGACGGAGTGGAGAGTCTGGCCGCAGCCCATGTTTTGGTGGTAGGGCTCGGCGGCGTAGGTGCCTACGCCGCCGAACAGCTGGCCCGTGCCGGCGTCGGTGAGATGACCATAGTCGACAGCGACACCGTCAGCGTGACCAACAAAAACCGACAGCTGTTGGCATTGGACAGCACCGTGGGACGCTACAAGACCGAAGTCATGGCCGAACGCATACGCGACATCAACCCCGACATCAAGCTGCACGTGCTCACCCAGTATCTCAAAGACCAATCCATAATCGATTTGATGGAGCAAAAGTTCGACTTCGTGGTCGATGCCATCGACACCATGGCACCTAAGGTGTTTCTGCTGTATTACGCAGTGCAAAACCATCAGAACATAGTCAGCTGCATGGGCGCCGGAGGCAAGTACGACCCTACCAAAATAGAGATCTGCGACATGTCGAAGTCGTACAACTGCCGCCTCGCCTTCTACATCCGCAAGCGCCTGCACCGACTGGGCATACGCGAAGGCATCACCGTGGTGTTCTCACCCGAGAAGGTGGCCGACGACGCCTTCATAGTTGAAGACGAGCAGCAACAAAACAAAATCGCCACGGTTGGCACTGTATCATACATGCCGGCCGTGTTCGGATGCTTCTGCGCATCGTACGTTATCAACCAACTACTAGGAAAACAAAATCGTGTTTCTTCCTGACCTCTTTCTCGATGTTCGCTATGTAGTGCGTGCGTCTCGGAATAGTGTCAAGTATTTTCTGAGCCTCGTCGTACTCTCTCATCTCACGATATAACTCTATGATTTCCAGAATGGAAGCTTCATATTCCTCATCATCCGGAGTGTATCGGCCTTTCACCAGCAGTAACAAGGCTTTCATATTCTCCAAATAATCGTCGTGGTATTTCTTGAAAAGACGACGGCCTTCTATCTGTTTGCGACGGTTCTTGCGCCAGACGTTGAAACTCATCTTTCCAGACAACAGATAAGGCAGATGCATCTGATAGTTGTTGCGCACCAAATCGTTGTAGGCCCACCACATCAGACGACGGACGTATATCTCCTTGTCCTTGTCGTCCTTAATGACTTTAAGAAATTGTTTGTAATGATTCACCAAAGCCAGACGCCCTTCGTTGCTGTTGAAATGTATGCCGTAAAAGCGCCAGTGGTTCCAAGTGTAATACGGCACTGTAGGTTTTACAGGTGTCACCATAGGTTCCTTAAACTCTTCCACCCAAAACCAATGGCTGCACGAAGGACAGACTATGACTTTCTGAGGTTCGGTTATATAATTGTCGTTCAACGTCTTACCATCAGAATACAAGGTGGACTTGTTGACCAGCTCCGACCTTACGATATGGCCCTCAAGCCAAGCATCGCATCGCGGGCACTGCAGATAGAATGTGTCGAACTTAATCATAACCTGTGTCTTACTATTTTCTGCCGAAATCTGCCGGTATCTCACCCCAGATCTCGGTTCTCCATTTGTATATCGGCACCCTGAAGGTGTTGTCGTGAAGCCATTTCTCGGCTCTTTTTACCACCTCGAAGAGATATTTGTTCTTTTCATTCTCAACGAGTTTAGTCTTGCAGACACCCTCCGCCACCCATTTCTGACCGTTAACCGAGTCGGAATAAATGGGGATGTTGATGCGTTTTTTCTGCTGCCATGCCAGGCAATGCACTATTGCGAGAAACTCCCCTATGTTGTTGGTGCCGTATTCGAAGAGAGGGCTTTTGAACAACTCCTCCCCTGTCTCAACATAAACACCGCGATACTCCATTTTGCCGGGGTTTCCCGAGCATGCAGCATCGACGGCAATGGCGTTGGGCTCAGGCTTTGGACTGCCTTCCGGCAGTGACCGCCAAGACTCTGGCGTCTTGGCAGCAGACGGATTCCCATCCGTCTCCAAAGCGGTTTTTCCGAAATCAGGCTCGTTTTTAAACGCCGATTCGGCGGATTCTCTGGTGGGAAATCCTTTGTATCTCGCACCAGGGAATCCTTCCACCTGCAGACGGCATTCTTCCCAAGAGTTGAAAACGCCTATCTGCCGGCCTGTCCAAACCGTATAAAATTTGTTTTTCAATTACTGTTTGCGAACTGCCAATAACAATTCAAGCATCTTGATTGCCGAATCCGACACTATGGTGCCAGGTCCGAAGATGGCCACTGCGCCGGCATCGTACAGGAACTGATAGTCCTGGTGAGGGATAACGCCACCCACTGTCACCATGATATCCGGGCGACCGAGTTTGGCCAGCTCTTCAATCACCTGAGGGACGAGGGTCTTGTGACCTGCTGCCAGTGACGACACACCCACGATGTGGACGTCGTTTTCCACAGCCTGACGTGCTGTCTCGGCCGGTGTCTGGAACAAAGGTCCCATATCGACGTCGAAGCCTATGTCAGCGTAACCTGTAGCGACGACTTTAGCGCCACGGTCGTGACCGTCCTGACCCATCTTGGCAATCATGATACGAGGACGACGGCCTTCTATGCGAGCGAACTCGTCGGCCATTGCCTGTGCCTTGGCGAATTTTTCATTGCCTTTTGCTTCCATAGAATAAACTCCTGAAATTGAACGAATAACAGCTTTATAACGACCGACTATCTTCTCGCATGCCATTGAGATTTCACCCAAGGTGGCGCGGCATTTTGCAGCCTCAACTGCCAATGCCAAAAGGTTGCCCTTGCCTGTCTTCACCGATTCGGTGATGGCGTCGAGACAACGCTGCACGTCGGCTTCGTTACGGTTTGCCTTCAATTCTTTCAGACGGCGGATCTGTGACTCACGCACCGCTGTGTTGTCAACTTCGAGAGTATCGATGCTATCCTCATGTTCGAGGCGGTATTTGTTGATACCGACTATGGTCTCAGTGCCAGCGTCAATCTTAGCCTGCTTGCGGGCTGCGGCCTCTTCGATACGCATCTTCGGCAGACCTGTCTCTATAGCCTTAGCCATACCGCCCATCTGCTCGACCTCCATGATGTGTGACCATGCACGCTCAGCGATCTCCTTGGTGAGTGATTCAACATAATATGAACCTGCCCATGGGTCGACGACGCGGCAAACGTTGGTCTCTTCCTGGATGTAGATCTGGGTGTTACGTGCGATACGTGCCGAGAAGTCGGTTGGAAGTGCGATAGCCTCGTCCAAAGCGTTGGTGTGCAACGACTGTGTGTGACCGAGGGCTGCTCCCATAGCTTCGATACATGTACGGGCCACGTTGTTGAACGGGTCTTGCTCTGTGAGTGACCAACCTGAAGTCTGGGTGTGAGTACGCAGAGCCAATGACTTGTCGCTCTTCGGGTTGAAGGTCTTCACTATCTTAGCCCACAGCATACGTGCGGCGCGCATCTTTGCGATCTCCATGAAATGGTTCATTCCGGAGCACCAGAAGAACGACAGACGTGGAGCGAAAGCGTCGATGTCCAAGCCCGACTTGACACCTGTGCGGAGGTAATCCCAACCGTCGGCCAAGGTGTAAGCCAACTCGATGTCGCATGTAGCGCCGGCTTCCTGCATGTGGTAGCCAGAGATTGAAATTGAGTTGAACTTCGGCATGTTCTGCGATGTGAAAGCGAAGATATCAGCTATGATTCGCATTGAGAACTCCGGAGGATAGATATAGGTGTTACGCACCATGAACTCCTTCAAAATGTCGTTCTGGATTGTACCCTGAAGCTCTTCATATTTAGCGCCCTGTTCCAAAGCGGCCACAATGTAGAATGCCAAGATAGGCAACACAGCGCCGTTCATTGTCATTGAAACAGACATCTTATTCAGCGGGATCTGGTCGAACAAGACCTTCATGTCTTCGACCGAGCAGATTGACACGCCGGCCTTACCGACATCACCCATAACACGCTCATGGTCAGCGTCATAGCCACGGTGTGTAGCAAGGTCGAAAGCCACTGACAGACCTTTCTGACCGGCGGCGATGTTACGGCGATAGAATGCGTTTGACTCTTCAGCTGTAGAGAAACCTGCATACTGACGAACTGTCCAAGGACGCATCACATACATGGTTGAATAAGGTCCACGGAGATAAGGAGCTATACCTGCAGCATAGTTGAGGTGCTCCATATTCTCGAGGTCTTCGGCTGTGTAAGCCGGCTTCACGTTGATATGCTCAACTGTTTCCCAGTCAGGCTGGTAGTCAGCCTTGATTTGTGACTTAGGTATAGCGTTGATGTTGATATTTTTGAAATCTGGTTTCATTGCTTACTCCTTTCTCATTTTGTTATACCTAATTTTTTCTGGAAACTCTGTAATGTCTCAAGGACGTTGCTCTTGACGTGGATGAAGTATTCGAGGCCGGCCTCTTTGAGGATGTCGGCAGTGCCTTCCGGATTACCGGCGAGCACCACTATGGTCTCGTTCTTCAGTTCCTCGTAGATCTTGAGGGCGTTGCCTTCGCCGTATTCCTCGTCTGACGAGCAGATGACCAGGATTTCAGGTTTTACCTGACGTGCCGCGGCTATGCCTTCTTCCAAGGTCTTGAAGCCAGGGTTGTCAACCACTTCGAAGCCAGCGCAAGCGAAGAAGTTGGATGCGAAGTTGGCGCGGGCCTTACGCATTGCCAGGTTGCCGTAGGTGAACATCCATGCTGTAGGACGCTTGTGGTTCTTAGCGTAGACGTCGGTGGCATAACGCATTGTCTCAAACTGCTGAGCCACGCGGAAGGTGTCGATGGTGTCGACTTCAGCCTTAGCCTCGCGTTTGCAGTCAGCTTTGAACACCCACTCGGCCGGGTCGAACTTCATAGTCTCGGTGAAGTTCGGGAACTGGTTGGTTCCGAGTATGGTCTCGCGGCGTGTGGCGACATTGCTGAAACGCTTGGCTGCGCTTTCCTTCACTATATTTTGGATTGTGCCCTTGCGTACCGATGCGAGGTAACCGCCCTCTTCCTGAATCTGGAGGAAGACGTTCCATGCCGCGGTAGCTATGGACTCTGTAAGATTCTCAACATAATATGAACCTGCAGCAGGGTCAGCAACCTTGTCGAAGTGTGACTCTTCCTTGAGGATGAGCTGCTGGTTGCGTGAGATACGGTCTGAGAACTCGGTGGCCTCTTCGTATGTGGCGTCGAAAGGAGTGACGCAGAACGAGTCGACACCGCCGAGGACAGCTGACATTGTACCTGTGGTGGTACGCAGCATGTTCACGTATGGGTCGTACAAACTCATGTTAATCAAAGCGTTGAAGGCATGGATGCGAATCTTGCAATTCTCTTCCTTGGCGCCGTAAGCCTTGAGGATTTCCGCCCAGAGCATGCGGTAGGCACGCATCTTGGCCATCTCCATGAAGTAGGTCTGACCGACTGCAACGTTGAAGCGCATCTTCGGGGCTATTTCATCGATAGTCATGCCCTTGGCGAGCAATTGCTCAATGTATTCAACACCAACCGAAAGGGCTATACCCATTTCCTGAGAGATGGTGGCGCCGGCGTTGGTGAACACGTGAGCGTTGACGCCTATGGTCTGCACTCCCGGAATCTCGGCCTTTGTGAGTATGGCTGCGAGTTCCATATCGGTGTTCTCGGTAACGAACCAAGTACCGCGACGGATGTAACGTGTCAGCGGGTCGTAGTTCAACGAGCCATTGATGCCCGGAATCTTCGACATCATCTCAAGAAGCGGAAGATGATACTTGTTGTTGTAAAAATTGATTTCGACTGCTTCGGCCACTATGCCGTTGAGGAGACCTGATATCTCGACAGCGTCGTATGGCTTGTCGTATTCTAGGCGGAACGAAAGAGCTGTTGCGCCACGGTTGAGTGCATCGAGGGCTTTTTTGTTAGCCTCGTGGTAGTCTTTCACCACAATGTCTTCGCACACAAGCCAGTCGTTGCCTTCTTTTTTCGTGCTGCGGATGTATGGATACTCGCCCGGTTTGGTGTCGAGCCACGGAATATCCTTCAGATTCTCAGCGCGATAGTACGGCCTTACCTGGAAACCTTCGGCTGTTTTCCAGACAAGTTTCTTGTTGTAATCGGCTCCTTTGAGGTCTTTCTCTATGACAGCTTCCCACTGTTCGGTGGTTACTGGAGGGAACTCCTCAAAAAGTTTTTTTTGGTTACTCATGATATTTAAAATTTTCGAAAATTTTTTGCAAAGATAGGAATTATTATTGAAAGAGGAAAGAGAAAAGTAAAAAAATTAGGATGTGGCGGCACGGCTCTTGTTGACGAGTATGACGCCCGAGAAAACCAAGACGGCAGCTACTATTTTTTGCCATGTCAGGTGGTCCATGCCGGTGGCTATACCCACTATGGTGGCTATGATGGGCTGCAGGTAGCCGTACAGACTGACCACAGTCGGACGCAACACTTTTTGACCGACTGGAATCAAGTAATAAGCTATGAATGAGGAGAATACGACCACAAAACCCAGCTCCATGAGGTATTTCGAAGGCATAGCGGCCAAATTGAGGCCGGTCAGTTCCTTGAAATCAAATGGTATAGCAACCAAAGCCGAAAACAGGAACATCCACTTCATGAATGTCACCACGCTGTATTTCTGAATGAGAGGCCTGAACGAACCGAGATACAAAGCGAAGAAGATACAGTTGAAAATCATGTAAACAACTCCCATGGTGGTGGTTTCGGTCACGCTGTTGCTCTCGACACGTACCGTATTGAAAACCAGGAATATAACGCCTATAAAACTCAAGGCCACGCCGCCGGCTTTTTTGAAAGTTATGGGCTCTTTCAGTACTATGGCGGCTATAAACATGGTAAAAATCGGGGTCAGAGGGGTGAGAATGCTGGTGTCGAAAGGAGTGGTCAGCGGACTGGACTTCAAAAACGACAGTTGCGTCAGGAAAAGACCCAGCATGGATGCCAGAAAAATTTTAGGGAAATCGCGAGTTTCCACCTTTTCACGAGGCGTAAAAAGCGACAGCAGCCAGAACAGCAGGGCGGCGCCTGTCACACGAAAGCACAGCAGTCCCATGGGAGAAATCAGGGCCAGATTTGACAAGTCTCTGCAAATGATTATGTTAAAGCCGAAAATCGTGTAGGCCGTGAAGGCCGCAATATGACCAATATACTTTTTCATATCGGCTGCAAAATTACAAAATTAGCCATTAGGTATTAGCCATCAGCCAATAGTTTTTTTCGCTTATGGCTAATGGCTAGTTGCTACTGGCTAAAAATATCGTATATTTGCAAACTGAAAAAGCAAAAAATTTAGAAAAATGAGTAGAAAGGAAACTCCGGTCCTGCTTCTGACCGGTTATCTCGGAAGTGGTAAGACAACATTGGTCAACAACATTCTTGCCAACAAGAAAGGCATACGTTTTGCAGTGATTGTCAACGATATAGGCGAGGTCAACATTGACGCCGACCTCATTCAGAAAGGCGGAATAGTGGGTAAGAAAGACGAGAGTCTGGTGGCTCTTCAGAACGGCTGCATCTGCTGCACTCTGAAGATGGACCTCATCGAACAGCTCACCGACATCATGAAGATGGGTCGTTTCGACTACATAGTCATCGAAGCCAGCGGAATATGCGAACCCGAGCCGATAGCGCGCACCATAGCCGGAATTCCGAGCATGGGCTATGAATACACCAAGTTCGGCACCCCTCGCCTCGACTGCATAGTGACTGTGGTCGACGCTTTGAGAATGAAAGACGAGTTCAGCTGCGGCAACGACCTCAAACGTGACAATATAGACGATGAGGATATAGAAAACCTGATTATCCAACAGATTGAGTTCTGCAACGTGGTTATGCTCAACAAGGTGTCGGAGGTTGAGCCCAAAGAGCTGGAGCGCATACGCCAGATAGTCAGAAGCTTGCAGCCAGACGCCAAGATAGTGGAATGCGACTACGCCAACATCGACATAGAGAACCTGCTCAACAACGATATGTTCGACTACGACCAGGTGGCTGGTTCGGCGGGGTGGATTAAGATGATCGAAGATCATCACGTTAACGATAACGATAACGATAACGAGGAACATGGACATGAGGACGGACATGAGCATGGGCATGAGGACGGACATGGGCATGAGGACGAGGACGAGGACGAGGAGCATGAGCATGAGCATCATCATCATGAGCATAATGAGGAGGAAGGTGAGGCTGAGGAATATGGCATCGGCACATTCGTTTACTTCAACCGCCGTCCGTTCGACACATTGAAGTTCAACGACTACGTGCTCAACAAATGGCCAAAAAACATTATACGTGCCAAGGGTTTATGCTATTTTGCCGACAACCAGGACATGTCTTACATATTCGAGACTGCGGGCCGTCAGAAAAAGCTGACCGAAGCCGGCTACTGGTTTGCCACAGCTTCTGAGGAGGAACTGCAGCAGTTTGTCGAGCGCGACCCGAGCATACTCAAAGACTGGGACGATGAATACGGCGACCGTATGGAAAAGATAGTGTTCATCGGACAAAAACTGGATAAGGAAGCGATAAAACAAGCGCTTGACAGCTGCTTGTTTTAGTCTCTAGTCGCTAGTCTTTAGTCAGACTAATGGCTAATGGCTAACGGCTAATGGCTAATGGCTAAAGCCTCCTTCACCGCGAATGGCAGCGACAGCAGGAAGGTCAGTGCATCGGCCACTGCCTGAGTCATCTCCACACCCTGAAGCCCTATGAAATGGGGCAGAATCATAATGGTCGGTATGAAAAACAAACCTTGTCGTCCCATTGACAGCAATGAGGCGATAAAGGTTTTGCGTACCGTCTGGTAAAGCATATTGGTGGCTGTGCTCACTCCCACCAGAGGGAACGACAGGCACTGCCATCGCAGCACCTCGGCTCCAATCCTGATCAGTTCCGGGTCCTCACTGCGGAACAGCCTCACAAGTTCGGGAGCATAAACCGAGAATGCTATGGATACAATCAGCAGTATGGCGGTTGACAGCTGCATGGTGAAAATGAACGACTTACGTACACGCTCATGCAGCCCGGCCCCATAGTTGAAACCGCATACCGGCTGGAACCCCTGCCCTATTCCCAAAATAATCGAGAAGGCAAACATCATTATGCGCGACACTATGGCAAAGGCCGCCAAGGCACTGGCCTCGGTGCCCGGATCGGCGTAAAATGCCGCATAACGGTTGAGCATAATTGTGCTGACACACACAAACACATGGCGCACCAGCGAGGGGTTGCCTCCCTTGAAAATCTCCTTGAAAGTCTGCCAGTTGGGGTTGACATTCCTCAGTCGGATGTGCACATTGCCTTTCTGCTCAGTGCCTATGAGCAACACCAACCAGCCCACCATCTGACTGATACATGTGGCCAGCGAAGCTCCCATCACACCCATGTCCAGACTGTAAATGAAATAAGCGTCTAGTATGATATTGAGTATGGCTCCGGTGGAAATACCTACCATTGCATAATGCGCATTGCCCTGCAGACGCAGCTGGTTGTTCAGGGTAAGAGACGACATCATGAAAGGAGTGCCTATGAGGATAAACAGCAGATAATCATTGGCATGCGGCAGCACATCGGGGGTGGAGCCCATCATACGCGACAGTGGCGACAAAAGGCACAATCCCACTATCATAGCTATCAGACCGAAGGTCATTGAGGAGACGAAACCCGTGGCGGCCATCTTCTCAGCTTCGTCGTATTTCTTGGCCCCGAGAGCCGTCGAGATGAAATTGCCCGAACCGTGACCGAAAAAGAATCCCAGGGCGTTGATGAAGGTCATGTAAGCGAACGACACGCCAACGCCCGCCGTCGCCTCAGTGCTGATGTGCCCCACAAAAAACGCGTCGATGATGTTGTACAAAGCTGTCACCATCATCGAAACTATAGTAGGACCAGCCATTCTCAAAACCAACGGCCGCACTGGGCTTTCCGTCATCAACACGTAACGCTCGCCACGCCGCCGCTCGTCTTCCTCCTTCCGATTCCCGAAAATTCTCTTCATGCTGCAAAATTACAAAAAATAACGGCTCGTAATATAATTTTCCTTATCTTTGCAGGTTATTAATATAGACAGCTGTTTTTTATGGAAGAGAAAGATTTGAACGAAGAAGAAATTCTTGAAGAAAATATAACTGAAACGACCGAAGACGTTGACAGTCTGCTTAAATCAGCCCCTCAGAAGTTCAACCTGAAGGACGAGGAGATGGAAGACCGCATGGTGAACAAGCAGGACGAAGGCGAGGAATTCCAAGCTACATGGCCGCTACACGACGACATGAAGCAGACTCACACCAACGATTTTCACCGCGGATGCCGCATCAAAGCCGAGACTTACGAGTTCGGAAGCAACGTGCTGCGTCACGGACAATGCAAACTCGACAGCTTCAACTGGCTTAAGGATTACGAGAATGAGACACCTAAGGAAGGCGAACTTCTGGTGGCCGAGGTGCGTTTCAAAAACGACAGAAAAGACTTTTTCAGCTACCCTTCGGAGATGAATCTGCTCGAAGGTGAGCTTGTTGCTGTTGAGACTGCCATTGGACACGACATAGGCATAGTCACCATGGTGGGCGAACTTATCGACAGACAATGCAAACGCAAAAAGAGCAACACTCCCGTGTCAGAGCTTAAGAAAATCTATCGCCGCGCCCGCATCAACGACGTGGAGAAGTTTATCGAAGCCATACGCCAGGAGGAGCACACCCTTTACAGAAGCCGCGAAATCGCCTCCAGCCTGAAACTTGAGATGAAGCTCAATGATATTGAATATCAAGGAGATAGAACAAAAGCCATATTCTATTACACAGCCGACGGCCGTGTAGACTTCCGTGAATTGATCAAGAAACTGGCCGAAGAGTTCCACGTACGTGTGGAAATGCGTCAGATCGGATTCCGTCAGGAGTCGGCCAAGCTCGGCGGCATAGGCTCATGCGGACGCGAGCTGTGCTGCGCCTCATGGATTACCGATTTCCAGTCAGTTACCACCAACGTGGCCAGAGTGCAGCAGCTGTCACCCAACCCTCAGAAGCTGGCCGGACAGTGCGGCAAACTGAAGTGCTGCCTCAACTACGAATACGACACTTACGTGGACGCCCTGAAAGGTTTCCCAGACAACCGCATAGTGCTCAAAACCAAGAAAGGCGACGGCATCTACCAGAAAATCGACATCTTCAAGGGCCTGATGTGGTATTCCTACCCATTCGACCGCAACAACATGATGGCTATTCCGGTGGAAAAGGTGAAAGACATTATTGAAAGAAACAAAAAAGGCGATTTGCCGGAACAGTTGGAAGACTTCGCATTCATAAAGGAACAGAAGAACAACGACTACGGTGAGGACGGCAAGCCGGCCGATTTGTCGAAACTGGAATAAAGTTTAGTTTGAAAGTGTATAAGAAGTTTGTTTATATTGCTTTAGTGACTATTTTGATGGTCTCGTGCGGCGGCAACAGGCTGTACGACGAGAGCGTCATCATTCCGGGAGCCAAGTGGGACAACCAGAACGTGCCGTATTTCGACGTTACGGTCGACGACACCCTTGCCGACTATGCCTTTTATCTGAATATCAGGCATCTGGAAAGCTATAGCTACAGCAATTTATACGTCTTTATGCATACTGAGTTCCCAAACGGCAATGTGACTCACGACACCATTGAGTGCACCCTCGCCTACCCAGACGGCCGATGGATGGGCAAAGGCAGCGGCACCATGCGCTCGGCTAAAATAATGCTCAACCCCTGTTTGCGCTTCCCTTTGAGCGGCGTTTACCGTTTTGAGATTGAGCAGGCCATGCGCGAGAAAGAGCTACGCGGCATAACTGACGTAGGCATTTGTTTTGAAAAACAATAATTTATGGCAGAGAAAAAAGCTAAGAAGAAAAAAGACGTCAAGGTTTATCTGATAGTGATCTGGTCGCTGTTCGCGATGGGTGTGCTGTCGGTATATCTGCTTTTCTACGGCATAAATCACGAATGGTTCGGCCCTATGCCGACATTCGAAGAGCTTGAAAACCCTGAGACCAACCTCGCCACAGAAATCATCTCCTGTGACGGCAAGTTGCTTGGAACCTATTACATAGAGAACCGTTCCAACGTGAGCTATCAGGACATTTCACCCAACCTCATCCATGCTCTTGTAGCCATCGAAGACGTCCGATTCTACGAGCACAGCGGCATAGATAAGATAGCGCTTTTCCGAGTGGTGAAAGGTATTTCCACAGGCCATACCGAACAGGGTGGCGGCAGTACCCTCACCCAACAGCTGGCCAAGAACCTCTTCCCTCGAGCTGAAGAGTTGAGCGTAACCCAACTGGTCATCAGGAAACTGCAGGAATGGGTCACGGCCACCAAGCTGGAATACAACTATTCGAAGGACGAGATCATAGCCATGTATCTCAACACTGTGTTTTACGGACACAACGCCTTCGGTATCAAAAAGGCGGCTGAGACCTTCTTCGGCAAGCAGCCAAGCGAGCTGACAATTGAGGAGTCGGCAGTGCTGGCCGGTGTGTTGAAAGCCCAGACAAAATACAGCCCTATCAGCAATCCTGAGTATGCTCTGCAGCGCCGTAACCTGGTGCTGAAACGCATGGTCACCAACGGCTCGCTGACCGAACACGAATACGATTCAATTTCACAGATACCGATCGACATCTCGCATTTCGGCGTCTTGGACCATACTGCCGGACAAGCCACCTACTTCCGCGAGTTCCTCAGAGGTATACTGACCAAGTGGGCCAAAACCCACAACAAACCTGACGGCACTCCGTACAACATCTACAAAGACGGCCTGCGCGTCTACACCACCATCGACTCCAGAATGCAGCAGTATGCCGAGGAGGCGGTGCGCGAGCATCTGTCTCTCGACCTTCAGCCGGCCTTCTACGAACATTGGGAAGGTGACGAGCTGGCTCCGTTTGTGTTGAATGACCAAGAGGAAGTGGATCATCTGATGATGCTTTCGATGAAGCGCTCCGAGCGCTATCGTGTACTGAAGAAAGCCGGATGGAGCATGGATTCCATAGTGGCCGATTTCAACAAGCCCAAACACATGACGGTGTTCTCGTGGGACGGTCCATTCGACACTGTGATGACTCCAATGGACTCCATTCACTACTACAAGTTCTTCCTGCAATCGGCTCTGATGTCGATGGAAACCAGTACAGGTCACGTGAAGGCATATGTGGGCGGCAACGACTACCGTTTCTTCCAGTATGACCATGTGACACAGTCGAAGCGTCAGGTGGGCTCAACTTTCAAGCCTTTCCTCTACTCGCTGGCCATGCAGGAAGGTGAATATACCCCTTGCACCAAGGTGGCTAACATCAGCTACAGCATACAACTGCCAGACGGCAAGTTCTGGGAGCCTAAGGATGCCGGCAAGACCAAGCTGGGCGAAGAAGTGACCTTGAGATGGGCCCTCGCCCACTCCAACAACCGCATCTCGGCTTACCTGATGAAACGTTTCGGCCCTACAGCCGTCATTCAGATGGCCCGCCGAATGGGCGTCAAGTCGGATATCCCGGCAGTCCCTTCGATTTGCTTGGGCGTATGCGACCTTTCGCTTTACGAAATGGTGGGTGCCATGAACACCTTCGCCAACAGAGGAGTCTACATACAGCCTATTTTCATCACCAAGATTGAGGATAAGAACGGCAATGTCATCGAGACTTTCAAGGCTGAGCAGCATGAGGCCATGGACGATGTGACAGCCTACAAGATGATAGAGCTGATGAAAGGCGTGGTTTACGAGGGCACAGGCATGCGTCTGCGTTACAAATACGGCCTGCGCAACCCTATCGCCGGCAAAACCGGCACCACTCAGAACCAGAGTGACGGATGGTTTATGGGCATCACCCCCGACCTCACCACAGGTGTTTGGACAGGTGCTGAAGACCGTGCCGTCCACTTCAAGACCATAACGCTCGGACAGGGCTCCAACACGGCTTTGCCTATCTGGGCTTTGTATATGAAAAAAGTTTATGCCGACCCTACGCTGAACATCAGCAGGGGCGACTTCACCAAACCTCTTTCGCGCGTCGACCTTGACTTCGACTGCGACAAATACGACGAAGAGCAGAGCGCCGCAGCAACGCCGGAAGAGACCGAAGAAGATGAATTTTAGGAATTATGGCTAGTTCAAATTTTGTCGATTACGTAAAGATATTCTGTCGCTCAGGCAAGGGCGGACATGGCTCCATGCATTTCAACCATGCCAAGTATGTGCCCAAGGGCGGTCCTGACGGCGGCGACGGCGGCAAGGGCGGCGACGTGATTCTCAAAGGCAACGCCCAACTGTGGACGCTGCTGCATCTGCGCTACACCAAGCATCTGTTCGCCGGCGACGGCGAGTCCGGCGGAGCGAACCAGCGCACCGGCGCCCAAGGAAACAACGTTGTGATAGAGGTGCCACTGGGCGCCGTAGCCTACGACGCTGAAACCAACGAGCCCCTTGGCGAGGTGACCGAAGACGGACAGGAAATAGTCATAATGAAAGGCGGACGCGGCGGCAAGGGCAACACCTTCTTCAAAACAGCCACATTGCAGGCACCGAAGTTCGCTCAGCCGGGCGAGCCGGCAGAGGAGCGCTGGATTATAATCGAGCTCAAGCTTTTGGCCGACGTAGGTCTGGTGGGCTTCCCGAATGCCGGAAAATCGACCCTGCTTTCTGTAGTCTCAGCGGCAAAACCTGAGATTGCCGACTACCCGTTCACAACTTTGACACCTAACCTCGGAATAGTGCCGTATTACGACTTCAAGTCGTTCATCATGGCCGATATCCCGGGAATCATCGAAGGCGCTTCTGAAGGTAAAGGACTGGGGATCAGATTCTTACGTCATATCGAGCGCAACTCCATACTGTTGTTCTTAGTGGAGGCCGACAGCCCCGACGTGAAAGAAGCTTACGACGTATTGCTCAACGAGTTGAAGAAATACAACCCTGAATTGCTCGACAAGAAACGCATTTTAGCGGTCAGCAAGTGCGACCTCATTGACGAAGACACCAGGAAAGATATCAAGAAACATCTGCCCAAGAAGGTGCCGCATCTGTTCATCAGCTCGGCCACCGGCGAAGGAATAAAGGAGCTGAAGGATTTGATTTGGCTCTGCCTCACTGAATAGCATGTTAAACAATCTCGACCATCAGCTTTTTCTGTTTCTCAACGGCTTGCACGTTGGGTGGCTCGACCCTGTGATGACGTTTATCTCATCTGAGCTGGGCTGGGTGCCGTTTTATGCGGTGCTGGTGTTCCTGGTTTTTTACAAATACAAATGGAAAGGCTTGTGGATTCTTCTGGGCGTAGCCGTGGCAATCACTTTGTCCGACCAAATCGCATCCCACGTGTTCAAGCCTATGGTCATGCGACTCAGGCCATGTCACGACCCGCGTATACAAGATCTAGTGTATCTGCCTGACGGCCACTGTGGCGGTATGTACAGTTTCATGTCGTCGCATGCCGCAAACACCTTCGCTTTGGCGTCGCTCATCTACATGACGATGAAAAAGCATTACAGTAAAATAGGCTGGCTGATGTTCCCTTGGGCAGCGGTGGTCTCTTACAGCCGCATCTACATGGGAGCTCACTTCCCCGGCGATGTGATTTGCGGAGCGGCGTTGGGATTGGCAGTCGGTTTCGGAGTTGGTTTCTTAACAAATTACGTCATTTCGAGCGAAACGAAGTGTAGTCGAGAAATCTCAGACAAATAATTGATTTGAAACATTCTAATGTAGGAGATTTATTCATTTCGCTACGCTTCAGTCGAAATGACGACTAAAGTGGAAATTCCGTTAAAACTTCAAGTTTTCCATCATTAATTTGATAGCAAAACATAGTTTTCCCATTGGTCAAGGTGAGATATTTCACATTCAGGCCTGAAAAATATCTTATCGCCTGATCTAAAACTTTTTCGGTTATCGGTACTGTTTCCGCTTTACATTCCACAATCATCTGCGGCTCGCCGAGGTTGTTGAAAACAACGATGTCGGCACGCTTGGGGAGGTTATTCACTTTTATGGAATACTCCACCGCAATGAGTCCTGCCGCCACTTTTCGTGTCTCCACGAGGTAATACAGCATCTTCTGCCGCACCTGCTCCTCTGGCGTTAAAGAAACCCATTGTCTCCGAAGCGGATCGAAGACAACGGGTTTATCATTCAATATCTTGGTTTTGAACCAGTCCATATCATTTACCCAAGTATGGATAATATTCTGAAACTCCATCTTCGTCGCCGACTATTCGGTAAGAATTCTCAGGTGGCAGATTCGGATTATCAAATGTCTTAAGCAGAATTTCCGCAATCTTTAAATTATTAACGGCATCATTCTCCTCATCCCAAGTACCGCTTAAAATGGTAGCTGTCTTGGCATAGCCATTCGTATAATCTTCCTTAAGATAATATATTGTAAAATCATCTCCCGAACCTATTATATTCGAAAGGCTACCCGTAGGAACTGGAAAACCTAAACTTTCATCCCATAAATATTCAACAAGAAAAACTGGATTGTCATTTCTCCTAATTTCAAAATAATAATTATGATAAATAGTATCAACTGGCTCGTCGAAAGTTGTATGCATCAGTTTATGCGGACTTGAAACATATACGTTATCACTTATTATTTTAGGATTTTCGCCAGAATAGATATTCATATATTGGCCAATCTCGGCGGCTAATGCATCAGGCAAAACTTCAGCCGGGATATGACCATCGACAGGCTCAGGCGACCACGGATTTGGATGAGTTTCAGCTACAAAATCTATCTCATTGCCGTATACAAGTCCATATTCATTTTTAGCATAAGCTCTGACGTAATAAGTAGTTAAATACGTTAAATTTGTAAGTAATCCTGAAAACGTGCCACTTAAGATAATCGTCGATTGTACAGTATTATCATTAATAGTTGGATTATGTGTTGTGCTCCAGCAGATTCCCCATTCTGTCAAAGCCACAGAGTCCCAATTGACAATTTTAGCAACGCACTCGGCGGTTTCTTCCGTTATATTTTTCAAATACAAAGTCTGCACCTGCGGTAACAGAGTGCTGTCAACCACCACAATGGGCGGTTCGGAATTGTCATTTGTAGGCTTTTCTTTTTTGCACGATACAATCGTCACTGCAATCATAATGATTGCTAATGTTAGGAGTTTTTTCATGGTTTAAGTTTTAATGGTTATATATAAAAAACGTCATTTCGACCGACCGTAGGGAGCGGAGAAATCTCCGGCAAATTGTAGGAGATTTCTCCATTCCGCTTCGCTCCAGTCGAAATGACGGGATTGATAATTTTAGAACGACATTATCGATTTCTTGATTCTGTCGATAGCGTCCATCAGTTCGGCTTCGGTGATCACTAATGGTGGAGCGAAACGGATGATGTGCTGGTGAGTTGGCTTGGCGAGAACGCCGTTGTCGCGCATCTTCAAGCAGACATCCCATGCCTCTTTGCCGTTCATAGGCTTGATAATCACTGCGTTCAAGAGACCCTTACCGCGAACCTTCTGGATCATCGGGTGGTTGATCTTCATGATTTCCTCACGGAAGAGCTTACCGAGACGCTCAGCGTTTTCCATCAGGTGTTCATCTTTAATGACCTGCAATGCAGCGATAGAAACTCTTGCTGCCACTGGGTTGCCGCCGAATGTTGAGCCGTGCTCACCCGGTTTGATGTTCATCATGATATAGTCGTCGCAAAGCACTGCTGACACTGGCACCACGCCGCCGCCGAGAGCCTTACCGAGGATAAGGATGTCAGGACGAACGCCTTCGTGGTCGCAAGCGAGCATCTTACCTGTACGGGCGATACCGCACTGCACCTCGTCAGCCATGAACAATACGTTGTATTTCTTACAGATGTCGTAGCATTTCTTCAGATAACCTTCATCCGGAACGTAAACGCCAGCTTCACCCTGGATTGGCTCCAACAGGAAACCTGCGATCTTCTTTCCGTCCTTAGCGAGAACCTTCTCCAATGCGTCTGGATCGTTGTAAGGGATACGGATGAAACCAGGTGTCAGAGGACCGTAGTTTGCGTATGAATCAGGGTCGTTCGACATGGTGATGATGGTGATGGTACGGCCGTGGAAGTTGCCTTCGCAGCACACGATGGTGACCTCGTCATTCGGGATGCCTTTGCAGACTGTACCCCAACGACGTGCGAGCTTCAGAGCTGTCTCGTCGGCCTCAGCGCCGGTGTTCATCGGCAGAACCTTGTCGTAACCGAAGTATTCTGTAACATATTTTTCCCATGGACCGAGGGCGTCGTTGTAGAAAGCGCGTGAGCTCAGAGTGAGCTTTTCAGCCTGCTCGTACATAGCCTTGAGGATTGCCGGGTGGCAGTGTCCCTGGTTGACAGCTGAGTAAGCCGACAAAAAGTCGTAATATTCCTTGCCTTCAACGTCCCACACTTTGGCACCTTTACCTTTTGCCAAAACTACCGGAAGCGGGTGATAGTTGTGTGCACCGTACTTGGCTTCCATTTCCATGAAATCCTGAGAAGTCTTTTTTTCTGACATAAAACTGTAATTTTTAATGTTATTTTTATTTGAATTTGTAATTTTTCTTAGAAGTCCACAAAGTTAATGATTATTTTTGTTTAAAAAACATTATTTTTGCAAAAAAATTTTTGAAGATGATCCGTTCAATGACAGGCTACGGCAAGGCCGAGCAGATTTTTAAGACTAACAACATTTCTGTCGAGATTAAGACTTTGAACAGCAAGCAGCTGGACCTCATCGTCAAGCTGCCTCAGGAATTGAAAGTCAATGAGTTTGACTACCGCAACGAGATTGCGCAATGTCTGCAGCGCGGCAAGGTGGATGTGACGATTACAGTCACCAACACCGATGTGGCACAAAACACCAATATAGAAAAGGAAGTGGTTGGTGCTTACCTTCGACAAATCAAGGATATCTCAACGGAATATGGCATTCCCGAGTCGAAAGACCTGGCTGCCATAGTGTTCCGCATGCCTGGCATATTCGCATCACCTCAACAGGAATATGACGACGACTTTATGGCCGCCATCATGGCTACATTGCAGAAAGCCCTTGAAATCACCGATGATTTCAGAGCCAAGGAAGGTGCTATACTTAAGAAAGACCTTCTGAAACGTGTCGAACTGATTCTCGGATATCTTGGCGAGGTGGAGCCTTTCGAAAAGAACCGGCACGAGGTGATTAAAGGCCGCCTGATGAAGAATCTGCAGGAGCTGACGAGCGGCGAATACGACGAAAACCGTTTCGAGCAGGAACTGATTTTCTATCTCGAAAAACTCGATATCACTGAAGAAAAGGTTCGCTTGCGCAAGCATTGCGACTACTTCAAGGAGAGCATAGACGAGGAAGGCGCCGGCAAGAAACTCGGCTTCATCGCTCAGGAGATGGGTCGTGAAATCAACACCCTCGGCTCAAAGGCTAACGACGCTGACATTCAACGACTTGTGGTCAAAATGAAAGATGAGCTGGAAAAGATTAAGGAACAGTTATTTAATATACTTTAAGACGGAAAACTATGCAAAAAATAGCAGGCCTTGCGTCAAGCAGAAAAAATAAGCCTGCGGCTTTTTGCATAGTTTGGAGTCAAACAACGTAACATGAAACAAAAGATCGGTTTGTTTTTTGGCAGTTTCAACCCAATCCACAACGGCCACCTGATGTTAGCCAACTATCTGGCTGAGTACGGTGACATGGATGAGATTTGGTTTGTAGTGTCGCCGCAGAACCCGTTCAAAGACAAGAAGTCGCTGCTTGCCGACCGTCACCGCATGTACATGGTGGAGATGGCGGTTAAGGGCGACGAGCGTTTTCATGTGTGCGACATAGAGTTTTACATGCCGCAGCCTTCATACACCATCGACACCTTGACAAGACTGGCGGAGCATCATCCGAACACCGATTTTTACCTTATCTGTGGAATGGACAGCCTCGAGAGCTTCCCGAAATGGAAGAACTACGATATGATTTTGAAATATCACCATCTGCTCGTCTATCCGCGCAAAGGCTACAGCAGCAACGAGTTGGCAAATCATCCGTCGGTAAAGATTATTGAGGCTCCCGAGATTGAAGTGTCGTCCACTTTCATACGCGACGCCATAGCCGAAGGCCGTGACGTTCGCTATTTCATGCCGAAAGAGGTGTACAAGTACATCATCGACATGCATTTTTACGAAAAAAAGGAGAAATAAAACTATTTCTCCAAGTAAGATTTACGTTCGTTTTCCGAAAACTTTTCTATCGCGTACCTCAGCATGGTGCGAGGCATTGTCTTGTAACGTATTGAAAGCCAAAGCTTGAGACGTTGCTCATCACATTTTCCAGCCTCACGCAGCAGCCAGCCCACGGCTTTTTGAAGCAGGTCGTGCAGAGGTTGCGGCTTTGCTAAAAATATCTCGGCGATATTGAAGGTGTCGTCAAGCTGGTTGTGACGCAAAAACTGCATGGTGCTCACCATCCCGATGCGCTGTTCCCAAATGGTTTCTCCGTCTCGAGCAAGGTCATAAAGCAGAGTGCGGTCCTTGTCGAGGAGCCAGTTGCCGAGCAGTTCGTAACATGACAAATCAACCAGGTCCCAGTTATTAATATATTGAGTATTAGCAAGATAGAAGTCGATGCAGCGTTGTTGCAGATTCACGTCTTTCTTCGCGTGTTTGAAAATCTGCACTAAAGTCAGCAGTCCAGCCATGCGTATCTCGTGGTATTCCGAGCTGACGCATTCCTGCAAGTCGTCGAAAGACGTCACGTTCCAGCACTCCTTCACCGCTTCTCTTATAGTCGGCACCTTTATCCCAAGGAACTTGTCGCCGTAACCGTAGCCGCCTTTCCCCGTTTTGAAAAAACGAGACAACCCCGGCACAAGGTCGGGGTTGCGGTGCGATATTATCTCATTGTATAGCTTATTCATTGGTGTCTAACCAATTCTTCACGTTCTTTTCGATTCTGGCTTTGATATCTTCGGTCTCAGCGGCTTTCTGGAAGGCTTTTCCTGTCACCTTCTCGTAAAGCTCGATGTAACGGTCTGAAATGCCGGCCACGATTTCAGGTGTCATTTCCGGAACCTTCTGTCCTTCCTTACCCTGGAAGCCGTTTGCCATCAGCCATTCGCGGACGAACTCCTTGGAGAGCTGCTTCACAGGCATGCCCTTTGCGAAGCATTCCTCGTACTGGTCGGCTATGAAATAACGCGATGAGTCTGGAGTGTGAATCTCGTCCATGAGGTAGATCTGATCGCCAATCTTACCGAATTCGTACTTGGTGTCGACCAAAATCAAACCGTGCTTGGCGGCGACTTCAGTACCGCGCTGGAACAGTTTGCGGGTGATGACCTCAATTTTCTCGTAGTCTTCCTTGCTGATAAGTCCTTGACGGATAATCTCTTCCTTCGAGATGTCCTCGTCGTGACCTTCTTCAGCTTTTGTTGTCGGGGTGATGATAGGCTCTGCGAACTTCTGGTGTTCCTTCATGCCGTCAGGAATCTGCACTCCGCAAATGGTGTGCTGACCGCTCTTGTAAGTACGCCATGATGAACCTGTCAAGTAGCCACGGATAATCATCTCGACAGGGAACGGCTTGCAGAGCTTGCCCACTGTCACCATCGGATCGGGAGTGGCGATCTTCCAGTTTGGCACTATGTCGGTGGTCATGTCCAAAAATTCAGCTGCTATCTGGTTGAGAATCTGGCCTTTGTACGGAATGCCCTCAGGCAGAATGACGTCGAATGCCGAGATGCGGTCGGTGGCGACCATCACCAGATATTTGTTGTCGATGAAATAAACATCACGAACCTTGCCGTGATAAACCTTTGTTTGACCTTTGAAATTGTAGTCAGTTCTTGTTAAAGCTTTCATTGTATGATTGTTGTTATTATTATTTTTCAGACATCTGTTCAGACTGCGTTTCTTCTTCATCATTATCATGATAAAACTTCTTGTACGCATTGACAATCTCGGTCACTAGCTTGTGGCGGACCACGTCTTTGTCGTCAAGGAATATGAACTCTATGCCCTTAACATGTCCGAGAACGTCAACGGCCTGCGGCAGTCCCGACGGAGTGTTTTTCGGAAGGTCGATCTGCGTCACGTCGCCCGTTATCACAAACTTGGCGTCGCGGCCCATTCTGGTCAAGAACATCTTCAGCTGCGCCCTGGTGGCATTCTGGGCCTCATCCAAAATCACGAAAGCGTGGTCGAGAGTGCGGCCTCTCATGAACGCCAGAGGCGCAATCTCTATGGTGCCGTCTTCCATGTAGCCGTTCAACTTAGCCTGCGGAAGCATGTCGCGCAAGGCGTCGTACAAAGGCTGCAGATACGGATCGAGCTTGTCTTTCAAGTCGCCCGGCAAAAAACCGAGGTTCTCGCCTGCCTCCACCGCCGGCCGCGTCAGTATGATGCGGCGCACCTCACGGTTTTTCAAGGCGCGCACGGCAAGGGCCACTGCGGTGTAGGTCTTACCGGTTCCGGCAGGACCAATGGCGAAAATCATGTCCTTCTTTGCTATGGACTCAACCATCTTCTTCTGGTTGACAGTTATAGCCTTCACCTGCATTCCGTTACGCCCGTAAACCAGCACCTCGTCGTCACCCATGCTCTTCACATATGGAGTCTCGCCTCCCGAAATCATCACATCCTCAATGACCTGAGGATTGATGCTTCCATAACGCTCGAGATGGTTCACCAACATGGTCAGACGGTCGAGGAAATAATTAACCTCATCCTCCCCTCCAATCACCTTCACAAAATCGCCGCGAGCAATGATTTTCAGCTTTGGAAACAAGTTCTTAATTATCGTAAGATGTTGATCCTTAGCACCATACAAATCACTCGGATTGACATTTTCTATCTGGACTATCTGTTCCGCCATTTAATTTTCTACGTTAAATTCAATATGCAAATATAAAAAATAAAAATTGTTCATAACTTTTTTATTTCGATAAAAAAATATCATTATAAAAACGTATTTTTGCATCTGTCAAACGACATATTGAAAAGAAGGGCGGATAATTATGGCAATCATAACATTAACAAGCGATTGGGGACAGTCAGACTATTACGTTGCTGCTGTCAAAGGTGCCATTCTGTCAGCCGTACCCGGCGTCAACGTCGTTGATATCACCCACAACATTGAGCCTTGGGACATAGCCTCGGCGGCCTTCATTATCCGCAACTGTTACCGCAACTTTCCCGAAGGAACCATACACATCATAGCTGTTGAGACCGAAGAGTCGGCAGAAAAGCCTCACATAGCGTTGAAAGCCAACGGACATTATTTCATTGGCACCGACAACGACATCTTCTCGCTCATATTGGGCGACACTCCATACGAGGCCGTCACCATAGAGGTGATTCAGGACTCCGACTACTTCACCTTCACCACCCGCGACCGCTTCGTTAAGGTAGCCGCCATGATAGCCAATGGACAGCCGTTCAGCGAGATAGGCCATCCTTATCCTGAAATCCGCAAGTGCGTCACCTTCCAGCCTACCATAGACGGCAACTCCATCCACGGCATAGTCACTTTCGTGGATTCTTACGAGAATCTGGTGACCAACATCACCAAGGAATTGTTCGAGAAGATGCGCAACGGCCGTAAGTTCGAAATCCGCATAGGGAAATACGTCATCGACAAAGTTTGCCGCAGCTACACCGAAGTTGCCATTCCGGATGTAGTGGCCCTGTTTGGCTCACACGGCTTCCTTGAAATAGCGATAAATCACGGAAGAGCCGCATCGCTGCTGGGCTTCTCCCGTGATTCATCAGTTGATATTTTCTTTATGTAAGATTATTTGTCGCCGTAAGACGAGCCGTCGAAGCAGTGTGTGCAAATCTGGCATTTAGGCATTCCTATAGCTTTGCAAATATTATCCAAAGTATTGAATTTCAGTGTGTCAACACCTATATGTTTGCGCAGCATCTCCACCAGGTTGGCATATTGCTTGGTCGATGGGTCGCAGTAAAGCTCGATATTCTTTGTGCTGTCGCCTTCAAGCTCCTGAACGCAACGACGTGTGATGAGCTCCAGTTCGTTCTTCGAAGCGCTGAAGTTCAGGAAGTTGCAGCCGTAGAGCAATGGCGGGCAGCTGATGCGGATGTGCACCTCTTTTGCGCCGTAGTCGTAGAGCATCTTCACGTTATCGCGAAGCTGTGTGCCACGCACTATTGAATCGTCGCAGAACACAACACTCTTACCTTTGAGCAGGGCGTGGTTAGGGATGAGTTTCATCTTGGCCACGTGCTCTCTCTGTGACTGGCTGACCGGCATGAAGCTGCGCGACCAGGTTGGAGTGTATTTGACCACGCTGCGCACATACGGAATCTTCCTTGCATGCGAATAACCTATGGCCATTCCTATACCTGAATCCGGGATAGGAGCCACATAGTCGGCCTCCACGTCATCGTGCTCACCCATGGCGAAACCGTTGCGGTAACGCATCTCCTCAACATTGATATTCTCGTAGTCTGATGCCGGGAATCCGTAGTAAATCCAAAGGAACGAGCAAATCTGGTTCTTGTCGGCAGGAGCCTGCAGCTGTGTAACGCCGTCTTGGGTGATCTTTACGATTTCGCCCGGTCCGACAAATCTTTCTGTTTCGTAATCGAGGTTGATGTAGCTGTGACTCTCCGAAGCGACTACATAGCCTGTTTCGTTCTTACCGATGACGATAGGAGTACGTCCGTAGAAGTCGCGGGCCGCAATCACTCCGTCCGGGGTAAGAATGAGCATTGAGACTGAGCCTCTTACCTTTTTATAGACATTATTGATACCGTCCACAAAGTCGGCGCCCTGAGTAATCAACAAGGCCACGAGCTCTGTAGGGTTGGTGTCGCCATGACTCAACTCAGCGAAGTGTTGCTTGTTGTCGAGGCATTCCTTTTCCAAATCCTTCAGATTGGTGATTTTAGCCACAGTTACGATGGCAAACTTGCCGAGGTGTGAGTTGACCACTATAGGCTGCGCGTCGGTGTCGCTGATGATGCCGATGCCGCTGTTGCCATAAAACTTCGGGAGTTCGTCTTCAAACTTGGTTCTGAAATATGAGCCCTTGAGGCTGTGGATGGAACGGTTGAAAGTTTCGCCGTCGAATGTGCAGATACCGCCAGACGAGGTACCTAGATGTGAGTGATAATCAATGCCATAGAAGAGGTCTGTGATACAAGGCCTTTGTGATACGATTCCGAAAAATCCGCTCATTTTTTTATTAGGATTAAAAATTAAGCGGCAAAAATAAAAAAAAAGTTAAAACGTTGAACAAACATTTTAACTTTTTTTTCAATTTCAATTTTCAACTGCTAACTCCTGGCTGAAGCAGATTTTCTCTTCTTCAATGCGTATCCCGCTCCCAAGGCGGTGAATATAAGCAGTCCACTGCCTAGCGGAGTGTCGTATGCGTTCAAATCACTGTTGATTCCGATGATCACGGCAGGCAACCACGGCATCTCGTCCATAGTGGTGCGGTATGTGTTGTCCCAATCGGTAACCATGGCGTCTATCTGGGCATTCGCTCCGAAGCTCATCACCATGGCAAATATTATCGATAATATGATCTTTTTCATCTCTGTATCTCCTTATCTGTTACCAATTGTTTTTATCTGACTACCATCTTCTGGGTCATAGTCTCCGCTCCCGTCAGTCTCAGTATGTAGACTCCCGTGGCTCCCAGATTGATCGTCTCCACTCCGTTGACGCGTCTTGTCATCACCTTGCGGCCCAGGGCGTCGTAGACTTGAAGCTCGCCTTCGCCGCATACCACTACGTCGTTGCCGCTTTGGTATGCGAACTCTTCGTTTTCGGAGCCGCCTCCATTATAGCTCAATCGGACAATGAAACGCGCATCGCTGTCTTTAGGCGAGCCTATGAAGCTGTATTTCCCCTCCAGCAGCATGTCGGTGTCCTGGCCCGTAAGCCTGTCTATCACGTGCAGGTAGCTGAAGTCGCCTACTTTGTCGCAGCTCAAGGTGTACTGGCCCGTGGTCTTGGCGCTGAAGTTGAGGCCGAAGGTCTTGACGTCGTCGCTCATGGTGGCGATGGCGTAGTTCTCCCCCTCCCGGTTGATGTATAGCATCTGCACATCCGGGTTGCGGTGGTTTATCTTGGGCAGCCCTTCTCCCTCTTCCTTGAACAGGGCGTAGGCCACGTCTTCGTAGCTGTTGTTGGACACTGTGAATTCTATATATTCGCTGCCGGCTTTTGATGATGGTGCCGCGTCGGTCCTATGTATCGTAAGCTCGCCTGTGGTCAGCGCCTTGACGAGTATGCCCTCGCCGGGCTTGATGGCGGTGCCGTCTCCTATTGTCGCCCCCCAACTTCCGCTCTTTGTCAATCTGTAGAAGCCTTCAGTTAACAAATCGTCATTAACAATAGCGCAACCCCCACCACCTTTATATATACTAAATGTGTAGGGATTCCCTATAAGGTTCCAACCTGAGAGTGCGCCTCCCGCAGCTTCAGGACTATTGGTAACTTTATATTTCACTTCTGCGGTATGAATCTCACCGGTATACTCTATACTTAAATTGTGTTTGTTTCTGTAAAGATAACCGCGGCCATTCTCCAATCTGTCAAATTCATCATGAACTGTATAGTTTTCCCATATAGCAGTTTTTTCATTATATCTGAACAAATCAAAATTATATGGTGCAGATTCCGATGTTATAAGATTCACTCCCGGATTTTCTCCTGACAGCATGACATTTTCCACAGGAGACGATATGGTGTACCATCCGTAAACATCGTCTTTTTCATCTTTTGCGGCTTTTGCGATGCTCTTCAAAACCGACACTTTCACTGATGCCTCTTGGTCATAAACCAACTGCCCGTCTTTTTCTGCCTCTATAAATATAGCACTATGCTTGGAGCCGAATTTAATAGGATAATCGATTTTATATTTGTCATCAATTATTATAGGGGCATTTATAAACTGTGTGCCATTTTGTACATAAACCATTGTGGTCCAGTTAGATGTTGTATGATCCTCTGAATATCTCAATGTCTTTTGTAACAACAGTTCCTTTTGATTATCCGTTGTCAGCCAGTACATCATATAGTTATCACTAATGAAGTTGTCCTCCGTTCCATTATTCTTTAGCCCTGATGTTACTTTTAAACTATTTGGCAATGGATTTCCAGCCACTTTTGACACACCTATTAAAGCGGTGTTGCTAAGCGGGCCTTGAATTTCAATAGTTCCATTGTTATTTGACAGATAGACATTGGCTTTTGTAGCATCGCCTATATTTCCAATGATTCTAGTGTCGCCTTGTATTTTTAATCTGCTACCGGAACTATACACACCGCCCACAGTATAGCTTGCATTTTCTTCTATATTGCAATCTTTTACAATTAGAGTTCCAGATCCATAGATAAACGCACCTCCGCCTCCTGTGCCGGAATCATTTTGTTCGCCCAATGATGAATTGTTTTTTATTTTGCAGTTTTCCATCGTCAGGCCCCCGTTCGTGTTTACAAAAACACCTCCTCCTCTCCAATCACTATTGTTTCCAGTGATCGTGCATTTTTTTATAATGCTGTTGCTATTATCATGAACATAAATGCCACCGCCATCCGAAACGTCTGATGTAACATTGCCTTGGTTTTTCACAACATTATTTTTGATCACACAATCCTCAATCAAGGCATTATTGGTGCAGATACGGATGCCTCCGCCCTTACTGTTAGCCCTGTTATAGCTGATTTCAGAATTTTTTATTGTATATGTTGATCCAGGGGTATTTTTACCGAACATATAAATACCACTGCCGCCGCCGTCTCCAACGTTATAGGTGACTATGCAATTATCGACATATAATGTTCCTGAACTATGTATACCCGTTCCAGTGCCAAAAACTTGAGTACCGGTTCTTCTGCTGAAGTTCTCTTTAACAGTGATACCACTAATTGTCAGTATGCCTTGATTGAGTAATCCGCTACCATCGCCCAAATTGCAGCCGCCCTTAATAATGCCCTTACCATAAATTGTCAAGTTTGCACCAGATTGGACCTTCATGACATAGCCGTTGCTAAATCCCATACTGTTATAGCCGGGTATGTCTTCAGACGGATCGTAATAATCCGGAAGTGTGAATAAATTACGGTCGATAGTATGTCCATTCATCCGCATGACAACAGTACCTTTCACCTCCAATGGACCTTCTGTCGATGTCAGGGTATTTCCATTTATCGTATTTTCACAGACATAATCGTTATTTAACGATATGTGTCTTGTTTTTCCGCTATTTGCCAATAGGGTTTTCAGCTCTTTCCATGTGCTGATGCTTTGCACGTCTATTCCGGTAAATGTCTCCGATCCGTAATAATCATCTGATTTGGCCGAAACTGTCACATTACTCGTCTTCCCTTCTTTGCTTATACTGGTCGTAAAATCTATGCCATATACAAGCTCTCTGCCGTAATATGTCACAGCAGGAATAATCGGGGCGGTATATATATCTGTAGTATTTATACCTGATACTATTGCAGCAGGTACATAGAATTCCTTATCGTTACCGGTATATACCCTCTCATAACGCTTTAAAATCTTATTGTAACCTTGCGGAATAGGATTGCTGTCGCAATATGCATGAGTGCCTTGGTTGTCATCAGCATTAACTTGTTGTTCACCATTGTTAAATTTATGGGTGAAATATGCTGTTTCCCAGTCCGTATCATAACCTTTCGGCAAGTGGAAGGTTCCGAAAACTGTAGTCGAAGTGTGTTCAATCTGCCAATGTGCCTGGGTACAGTTAGTATAGGTGACAAAGCTCTCAGTACCCGGCCTGCTGATCAATCCGACAAAACCGGCACAATTGTTAGTGGATCCCGCCATAGTACCGTCGAATATGCAATTCTCGAGTTTCACTGTCGAGCCGCTAATCCAGCCTATCAGACCGCCGTCATTACTTCCGTTACAATTTATAGTGACGCTGCTGGTACAATTCTTTACATTAATTGTTGTAGAATAGCCGGTGCCCCTTTGCTCAGCGCATGAAACAATTCCGCCGGCATATTTGAAATGAGATGTGACAGTGCCTTCAACTGTAAGATTACTAATTGTAGCCCCACCATCCACCCAGGCGAAAGGAGCGACACAATAATAATATTTTTCATCTGTTTTCTCTATATTGACATATAGCGTATGCCAATCGCCATCAAAGTTGCCTGCAAACAATTTTCCTATCCAGTCAACATGATCTTTAGGTTGTTTAAGCTCACCCACCATGGTTCTCACTGGATTGTTTTGAGTACCTATGTCATCTCCAAGCTTAATATATTTATCATGATAATCATACCCATTTGTGACGCTATTTGCAAAAGCATCCCAATCGGTATTATTCATGATAATATATGGATCATCTTCGGTGCCGCTACCGCCACCCGAAAATGTAGCCTGTCCCCACGCTATTGTTGAAATAAAAATTGAAATAAATGTAAAAACAATCTGCTTTTTTACAAACGATCTTATCATTATTCCTCCTTTATTTATGAGGTTTTCGAACGCAACAAGTATGTCCAAAGAACCAGTCTTCAACTGGGCTGCAAAAATAATAATAAAATCAATAAGTTACACTAATTTTTATTATTTTTCTTTTTCAGCAACACATATCCGGCGCCCATGGCGGTAAATATCAGCAATCCGCTGCCCAGAGGGGCTTCCGGATCGTAGTCTCCGTTCAAAATGCCAATGGCATAATACAAGAACGGATTGTCAGGAGGATTCACTTCGGTTCTTTCAATGCTACCTTCCCAATCGGCCACATACCAGTCGCTTTGAGCACTGACAGTAAAACTCATCATTATTGCAAATACAATCGATAAAATCAGTTTCTTCATCTCTTTACCCTCCATACTTTATTTGACAACAATTTTTTGAGTTCTCAATGTTTCTCCAAGCAATCGGAATATATAAACTCCGCCTGCCGGCATACTGAAGGCCTCTTCCCCTCTCACTTCCCTGCTCATTACAAAACGTCCCATAACGTCAAAAACCTGCAGCTCGCCTTCGCCTCTGACTATAACATTACTGCCGTTTTGGTAGGCGAAAATGTCGTCACCTTCACCATAATCCGGATGGTACTGCAAGCGCACAATGAAACGGGCTTCGTTATCTTTAGGCGAACCAATAAACGAATACTTGTCTTCAACCAACATGTCGACGTCCTCGCCCGTAAGCCTGTCAATTACATGCAAATAGCTGAATTCACCTCTTGTCTTATAGCTCAGGGTGTAGCTGCCTGTAGTTTGGGCCTTGAAGTTGAGGTTGAACGTCTTGGTGGCGTCATCCATCATGGCTATTGCAAAATCCTCTCCGTCCTTATTGATATAAAGCATAGGAACTTCAGGATTACGGTGATTTATCTTGTTCAAACCCACTCCCTTGTCAAACAAGGCGTATGTCACGTCTTCATAATTGCTGTTCGACACGGCAAATTCAACAGCATCGTTGTTATACTTGGCGGCTGGAGCTGATGTTCTGTCTTTAAACTGCAACAGTTTTCCACCTTCTTTACCGTCAAACGAAGCCTGTACAAAAACAGCCTCACCCACTTCTATAGGTAAGTTGTCGGTTTGCGCCATCCAGGTGCCATCACTCAGCAGCCTGAAATATCCGTCACTAAGAGTGTCGGAAGTTGTTGCAAAAGCCACACCTTTGTATATTCTATGCGGATAAGGGTTGCCTATCAGGTTGAAACCATTGCCCTCTTCCGCAGTGTTTGTAACCGTGTATCTGTTTATGGTTCCCACATTGGTATAGCCATTAAACGATATATCCATGGCATCTATTTTCCCATCCAGGCCGTTGCGGTAAATGTATCCGGTTGAAATATCCATGCTGCTGAAGCCGGCTGCCGCCTGGCTGGTTTTCTGGTTTAACCAAATGTTTGTCGGCTCGTCATATTTGAACATATCATATTCATAAGAAGTTAGGTTGGTGATATTATCTATCAACTGCTGGTTGCTGCCGTTGTCATGAGTTGGCGTTGAAAGTGTATAGCAGTTTTTAGCAAACGATCCCACTTCAACCGAAGCTTTATTGATAGTTTTCTTGATTACAACCGGCACCGATGTGGCAGACACCAATTGTCCGCCATCCTCAAGGGTTATGCTGCCTCCGCTATTAATGTCTATCTCGCCGGCATTGGCGGTATATCCATTGGGCACTGTGGCTCGCGCTTCAATGGTAACATCACTGCCTGCCGAAGGGACACTGCCGGTATTCCATTTCGTGCCATCATTCCAGTTGCCGTCTTTTATGAATACAGCCGGTGTGTAGAACTCTGCCTCACCACTGTCTGAAAGCCTCACAGTAAATTCTGCATAATCGCTTATGAAGCATTTCTCGTCAGCGCTGACCGATGCCAAGCCATTTGTGATTACACCTGCATTGTTGCCGGCTCTGGACAAAGCTATGCTTGATGTATTTTTAAAACCTGAATTAATGGTGATTACTCCGCTCGATTTTACAAAATAAACATTGTCATAGAAATCCTTTCCCTCGTTGTGGGTAATTATGACCTCACCATTCACTTTAATAGTCGGATTATTATATGTATAAACACCACCGCCCAAATTATCGGCATGGTTATTTCTAATTATACAATCGTTGAGTTCTAGAGTACCGTTGTTATAAACATGTATGCCTCCACCATCTTTAGTCACTCTATTTGATTCAATTGTACATTTTGTTAAGATCATCTTTGGGGTACCCTCGTAATAAATTCCGCCACCCATCGATTGATTGTCATCATTCACTGTGTTGTCATAAATATGACAATTGCTGATACTGACTCCATGACCATTTGCGGTTTTAACGCGAATACCGGCTCCTTTACTGGTGGAAGTGTTATGATGTACAGAAACATTAGTTATACTGCATTCTTTTATCTCTACGGCATGTACACCTCCGCCTCCACCATGACATTTGTTATTACTCAACTCTCCGCCCACCATCCTGAAAACTGTATTGCTACCTTGACAATACACTCCTCCTCCGGTGCCATAAACTGGATTGGCAACCAAATTGGCTTCATTGTTACTGACTGTAACATTGTTCAATATTAGCGTACCCTCATTGTATATGCCACCGCCGTTACCTATGTTATTGCCACCTTTTATAGTAGCTCCATCACTGCCGTTTATGGTTAGGCTGGCTCCCGGTAAAACGTGTATCACAAAGCCATCTTCCTGCTTCGTATCCAAATTACGGTCCAAACTATGTCCTTTCATATTAAGCACTACATTGCCCTTGATTCTTATAGCCTTGTCATTGTTTGCGTTTGCTATATAATCGCGACTCAAAGTGTATGTTATATTATACTCCTGTCCTAAATATTTTCTCAAACCATCCCAAGTGGTCTCGTCGACAACAGATATGGTTGTCTTATATATTCCTGAATAATCACCTGTACCTGTTATTCTCAGGTTATAATCACCTTCTTCATTGAGACAATTAACAGCATGGTCTTTGAATGTTATTGTTTTTGAATAATCACTTCCATCAACCATCAATTCTCCAAAGAATGTCTGAGTGATATCAACCGGTATATCATCTCCGGTATACTGATAAACAGTACGTAAAGCGGTCGCCGCCGATAAGTAATAGTTTGTTTTATTGACAGTATAAACTTTATAAAGACCGTCTGCAGGAGTATTTTTAGGAGCTTCGGAACCTTGAGTACCTTTACTATAGTCTCTGGTATAATAGGCGTTATTATATGCTATCTTAGCTGTTGAGTAACGTTGGTATGTTTCATCCAAATCCATTACACTAATTACTCCAGCCATCGCACAGTTAAAATAATCCACTTTATCATTTGCCCATCCTAAAAAGCCAGCGCATTTGGTTGTTTTCGGACCCTCTATAGTACCATCAAACATACAGTTCTCAACAACCATATATCCCCTCTGATTTTGTCCAACCAAACCACCATGCGTACCATCGCCATCTGTTTCACTGAGTATACTGACCTTGCTGGTGCAATTGGTAATGGTCGTCGGACTATTATATGTATTTACAGCCCAACCAACCACGCCTCCGCAATACTTACTCTGTGTTTTTATAACACCGTCCACAACGAGATTCTTTATGGATGCTCTGGCCACCACGCCAAAGGGAGCGCCAAACATTTTAGTTCCTCGATCAATGTACACTGTAAGAGTATGCCTATTACCATCAAAATGACCTTTAAACATACGTGTTGTATCAATATGATTATTGTCAACGTTGTCACCTACAACAGTAGCTATCGGAGATTGTTCGCTGCCCAAAGTGACATCGCTTGTCAATATGTAATAGGCCGTGGTGTTTCTTCCATGATTTATATCGTCCGCAAAAGTCATCCAGTCTGCCTGATTGCTAATTTGATACGGATTCCATTCCGTACCATTGCCGGGCAACCTATTCTGAGACCATGCCATTGTGGAAAACAACACAGTAGTCATGGCTAATACAAATATTTTAACTAAATAATGGTTTTTCATCGCTCACAAGAATATTGAATCACAAACAGAATTAAACGCAAAGTTACTAATTTTTTTCAATACAGCGATACAAAAATCGTTCAAAATTGACGATTAAGGGAAGTTTTGGTTACGGGTCTGGAGTTTTTACTAGCTACTGGATGGTAAAAAAAAGGCATAAAAAAAGGAACCGTCAAAAAGGCGGTTCCTCTATGGGGGTGGCGACGACCTACTTTCCCACAAGCTAATGCAGTATCATCGGCGCGGCAGGGCTTAACTTCTCTGTTCGGAATGGGAAGAGGTGGGCCTCTGCGCTATAGTCACCATGTGTCTCTTTCAAGTCTCGACATGGTCTGAAGGAGAGCGCGGGAAAATTCTTTTTCACTCGCGTAGATTGTTTCAACACTCTCAGTGCGCCCCTTTTTGGGAAGGGGTCCGCTGCCGCGCGGAGTATTCCGCGTGAAGTGTACGGGCTATTAGTAGCGCTCGGCTCAACGTGTCACCACGCTTGCACCTGCACCCTATCAACGTGCTCGTCTAGCACGACCCTTAAATGAGACCTCATCTTGAGGTGGGCTTCGCGCTTAGATGCTTTCAGCGCTTATCCCGTCCGAACGCCGCTACCCGGCAGTGCGGCTGGCGCCACAACCGGTACACGGGAGGTTCGTCCGTCCCGGTCCTCTCGTACTAAGGACAGCCCCTCTCAAGTCTCAAACGCCCACAATAGATAGAGACCGAACTGTCTCGCGACGTTCTGAACCCAGCTCGCGTGCCACTT
>JAEEGH010003775.1_pt1 | contig 39448 bp, 35 predicted proteins | sample 9134181 | NCBI WGS metagenome assembly JAEEGH01 (sample SAMN16246544, study PRJNA631951) | gut metagenome | biome: gut microbiome; feature: rumen; material: DP-attached | host: Bos | place: Iran: Karaj | collected 2018-10 | reverse complement strand
GTATGCATAAAGCAGGATTCGTAAATATCGTTGGCAATCCCAATGTAGGTAAAAGTACGCTCATGAACCAGTTGGTTGGTGAGCGTATTTCGATTGCAACGTTCAAGGCGCAGACCACGCGCCATCGCATCATGGGTATCGTCAATACCGACGATATGCAGATTGTGTTCTCCGACACACCTGGTGTGTTGAAGCCCAACTATAAGTTGCAGGAGTCGATGTTGGCCTTCTCCGAGTCGGCCCTTCAGGATGCTGACGTGCTGCTGTACGTCACGGATGTCGTGGAGACTCCGGAGAAGAATATGGACTTCCTTGAGAAGGTACAGAAAATGACGATTCCGGTGCTACTCCTTATCAACAAGATTGACGAGAGCGACCAGAAGACATTGGGCGATATTGTCACCAAATGGCACAGTTTGTTGCCTAATGCAGAGATTCTGCCTATCTCGGCCAAGAACAAGTTTGGCATCGATATGCTGTTGAAGCGTATCAAAGAGTTGTTGCCCGACTCGCCACCTTTCTTCGACAAGGACCAGCTGACAGACAAGCCTGCCCGTTTCTTTGTGTCGGAGATTATTCGCGAGAAGATATTGCTGTACTACGACAAGGAGATACCCTATTCGGTAGAGGTGCGTGTGGAGCGCTTTAAGGAGACTGAGAAGAATATCCATATCAATGCCATCATCTATGTGGAGCGTGACTCGCAGAAGGGAATTATCATCGGACATCAGGGTGTCGCGCTGAAGAAAGTATCGACCGAAGCTCGCAAGGCACTGGAGAAATTCTTTGGCAAGCCCATCTTCCTGGAGACCTTTGTAAAGGTCGACAAGGATTGGCGCAGCAGTCAGCGCGAATTAGATAGCTTCGGATACAATCCGGAGTAATAATATCGAAACATCGGTATAACGAGATATCGAGATAACGAAAAAAAGAGAATATATGGGAAACTTAGTAGCAATAGTAGGACGCCCGAATGTAGGTAAGTCCACCTTGTTTAACCGACTGACCAACAGTCGTCGCGCCATTGTAAGCGACGAGGCTGGTACCACGCGCGACCGCCAATATGGCAAGTGCGAGTGGAATGGTCGTGAGTTCTCTGTCGTAGATACAGGTGGCTGGGTGGTTAACTCAGACGATATCTTCGAGGAGGAGATTCGTAAGCAGGTTATCGTGGCTACGGAAGAAGCCGACCTGGTGCTCTTCTTGGTAGATATCAAGAATGGTCTGACTGACCTCGACCAGGATGTGGCTCTCATATTGCGCCGTTCTAAGTTGCCGGTAGTGCTTGTCGCCAATAAGGCTGACGACGGTAAGGACCTCTATGGTCAGTACGAGTTCTATAAATTAGGACTTGGTGACCCGTTCTGTGTCAGTGCTGCCACCGGTTCTGGCACTGGCGATCTGTTGGACCATGTGCTGTCGAAGCTCCCTGTAGCTGACGCTTCTGATATCGACGACAATACACCACGCTTCGCTGTGGTAGGTCGTCCGAATGCCGGTAAGTCGAGCATCATCAATGCCTTTATCGGTGAAGACCGCAATATCGTGACGGATATTGCCGGCACAACTCGCGACAGTATCTATACCAAATACGACAAGTTCGGCTTCGACTTCTATCTGGTTGATACCGCCGGTATCCGTCGTAAGAATAAGGTGACGGAAGACTTGGAGTTCTACAGTGTGATGCGCTCCATCCGTGCTATCGAGAACTCTGATGTCTGCATCTTGATGATTGACGCCACTCGTGGTATTGAGGCACAGGATATGAACATCTTCCAGCTCATCCAGAAGAACAACAAGTCATTGGTGGTTGTCGTCAACAAGTGGGACCTCGTGGAAGACAAGTCTCAGGAGGCTATCAAGACCTTCGAGAATGCCATCCGTCAGCGCATGGCTCCGTTTGTCGACTTCCCCATCATCTTCGCATCGGCAGTTACCAAACAGCGCATCTTCAAGGTGTTGGAGACAGCCAAGCAGGTGTACTTGAATCGTAAGATTAAGATTGGTACATCGAAGCTCAACGAGGTGATGCTGCCCATCATTGAGCAGACGCCGCCCCCCAGCATTAAGGGAAAGTATATCAAGATAAAATATGTTTCGCAGGTGCCCGACACACAGATTCCTACCTTTGTGTTCTATGCTAACCTGCCACAGTATGTCAAGGAAGCCTATCGTCGTTTCTTGGAGAACAAGATGCGCGACAACTGGACGTTGACAGGAACACCTATTAACGTATTTATCCGACAGAAGTAATGATGAAACGCAGGGTTATTATAGGTCTAATGGGTTTAATAGGCCTTATGGGTTGTCAGGAAGTTAGTCCTGAACAGCAGGCCGCTGAGGCTGCCCAAGGCTATTACCAGCGCCTGTTGGATGGTTACCCTGATGGTTTCTTGGCCGGAAAGGCTGCCTACGACGAGATGCCTTCCGACTATCGTAGTCAGTTGGTGAAGGCCAACGAACAGTATGTGAAGGATATGCAGCAGAAGCACAATGGCCTGCGCTCTGTCGCTATATCGCCTAATGTGGGGCGTATCGACTCCACGCTAAACGTGGTTTACACCTTCCTGCTATTGTCTTACGGTGACTCTACCCAAGAGGAAGTCATTGTGCCGATGGTACAGGTTGGCAGTGACTGGAAGATGAGATAGCGGGCTGAAGCCCTAGTGAATAACGAATAGTGAATAACGAAAAGTTAATAATAATATAAATATGATGACAGCTAACGAGATTCGTGACTCTTTCAAGAAATTCTTCGAGTCTAAGCAACACGCCATCGTTCCTTCAGCACCGATGGTAATCAAGGACGACCCCACGCTGATGTTTACCAACGCGGGTATGAACCAGTGGAAAGATATTATTCTGGGTACGCGCGACCCGGAGCCACGCCGTCGTGCGGATACCCAGAAGTGTCTGCGTGTCAGCGGTAAGCACAACGACTTGGAGGAGGTCGGTCACGACACCTACCACCACACCATGTTCGAGATGCTGGGTAACTGGTCGTTTGGCGACTACTTCAAGGAGGGCGCCATCGATATGGCTTGGGAATACCTCGTTGATGTACTGAAGCTGAATCCTGCTGATTTGTATGTTACAGTCTTCGAGGGTTCTCCCGAAGAAAACATTCCTCGCGACGATGAGGCTGCTAAATATTGGGCCAAGCACGTGCCTGAAGACCATATTATTAATGGTAACAAGCACGATAACTTCTGGGAGATGGGCGATACGGGTCCCTGCGGTCCTTGCTCTGAGATTCACGTTGACTCTCGTACCCCTGAGCAGAAGGCTGCCAGTGGTAAGACAGGTCGTGAACTGGTGAATCAGGACGATCCACAGGTCATTGAAATCTGGAACCTTGTGTTTATGCAGTTCAACCGCAAGGCTGACGGCTCTCTGGAGAAACTCTCTATGAACGTCATCGATACCGGTATGGGCTTCGAGCGTCTGGTTCGCATGATGCAGGGCAAGCACTCCAACTACGATACCGACGTGTTCCAGCCCATCATCAAAGCTGAGCAGGACATCACGGGTCTGAAATACTTTACCTTCGAGGAAGAGGAGGCTAATGGGACCAATAAGGCTAATGGGACTAATAAGGCCAATGAGACGCAAGAACAGATTAATGTCGCTATGCGCGTCTGCGCCGACCACCTGCGTGCCGTATCGTTCTCCATTGCCGACGGTCAGTTGCCCAGCAATGCTAAGGCCGGTTACGTCATTCGTCGCATCCTGCGTCGTGCCGTACGCTATGCCTACACCTTCCTCGGTCAGAAGGACGGCTTCCTCTATAAGCTCGTACCTACGTTGGTTCATGAGATGGGCGACGCCTTCCCCGAGTTGAAGGCTCAGCAGCAGCTGATTACCAAGGTCATCAAGGAAGAGGAAGACAGCTTCCTGCGCACCCTCGATAAGGGTATCTCAATGCTCGACAAGGCTATGGACGAGCTCAAGGCCCAGGGCAAGAATCAGTTGGACGGTGTCCAGGCTTTCCGTCTGTTCGACACCTATGGATTCCCTCTCGACCTCACGGAGCTTATCTGTCGTGAGAACGGCTTCACCGTTGATGAGGAGCAGTTCAATGTAGAGATGCAGAAGCAGAAGGAGCGTGCCCGCAATGCCGCCGCCGTTGAGAACAGTGACTGGGTCACTGTGGCTGGCGATTCTGTCGCCAGCGAACAGCAGTTCGTGGGCTACGACTATACCGAATACAACTGCCACATCCTGCGCTATCGCAAGGTCACTCAGAAGAAGAACGAGTTCTACGAGTTGGTGCTTGACGCCACACCTTTCTATGGTGAGATGGGTGGCCAGGTCGGTGACTGCGGTGTGCTTGTCAACGAGGACGAGACCATCGAGATTATCGATACCAAGCGCGAGAACAACCAGAGCGTACATATCGTGAAGCAGTTGCCGAAGAATCCTGCCGCAGAGTTTATGGCCTGCGTCGATACCGACAAGCGTAACGCCTCTGCTGCCAACCATACCGCTACCCACCTGCTGGACTATGCCCTGAAGCAGATTCTGGGCGACCACGTAGAGCAGAAGGGTTCGTTCGTCAGCCCCGACACGCTGCGCTTCGACTTCTCACACTTCGAGAAGGTCACCGACGAGCAGCTGCGCGAGGTAGAGCGTATGGTCAACGACATGATTCGTCAGGACATCCATATCGACGAGCACCGCGACGTGCCCTTCGACGAGGCCAAGAAGCTCGGTGCCATCGCCCTGTTTGGCGAGAAGTATGGCGACAAGGTTCGTGTGGTTCGCTTCGGCCCCAGCTGTGAGTTCTGTGGTGGTATCCACGCCAGCTCAACCGGTCGCATCGGCTTCTTCAAGATTATCTCTGAGAGCAGTGTTGCCGCTGGTATTCGCCGTATCGAGGCACGCACTGGTAAGGAGTGTGAGGAACTGCTGTATCAGACCGAGGATATGCTGAAGGCTGTCAAGGCATTCTTCAACAATGCCAAGGACCTGCAGGGTGTCATCAAGAAGTATATCGAGGAGCACGACTCTATGAAGAAGGAGATTGAAGGCTTCCAGGCTCAGGCTGTTGAGCGTGCTGCCAAGACACTCGTCGAGAAGGCTCGCGAGATCAATGGTGTCAAGGTGGTTGCCAGCGTCATTCCCATGTCGCCCGCCGCTGCCAAGGACCTTGCCTTCAAGATTCGTGCCGCTGTCGAGGGTTCACTGCTCTGCGTGCTGGGTACTCACGACAACCAGAAGCCACAGCTCTCAATCATGATGAGCGACGACATGGTCAGCGACCACGGCCTGAATGCCGGTCAGATGGTTCGCGAGGCCGCCAAGCTCATCCAGGGTGGCGGTGGTGGTCAGCCTCACTTCGCTCAGGCTGGCGGTAAGAATGTCGACGGCCTCAGTGCTGCCGTTGACAAAGTCATTGAGTTGGCTAATCTCTAAATCCTATAAAATAAGTGGTGCTCGCTGGGGCACCACTTATTGTTTCTTAGAATATCTCGTTAATCACCTGCTCGACGATGTGAGGGAAATGCTCCATCTCCAGCAGGTGTTCTTTTTCTGCAATGTCGTCGACCGTATCCGTCGGTTCCAGTGCCACGCGGTATTGCGCAATGATTTCGCCAGAGTCGCAGATGGGTGTCACGTAATGGACGGTCATGCCCGTCTCTGTCTCACCGGCAGCCTTGACGGCCTCGTGGACGTGGTGGCCCCACATGCCCTTGCCGCCATACTTCGGCAGTAGGGCAGGGTGGATGTTGATGATTTTGCGGGGGAAGGCGTCGACCAGGAAGTTGGGCACCAGGGGCAGGAATCCTGCCAGCACGATGAACTGGATGTCGTACTGCTGGAGCAGCGGCATCATTACTTGTGGGTCGTTCAGTTCCGCCTTGGGCGCAACAGCTGTCGGCACCCCCAGCTTCTCAGCCCTCACCAGTGCATAGGCGTCGGGTTTGTTGCTGACAACGAGGGCACAGTTGACACGCTCAGAATCCTTGAAGTAGCGTATCAGGTTCTCACAGTTCGTGCCGCTTCCCGACACAAAGATGGCAATATTTATCATATTCGTTAAATGTTTATTTCTTAGTGTTTAGTGATTCTAACATTATTTCGATGAGGCGAGGTACGGCGTAGTTGTCGATGTCGGCTTCTGGTATCCAGAAGTAGTCTTCTGGGAGTGATGGGCGCTCAGCGGTTTCCCACAGCCAGAAGTCGGCATATAGAATGCGGTGGGTGAGTACGTGCTTGACGTTTTGGCGCAACCGAATTGCGCCACACAGTACCTGCTCAGTAAGCCACGGCTCGTAAAGTCCCTGCCAGATGTCGCCGGCAGGACGGCGGTGGAGGGCTGTCTGGCCGTTACACCTGATGTATACGTAGGTCAGGTGGCGCTCCTTGATTTTCAGCGTCTTCTGCTTGACGGGCAACTCGCTGACGCGGCCTTCGCGCAGGGCCAGGCAACTTTCTGCCAATGGGCAAGATGGGCAATTGGGGCTTGACGGGGTACACTGGGTAGCGCCAAAGTCCATCATGGCCTGGTTGAAGGCTGAGGCTTGGCTCGTGGGCAACAGCGACTGCGCCAGGGCCGTAAACTCCTTCTTGCCCTCGGTGGTATTGATGGGTGTGGCGATGCCGTAGTGGCGGGAGAGTACGCGATAGACGTTGCCGTCGACGACGGCGGCGGGCAGGTCGAAGGCGATGCTGCCGATGGCTGCTGCGGTGTAGTCACCGATGCCTTTCAGCGCCTTGATGCCCTCTATCGTGGTGGGGAAACCGCCGCGCTCAACGACCTGCTTGGCGGCGGTGTGCAGGTTGCGGGCACGGCTGTAGTAGCCTAAGCCCTGCCACTCGCGCAGCACCTCGTCCTCGGTGGCGTTGGCCAGCGCCTCTACGGTGGGCCAGCGCTTCATGAAACGCTCCCAGTAGGGGCGTCCTTGTTCGATGCGTGTCTGTTGCAGGATGATTTCCGACAGCCAGATGGCATACGGGTCACGTGTCTCGCGCCACGGAAGGGTCCGTCCGTTGGTCTGAAACCACTGTAGTATCGTCGTGGTAAAACTCATTGGCAAAGTACTTGGCAGACGCGGTCTTGGAAGTTCTTGCCTGCCTGATTGCGCATGACTCCCTGGTTGATGATGCTGAAACACAGTTGGTGACCATTCGCTGCCCGACAATAACCAGCCAGCGACGAGATGCCCGTCAACGTGCCCGTCTTGGCACGGACGTTGCCGTCAGCGGGGCCCTTGGTCATGCGTTTCTCCAGGGTGCCGTCCACACCGGCAATGGGTAGCGACACCCACAAGGCTTCGTGGATCTTGGGCGTGCGCCAGGCGTGCTTCAGCAGGGTACACAGCAGCTCGGCGCTGATGTAGTTGTAGAGCGACAGCCCCGAACCGTCAGCCAGTCGATAGCTGCCGGCGTCCAGTCCCAGTCGCTTCAGCAACTTGCGGGTGACACCCGTGGCGTCCGACGCCTTGGCCAGTGGCCGTCTGACGCTGGCTGCGGTCTGGTAGAAGACGGCTTCGGCATAGAAGTTGTCGCTCTTCTTCATCATGCGGTCCAGCACCAGCGAGATGTTGTGGCGGATGGTGGTCAGATGGCGGGCGTTGGCAGGCATTCGGCCTTCCACCAACGTTACGTTCTCCAGATTGATACCCTGGCGGGCCACCTCCTCGGCGAAGGTTGTCAGGAAGATGTCCTTTCTGCCTATCGACAGCGCCGTCAGCAGCGGGTTCTCGTCGTCCCAGCACCAGCCCTCGCCGTAGTCCACCTGTTCCTTCATGGTGCGGTCGGCCACCAGTTTGCCGGCTATGCTGTCTATGCCCAGCTGCTGTACGCTGAGTGCCATGTCGGTCACGTCGCCGATGGTCAGCGTGGGGTCAAAGCCGCCTACGCAGTAGATGTTGCCCACCAGCGTGTGGCCCTTGATTTGGCCGGTATAGTAGACGCTTGTCTGGAAGTCGTACTGTGGTCCCAACTGGTCCAGGGCGGTGATGGCCGTCACCAGTTTCATTGTTGAGGCCGGTCGCAGCAGCTGGCGCTCGTTGTACCGGTAGCAAACGGAGTCGGCCGTCAGGTCGTAGACCATCACCGCCACCTGCGATGTCTCGAACATCGGGTCCTGCAGCAGCGAGTCCAGTCGGATGCGCAGCGAGTCCTGCGCACTCAGCGTGACTGTGCCCCATATCGTAAGTATCAGGAGTATTGCTTTTCTCATGATTTCTAATTTTTCGCGTTATCGTTTGGTGTCGGCAAAGGTACGAAAAAATGCGAGAAACGCCAAATTTATTAACTACGATTCTCTGATGCTCTGCGCCTTTTTTGCTCTCGTTGCGAATTTTTCTGGGGGGAATGTGCAGGGATTACGGGAAAAAGTCGTAACTTTGCACGCGATTCAAAAAAGAGGGTCAGATTACTAGTAAATTCATATAACTTATTATAAACCCAAAAACAACAATTAAAATACAAATGCAAATGAAACGAAAATTACTTTCTTTGCTCGTGCTGCTGATGACGGCAGTGACGGGCGCGTGGGCAGATGATTACACCATTACGCTGCCCACAGTTTCTAATGGTTCTGTGGTCGCCAAGGTGAGTGACGTCTCGGTGACTTCGGCAGCAGCGGGTGCCACTGTTACGCTGGAAGCTACACCCGATGCAGGCTACAAGCTGAAAACCATCAGCGGTGTGTACACAGGAATCGTTAGCGAGACCATCAGTAAAGGTGCAGCCACTAAGACTGGAACGTATTTTAGAGTAAGTGGAAACAACACTAACTATGGATGGAGAATCGGATATAAAGGTTATACACTAACTATTTCGTCACTTTCCAACCAAAATCTTTCACAAGTCGTACTTACTGTTGGAACCCAGCCTAATACTTCTGGGCGAAATAAATCACATCTTCAAGCTGATCATGGAACTCTGTCAGCAACGGGAACTGCTTCAGGTAGCACTGTTACCATCACGGGTATTAACAGCCCAACAGTTACTGTGAGTGCACCCAATGGCAATATTGCTTCAAAAATGTGGACTTTCACACAAGCAAAGATAGATGGACTGGGCAGCACTGCACTGACTCTGACGGACACTGGAGATGCCAACGTCAAGACGTTCACCATGCCTTCAAGCAATGTGACGGTTTCGGCAGAGTTTGAGGAGATTCCCGCCGTCGACCTGACGGCCAATGAGGGTGCTACGGGCGAGTACTGGGCTACGTTCTATAGCAATGCAAGCAACTTTAAGGCTCCCGAAGGTACGCAGGTGTTCAAGGTGAACCTCACCGGCACGGCGATTGAGATGACCGAAATAACGGACCGCATCGTGAAGAGCGGCCAGGGCGTGGTGCTGAAGAAGACTACGTCGGGCAGCATCACCATGACCCCGACCAGTTCGAACAGTTCCGACGACTACTCGGGCAACAGCCTCGTGGGCACGATGACCAGCATTACGAACCCCGGCAATGCCTACGTGCTGAACTATAAGGCAGCAACGGGCGCGGGCTTCTACAAGCTGAAAGATACTGGAACCATCGGTGCCAACAAGGCCTACCTGGTGTACAGTGCTGGCGCCCGCGAGTTCTTCGGCTTCGGCGAGACGACGGGCATTGACGCTACGCTAGTGAATAGTGAAAAAGTGAATAGTGAAGTCTACGACCTGCAGGGCCGCCGCGTCAGCCAGCCCACGAAGGGTCTCTACATCGTGAACGGAAAGAAATATATTAAGAAGTAAAGCAAAAGGAGGACACAACTATGACAAAGAAAGAATATATGAAGCCTTCCGTGAAGGTGGTAGAGTTGCAGCAGAAGTGCCAGATTCTGGCCGGAAGCGTGGATGCCTATAACATGAACACTAGCGTGCAAGAGGAAGAAGTGGACGAAGGATTTAGTCGCGAATTCGAGCTGGACGAGGAGGAAGAAGAGTTGTAGTGCACAGCGGATTGCAACGCCACACTCTCGCAGAGAGAACCGACCCTTCCGTGCACATGACGTAGGGGTCTCCCTGTGCTAAAATTTTATAAAATCGGCTGACGATTGAACGCGTTAGCCGATTTTTTTGTATCTTTGCGTATAGAAAACAATGACAATTTAAATCTAGAGACTATGATGAACATGTCAAACCAGAAAGATAGTGAGCGCCCTCCGCCGGAAGGTCGAAAAATTGAAATGGGGGTGTGTCATCGCGCCGAAACAGGGCCCCATGTTGAAATGGGGGTGTGTCATCGCGCCGAAACAGTGCCCAATATTGAAATGGGGGTGTGTCATCGCACCGAAACAGTGCCCAATATTGAAATGGGGGGGTGTCATCGCACCGAAACAGTGCCCAATATTGAAATGGGGGGGTGTTGTTACCCCGCAATAACATAAAATTTTAAAATTTAAGTATTATGAGTCTAGCAATTAACTATCTAAGCAAGGTGACCGTCGCTGAGCACGACGGCCTTGTAAGGCAGATTCTGGGAAAGTTGCAGGCATCGAGCATCAGCCACGAGATGTTCACTCAGCGCCTGGGTGTCTTTGGCACGAGGGTGAATGAGGAGGACGTGGCCTATGCCCAGTCGCAGAAGGACTTCAACAGCGACCGCCTGAAGAAGGAGGACGACCTGTGCGACATGTACGCCAAGGCCGTGCGTGCCATTCTGAGTGGTCATGCTGAGATTCCTGAATCTGAGTCGAACTACCAGCTGGCCACTGAGCTGCTGCAGGTGTTCAAGGACTATAAGTTCTCGCCCAGCGACACCTATACGGCCGAGGCCGACAAGGTGAGAAACATGAACCAGGTGTTCCAGACCCGTCTGGCCGACCTGGAGACGCTCGGCGTGAAGGCTTACTGGTTGCAGGTGGTGGCACACGCCACGAACGTAGAGCAGCTCATGTCGCAGCGCTTCGACGCCATTGCTGCGCAGAGCGTGGGTGCCATGAAGACGGCTCGCGCCAATACCGACCAGGCCCTGAAGTCCGTCTACGAACTGTTGTCGGCCATGAGCGTGATGGCTCCGTCTGCTGAGCTTACCAGCCTCATTGCCCAGCTCGACGCTATCGAGAGCTACGCATGGCAGTACTACCTTGGTGGCAAGAAACCGTCGGGCGGCGGCAGCAATTCTGGTAACGGCGGTACGACCAACAACGGTGGAACCGAGCAAGGTGGAACCGAGCAGGGTGGTACCGAACAGGGTGGTGATACCCCTGGCGGTGATACCCCCGGCGGTGGCGGCACTGGCACGATTACGCCTGATCCGGGAACGGGCGGTGGTGACACGCCTGGAGGTGGAAGCGATCCCGGCGACGAGGATGATGCCGGCGACACGAATTAAAAGTAAGAAGCCTCGCCAATTGGCGGGGCTTCATCGTGTTTATTTCAGTGTCGTTGTCGTCTTGGTGACCATTTGCTGGCCGGCGGACTCGGTGGAGACCTCGGTGGTCCATGAGGCTGGCCAGAAGTCGTTCTGCAGCTTGAAGGTGGTGGTCTCCTTGGCGTCGAGCTTCAGCATGCCGCTCTCCATCAACTGGTCTAACTGGCCCTTGATGGCGTCGGCCTGGGCGGGCATGGTCTTCTCTACCTGGGCAATGATGAACTTCTTGACCTGCTCCTTCGACATGTTCAGCGTGGCGTTGGTGGTCACGTCCTTGCCGTTGACGAAGTACATGCGCTTCATGCTGAGTCCCTGCTCGTTGACGAACTCTTCCTGGGCACCGGTCATGATGGTCTTGCCGAAGAGCAGCAGCGGACTGCTGTTGCCTGACAGGCTCTTGAAGAGGGTCTCTTCCGACAGGCTCTCCATGAATTGCTGCTTCAGCGTTTCCTCGGGGAGCATGCTCTTGGCCTGGGGAATCAGTTCGTAGATTTTGTTGACCATCTGCTTGCTGCGTGCGTCGAGCTGCTTGCTCAGCTCAGCATAGTTGACAATCCCGGTGGGCTTGCCGTTCTTGTCGGTGGCGATGCGGATGTTGACGTCCTTCACCATTTCCTGTGAGGCCGACAGAATCTGGCCGGCAACGTTGCTGGCAGCAGCGTCGCTGGTGAACGAGGTGGTCATCACGTCGATGATGTAACCGTCGGCAGTGGCATCGCTGACGGTGTACTTCGTGTCGGTCGAGAGGTTGATGGCCGACTGTCCGGGCAGCGTCATTGTTGCCTTGCTTTCATACACTTTCGCCATGCCCTTCTTCAGGGTGGGCAGTACTTTCAACTGGGCCTGTGCGGCCGTCAGGGTGATCAGCGCGAGGCTGACGAGGAATAGTTTTTTCATTGTCGTAAAAATAAGTTGGTTAGGTTATTTCTTGTTGGGCAGCAGACGGACGTTGCTGAGGTTGAGTCGGGCCGTCTTCGGGTCTGTCTGCTGGTCGTTGTCGTAGTACATGAAGGTGCTGTTCTGGATGTCGATGTCGCGCACGTTGTCCAGACCGAGTATGCCAGCAGCCTTGATGGCGGTACCGGCACCGTAGCACACCACATTATTTATATGTATGTCCTGGAAGTAGGGCGCCACCTTCTTCTGCTCGTCGGTGTAGGTGGGCACGGCGTTGTCGTCGCTGCCGGCATGACGGTTCACGTAGTCGCACTGGAAGACGATGGCCTCGTCCTTGATGTCGTTCATGACGATGTCGCTGATGAATAGCTGCTCGGTCTTGCCGCCGCGACCCAGTGCGCTCTTGAAGCGCAGACCCGTGTCGGTGCCGCTGAACCGGCAGTTGCGCACCACGATGCGGCGCATGCCCTGCACGGTCTCGCTGCCCAGCACGAAGCCTCCGTGGGCGTGGAAGACGGTGTTGCCCTGGATGAGGATGTCCTCGCAGCCGTTGGCGGGCGCGCCGGCTTTGTTGTTGCCGCTCTTCATGCAGAGACCGTCGTCGCCGGCATCGACGGTGCTGTTGACGATGAGTCCGATGTTGACGTCAGAGAAGTCGATGGCGTCGCCGTTCTGGGCGTTCCACGGACAGCGCACGGTGACACCGTCCACAATGACGTTCTTGGAGTAGCAGGGGTGCAGGTGGAACCTGGGCGAATTCTGGATGGTGACACCCTCGATGAGCACGTTCTCGCAACTCTCGAAGCGCACCAGGTCGTTGCGCTGGCCCTCCTGTTTTTCGGGCGTGTCGGCAATGTTCGGATAGCCGCCCAGGTCGTCCCACGGGTACCACAGCTTGCCGCCGTCCTTCTCTACGCCGCCAATGACCTTCTTATACTTGTTCCACTCCACGTCGCTCACCTTCTGGCGCTTCACGGGGCGCCAGTGGTCGCCGTTGCCGTCGATGATGCCCTGGCCGGTGATGGCTATGTTCTTACGCTTCGAGGCACGGATGCCGGCGAAGACCCTCGAGGCGGGCTTGTCGCTGACGAACAGCGACTTGTCGGGCGACAGCAGGATGATGGCGTTCTTGTCCAGGTGCAGCTCGATGTTGTCCTTCAGCTGGATGGGGCCCGTGAGCCAGATGCCCTGGGGAACGGTCAGCCTGCCGCCACCCACCTTCTGCAGCTTCTTGATGCCGTTCTCGAAGGCCTCGGTGTTCAGCGTCTGGCCGTCGCCCACGCCACCCACCTCGGTGAGGCTGACCACGTAGGCAGGGATGACGGGCGCCGAAACCTGCGCCACCTTCGTGGGCAGGTTCTGGTAGTACTTGGAGTAGTCCTTTGTCTGTGCGTGTGCAGTGAGTGCCATGAGCAGCACTGCTGCGGTAGTAAGTAGTTTGTTCATTGTTTTATTTGACTATTTGACAATTTACTATTTGACGCCCACAATCTTGGTGGCGGGCTGCTCCTTGTTGCGGCGGTTGACGACGGTGACCACGGCCTGGGCCAGATTGATGAAGGCCAGACCGGTGGCCGTATCGCTGTTCAGTGCTGCTGGTTCGCCTTTGTCGCCGCTGTCGCAGATGCCCTGAACCAGCGGAATCTGGGCGAGTAGGGGAACCTGCATCTCCTCGGCCAGTTGCTTGCAGCCCTCCTTGCCGAAGATGTAGTAACGGTTCTCAGGCAGTTCGGCAGGGGTGAACCACGCCATGTTCTCGATGAGGCCGAGGATGGGCACGTTGACCTTCTCGTTGCGGTACATGTCGATACCCTTGCGGGCGTCGGCCAGTGCCACCTGCTGGGGCGTAGAGACGATGACGGCACCCGTGATGGCCAGCGTCTGCAGCAGCGTGAGGTGGATGTCACTTGTGCCCGGAGGCGTGTCGAGGATGAAGTAGTCCAGCTCGCCCCAGTCGGCATCGGCAATGAGCTGCTTCAGCGCACTCGTCGCCATGCCGCCGCGCCACAGCGTTGCCGTGTCGGGCGAGACGAAGAAACCGATGCTGAGCATCTTCACACCATAGGCCTCGATGGGACAGATGAGCTGACGGCCGTCTTTCTCGACAGCGTAGGGGCGCTCGTCCTCCACATGGAACATCTTGGGCATGGACGGTCCGAAGATGTCGCAGTCCAGCAGGCCCACCTTGTAGCCCAGGCGGGCCAGTGCGATGGCCAGGTTGGCAGAGACGGTGCTCTTGCCCACGCCGCCCTTGCCAGAGCTGACGGCAATGATGTTCTTTACGCCGCTGAGCAGCTCGTCGCCCTTGGGACGCGGCTTCGACTTGAACTCGGTCACGATTTCCACCTCGACGGGGATATCACTGTGTCCGGCGATTTCGTCGCCGGATTCCTCAGCGGCTTTCTTGCATTGGTACTTGATGGCGGCCTCGGCAGACTTGACCGTCGATTTCAAGAACGGGTCGGTCTCGCGGGGAAATTCCAGTACCACGGTCACCTTCCAGGAACCGTCCTCACGCTGGGCAACAGCAGGCTGGTCAGCCACCATCTCGCTCTCTACGAGACTCTTCTTCGTGCCGGCATACGTCACCGTAGCCAGCGCATCCATAATTAATTTGGGGTATAATGTCATTGTAGTTTATTTTGCTTTGTCTTTTGAACTGCGCTTGTCGCGGTGATACGAACGATAGTCGTCCAGTTCGATTTCTACGTCGGGCTCCTCCAGTTCTCCGTCACGTGGCAGACAGAACTTCATATACTTGATGTTGATGCCACGGGCCATCCACATACCTTCATAATAGGTCTGGATAGAGGCTGCGACACTGTCTTTGGACGCTGTTGCATAGAGGTCTGTGGTCTTGACGAGCACAGGTAGATGGTTCTTCTCCACCAGATAGGAAGTGTAGGTGAAGAGGAAGTTTGAGTCGGTCTTCAGATGTACAAAGCCACCATCGGACAAGAACTTACGATAGCGATTCAAGAACCACGTAGAGGTCAGTCGCTTGCGCGGGTTCTTCATCTGCGGGTCGCTGAACGTCAGCCAAATCTCCTGCACCTCGCCCTCGGAGAAAAAGCGCTCGATAATCTCGATGTTGGTGCGCAGAAAGGCCACGTTCTTCAGCCCTTCCTGCAGGGCCTGGGTGGCTCCTGTCCACATGCGCGCTCCCTTGATGTCGACACCGATGAAGTTGACGTCGGGATACTTCTTGGCCAGTCCGACGGTATATTCACCCTTGCCACAGCCCAGCTCCAAGACGATGGGGTTGTCGTTGTGGAAGTAGTCCTCGCGCCAGTGGCCCTGCATATCAAAAGGAACATGTTCCACTACCGAATAAGGGTATTGGAACACGTTCTCATAGGTTTCCATGTCGGCGAATTTCGCCAGTTTGCCTTTTCCCATTAACCGTTAATCGTTAACCATTAACCGTTAATCGATGACGACAGTCGTCCAGCCGTGCTTGTCTTCAATCTCACCGTACTGAATGCCGCGCAGCGTGTCGAAGAGCTTCTTAGACTGTGGACCGGGCTTGTCGCCAAATGAGTAGCGCTTGCCGGTGTCGAGGTCGTCGATGTAAGAGATAGGCGAGATGACAGCGGCTGTTCCGCAGGCACCAGCCTCCTCGAAGGTCTCCAGCTCTTCCTCAGGAATGGGACGGCGCTCAACCTTCATGCCCAGGTCCTCAGCCACCTGCATCAGCGACTTGTTGGTGATGGAGGGCAGGATAGAGGTTGACTCCGGGGTGATGTAGGTGTTGTTCTTGATGCCGAAGAAGTTGGCAGCACCGCACTCGTCGATGTACTTCTTCTCCTTGGCGTCCAGATAGAACTCGCAGGCATAACCCTTCTCGTGGGCCAGGTTGTTGGCGAAGAGAGAGGCTGCGTAGTTACCACCTACCTTATATTTACCTGTGCCCAGAGGTGCTGAGCGGTCGTAGTCGCGAACAATCACGTAAGGATTGCTGGAGAAGCCACCCTTGAAGTATGGGCCTACGGGAGTTACGAAGATGAGGAAGCAGTACTCCTTAGAAGGATGTACGCCAACCTGAGCGCTCGTACCGATGAGCAGCGGACGGATATACAGCGTGGCGCCGCTCTCGTAAGTGGGAATCCACTCCTGGTTGAGGCGAACCACCTTCTTCACCATCTCAGTAAACAACTCTGTGCTAACCTCAGGCATCATGATGCCACGACAGGTGGACTGCAGGCGCTTGGCATTCTCGTCAACACGGAAAATGCGCACCTTGCCATCCTTGCAGCGGTAGGCCTTCAAACCCTCGAAAGCTTCCTGGCCGTAGTGCAGACAGGTTGCTGCCATGTGCAGGTTCAGATACTCGTCAGAGCACACTTCTATTTCTCCCCACTTGCCGTCGCGATAGTAGCAACGAACATTGTAGTCGGTCTTCATGTAGCCGAACGACAGGCTACCCCAGTCTAAATTTTTCATAATCGTCTGTATGTTTTGATAATCATTCGTTTTCAAATTGGTGGCAAAAGTAATCAAAATCTGTCATTTATGCAAGTATTTTATGTGAAAAGTGTGAAATGTCTACTTTTTTGTGTACCTTTGCACCCGCATAAACTACAACGGTATGAAAAAACTAACACTCTTTCTGCTTTTGACGCTGCTGTCGGCAGGTTCTGTTCTGGCTCAACAGAAGGGAAATCTGCAACGAGGTGACTATGGCTATCTCTATTGCCACATGAATGATCATGGACGTGCATGGACAGCTTATGCGCTGAGCCGAGACGGTTTCCACTACCACGACCTGCTGAATGGTGACAGCATCTTCAGCGATTATGAGGTGGCAAAGATTGAGGGTGCCACACGTGATGCCTACATCTGTCGCAAGCACGACGGTACGGGCTATCTGATGGTTACCACCGACATGAATGTGGGCCGCTTTAAGGATTTGAAGAAAAAGGCAGAGTGGGACAACTACGGCATCAATCTGTTGCGCTCTGACGACTTGATACACTGGCAGTCGCTGACCTTCGACTACCGCAAAGGCCCCGCTATCTTCGTGGATGCAGCCACTGTGCCCGCCGGTTCTCCGGCGGTTTACAAGAACTGGTCAACCATCAACCGCGTGTGGGCTCCACAGGTACAGTGGGACGCTGACTACACGTGGCCCGACGGTCGCAAGGGCGGTTACTTCATCTACTACTCGATGTGGAATCGTGACGAGGAGAAATACGACCGCATGTACTATTCGTACGCTGACGAGGCCTTCACTCAGCTGACGCAGCCCAAGCTGCTCTTCGACTGGGGCTATGCCACCATCGATGCCGATATCAACTGGCTCGACAGCGACCAGCAGTGGCACATGATGATTAAAAAGGAAGGTGGACAGCCCGGTCTGTTTACCGCTACCGCCAAGAGTCTTACTGGTCCGTGGAGCGAACCCGTAGAAGACGACTATGTGAACTTCGAGGGCAAGAAGAAATGCGAGGGCGTGTCGGCCTTCCAGTTGGCTGGTCACGACGATTGGGTGATAGGCTATATCGAGTATTCCAGCCGTCCGCGCAACTACCGTCTGTGTACTGCCGACAAGTTTATGCGTAATTTCAAGTCGCCCCGCAACATCGAGGGCGTCAATGCACCGCAGCACGGCTCGTTCCTGCGTCTGACCAAGGAGGAGTATGATCGTCTGCAGGCCTGGAGTGACGGCTATGAACTGGCACGTCTGGCGCCCAACAAGAACAATCCCGTCATTGACGGCCTCTATGCCGACCCGGAAATACTCTATTCTGAGCGCGACAAGAAGTACTACCTCTATCCCACCACCGATGGTCAGGAGAACTGGGACAACCACGACTTCCGCTGCTATTCCAGCACTGACATGAAGGAGTGGAAATACGAGGGCGTTATCTTCGACCTGGAGAAAGACTGTCAGTGGGCCAACCGCAAGGCGTGGGCGCCCTGCATCATTGAGTGCAAGGCGGGTAAGGGTAAGAAGGCAAAGTATAAGTACTTCTACTACTTTGTGGGCGAGGGCCAGATTGGCGTTGCCGTCAGCGACAATCCCGCAGGTCCCTTCAAGGACGCTCTTGGCAAGCCGCTCTGTCCGAAGGATATGCCCGTGATGAAGGCTGGCGGGGCTACGATAGATCCCGATGTGTTCCAAGACCCGCAGACGGGCAAGTATTACCTGTATTGGGGCAACGGCACCATTATCTGTGCTGAGCTGAACGACGATATGACGAGCTTTAAGGGCGAGCCCACCGTGGTTCTGCCTCGCAAGGACAAGGCCCGCTATAACTACAACGAGGGCTGCTACGTCTTCTACCGCGATGGCAAGTACTACTTCACCTGGTCGGAGTGTGACACCCGCTCCAAGAACTACCGTGTGCGCTATGCCATCAGTGACTCACCGACAGCACTTGTGCGCAACGGCCAACCCGTTACGGCTGCCGAGAAGACCATTATTCTGCAGCGCGACAACGACCGTCAGATATTCGGCACCGGTCACCATGCCGTCATACAGAAGCTCGGCACCGACGAGTGGTACATCGTCTACCACCGCTTCCAGCGTCCACAGGCGCCCAAGCTCGATTGGAGCGCAGGCTATAACCGTGAGGTGTGTATCGACCGTCTGATGTTCGACAAGGACGGCAAGATTATTCCAGTAAAACCAACTTTGTAAATGTTTTAATATAGAGAAAATGAGAAAATTGATGATGATGGTAGCACTGACAGTCTGCACAGCAGCAAGTGCTACAGAGATGAACGACACTGTGACATTTAGCAATCCCAAGAGGGTTACTGTGATGACTAACGATTCAGTGCAGAAGATTAAGATTGCAGGCAAGCAGGATGATGAAAGTTTCCGTTATGAATCAACCGTCGCCATTGACAAGACAAAGACAAGCACCAAGTTTATCAAGAAAGTAGCAAAAGATGAAGACATATGGGTTTTAGACCTGGGTCTCGGTTGGTCCGCTCCGACCAATACTCCCAGTGGTCACGGATTTGCTACTTTCAAATCGACGGAGGTCTTTGTAGGTGTGCGCTACTGCTACACGCCGAAGGGGAAGACACAGACATACTCTACCGGTCTGTGGTGTGATTGGCGCAACTATACTGTACCCAAGGATAATCAGATTGTAAAGGTCCCGAATACTGATATTGTAGGTTTTTCACAGTTCGGTTCTGATGATAGTAAGACAGAGTCTGAAATCAAGATTTTCAGTCTGTCAGTACCCTTCCTCTTCACCCAGAAGTTTGGCAAGAAGAGCAAGAGCAGCTTCTCAATAGGTCCTGTGGTGAACTTCAACCTGCGTGGTCGTATCAATAACGAATGGGAGAATGGCGATAACTATTACGATGTTAACACCAAGGGCTTTGACTACAATGTTGTTACCGTTGATTTCATGGGTATCCTGAAGTCTGGTGGCATTGGCGTGTACTTCAAGTACTCACCGATGAGCGTGTTGAAGAAGAAGGAGGCTACCGCTGCTGACGGTACAATCATCGAGAATCCTCAGTTCAAAGCCTTAAGCTTCGGCCTGTTCTTTTAATAATTCGGACTCTGTTTTCGTGAGTTTGTCACGACAGAACTTGATAAGTCGCTGTGCGGTTTTCAACTGCGCAGCGATTTCGTCTATATCCAACTCGTTAGACTCCATCTTGTGCACAATGGCTTCCAACTGGGCCATCGCCTCCTCGTATTTCAGATTCTCGTTCATTGTACTGTTGATTTAATAATGCCTTTTTCTACTCTTGTCTCTATCTCGTCGCCAGCCTTCAACTGTTGCGGGTCACGTACGGCACGGCCGTTATGCAAGGTGATGCTATAGCCACGACGGAGCAATAGTTGTGGGTCGTAACTCTGTAATTGCATCTCTATCAATTCCAAACGGTGCTTGGCATTGCTCAGGAAGCGTTGTGCCAGAACAGGAAGGAGCGTCTGCAGACTGTCCAGTCGTGCTTTCTGAGTGGCAAAACGTTGACTAATGGCGGTTGAGATGCGCTGTTGGGCATTGTCAAGACGTGTCAATACCTGTAGCAAATTGTCAATCAGCAAGGCTGCTGCTGCGGTGGGGGTCTTGACGCGGGTGTTCGATACCATATCGAGAATGCTCTCGTCGCGGTCGTGACCAATACCTGTAATAATAGGCAGCGGGAATTGTGCCACGTTTTCTGCCAGTGCCAAGGTGTCGAAACCACTGAGGTCGGCTGTGGCACCACCACCGCGAATGATGACGACGCAGTCGAAGGTGCCCGACGGTCCGTCGGGTGTGTTGGTTTCGTAGATAGTATTCAAGGCAGCAATAACGCTTTGTTCTACCTGTTCGCCTTGCATGATAGCAGGAAACAGCTGTACTTCGAATTTGAAGCCGTAGTCGTTGTCTTCCAACTGACGGACGAAGTCGCCATAGCCTGCTGCGCCAGCGGCAGAAATAACAGCGATGCGCTTGGCAAACATCGGGATGTGCAATTCGCGCTGGAGGTCGAAGACTCCTTCTTCCTTCAGCTGGCGGATAATTTCCTGCCGCTTGCGAGCCATGTCGCCGATGGTGTAGGTGGGGTCGATGTCGGTGACGATCCACGAGAAACCAAAGGCTTCGTGGAACTGTGCATAGACGCGTAGCAGCACCTTCAAGCCTGCATGGAGTGGCTGACCAGTGGCGCGCTCGAAGTGTGGCTGAAGCATTTGCCACGTCTGTCGCCAGCATTTTGCGGAGGCTCGTGCCACTGGGGTATTGGTGTGTTCATCCTTCTCGATGAGTTCCATATAGCAATGGCCACCACGTTCGCGACACTCTGACAGCTCTGCCTCTACCCAATATTCATCGGGCAGCTGCATCTCAATGGCGTCGCGCACCATCAGATTCAGTTGGCGAAGGCTGTAGCGGTCATTTGTCATTCTTCACCTTTCCTTTCATATAAGCCTGCCAAAAGTTTGGAACACCATAGCCGTATATGTTGTCAGGATGGTCTTTGTTGTCACCATTCTGGCGAATGAGTTCTATGATTTCTGCTGCTGTCTTCTCAGGCATCCCTTGCCACAGACAGGCTGCCAAGCCACAGATGGTGGGAGCGGAGAATGATGTACCCATATCTTCCATGATTACACCACGACCATTGACCAGGAAGGTAGGTGCGCCTATGGCAACCACGTCGGGTTTGACACGTCCGTCTTGTGAGGGACCTACCGAACTGAATGGCGCAATATGGCGAGGCTCGTCGGCGGTGATGGCGCCAACAGTCAGTATGTTGTCGGCATCGGAGGGAACGCCAATCTTCTTCCATGGCCCCATGCCAGAGTTTCCTGCAGAATTGACGAGGAGAACCCCTTTGCTGGCCAACAGCGCTGCTGAACGACTGACAAAGGCGGTACGTCCGTCAAGATGGCTGAGTCGGTGCGACATCCAGGGATGGTCGTACTCGTTATATCCCAGCGAGGAGTTGATTAGGTCGCAACCCACGGAGTCTGCAAACTCTGCTGCCATGGTCCAGTAGTCTTCCTCCACCTCTTGCTCGGTCTGTTGGTCTTCGCTGCGCAGTAGCCAATAGGAGGCACTGGGCGCTGTTCCAATGTAGAAGAATGGCTGGTTAATAGCCATGGCCGACAAGACCTTTGTACCATGGTCGGTCTCGGCAAAGATGCTAGGTGAGGCTGGGTTGACGAAGTCCTGATAGCCACAGATGTCTATCTGCTGAAAAGCAGGAATACGGTCGACATTCTTAAAACCACCGTCAATGACGGCAATCATCATGTCCTGGCCTGTGAGTCCGATATGGTGTAGGCGGTGCCCTTGTAACAAATGTATCTGACTATGGCTCTTGCCGTATTCGGAACCTCCGGCACTGTCGCGAGCCTCGAAATCGTCGTGGTAGGATGTTTTGATGGCTGTGGGCGTGATAGAGTCGGGGGCTATCCATACCAACTTGCTGCTGCTGACACATGTCAGTTGCTCTAACTGGTGAATCAATGTACTGTCTTTCAGCCGTACTAAAACGGTGTTCTGCCAACGGCTTTGCCCGACGATGCTAACACCCCGTTGCTCGATGAGTCGCAGATAACGGGGATTGACAGGCAGATCGGTGCTGTCTAGGGGTAGATGTTGGCGCTTGCGGCGTTCAACGCTACGACGCGACAGGTAGCGGCTGGGGTGGTTGAGCGAGTAAGGAGTTCCCTTCTTGTCAGTAAGGTACAGACGGTAGATGAATGATGGCCCTGGCTTGTACTTGACACGCTCGTTAACAAGTGGTCCCCTGGCAGCACAAAGTGCAGGAAGGGTCAGCAGAACGGCAAGTATCAGTAGCAGTCTTTTCATCAATTCTTTCGCGATTAGGATTGCAAAGATACAAAGAAGTGGGCAAAGTACAAAAGAAAAATGAAGATATTTTTGGCTATTCAAAGAAATAACTGTAATTTTGCACATTATTTATTATGGACAATAAACAAGCAACTCTCGAACTGGGAACGAAGCCTGTAGGACAACTGCTTGTGCAGTATGCCCTGCCTGCCATTGTGGCTATGACGGCATCGTCTCTTTATAATATTATTGACCGCGCTTTTATCGGTCAGGTGGTAGGTCCTGAAGCTATTGCCGGCTTGGGCATTACCTTCCCCTTTATGAACCTTAGTGCAGCATTTGGTGCCGCAGTAGGTGTGGGCTCGTCTGCAAGTATCTCGGTGAATCTGGGACAACGCAACTACAAGCGTGCCCAGAATCTGTTGGGAAACACCGTGACGCTCAATCTGATTATCGGAACGTTGTTCATGCTGCTGTCTCTCATCTTCCTGGATCCTATTCTGCGTTTCTTCGGTGCCTCTGACGTGACACTGCCTTATGCCCGTGAGTTTATGCAGGTTATCCTGTTGGGTAATGTGGTGACACACATGTATTTCGGTCTGAATGCGGTGTTGCGTGCGGCAGGAAAACCACGGCATGCCATGAATGCTACGTTGTTTACGGTTGGCTGTAATATCATACTGGTTATCGCCTTTGTCTGGTGGTTCCGGTGGGGTATTCGTGGTGCGGCCCTGGCCACTGTAGTGTCGCAATCGTTGGCACTCTGTTGGCAGGTGTGGTTGTTTAGCGACCAAAAAGAGATACTGTATCTGAGGCGTGGTATTTATCGGTTGAGGAAAGACCTGGTACGCAATATTATCTCCATTGGCATATCTCCGTTTTTGATGCAGAGTACCTCGTGCATCATTGTTATCTTCATGAACAATCAGTTCGTACACTACGGCGGCGATATGGCTGTAGGCGCCTATTCCATTGCTAACTCGGTAGTACTGATGTTTTTTATGTTCGTGATGGGTGTGTGCCAGGGCATGCAACCCATTGTCGGCTATAATTACGGTGCTGAGAAGCACGACCGTATGTTTCGTTGTTTGTTCATAGCCATTGGGTGCGCTACGGGAATCTTGTTGGTGGGTTGGACGCTGTCAATGCTCTTTCCACGTGAGATAGCACGCATCTTTACGACCGACGAGACACTGATAGAATTGTCAGCCACGGGTATCAAACTCGATATGCTGGTGTTCTTTGTGGTGGGGGCGCAAGCTACTATCACCCACTTCTTCCAAAGTATTGGAAAGGTGAAAATTTCGATATTCCTCTCACTGTCAAGACAGTTGTTCATGTTGTTGCCAATGGCTTTCGTGTTCCCGTTGTTCTGGCAGTTGGACGGAGTTTGGTATTCGATGCCTGCCAGTGATATGGCATCGTTCCTAATGACCATCCCCATTCTGTGGTGGTATATGAAGAAGTTAAGAAGTTAGAGAAGTTAAGGAGATAAAGAATGGCAGACAAACATGTAATTATCTGTGTAGGCAGACAGTTAGGTAGCGGTGGCCACGACATCGCACGAATGCTGGCAATGGACTTCAATGCCAAGTACTATGACCGGGAACTGCTCAATCTGGCCGCTAAGGAGAGCGGATTCAGTGAGAAAATCTTCGAGCAGAGCGACGAGAAGAAAGGGTTTCTGCGTAGTCTGTTGAATATGCAACCCACACAACTGGCTGGTGTTAATCTCTATAAGTCGAACTTCTCGCAAGAGAGCCTGTTCCAGTTTCAGAGCGATGCTATCCGCAAGGCTGCCGAAGAAGGTAGCTGCGTCTTTGTAGGACGCTGTGCAGACTATGTGTTGCGTGATATGCCTAATGTGGTGAAGGTGTTTGTCTCTGCTTCCATGCGCTATCGTATAGACCAGTTGTTGGCACGCCGTTCGGTGACTCCCCAGCAGGCTAAGCGCATCATCCTACAGGAGGAAGACCGTCGTGCGGCCTATTATAACTACTATACCGGTAAGAAGTGGGGCGCAGCAGAGAGCTACGACCTCTGTATTGATTCTAGTATCTTGGGCTTGGTGGAGACGGAGAAACTGATAGCAGCTTTTATTCGTAAGCGTTTAGGATTATGAAAAAGATAGGGATTATCAGCGACACACACTCCTACTGGGACGAGAAGTACCTGCATTACTTCGAACCTTGTGACGAGATTTGGCATGCGGGCGACATTGGCAGTGTGGAGGTGGCAGAGAAACTGGCTGCCTTCCGTCCTCTTCGTGCGGTTTGTGGAAATTGCGACGGCGGTGACCTCAGGCTGATGTATCCGGAGAAGTTGCGCTGGAAGTGTGAGGATGTCGATGTGTTGATGAAGCATATTGGTGGCTATCCTGGCAATTACGACTATAGCGTTCGTGGACAACTCTATGCCTCGCCACCCCAGTTGTTTATTGCCGGCCATTCACATATCCTTAAAGTACAGTACGACAAAACACTGGGTCTTTTGCATATTAATCCTGGGGCTGCCGGACTACAGGGGTGGCATAAAGAACGAACACTGATAAGATTGACCATCGAAGGCAATAAATTCAGTGATTGTGAAGTTATAACATTAGGAAGATAAGAAATAATTAATAAAAAAGCGGTATGAACAGAACTATTATTATTACTGGTGGCGCTGGTTTTATTGGAAGTCACGTGGTGCGCCTGTTTGTGAATAAGTATCCTGATTACCACATCATCAATCTCGACAAGTTGACGTATGCTGGTAACCTTGCTAACCTAAAGGATATTGAGAACAAACCTAACTATGAGTTTGTGAAGATGGACATCTGCGACTTTGACGGCGTGTTAAAGCTGATGCAGGAGAAAAAGGTGGATGGCATTATTCATCTGGCTGCTGAGAGTCACGTAGACCGCTCCATCAAAGACCCCTTTACTTTCGCTCAGACTAACGTGATGGGTACACTGAGCCTGCTTCAGGCCGCTAAGGCTTATTGGGAGAGCCTTCCTGAGAAGTATGAGGGCAAGCGTTTCTATCATATCTCGACCGACGAGGTGTATGGTGCTCTGCAGATGACGCATCCAGAGGGTATTGAACCTCCATTCACCACCAAGGCTTCCAGCGGTAAGCATCATTTGGCTTATGGTGAGAAATTCTTTACGGAGGACTTGAAGTACCAACCCCATAGCCCCTATAGTGCTGCCAAGGCTTCTTCAGACCACTTCGTGCGTGCTTTCCATGACACGTTTGGCTTGCCTACCATCGTAACCAACTGCTCGAACAACTACGGACCCTATCAGTTCCCTGAGAAGCTTATTCCTTTGTTTATCAACAATATCCGTCACCGCAAGCCGTTGCCTGTCTATGGCAAGGGAGAAAATGTGCGCGACTGGCTGTATGTAGTTGATCATGCACGTGCTATTGACACAATCTTCCATAACGGTAAAATCGCTGAAACCTACAATATCGGAGGCTTCAACGAGTGGAAGAACATTGATATTATCAAGGTGGTCATCAACACCGTCGATCGTCTGCTGGGACGCAAGGAAGGCGAGGACATGGATTTGATTACCTATGTAACCGACCGTGCTGGTCACGATCTGCGTTATGCCATCGACTCTACGAAGTTGCAGAAAGAACTTGGTTGGGAACCGTCGCTCCAGTTCGAAGAGGGCATCGAGGAAACTGTGAAGTGGTATCTCGACAACCAGGAGTGGCTCGACAATGTGACCAGTGGTGACTATCAGAAGTATTACGATAATATGTATAAAAACAGATGAAAAAGATATTGCTTTTAGGCTCAGGAGAGCTGGGCAAGGAATTCGTGATTGCCGCCATGCGTGCGGGCCAGTATGTCATTGCCTGTGATCGTTACGACAATGCCCCTGCCATGCAGGTGGCCGACGAACGTGAAGTGTTCTCGATGCTCGATGGTGATGCACTCGAGGCTATTGTCAACAAGCACAAGCCTGATATTATTGTCCCTGAGATTGAGGCTATTCGCACTGAGCGCCTGTTCAAGTTCGAGGAACAGGGTATTCAGGTTGTTCCCTCAGCTCGTGCCGTCAACTTTACGATGAATCGTCGTGCCATCCGTGACCTGGCTGCAAAAGAATTGGGCTTGCGTACGGCAAAGTATTTCTATGCTAAGACTTTCGAGGAGTTTAAGAAGGCTTCTGAGGAGATTGGCTTCCCTTGTGTGGTAAAGCCGCTGATGTCTTCTTCTGGTCACGGTCAGAGCTACGTGCATAACGAGGGTGAACTGGAACAGGCTTTCAAGGAGGCTATGGAAGGTTCACGTGGTGATGTGAAAGAAGTGATTATCGAGGAATTCATCGACTTCGATTCTGAGTTCACCCTGCTTACTATAACCCAGCAGCATGGTTGGCCTACACTTTTCTGTCCCCCCATCGGACATGTGCAAAAGGCTGGTGACTATCGTGAGTCGTGGCAACCCTATAAGATTAGTGATGAGGCTTTGAAGCAGGCGCAAATGATGGCTGACAAAGTGACGAAGGCACTGACTGGTGCTGGCATCTGGGGTGTGGAGTTCTTCCTGACGAAACAGGGCGAAGTAATCTTCAGTGAACTGAGTCCTCGTCCCCATGACACAGGTATGGTGACACTGGGGCATACTACTAATCTCTCTGAGTTTGAGCTCCACTTCCGTGCGGTCATGGGCTTACCCATTGCGGACATCCATCTGGAGCATGCTGGCGCTTCGGCTGTTATCCTGTCTCCTCAAGAGGCCAAGACTCCCGTTGACCGTTCATTGCTCGACTATAACTTCGTAGATGCACTGAAGGAAGATCGCACCCGTATTCGCATCTTCGGCAAGCCCGAGGCCCATAAGGGCCGTCGTATGGGTGTGGTTCTTTGCTACGGCGAGGTGGGTGACGATGTCAATGCACTGCGCGATAAGGCAAAGCGTTTGGCCAAAACGGTTCTAGGTACCGACCCTTATACAAAGTTTGAACATTAAGATGAGATGATAGAGACACTTCAGTCCCTGCGATTCGTGTTTGCGCTGACAGTCATGTTGGCTCATTTCTCCTATGCAGGGATTGAATGTCATAGCACTGGTGTGGGGCCGATGTTCTTCATGCTGATGACAGGAATTGTCATGTCAAGAAGTTATGGACCAAAGATTCTCGACGAAACTTTCTGTTTTAAGAATTTCCTACTTCGTAGGCTTTTTAAGTTCTACCCCCTTCACTTGGTGTGTCTTTTAGCAGTAGTCATTGTCCGACATAAGACCATGTCGGACAATGACTATTTGGCGATAATACCCAACCTTTTTCTTGTACAGAGCTGGATACCTGTTCCTGATTATTATTTTTCATGCAATGCGGTTTCTTGGTATCTGTCTGACTTGCTGTTATTCCTGTTCCTTTTCCCTTGGCTGTTTGGTAAAATAGGTCGTATGGGTATTGGGACTCTTTTGAGAACTGCAGCTTTACTGTTGGTGGTCTATGTGGCTTACGTGTCTCTTTTGCAGACTGATGACTTAAATTATTGGCTTTATGTCTTCCCGCCAGTCAGGCTTTTTGATTTCATTTGGGGAATGGTGTTATGGCGTTGCTATCAGTTGTATCCTTCGTTAGGACGTATTCGATGGTCAACATTTGTAGAACTATTACTATGCTGTGGTGTTGTCCTTACCATTGTTACCTATCCGTTGCATGAACGGTGGCACTATGCACTTATTCATTGGGTAATAATGATTCCTATGGTGCTCGTTTTCATGCAAGGGGATTCCTATGGTGGACTCGTTAGTCGTTTTCTGAAAACGCGGACGATGGTGTGGTTGGGCGCATTAACATTGGATACCTATCTTCTCCATCAGTTGATGTTTGCAATTCTTCTCAATAATGCTGATAAAGCAGGACTTCATCTTCCTTATCTACTGATGCTAGTGTTTTGTGTGGGTATTGTTGTTCTTTTTAGTTGGTTAGTCCACTCTTTTTTCGTTACTCCACTCAATAGACATTTACAATCTATAATAATTGGCAAATAATATCGTTGTTAGAATAATGAAACAAGAAAAAGTCAGACTCATAGATCTCCCAAAGATTGTCGACCCACGTGGTAATCTGACGGTAGCGGAACAGATGAAGAATATTCCGTTTAGTATCGCTCGTGTGTATTGGACGTATGACGTACCCTCTGGTGAACGCCGTGGTGGCCATGCTCATCGTACGTGTGAGGAGATTGTCATTGCTGTGAGCGGTTCGTTCGATGTAACTGTCGATGATGGGCTTGGTGGTAAGGAGGTTTACCATCTGAACCATCCCTATCAGGGGTTGTATATCGGAACGGGTGTCTGGCGTACATTAGAGGATTTCTCTAGTGGCGCAGTCTGTCTGGTTTTAGCCTCCGAACTTTTTGATGAGGATGAGTATATCTATGAGTATGAGGATTTCTTGGAATGGGTGAAATGCAATGATTGAAATAGTCAGATATACACCAGATAGAACAGCAGAGTGGAATGCCTTTGTGGGGCAGTCCAAGAACGGTACGTTTCTGTTCTATCGTGGTTATATGGATTATCATGCTGACAGATTCTCTGATTTCTCGTTGATGTTCTACGAGAATAACAAGTTGTGTGGACTTTTGCCTGGCAATCGTTGCGATGATACGTTGTATTCTCATCAGGGGCTGACCTACGGTGGCCTGATTACCACGCATGAGAATACTACGGCTCAGGTCTGTCGGTTCTTTACCGAGCTGAATACCTTTCTCAGGAATAATGGTATTCACCATGTGATATATAAGGCTGTGCCTATTGTCTATCATCAGTTACCGGCAGAGGAAGATCTGTATGCGCTGTTTGTTGTCTGTCATGCTCAACTGCTCGGACGTGATGTGTCGTCGATTATTCTGCCAACCAATCGCATCAAGTGGAAGCGTGACCGCCATTATGCTGCGAATAAAGCCCGCACGAATGGTATTCAGATATCGCAAAGTAATGATTTTGCATCGTTTTGGAATATCCTCTCCGACAATCTGAAACAAAAGTTTGGGGCCTCTCCAGTACATTCGCTCGGTGAGATAGAATTACTCCATAGTCGTTTCCCAGAGAACATCCGCTTGTGGGTGGCGTATAGTAAGGAAGGGAAACTTCTTGCAGGTACCGTGCTGTATCTATGTGGCGAGGTGGTCCGTTCTCAGTATATTTCTGCTTCGCCTGAGGGCAAGCGACTTCACGCTGTTGATGGCCTTTATGACCATATCATAAATGATGTATATGCTGATCGTGTTATCGATTTAGGAACGTCGAATATGCCACATAGTAGCGACCTGCACGACTCTCTTATCTATCAGAAGGAAGGATTTGGTGGACGTGCCGTATGTTATGATACTTATGAGTGGACGCTATGATGAAGTACTTGGACCTGAAACGGATTAACGAGCCTTACGTGCGTGCAGCCGACAAGGTATTGCAGAGTGGCTGGTATTTGCGTGGTGAAGCTACACAGCGTTTCGAGCAGCATTATGCGGAATATATTGGTACTAAGCACTGTGTGGGTTGTGCTAATGGGTTGGATGCTCTGACGCTGATACTGCGAGCATATAAAGAGATGGGTGTTCTTAAAGATGGCGACGAGGTCATCGTGCCTGCCAATACGTATATTGCCAGCATTCTCTCTGTTACGGAAAATAACCTTGTGCCCGTCTTGGTAGAACCGGATATCAATACCCTTCAAATTGATGACAGTCTTATTGAACAGGCCATCACCTCACGTACCCGTGCCATCATGATTGTCCATCTATATGGTCGCTGTGCTTATACCGATAGGATAGGGGAACTTTGCAATATATACGGATTGAAACTGATTGAGGACAATGCCCAAGCCCATGGTGCAGTATGCTCGGTGGTTTTGTCGCAGAGAAAAACAGGCTCCCTAGGCCATGCCGCCGGTCACTCCTTCTATCCCACCAAGAATCTAGGCGCTTTCGGCGATGCGGGGGCTGTCACTACTGACGACGACGAACTGGCTGCTATGATTCGAGCCCTTGGCAACTACGGCTCTGCTCGGCACTATGTTTTCGACTATCAGGGCTGCAATAGTCGTATGGATGAGCTGCAAGCTGCCATCCTCGATGCCAAGCTCAACGACTTGGATGCCGCAAATCAGCGCCGTAAAGAAATTTCTGCCTTGTATATTAATAAGGTGACTAACCAGCTCATCACCATTCCCCATTGCCAGCGCGATTCCGTCTATCACATCTTTCCTGTGCTATGCACCCGTCGCGACCAGCTCAAGCAATACCTTGCAGACAATGGTGTTGAGACGGAGATTCATTATCCTATTCCTCCACATCAGCAAGCATGCTATTCAGATTGGAACCATCGCTCATATCCCATCACAGAGCGTATTCATGCTGAGGAATTGAGCATCCCCTGCAATCCTGCTATGACAGATGAAGAGGCCAACCTGGTGGCAGACCTCCTCAACTCCTTTGTATAGCATTATATAAGAATTACTCGTCTAACAGCAATACCGTCGCCGAGCGGGCTGCTTGTGCTCCCATGACTAGCACCTGTGCGATGTCTGCGGTCTTCGATGGTCCGCTGATAAACGTTCCGTAACCATAGTCGTTCATCTCTATCCGCTTATAGGCCTCGTGCATGTTATTCACAATCTCCGACTTTTTCAGCAGGATAACGAGATTCTCACTGATAAACATGACGGCCTTCTCCTTCATGGTCTGCGGAATCCATACGCAAGCGTTCTCAGCTACGCTGAACACACCGCGTATTACACCGACATCTGTGCCATTCAAATCGCGGGCACGACCTACCTCGTCAGGATTGCGTGTAGCGATTGTAATCTCTGGTAGGTTCGACGCAATCTCTTTGGCATCGGGGTATAGCTCGCGGATGAGTGCATTGATGTCATGCCCTTTTTCCACCTCGATGGCATTGCCGCCCACATTTTTGGTCATGTTCATAAACTGTAATAGTGGGTCAGGGTAGGTGATAGCCTTAATGTCGCTCAAATCGGGCATGTCGTACTGCTCGCGGATGTTTGCCCTGTATTTCTTCAATATGTCTTCTTTACTACTCATAGTCTTTAATCATTTCGTGGAACGGTTTCTTAGGGAACTCCATCATGTTGTGTCCTTCGGCCCAGGGGTTTAGTCCGCAGTTCATCAGTGGCGACGGGATATAGTTAGCCCAATGGGCGAGAGCTGTGCCGAAATTGTAGAGACCGGACGAACCGTAGACCATAGACATACCCTTACACATCAGTTTCTTCTGCGGATTGGCTGTTCCGAAGTCATCGAGTTGTTGGCGCCATTGGTATATCTGGTCCCCGAGGTTCAACTTAACAGGGCAGACGGTCTGGCATGACAAACAGAGTGTGCAAGCTGAGACGTTGCCGCTGTGCTTCTGCGGGTCGCGAAGCATGCCAAGGTTGATGCCGATGGGGCCGGGAATGAAATAGCTGTAACTGTATCCGCCTGAACGGCGGTAGACGGGACAGGTGTTCATGCAAGAACCACATCGGATGCATTTTAGTGATTCCCAATGCTCTGGATTACCAATCCACTCGCTTCGGCCGTTGTCCACGAGTACGATATGCATGTGATGAGCTGTCGGACGGGCTTTGCGGAAATGGCTTGTGTACGTCGTCGTAGGCTGCCCCGTACCGGCACGGCAGAGCATGCGTTGGAAGACGGCAAGGCATTCGTAGTTGGGGATAATCTTCTCCAATCCGATGGCTGCAATGTGTAGTTTCGGACAACTTGTGCTCATGTCGGCATTCCCTTCGTTGGTGCAGACAACAATATCGCCCGTTTCGGCAATACCAAAGTTACCGCCAGTCATGCCTGCATCAGCAGTCAGAAACTCGTTGCGCAAAGACAGGCGAGCACGATAAGTCAGATACGTTGGGTCGTGGTTGCCTTTTTCGTTGCTGATACCCTTTTCTTCAAACAATTCGCCCACATCATCGTGGTTCAGATGGATGGCTGGCATAACGATATGGCTGGGCGCCTGTCCTTTCAACTGGATGATGCGTTCGCCCAAGTCTGTCTCTACGACCTCAATGCCGTGCGCCTCGAGGTACGGGTTCATGCCGCACTCTTCGGTGAGCATCGACTTCGACTTCACCATCTTCTTTACGTTGTGATTCTTAAGGATGCCGTAGACAATCTCGTTGAACTCCTGTGCATCCTTGGCCCAATGTACTTCCACGCCGTTCTTCTCAGCGGCAGTTGCAAACTGGTCAAGATATTCGTCGAGGTGGGAAATGGTATGGCGCTTGATGGCACTTGCTTTCTCGCGCAGTTGTTCCCACTCATCCAGTCCATAAGCCATATTGTCGCGCTTGGTGCGGACGGCCCAAAATGTGGCATCGTGCCAATGGGCATATTGTTGGTTCTTTAAGAACTGTTTGGCAGCTTTGCTATGTGATGTTGACATAATATTCGTTATAACGTTATTACGATATTTCGGTATTGTGACTATAGGCCTGTGGCCAAAATTTCGACGACGTGTTTAAACTGGATGTTAAGGCCTTGCTTTTTAGCCACACCAGCCATATGCATCAGGCAAGAGCAGTCGGGGCCAGTGACGTATTCGGCACCCGTCTGAATGTGGCGTTCTACCTTGTCCTTACCCATCTGTGCGCTGACGGCGGTTTCCTCTATGGAGAACATACCACCGAAGCCGCAACATTCGTCGGGACGCTCAGGCTCGACAACGTCGATACCATCAACAAGTTGGAGCAAGTCCTTTATCTTGTTGAACTTGTCGACATGTTGCTCGGAAGGAGAGGAGAGACCTAACTCACGTACACCATGACAAGAGTTATGCAGACTGACCTTATGGGGAAATGTACCTAGTCGACGGTTCACCTTAACCACGTCGTGCAGAAACTCTACCACATCTATGCAGCGCTTGGCCGTTTCGCATTCATGGTTCAACAGCCGCGGATAGTTCAAACGGATGAATGCTGTGCATGATACACTGGGTGCCACTACGTAGTCGAAACCTTTGAACAGTTCCTCAAACTTCTCGGCCAGTGGAGTAGCCTGTTTCTCAAATCCCGCATTCGCCATAGGCTGTCCGCAGCAAGTCTGCCTCTGTGGATACGTTACGTCCAATCCAAGGTGCTTAAGCAATTTCCATGTCGCTAGACCAACCTCTGGATATACTGCATCCACATAGCAGGGAATAAATAGTCCTATCTTCATTTTTATTCTTAATTCTCAGTTTTCAATTATCATTTATCAATTAGTGAATGCGTCAGATGACATGCAGTCCAAGGAACACCATGAGTCCGTTCATCAGAATCCAGAAAATGGCGAAAGGCATAGTCTTACGCATGATGTCGCCGTCCTGACCCTCCATGTCGCAGGCGGCAGTGGCAATGGCAATGGACTGCGGTGAGAGCAGTTTTCCACCCTCAGAACCCGCGCAGTTGGCAGCGGCTAGCCAGTTGGTCTCGTTACCTGTCACACCAAAGAACGTGCTTTGATTGACTAGTCCAAGGTCGCTGGCGGCAGTGGCCTGTAGCTTACCGAACAGAATATTGGCATTGGTGGCACTACCCGTAACAAACGTACCGATAGAACCAATGAGCGGTGCAAAGAATGGAAAGGCGGCGCCGGTCAGCAGTACCAGTCCCTTGGCGATGTCATTTGTCATGCCGGTGTTATTCATCAGCATTGCCATCGCTACCAGACAACAGATAGTGACCACGGTCTTCTGGAGGTTCAGTGTGGTCTTGGCCAGCAACTTCATCAGTTTTCCAAACGACATGCCCTGAATGAGGCCGCCAATCATAGCACCAAGGAAAATCATCAAACCGGCATTTGACAACCAACCGAACTTAAAGGTGTTACCGATGACGGGTAACTCAAATTTGGTAACCAACGTGTTGTTCAATATTTCATTAACAGAAGGTACGATCTTGCTCGATATCAAAATAAAGAAAATGATGAGGCCATAAACACTCCATGCACGTAGCGTCTTGGCAACGCCAAACTTCTGATGTTCTACTTGTACTGTGTCCTTTTCTGTCTCGTGGCGCAGGAAAAGCTTGTCGTAAAGTAACATGGCGGCGATGGCGGCTACCGAACCGAGAATGGCGGGTGTCTCAGGACCTATAAAATGAGCACAGCAGAATTGTACGGTGATAGAACAGGTGCCGACAAAGAGTGCAATAGTCAGATTCTTGATAATCTTCGTCTTGTCTGTCATCATCAGGATGAGGAATGGCGTGATATAGAACATCAGTGAGAGCTGTAATATAATAAAGGTGGCCACTTCACAAAGTTCTTCGGGTGTTGCTGTTCCACTGGCTGCAACCTGATTAGCCAGTGTGGTGGCAGGCAGACCGACGGCTCCGAAACCGACAGCAACGGTATTGGCAACCAAGCAGATGACAGCGGAGAACATGGGTTTGAATCCCAGCCCGATAAGGATAGCTGCAGGAATGGCTACAGCAGTGCCAAAACCGGCCATACCTTCAAGTACACCACCAAGACCCCACGTCAACAGCAACACTAACAGACCTTTGTCGCTAGTCATTTGGATAAACTGTGTTTTAATGGTCTCAATCTCCTTTGTCTCGCAAAGGATATTGTAGCTGAAGATGGCACAGATGATAATCAAGATAATCGGAAAGCATGCTTTCAATAGTCCTTCGATTACCGACCAGAGGGTAATGCCAAAGATACTGGCATCGGCAAACTTCTCTGGGATGATGCCCATGGCAGGAACGGCGAATAATGCTAATAGGATAGTTACAATCAGGGTGACGATGGCACTCCTATAGCCAGAAACTTTGAAGCCCATCATCAGTACGATGAGCAACAGAATTGGAATTACGGATACTAATGCTGTCATAGGTTTTTGTAGTTATTATATAAGTTGTGGTTGCAAATATACGAATTTTTTTGAAAAGTTTTGCGTTTTCTCTTGTTTTTTTACTAACTTTTTTGTAAATTTGCCAGCAAATAACTAAAAACTAGAACCTATGCTAAATGATTTTCTACAAGAGTTACGGCAAGTAATCAGCGCCGACCGTATTTATACCGATGAGCTCCGTACCCTCGGTTGGGGTACCGATGCCAGTTTTTACCGTCAGATTCCAAAGGTGGTCATCCGTAGCGATGGCGAGGAGGAAATCTCAAAGATTGTCAAGTTGTGCCAGAAGCACCAGTTGACGTTTACTTTCCGTGCGGCGGGTACATCGCTCAGTGGCCAGAGTTGTACCGACTCTGTGCTCATCGTGGCAGGCAAACACTGGGAGAAGTTTGAACTGGGCGAAGGTCAGGAGAGCATCCGTCTTCAGCCAGGTATCGTGGGTGGCAGGGTTAATCAGATACTGAAGCCCTACGGACGCGTATTTCCACCTGATCCTGCATCGATAGGTTCGGCTATGGTGGGAGGTATCGTGGTAAACAATGCCTCTGGCATGAACTGTGGTGTGCATGCCAATAGTGACCGCATGCTCATCTCGGCCCGTATTATCCTGACCGATGGTACCGTATTGGATACTGGTGACGCTGCCAGTCGTGAACAGTTTGCCCGTTCGCATCCAGAGTTCCTGGCGAAGATTGAGGCGCTGCGTGACAAGGTGCGTGCCGACGAGGAACTGGCTGATCGTATCGCCAAGAAATACTCTATCAAGAACGTAACAGGATTGAACCTGCGCCCATTGGTGGCTTACGACGATCCATTCGACATCATCGCCCACTCGATAGTAGGCAGCGAAGGTACATTGGCATTCCTGTCGGAGGTTACGATGAAGACGCTGAAAGACTATCCGTACAAGGCTTCGGCGATGGTTTACTTCATGACGATGAAGGAGAGTTGCGAGGCTGTTGTGGCTATGAAGAAAATGAAGGCAGGCGAGGAAGATTTGGAGTACAGCGCTGAGAATCTGGTGGTGAAATCGGCCGAGATGCTGGACTACAAGTCGCTATCGTCGGTAGATGACCCGGTATATCTGCAGTATAAGAAAGATGTGGATGCTGGCAGGATAGAGGGCGTGAAGCCTGGCGACTATCACAACCTGACTGCGATACTGACTGAGACCAAGGGCATAACCCACGAGCAACTGCTGGATAAGATAGAGAAAATTAAGGAGTGTCTGGGCCAGTTCCGCTTGTATATCCCAGCCGACTTTACTGAGGACCCTGCCGTATATGGCAAGTACTGGGCCATTCGCTCGGGCATATTCCCATCAGTAGGCGGTACACGCCCTGTGGGCACATCGTGCCTTATCGAGGATGTGGCATTCCCGATAGAATCGCTGCCAGAGGCTACCGTAAAACTGCAGAAGCTGATAGCCGATCATGGCTACGACGATGCATGTATCTATGGTCATGCATTCGAGGGTAACTACCACTTCATCTTGAATCAGAGTTTTGCCGATGAGCACGAGGTGGCACGCTATGCCGAGATGATGCGTGATGTGGCTAAGTTGGTGGTTGAGGGCTACGATGGCTCGCTGAAGGCTGAGCACGGCACAGGTCGCAACATGGCACCATTCGTGAAGTACGAGTGGGGCGAGAAGGCCTACGAGATAATGTGTGAACTCAAGAATATTTTCGACCCCGAGGGACTGCTGAACAAGGGTGTAATCTTCAACGACGATCCTGACTGTTTCATCAAGTGCCTGAAACCACTGCCTGTGCTGGATTTCGACTTCGATAGTGTGCCTGATGGAGGGCACTATCTGATGGATCCATCGCTGTCGACAGCCAAGGAGACTATTGAACAAGTGAAGCGTGCCAACAAGTGCATAGAGTGCGGATTCTGCGAGGTCAACTGTATGTCGTGTGGACTCACACTGTCCAGTCGTATGCGTATCGCAGTACAGCGCGAGATACGTTACCTCACCAAGACCGGTGCAGACCCAGAGCGACTGGCCACGCTGAAGAAACAATACAAGTACTATGGCGACCAAACTTGCGCCACCGACGGTCTGTGTTCTACATCGTGTCCAATGAAGATCAATACGGGCGAGCTGACCCACCTGATTCGTCAGATGGACATGAACGAGAGTCCTACGGGATATAAACTAGGTGAGTTTGCTGCCAACCACATGGCAGGCATCAAGAGCGGACTGCGAGTGGTGCTGGATGTGGCCCATGCTGCACATATCACCCTGGGACCTACGATGATGACAAGCATTGCCCGCGGTATGAACAAGATGGGTTTGCCCCTATGGACCACTGCCATGCCGAAAAAGAAGCGTCAGCCAAAGCCAAGTGATTTGACGCAGTTTATCATCGAGAAGAGTATCCCGCACAAAGAGGAGGAGCACTTGCCATTGAAGGTGGTCTATTTCCCCAGCTGTATCAACCAGACCATGGGACAATCGAAGCATGGCGGTAAGATTCATGCATTGGTGGATGAGGTTATCCAATTGATGGCCAAGGCTGGCTACGAGGTAATCTTCCCTGATGGTATGGAGCGTATGTGTTGCGGACAGATTTGGGAGAGTAAGGGTATGCTCGACATAGCCGACCGCAAGAGTGCTGAACTCGAGGCCGCACTATGGAAAGCCAGCGAGGAGGGCAAGTACCCTGTGCTCTGTGCCCAGAGTCCATGTTTGCATCGCATGCGTAAGGTGATGCACAAGATGAAACTCTACGAACCAGCAGAGTTCATCATGAAATATTTGGTGCCACGACTGGATTTTCATCCTACTGATAAGCATATCGCCCTACATCTTACCTGCTCAACGCGACAAATGGGGGTTGATAAGGATATGATTGCCCTCGCCAAGTTGTGCTCTACCAACGTGTTCCTGCCTGAGGGCGTGGGTTGTTGTGGTTTTGCCGGTGATAGGGGCTTTACGTTCCCCGAATTGAACAAATATGGTCTTCGCAAGCTTCGTCCTCAGATAGAGGCCAACGGCATTGAGGTGGGTTACAGTAACAGTCGTACTTGTGAAATCGGTCTTGAAACCAATTCGGGTATACCATACATGAGTATTGTCTATCTTGTCAATGAGTGCACGACACCAAAGGCTATTTAACATGTTTTCGTTCTTTTTTCCACTAAAGATTTGTACGATGACAAAATAATGCTTATCTTTGCCGCACAAAACAGTAATTTTAAGTAAACAACAATGAACTATCAAGATTTTGAATTGAAGGAATATGCCTCGGCAAATGAGCGTCTATGGGATGCTAGCAAGGCTTTTCCTGTATTGATGAGAAAAGTGTATGTGTGGATGTCGTTGGCATTGGCCATCACTGGTTTCACGGCCTATGGCGTTGCAACCAGTCCGGGCATTATGCAGGCCATCTATACAAACCAAATTCTTTTCTGGGGATTGATAATCGCCGAATTTGCATTGGTCATTGGTGTTAGTGCAGCCATTAATAAGCTCTCGCTGACCACGGCTACGCTGATGTTCATACTCTATTCGGTAATCAATGGTGCGTTACTGTCGTATATTTTTATTCTGTATACGGCATCGTCCATCTCAACGGTGTTTTTCATTACAGCGGGAACATTTGCGGCTATGGCTATCGTAGGCTATACAACCAAGACAGACCTGTCGTCTCTCGGTAAGATATTGCTAATGGCATTGATAGGTCTGATCATTGCTACTGTCGTTAATATCTTTGTCAAGAGTTCTGGCTTTGACATGATTATTAGCTATGTAGGCGTATTAATCTTTGTGGGACTGACTGCATACGATTCCCAGAAGATTAAACAGATGCTCTTACAAGCTCCTGACGCTGGTGAGGGTGCACAGAAAATTGCGCTGCTTGGAGCACTGTCTCTCTACCTTGATTTTATCAATCTGTTTATCTACTTACTCCGTATTTTCGGTAAGAGAGAATAGCCGCCTTCTATATATAATAAGGTATATAAGTTTTCGCATTGTCATGAAATGCGAAAACTTTTCATTTTCTTTCAAAAAAGTTGGTAAAAAGTTTGTGCGGTTCATTTTTTTGTTGTACCTTTGCATCCGCTTTCGCGCTAAAAACAGCG
>JAEEGH010003773.1_pt1 | contig 39459 bp, 37 predicted proteins | sample 9134181 | NCBI WGS metagenome assembly JAEEGH01 (sample SAMN16246544, study PRJNA631951) | gut metagenome | biome: gut microbiome; feature: rumen; material: DP-attached | host: Bos | place: Iran: Karaj | collected 2018-10 | reverse complement strand
TTCAGAAGCGGAGATGAACAGCAGCGCTCCGATCACGGAACCGGTGATCGATCCGATTCCGCCCAAAACGACCATGAGCAGGATCTCATAGGTCATGGCCGATTTGAAGTTATTTGCCTGTGCGATGGAAAGCACCATCGCCATCATGGCTCCCGCCACGCCGGCAAAGAAGCAGCTGGTGCAGAAGGAGAGTCTCTTTGTTTTTGCCAGGTTGATGCCCATGGCTTCCGCGGCCACCTCATCGTCGCGGATCGCCTTAAACGCTCTTCCGTAGGTGGAGTTCACGATCAGAACGATGATCGTGATGCAGATCGTGGCGATCAGGACCGGAACGAAGGTAGACAGGCTGATCGTCGTCCCTCCGACGGTAAGCTTAAACGTCGAGCAGCGGGCAAAGTTTTTCAGCAGGTTGCTGCCGTTCGTGATCGGGCCTAGTTTTTTCCACTGGAAAATGGCTCGGATGATCTCGGCGAAGCCAAGCGTGGCAATGGCCAGATAGTCCGACTTCAGCCTCAGAACAGGAAGTCCGATCAGCCAGGCGAAAAACGCCGCCACAAGTCCTGCCAGGAGAACACAGACGATCACGCCAAGCACCGTTCCGAAACCGCCGAGCGCGCTGCTGAGTATCTCTGGGAAAGAAATGCGGATCGCCGCATGGAAATACTGATACACGGTATCCCGGGCTGAGCTGGGGATGGAGAAGATAGCGTAGGTGTAAGCTCCGATCAGCATAAACCCGGCATGGCCCAGCGAGAACAGGCCGGTAAATCCGTTCAACAGGTTCATGGACACCGCCGCCAGCGCGTAGACCGAACCTTTCTGCAGAACTGTCAGAAGCATATATGCCTTGTTGGTGGGTTTGATCACCTGGTCCAGAACGGCAACAATAATGAGGAAGGCCAGCATGGCGACAAAGGCGATGATGTTTTTGCGGTTGTTTTCTTTTGCTGCAATCATAGTCATCCGCCTCCTCTCACACCTTGTCCGTGGTTTTCTCGCCGAACAGACCGGTCGGCTTGAAGACGAGGATCACGATCAGCAGAACGAAGGTAACGGCATCGGAAAAAGTGGAGAAATCGACCTGCTCGGCGATCACGCCGTGTGTGATCAGGATGGTGTCGAGACCTTTGATCAGGCTCTCACAGATACCGATTATGAACGCGCCGACGACTGCTCCGGGGATCGACCCGATGCCGCCGAACACTGCCGCAACGAACGCTTTCAGGCCCGGCATACCACCGGACGTCGGCACGATGCCGGGATAGTTTGTAAAGAACAGAAGCGAACCGATGGCCGCCAGGAACGTGCCTATAATAAACGTGACGGAAATAACGCTGTTGATCCGGATTCCCATCAGCTGGGCAGTCTCGAAATCGCGGGAGACCGCACGCATCGCCATGCCGATCTTCGTATGGTTGATGAGATAGACCAGTGCAAACACCAGAAAAATCGTAAGGAACGGGGTAACGACCGTGACTCTCGTTGTCGTCGCTCCGAAAATGGTGATCTTATCCGAGATCCAGGGAATCTGCGGATAGTTCTTGTTCAGGCCGCCGGTAATGTACAGGGCGAGGTTCTGCAGCAGATAGCTGACGCCTATAGCCGAGATCATGACCGACATGCGTGGTGCCGTGCGAAGCGGCTTGTAGGCCACGCGCTCGATGGTAAATCCGAGAAGGACCGTCAGCACGATCATGATGGGAATGGAAAGATAAAGCGGCATCGAAGCAGACAGATACACCATCAACAGGCCTGCTACCATGAACACATCGCCGTGGGCAAAGTTTATCAGGCGCAGAATGCCGTATACCATGGTATACCCGACCGCGATCAGCGCATACTGTCCGCCTACGGATATGCCGGACAGAATATACGGCAGCACGGTACTACCTAAACTCATGAGAACTTCCTCCTGTTACAGACATGGCTTTGGGCTGTCCCGAAAAAGCCTTCCCCGCTCTTTCGGCACAGTCCAACATAAGGAAACCGGCGGGGGCTGTCATTGCCCCCGCCGGAGCGAATTTGCTTTTCTTTCAGATCAGCCGACAGTTGCTTCCGTCACAAAGTCCCAGACACCGGTCTCGGTGTTGCAGGCCTTGACGAAGGCGCTGTTGCGCATCGCGTCGCCGACTTCGTCAAACGCGATGTTGCCGGTCACGCCGGTATAGGTCAGGCTGGGCAGAACCTTGAGCACTGCGGAAGGATCGGTGGATCCGGCCTGCTTCAGAGCCTCGAGCGCGACGTAGTAAGCGTCGTAGCCCATGGCCGTGACAGCCGCCAGCTCGTCGTTGCCGCCGTTGTTGGCAAGCGCGGTGGAGTCGCTGTTGATCCAGGCCTTGATGCCGCTGTCAAATTCGGCAGCAGCGCCTTCCTGATAGAAGGTGGTCACGCAGATGGAAAGATCGGTTCCCTTGGCAGCTTCCAGGATGACGTTGGAGTCCCAGGTGTCGCCGGCAAGGATCGGCATGCCGAGGCTCTGGGCATCGGCCTTGGCGATGATCTGAGCGGCAGCTTCCGTGGAAACCGGGGAGAAGAACACGTCACAGCCCTGGTTCTGGGCATTGGTGATGTAGGTGGAGTAGTCGCTGGTGCCTTCGGGGAAGGTCTCCTGGACGCAGTTCTCAGCGCCGAACGCCTGGACGAAGTAGTTCACCAGGCCGCCGGAATAGTCGTCACCCTGCTTGGAGAGGCAGTAAGCCTTGGAAGCGCCGAGCTCATTCTTGGCATAGTTGGCAAGGACCGTGCCCTGGAACGGATCCAGGAAGCAGATGCGGAAGTAGACATCGCAGTCAGCAGTGACCTGGGGGTTCGTGCAGGTAACGCCGATCGCCGGCATGCCTGCTGCTTTGAAGGTATCCTGTGCAGCGATGGACACGCCCGAACCGTAGGAGCCGAGGACGACCGAAACACCGCTGGAGATCAGCGTCTGGGCGGCCGTGGGGGCCTTGTCGTTGGAAGAGGCGTTGTCAGCATAGACCAGCTCGACCGTGTAGGTCTTGCCGCCGATCTCGACTGTCGGGGTCTCGACATTTGCGTACTGCATGCCGAGGATCTCCTGCTTGCCGCCGGCGCCGTTGTCGCCGGACTGCGGCTCAAACACGCCGATCTTGACTACGTCGGCCGAAGAGCTGCCGGAAGACGCGCTGCCGGAAGAGGAGCTTCCGCAGGCTGCGAGCGCAAACACCATGGCGCAGGCAAGCAGAATTGCCAGTAACTTTTTCATATTCATTTCCTCCTTCATATCTTCGTGGATCCATATCTTATCCACGGATGGCTTATTGTATCGCAAGAAAAGACGAGTTTCAAGAGGAAATTTGCCGGTTTTTCTCACTTTTTGACGGATATCGTTCTTTATTGCAAAGACAGGCGTCCGTGTTTTGCGGACATTTATGTCTCATTTCGTCCCTTTTCCGGTTTTCTTTCCTGAATTGTCCGCAGTATATATACAGATTCTCCCGTCATTTTGCACATAAATACTCATTTTTCATTGGGAAACGCCGTCCAGCACAGCTCCGGTCGCTTCTTCCTCGTACTGCCGCGTATACAAATGGTAGTATTCACCCTTCTTTTCCAGCAGTTCCGTATGAGTCCCCTGCTCCGCGATCTTTCCGTCGCGCACAACAAGGATCCTGTCGGCATTCCGTACGGTGGACAGGCGGTGTGCGATCACGATGGATGTTCTGCCGCGGATCACCCGGTCGATCGCTTTCTGGATCCGCTGCTCAGTCAGGGTGTCGACCGAGGCTGTCGCTTCATCCAGGATCAGGATGCGGGGGTTGGCCAGGATGGCGCGGGCAAACGAAAGCAGCTGCTTTTCGCCGGTTGAGAGAAGATCACCGCCCTCCCCTACTTCGGTCTCAAGGCCGTTGGGCAGCTTCTCGACCAGCTCGGTCGCGGAAACGAGCGCCAGCGCCTGGCGAATCTTCTCTTCGGTCGCTTCGGGATTTCCGTACAGCAGGTTTTCCCGTATCGTGCCGGAAAACAGATGCGGGGTCTGCAGCACACAGGCGATCCCGGACCTCAGCCACAGCTGAGAGCGTTCGCGCGCGTCCCGGCCATCCACCAGAAGTTTCCCTTCTGTTGGCTCATAGAACCGGCAGATCAGATTGGCCAGTGTGGACTTGCCTGCCCCTGTTTCGCCAACGATAGCGAGATTCATGCCGAACGGAATCTCGAGGCTGAAGTGTTCCAGCACCATTTCCTCCCCGTCGGGGTAGCGGAAGCTCACATCGTCAAACTCGATATCGCCATGAAGTTCTTCCCAGTTTTCCCGCTTTGGTGAGAAATTATCGCCGTAGCGTGCGACCACTTCCGGCGTATCTTCCACATCGGACTTCGTTTCCATCAGGCGGGTAAACCGCTCGATATTCACCTGTGAGGCAACAAGCTGCGTGATCATCTCTACCATCCAGCGCACCGGCTCCATCAGGCTCTGTGCATAGGACATAAAGAGCGAGAAGGTTCCGATCTGCGTTTTTGCGATCACGCCGCCCTTCCACAGGATCAGCGCCAGGCCGAGGGAAGAGGCAAAGCTCATAGTCACCGCAAGCAGACCATGCAGACGCGCGGTGGAGATGGCCCTGCTTCTCATTTTTAAAGTATCGGCCTCAAACTTCTCGGAAACAGCATCTTCGAGCACCAGCGTCTTGATCGTTTTTGCGCCCATGATCCCTTCGTTGAAACCTCCGGTGATGACACCGTTAAGTTCCCGGATCTCTCTGTTCAGGACCGTGAGCTTTTTCTGGAACAGGCTGAACAGCAGCACCGCCAGCGGCACGACCAGTGTTACCAGTGCAGCCAGCTTCGCGTTGATCCAGAACATGACAAAAACGGATCCGACGATCGCGCACAGCTGCCAGATCGCGTTCAGCAATCCCCAGGAAAAGATCACGCCGATCCGGCCAGTATCGTTTATGATACGGGCATGCAGATATCCCACGCTGTTCTGGTTAAAGTAAGAGAACGACAGGGTCTGCAGGTGGCTGAACGCTTCGTTGCGGAGATCCTTATCCACGCCGACTTCAACATACATGCCCCAGAGACCTGCGTAATAGTTCATAACGGCGGCAAACACGATGATCCCGAAATAAACCAGGATATAGAGCGGAAGCGTGTGCAGATCTCCGGTCGCCACGAACACGTTGAGGGAATAGCGCTGAAAAACGGGTGCTGCAACATCCACCACACTTCCCAAAGCACTCAGGACCGCCATCCCGATGATTTCGCGGCGGTAGTTTTTCAAGTAAGGCAAAATCTTCCCTATTCCGAAAAACGGAAGATTATCCTGCGTCTTCTTTTCTTTCCCGTTCATGACGCAGCCTCCTCCGGCCCGGACTGGATCTCACAGATCTGCCGGTACAGGCCTTCTTCATGCATGAGTTCCTCATGCGTTCCCTGCTGTACGATCCGGCCTCTGTCAAGCACGAGGATCTGATCTGCTTTCTGGAGAGTTGCGATCCGGTGGGAGATCAGGAAAATGCTTGCCGTTCCGAATCGTTTTTCCAGACTTTGGCGGATACGGGCGTCCGTTTCGGTATCGACCGCCGAGAGCGAATCGTCCAGAGCCAGAATCGGCGTGTTCTGCAGCAGGGCACGGGCAATTGCCGTCCGCTGCTTCTGCCCGCCGGATAGCGTGACGCCGCGCTCCCCGACGAAAGTATCATAGCCGAAGGCAAATTCCGTCACCGTTTCATCCAGACAGGCGGCATCAGCCGCGTCCCGGATCTCTTCCATGGAAGCGTCCGGACGGGTGATGGCGATATTGTCGCGGATCGAGCGGGAGAAAAGGAACGGTTCCTGCAGCACGAGCGCCATGTTTGCGCGCAGATACACCGTGTCGATATCCCGGATGTCGACGCCCCCGATCGTGATCCGTCCGTTTTCCGGCGGCAGTTCGTACAGTTTGTTAAGAAGCAGGACCAACGTACTTTTCCCGCTTCCGGTCCCGCCAAGAATACCCACTGTGCTGCCGCCGCTGACCGTGAAGCTCACATCATGCAGGATCTCCTTGCTCTCCTCATAACGAAAGACCACATGCTCAAAGCAGATATCTCCCGTCAGATCCGGTTTCAGGCCTTTTTCGCTCGGCCTTTCTTCTTCCGCCTGCATGATATCGGCAATGCGGTCGACAGAAACGCCCGCTTTGCTCATTTCGGAGATCATGCGCCCGAGAGACCGTACCGGCCACACCATCAGAGCGCAGTAGGAAAGGAAGGCAACGTACTGCCCTGCCGTCAGCATGCCGCGGATACAGAAGATCGCGCCGAAGACCACCGTCAGCAGGATCTGCGTGCCGGAGAGAACGTCGCCGGTGCTCCAGTACAGCGACAACGGCTTTGCCAGTTTCATCCAGAGCGAGGTATAATAATGATTTTGTTCTTCAAACCGGTCGCACTCACTCCGTTCTTTTCCAAATGCACGCACGACGCGGACGCCGGCCAGATTCTCCTGCGCAATGGCGGAGAGCACGCCCTCGTTCTCGTCGCACGCCAGGAAGTCTTTCCCTATGCGGTAGTAAAAATAGATGGAATAGGAAATAATGACCGGGACAGGCGCCAGCGCGATCCAGGCGAGTCTCGCATTCATGGAAAACATGAATCCGACGGATAACGCCAGAAGGATCACCACGCGCAGGATCCCTGTCAGCTGTTCGGAAATGAAGTTCTTCAGTGTATCGATATCCGAGGTGCAGCGCTGGATGATGTCGCCGGTGCTGTTCTTCATATGCCAGGCAAATGGCAGCCGTTCAATGTGGGAAAACAGCGTGTCGCGCATCTTCTTTACAAGGGTTTCCGATGCTGCGGTGTTCGCCACATAGAACCCGTACTGTGCTATCGCTTTGATAAACGCCACAGCGAGAACTGCCGCCGCCAGGATCCAGATATGATTGCCCAGATAGGCAAAGCCGCCGAGCTTTCCGGCAAGTGAGCTGACCCAGAGCGGCAGGTTTTCCGCTGGTTTTCCGCCCAGCGCCTGGTCCAGCGCAACGCGGACGATCTGAGGGCTCACCATATCACAGAGGGCTGAGACTGCAGAAGCAGCCATACTGATTGCAAACAGAAGCCTGCTGCCCCTGAGGAACTGCCAGAGCAGCCGCCGGTTATATTGTTTTTTCTCTTTTTTTCTCATAGAGTTCACCATTGTCAGTAGTCTTTCAGCCGGAAATGTGTTATGCTGAAAAAAACTGTCTGAAAGAAGGCCCTTCCCGTGGAAAAGACCCGTCTGAACATGCGCAACACCACCCTGTGCTATCTTGAACAGGATGGGAAATACCTGATGCTGCACCGCATCAAGAAAGAAAACGACCTCAACAAAGACAAATGGATCGGGATCGGAGGGAAATTTAAGGAAGGCGAAAGTCCGGAAGAATGCCTCCTGCGGGAATTTTGGGAAGAGACCGGCCTGCTGCTGGACGACTGGCATTACCGCGGGATCGTCACCTTCGTTTCCGACGGATGGGGCACGGAATACATGCACCTGTTCTGCTCCACCCGGTTCCACGGCATCCTTCGCGACTGTGAGGAAGGCACGCTGGAATGGATCGGCAAAAAGGAACTTCTGCAAAAAGAGATTTGGGAAGGTGATCGGATCTTTCTCAGGCTTCTGGAGGAGGACGTCCCCTTCTTCTCGCTGAAACTGTGTTATGAGGGGGATACGCTCACCTTTGCCGCGCTCGACGGCTCACCGCTTTCCCTCTAGATCATCTCGTTAAAAAGGCTGCCTGATCGGCAGCCTTTTTTTGATGCATTCGGGGTCCGATGAATGGTCTTATCTTTTCTTTCAGGAAAGAATCACTTTTTCTCCGTCGGAGGAAAGCCGGATCGCGTCGGTCTTCTCGTTTCTCCGTTCGACCAGCACGGTCGCGATTGCGTCCTCCACTTCTTTCTGGATGAGCCTGCGAAGGTTTCTGGCGCCGTAGATGGTAGAATACGCCTTTTTCACCAGATACTGCTCCAGGCTTTCGTCCCAGCTGAGCGCAATCTCCTTCGCCTCCATGACTTCTTTCACTTCCTGCAGCATCAGGGCTGCGATCGCCTTGAAGTTCTCTTCCGTCAGCTGGTTGAAGCACACCACTTCATCCACGCGGTTGATGAATTCCGGACGCAGAAACTCGTTCAGCGCCTTCATGGCGCGTTCCCTGGTCATATCGCTGACCGTGCCGCCGAAACCGACGCTGCCGACCCGGGTATTGCTGCCGGCGTTCGTAGTCATAATGATGATGGTATTCTCGAAATTGACCGTTCTCCCCTGCGCATCGGTGATATGCCCGTCGTCCAGGATCTGCAGAAGGATGTTCATGACGTCCGGATGTGCCTTTTCGATCTCATCGAAGAGAACGACGGAATACGGTTTTCTGCGGATCTTCTCGGTCAGCTGGCCGGCTTCATCATAGCCGACATAGCCCGGCGGCGAGCCGATGATGCGGGAAACAGCGAATTTCTCCATGAATTCCGACATATCCAGCCGGATAAGACTCTCCGGACTGTCGAACATGTCTTCCGCGAGCCGTTTGACGAGCTCTGTTTTTCCGACGCCGGAACCGCCCACAAAGATAAAACTGACCGGTTTCCTCTTCACTTTCAGGCCCACTCTTCCGCGGCGGATGGCGGCGCATACCGCGTCCACTGCCTCGTCCTGCCCGATCACATGCTTTTTCAGCCGCTCGTCAAGCTTTGCCAACCGCTCCAGTTCGTCTTCCTTAATGCTGGAGGCAGGGATCCTGGTCCAGAGCTCAATGATGCGGGCAAGATTATCGACCGTCAGCTGCGGCTTTCCGTGTTCTTCGATCTCCCGCAGTTCCTGCTGCAGACGCAGTTCCGCGCTGCGGAGCTGCGCGATCCGGGCAAAACGCTGCTCTGCCTTTTCCGGCGTGTCCTCATCGGAGCGGGCAGCGTTGTCGGCCATCAGCGCTTCGCTTTCAAACCGGATGTTCTCCAGCTCCCGTTCGGCAAGCATACGGTGGTTGATGTCCGGATCCTTCAGATTCACATCCGAGCAGGCTTCGTCCAGCAGATCGATCGCTTTGTCCGGAAGGAAGCGGTCGGTGATATAGCGTTCGCTCATGGTGACGGCCTTTTCGCACATCTCATCCGAAATGCCGACACCGTGATAGTCCTCGTAGTAATGCGCGATGCCCCGCAGGATGGTGATACTGTCGCTGATGGACGGCTCGTTCACCGTGACCGGCTGGAACCGGCGTTCCAGTGCGGAGTCCTTTTCGATATGCTTGCGGTACTCGGTAAAGGTGGTCGCGCCGATCACCTGGATCTCGCCGCGTGAGAGTGCCGGTTTCAGGATGTTGGCGGCGTTCATGCTGCCTTCGGCGTCTCCGGCACCGACGATGGTGTGAACCTCATCGATCACAAGGATGATGTTGCCCTCTTTCCGAATCTCTTCGATCAGGCCTTTCATCCGGCTTTCGAACTGGCCACGGAACTGCGTGCCGGCGACAAGCGCCGTCAGGTCAAGCAAAAAAACGCGCTTCTCCTGCAGCTTATACGGAACATTCCCCATGGCGATCCGCTGGGCAAGGCCTTCCGCGATCGCCGTTTTGCCGACGCCCGGTTCTCCAATCAGGCAGGGATTGTTTTTCTGGCGGCGGTTCAGAATCTGGATCACGCGTTCCAGTTCTTCCTCGCGTCCGATCATGCTGTCCAGCTTGCCTTCGGACGCGCGGGCAGTCAGATCGATGCAGTAGTTATCCAGGAATTTCCGCTTCCCCTGACGGGGCGCTTCTTTTTTCTCCTGCTGTTTCCTCTGACCCTGTTCCTGGCTGCCGGCATTCTGCTGAGGATTTCCCTGCATATTGCCGAACAGACGGTTGAAGAACGGAAACGTGGCTGTTTTGCCGTCGTCATCCTCCGACGCGTCGTCTCCTTCGGCGGCGCTGATGCCAAGCAGATCCTCTGCCCCGCTCAGGGCCGTCATCATATCTCCCGACAGGCTTTCCAGATCTTCATCGGAAATGCCCATCTTGTTCATGATGTCATCGATCGGCTTGATATGCAGTTCCCGGGCACACTTGAGACATAAGCCTTCGCTTCGCGTCTCTCCGGCTTCGATTTTCGTTATGAATACCACGGCAACGTTTTTGCCGCATCGTGAACATATGGTTGTCTGCATGAATGTCTCCTTCGGTATAGAGGTCGCGCTCAGTCAGAGGCCGGGATCATAGAAGACCTTTGGTCAGGAAACGGAACGCCAGGAAGAATTTTCCGAGCGTTGTATGATCCATGGTTTCTTTTCCAATCAGAAGCCCCAGGAAACTCAGCACCCAGCAGAGCAGGATGCAGTACAGGAAACCCTTAACAAAGCCCAGCAGCGCCCCGCCCAGTTCATCCAACAGCTCCAGATTGTTTGGTAGCCGGAACGTAAGATTCACAACGTTTCCAATTGCTGCCAGAATGATCAGGATCAGCAGGAAGCTGATGGACAGCACGGCCACATAGGTGATCGTGTCGCACAGCACATCGACGACTGCCTCCGTCATAGAAACATCGCCCGTGTTCTGATAGCTCACGGCTGTCTCAGCCAGCTCTTCCGCCCGACTCTCATGAAAACCCAGCATCTCCATACAGTGGATGGCATAGTCGTAGCGGAGGGAACTGTCCGTTGCCAGTACATCATCGAGCGACAGATCCGTGTTGCCGTATCCCATTTTCTCCAGAATCTGATCCCGTGTCTTCTGAGAATCAATATAGCCGTCCACAAACGGTTCCAGTGCCGGCACCACATCTCCGGCATAGCCGGACGCTACATAGTTAGCCGCGAAGAGCGACACCAGGATCATCAGGATGCCGATCACGCCTCCCAGAAGCCCTTTCTTATAGCCGCCCCAGATCGACAACGCCACGATCAGCAGCAAAATGATGTCAATAATAAGTCTCATGATTTGTTCTCCTTTTTGTCGGGCTCATGTGGTCCGCCTCACAGGGAAGAAAACATCGTCCCAACAGGGTCCGGATAATGAAGCCGGTTCAGATACAGCCCCTGCGGGGGCATCGTCGGTCCTGTCAGCCTGCGGTCGCCCTTCTCCAGCAGTTTCGGAATCTCTTCCGGCTGCAGTTTCCCGTAGGAGGCATAAACCAGCGTTCCGACGATCGCCCTGCACATGTTGTAAAGGAAGCCATTGGCGCAGATCGCAACGGTGATCATTTCGCCCTCTTTTTCGACTCGGCAGTGGTAAATCGTGCGGACCGTTGTTTTTGTCTCGGTCCCGACCGACCGGACGGCCCGGAAATCATGCTCGCCTTCAAAAGCCAATGCTGCTTTCCGCATCTGCTCCAGGTCGAGATGCTGCGGATAGAAACATACTCTGTCTTTCAGAAAGGGATCCCGGATCGGGGCATTCAGGATCTTATAGATATATTCTTTCCGCTCGCAGGAACCGATGGCATTGAAGTGCTCCGGCGCGTCCATGGCCTGCAGAACGGATATGTCCTTCGGCAGACGGGAGTTCACCGCAAACGGGATCCTGTCAGCGGGGATGGTGCAGAAAGTGCGGAAGCTGGCGCAGTACTGCAGGGCGTGCACGCCGGCGTCGGTCCTGCCGCAGCCGACGGCATGGATCTGATGGCCGCACACTTTTTCCAGCGCGTGCTCCAGGGTCTCCTGGACCGTTACATCTTCCTTCTGCGTCTGCCATCCGTGATAGCTGCTGCCGTCGTACCGCAGTTTCAGTGCAATGTTTCTCTCCATATCAGAGCCCAAACCTTTTCAGAACGATCAGTCCCGCCAGCAGCAGCCCTCCGAGGATCAGCGCCGCGATGTCGATCCCGCTGAACTGAAGCTGCTTCATCCTAGTTCTTCCCTCGCCTCCGTGGTAGCATCGGCTCTCCATGGCAATGGCAAGCTCGTCCGCACGGCGAAAGGCCGACACAAACAGCGGCACCAGGATCGGGATCAGAGCTTTTGCCCTGCTGACAAGGCTTCCGGTCTCAAAATCCGCGCCGCGGGCCCGCTGGGCTGACATGATCTTATCCGTCTCTTCAATGAGCGTCGGAATAAAGCGCAGCGCCATACTCATCATCAGTGTGATCTCATGCACCGGGACCCTGATTTTTTTCAGAGGGCTCATCAGCCGCTCCAGTCCGTCGGTCAGCGCCATGGGGCTGGTCGTGTAGGTGAGAAGGAACGTTCCGGTAATAAGCAGGGTAATGCGAAGGATCATCTTTACCGCGCGGTCAAGGCCTTCCCACGTGATGATCCAGCCTTCACGTACCGGTGTGCCGGAGGTGTAGAAAATATTCAGAAGCGCCGTCAGAACGATGATAAACAGCATCGGCTTCAGGCCCTTGAAGATGTTCTTCAGGCGGATATGGGAAACGGCCATCGCCGTAAAGGTGAGGACAAGGATCACCGCATACGAGACCCAGCCCTTCGCCTGAAACAGCGCTATGATATACAGCACCAACAAAATCAGCTTGGTGCGGGGGTCCAGCCGATGCGCGATGGTATCGCCCGGGAAGTACTGGCCGAGCGTGATATCTCTCAGCATGCCGGCACCTCCCCTGCTTTCAGGACAGCTGCCAGCAGCTGCTCCCTTGTGAACACGGAGCCCTCCAGCGGGATGCCCTGCGCGCGCAGCGCCTCGGCAAGCTCGGTCACTTTCGGCACGTTCAGGCCGATGGCCCGGAGCTCTGCCGACCGCGAGAAGACTTCCTCCGGCGTCCCATCCATCACCACGTGTCCGTGGTCGAACACGATCAGCCGTCCGGCGTATCGCGCCGCGTCATCCATATTGTGGGAAACAATGATCACCGTCGCGCCGCTCTTTTCCCGGACCGTACGGATATTGGCCATGATCTGGCTGCTCCCTGCGGGATCCAGTCCGGCCGTCGGTTCATCCAGGATCAGCACTTCCGGCCGCATGGCAATGACGCCGGCGATCGCGATGCGCCGTTTCTGGCCGCCGGAAAGCTCCAGCGGAGATCTTTCCAGCAGATCTTCCGGAATGCCGACAAACGCAGCCGCTTCCCGGACGCGTTCCTCGATCTCTTCCTTGCCGAGGCCCATGTTTTTGGGCCCGAACGCAATATCTGCAAAAACCGTCTCTTCAAACAACTGGTATTCCGGATACTGGAACACCAGCCCTACTTTCCATTTGACGTTGCGGCGGGTGTATTTATCCTTGTTTATGTCTTCCCCGTCCAGCCTGACCGTGCCTGTCGTGGGAGTGAGCAGTGCGTTCAGATGCTGGATGAACGTGGATTTGCCGGAACCGGTATGCCCCAGCAGCCCGATAAACTCTCCCTGGCCGATGGTAAGAGAGATGTTTTCTATGGCTGTTTTTTCAAACGGCGTTCCCACGCTGTATTTATGAGTAAGATTCTCTACCTGAATTACTGCCATGTTTCTCTCCGCCGCCTGATGCTCTCCGCCACATGTCTGGCGCAGTCTTCCGTCTGAAGGCAGGCGCCTTCCACCGGATATCCCGCCTTCCGCAGCTCCCATACGAGCCGCATGGATTCCGGCACATCCAGGCCTTCTCTCTCCATTTCTTCCACTCTGGAAAAAACGGTTTCCGGCGTTCCGTCGTCTATGATGCGTGCGTTCGACATGATCACGACCCTGTCAGCCCCGACGCATTCGTCCATATGATGGGTAATGAGAACAACGGTCATCCCGTTCTCGCGGCAGAGCCGCGTGATCGTGGAAAGCACCTCCTGCCTGCCGATCGGATCCAGCATGGCGGTGGGCTCGTCAAGAACAATGATACGGGGCCGCATGGCGATGACGCCCGCGATCGCGATCCGCTGCTTCTGCCCGCCGGAGAGAAGATGCGGCGCATGCAGCCGGTACTCATACATACCAACGAGATTCAGCGCCTCATCCACACGCTCGCGGATCTCTGCGGGGGGGATCCCCAGATTCTCCGGTGCAAAGGCAACATCTTCCTCTACCACATTGGAAACGATCTGGTTGTCGGGGTTCTGGAAAACCATACCGACCGTGCGGCGGATATCCAGCAAATGGTTTTCGTCTGCCGTATCCATGCCGTCTACAAGCACTTTCCCGGAAGTGGGCACAAGGATGGCGTTCATGTGCTTGGCCAGCGTGGATTTTCCCGAGCCGTTGTGCCCGAGGATCGCCGTAAAGCTGCCCTCTTCCAGCGCAAGCGTAATGTCGCTGAGGCTGTCCTCTTTATCCTCTGGATACCGAAAATTCACATGTTCAAATTGGATGATAGCTGCCAATTCTCTGTCTCTCTTCCAACCTAATAATCATGAAAAAATGTGTCTGCAGCTCGCGCCGCACGGCAGGACCAACCCGCTCTCCGTCACCGGCAGACCAAGCTCCCCGCTCTCTGCCGTGCCCCCGAGCTTCCTTCCGAAGATGCTCTCGCTCACATACGTGAGCACCGTTGGCGATAGTCCGGTGGTATAAGAATTGATGAGTACGAAAAGCGGCTCGTCCGACAGCACGCCCGCACACAGGGACACGAAGTCCCAAAGGTTTTGTTCCAGTTTCCACACTTCACCACCTGGACCACGCCCGTAGGAAGGCGGATCCATGATGATGGCATCGTAGCGTTTACCGCGGCGGATCTCCCGCTCCACAAATTTTGCGCAGTCATCCACGATCCATCGCACCGGCGCATCCAGAAGGCGGGAGGCTTCAGCGTTCGCCTTAGCCCAGGCCACCATGCCTTTTGCCGCGTCCACGTGGCAGACCGATGCGCCCGCTTTCAGGCAGGCAATCGTCGCAGCTCCCGTATACGCAAACAGATTCAACACGCGGATCTCTCTTCCCGCCCTGCGGATCTGATCCATGGCCCAGTCCCAGTTGCAGGCCTGCTCCGGGAAAAGCCCGGTGTGCTTGAAGTTCATCGGCCGGACCTGGAAGCAGAGCTCGCCGTAGCGGATCTTCCAGGATTCCGGAAGATGGCCTTTGTTCCAGCTGCCGCCTCCGCTGCTGCTGCGGGCATAACGGGCATCGTTCCGGATCCAGCCTTCATGGACACGCGGCGTCTGCCAGATCGCCTGCGGATCCGGGCGCACAAGGGTATACTCTCCCCACCGCTCCAGCTTTTCACCGCCGGAACAGTCCAGCAATTCATAATCCTGCCATTGATCGGCGATCCACATGCATCCGTTCTCCCCTGCGTATAAGGAATCAGTGTATTTTATCATCAAACGAAACGAAGGTCAATACGGAGGCCCCTCTCTCAGCGCATTAAGAATTGTGAAGAACAAATGCGGCACGGAGTCCTTCTGGGTATTTGGTTTGACGGTATCAATATTTTCGATTTGCGCACTTGCTTGCACACTTTAGCCACGGGCTTGACCTCTTCTGATGGCTCTTTTGCTGCCACAGGTGATGCAGCAAGGACCAGTTTTGATGCAGGAAGCATTCCATTGCCGCATCACTTTTTATTTCTGGCGGCAAGGGATTCGGTAAGCTGCCGACAGCAGCAAAAAACAACGGTGCGGTCTAAAAAGGCCGCACCGTTAAACATTTTGTACTATTTATTTGGTTTATTTGGTGTTGAAGATCTTGAAGATGCTGTCAAACGGATCCTCGGCAGGCTCCGCTGCGGGAGCCGGGGCCGGCTTCGGGGCCGGTTCTGCCACGACCGTCTGGTTCGGGATCACAGGATTCAGCGTCTCGGCTGCTTTCGGAGCCGCGGGAGCAGCTGCCGGACGGGCCGGACGGGGCTGGCTCTGAACGGGCTGCGGCGCTTTCTCGGCGACCGGCGCCGGCTCGGCTGCATCGTCGAAGCCGGTGGCGATCACGGTGACGCGGATCTCATCCTGCATGCTGTCGTCAAAGCTGGCACCGAAGATGATGTTGGCTTCCGGATGCGCCGCTTCCTGAACGAGATCGGCGGCCGCTTCCACATCTTCGAGGCCCATATCCTCGGAGCCGGTGATGTTAATGAGCACACCGCGGGCACCGTTGATGGAGGTCTCCATCAGGGGGCTGGCAACTGCCATGCGGGCAGCTTCTTCCGCCTTGTTCTTGCCGGCGGCATGGCCAACGCCCATGTGCGCGTAGCCGGCGTCTTTCATGATGCAGGACACATCAGCAAAGTCCAGATTGATGAACCCGGTGTTCTTGATGAGATCGGAAATGCTGGTGACAGCCTGATGCAGCACATCATCGGCGATCTCGAATGCGTTTGCCAGGGTGACCTTCTGGTCGGTGGCATATTTCAGGCGATCGTTCGGGATAATCAGGAGCGAATCGACCTTGCCGAGCAGCTCATTGATGCCGGTCATCGCCTGATCCATGCGGCGCTTGCCTTCAAACTTGAAGGGCTTTGTCACAACGCCGACCGTCAGGATTCCGGCGTCTTTGGCAATGTCCGCCACCGTGGGGGCTGCGCCGGTGCCGGTACCGCCGCCCATGCCGGCAGTGATAAACACCATGTCGGTATCTTCCAGTGCTTCGGAAATCACGTTCCGGCTCTCTTCCGCAGCGCGGCGGCCGATGTCGGGATCAGAGCCTGCGCCCTGGCCCTTGGTGATCTTCTCGCCGATCTGGATCTTTCTATCAGCATTGGAGATAGAGAGCGCCTGCTTATCGGTGTTCACCGCGATAAACTCAACGCCTGTCGTCCCTGCTTTTACCATTCTGTTTACAACATTGTTGCCGGCGCCGCCGACACCAACGACCTTAATTGTTACAACGTTTTCCGGACCTGTTTCCGTCATATAATCCATTTCCTGTTCCTCCTGCTATCATGATAAGGCGCAAAAAGCGCATGCTTACAAACTGTGTACCCTATAATATTACATTTTTTTACAATGGTCAATAGTTTTTTTCACCTTAGAGCAACTTTTTTGTAAGTATTTTGTAATCATTATCAGTTGGGACTGAAATGTGCCGTCCTCCCGTCCGACAGATCGATAATGCCTGTGTCGCCCTCTTTCAGTGTTTCCAGCACGCCCTGCAGCATGCTGAATTTCTGATCAACAGCGACATATGGTCCGAGCAGAACGGTATATTTCCCGCCGTATGACAGTTCCGGATTCCGGATATCCTCAAAATTCAGGCGCATAGCGTTAGCTATCATCCCGCGTCCTTCCAGCTCCTGCAGGATCTCCGCCAGATACGGGACGGATTCCTCGTCGTCTTCATCGCCGCTCTCCAACCGTTCGCCGATAAACAGAGTACCGGGGTCAAAATTCTGGATCGGCAGCAGGGTCGCCGTTTCTTCCTCGGTCGCTTTACCGAGGATCTTACAGTTGTGGTCCATCGTCCACTGCTCTTCGCCGAGGATCAGGTAGGCAAGGGCCGTGCTTTCACGCACCGAGATCGTGACATGATTGGGAAGTGCACGCTTCACGCTGACTTCCTCTACATATGGAAGCTTGGCAAAAACACGTCCGACAGCGGCAAACCGGTCGAAGAAGAAGAGATTGTCGCCCTCTTCGATCTCGATGGCTCGGATGATCTCCTCATCGGTGTAGTGCGTGTTGCCTTCCACTTCGATCTCTTCCACGCGGAAGAAAAGGCTCATCACAAAGATGGCCGTTACGATCACAACAATAAATGTCAGCGGCCGGCTGAATCCGCGCCGGCGCTTTGCCCGCATAAACTCTTCCTGTTCTTCATCCAGGAAAGAGGATAGATTTACTCTGTTTCCCGCCATTCCGTTTTTGTCTCTCCTTTTCTGAAGGGTAATCGGGTGGGCAATTTATTATTATATCACAGAATGGTTCTTTGGGGAAGACTGAAAAAGGAGGCGTTCAGCCTCCTTTTCTCACGTATTCCATTACCGTGTCGGCGATGCGGTCGACCGCGTCGGTTACCGAGAGCGACGCCATGGCTTCCGCCATCCCCGGCAGTGTATCCCTGTTCCGCAGCATCTCCCGGATGGTTTCCAACAGGCTCTGCTCGTCGAACTCTCCTTCCAGCAGGACCTTTGCGCCGCCGGCTTTTTCGATCAGCCGCGCGTTTTTCTCCTGATGGTTGTTCGTTACATTCGGCGACGGTACGATGAGCGCCGGTTTTCCGATGCTGCTGAGTTCTGCCAGCGTCGATGCGCCGGCCCGGCAAAGAACCAGATCCGCTGCCGAGAGCACGAGAGGCGCGTCAAAGATATACTCCCGGATCTCGGCGCCGCATTTCTCCGGATCGATCCCTTCCGTTTTCAGGGTATCGGTGAAGTTGTTATAATAATACGACCCTGTCGCGTGGATCAGGCAGAAATCCTGCTGGCCTTCCATCAGCGGAAGCATGCGAAGCATGGTGGCGTTCATGTGCCCGGATCCCAGCGACCCCCACATGGACACCACTAGCGGTAGCGACGGCGCTATCCCGAGCTCCCGTCGAGCCGTCTCCCGGGTATGTGTCCCAAACTCTACACGCACGGGCGTACCCGTCACACGCACATCGGATGCTCCTTCGTACTGCGCTTTACTCTCCTCATATCCCGTCATCACGCAGCTGACCTGCCTGGCCAGCAGCTTCGTGGTGAGTCCGGGAACCGCGTTCGATTCGTGGAGCAGCGTCGGAATGCCGTATCTGGCTGCCTCGTGCAGGACCGGATAACAGACATATCCGCCTGTTCCCAGCACCACATCCGGTTGGAAGGATCGAATGATCTGCCGGGCTTCCTGCTCAGAGCCAAGCACGTTCCGGATCGTCTGCAGATTGTGCCGGATGTCCTTCAGCGAACGGCCTCTTGAGATGTTGGTGATCTTCAGCGCTTTGATCTCATATCCCGCGCGCGGGACGAGGTCCATTTCCATCTTTCCCTCTGCGCCGAGGAACAGAAACTCGCTGTCGCCGTTCAGCTCACGCAGCCTGTCGGCAACGGCGATGGCCGGATTGATATGCCCTGCCGTTCCCCCGCAGGTCAACAGTACCTTCATGTCTTTTTCCTTACAGAACTCCGAAAAGGCAGAGGATCATGCAGACGGTCGTCACGCCGGTAAAGAGCGCGAAGATCTGCTTTTCCGTCCATTTTTTGTTGCGCCATCCGCCCATTTCCAGATGATGGTGAAATGGCGCCATCTTAAAGACACGCTTGCCTCCGGAGAGTTTAAAATAGCCCACCTGAATAATATCCGAGAGGGCCTCGACGATGAACATCAGCCCGAGTACAACGAGGATCAGCGGCATATCATAGGCAAAAGCCAGCGCGGCGATCGCGCCGCCCAGAAACAGTGATCCCGTATCTCCCATAAAGACTTTGGCCGGGTTGAAGTTATACACCAGAAAGCCCATCAGCCCGCCGATCATGGCCGAGGCGAACAGCCCGAGCTGTTGGAACTCTTTACCCCAGGCAAAGCTCACGATCACAAAGAACAGGAACACCGGGATCGAAGTTCCGCTCGCCAGACCGTCCACACCGTCGGTGAGATTCACGGAGTTGACCGTTCCCACGATGATAAAGACGGCCAGCACATAATACAGCCAGTCCGGCATGCGGATCGTTGTCCGGAAAAACGGTACGAACAGATCGGTGTGCAGAAAACCCATCTTCTTCATGACGAACAGGAAGATCAGTGCAGCAATCAGCTGCAGCAGGAACTTTGCTTTCGCCGACAGACCGAGATTGTCTTTCTTCTTGATCTTTTCCCAGTCATCCAGGAAGCCGATCAGTCCGAAAACCAGCGCAAACAGGAACACAAAGATATGCTCGAACCGGCCTCTCAGCATAGCCGGGAATCCGAGTGTCAGGCATACGAGAAGCGCCGCCAGAATGAACATCACACCGCCCATCGTTGGTGTTCCGCTTTTTGTTTTGTGCCAGTTCGGACCAATCTCCTTGATCATTTGTTTGGCTTTTTCCTTCTCCAGCCATGGGATAAACACTTTCCCAAACGCTGTTACAAACAGGAATGCCAGCGCAAAAGCGCAAAGGATCTGCATCGTCATACTCTTCCCCGATCTGTACTGCTTACTTTTTCAGCGGTTTCTCTTCGCGAGAGTCTCCGCAACGATCTCTCTTTCATCCATGTGGTGTTTCTCATGCCCCACCACCTGATAGTCCTCATGCCCCTTGCCGGCCAGCAGGATCACATCGCCTGCCTGTGCCATCCCGATTGCGGCTGCAATAGCGTCCTCCCGCCGGCAGATTCTGCTGTAAGGCGTCTGCTGTCCCGCCATGCCGGGCTCGATCTCGTCCAGGATCGCCTCAGGATCTTCCGTGCGCGGATTGTCGCTCGTGAGGATCACGTAATCCGCGTTTTCCGCCGCAATGCGCGCCATGATCGGCCGTTTCAGCCGGTCTCGGTCGCCGCCGCAGCCGAACACACAAATCAGCCTGCCACGCGTCGCCGGGCGGAGGCTTTTCAACACTTTTTCCAGAGCGTCCGGCTTATGGGAGTAGTCGATCATGATATGGTAGTCTCCATCCGTCGGGACGCTCTCCAGCCGGCCTTTGACGCCTTTTGCCGTGCGCAGCGCGGCTGCGCAGTATTCCGGCGATATGCCTTCCCTTCCTGCGGCAGCCATCACTGCCAAAGCGTTGGAAACAGAAAAACTGCCGGGGATGGGAAACACGACCTCGGTGCTGTTTTCTTTCCATACTGCCCGGAACAGAACACGGTCTGGCAGCAGGCGGATGTTCTCCGCGCGCAGAGCGGCGTTTTCCCCGGTACCGTAGAGCAGAACTTCCTCCTGTGCCGCTGCAGCCATCTGCGCTCCGAAGGCATCGTCGCTGTTGATGCAGGCAAACCGGCAGCTGTGGAACAGTTTTTCCTTGGCGGCGGCATAGGCCTCCATCGTTCCGTGGAAATCCAGATGATCCTGCGAAAGATTCGTATAAACCGCCGTATCAAACTGTATGCCTGTGACGCGCTTCAGTTCCAGCGCGTGAGAGGAAACTTCCATCACTACGGTGTCGCATCCGGCGTCCGCCATCTGCCGGAACAGCTGCTGCAGTTCCAGGCTCTCCGGCGTCGTAAAGGAAGAGGGATGTTCCTCCTGCCCGATCCAGATGCCGTTCGTTCCCACGAGGCCGACTTTTTTTCCGTTGTCTTCCAGCACATGTTTCAGAATCGTGCTTACCGTTGTCTTCCCACTCGTGCCGGTAATGCCGATCATGCGCATTTCCTTTGCCGGTTCTCCGTAAAAGACAACGCTGCACAGGGCCAGGCCCAGGCGGGCGTCTTCCACCATCACATAGGGGATATCCTGCTCCGGGCTCCGCTCGCAAAGAACGACCGCAGCACCTTTTTCTGTCGCTGCAGGGATAAAACGATGGCCGTCCGATGTGAAGCCGCAGATCGCCACGAACAGGTCTCCCGGCTGTGTTTTACGGGAATCATAGCTGATGCCGGCGATCTCCGTTTCCGGGTCGGCATGCAGGGCGGTAATATGCAGGTTTTTTATCAACTCTTTCAGTTTCAAAACCGCATCTCCATCAACAAATAATCTTGCGGATCAGACACGCTCGGCTACCCGCAGCTTGGCGCTCCGAGCGCGCGGATTGTTTTTCTGTTCCTCTTCCGAAGGGAGGATCGGCTTACGGGTGACGCTGCGCAGGGTCTGCCGGAATCCGCAGGTGCAGACCGGTGCTTCCCGCGGACAGGTGCATCCGTTCTCACGGGCTGTGATCCCGCGTTTTACGATCCGGTCCTCCAGCGAATGAAAGCTGATCACGCAGAGGCGACCCCCAGTCCGAAGCAGATCCGGCGCTGTCTCCATCATCTGTGCGACCTCGCCCAGCTCATCGTTCACTTCAATCCGGATCGCCTGAAAACTGCGCTTGGCCGGGTGCTGCTTTTCCCGCAGCGCTGCCGCGGGCATGGCGCCGCGGATGATCTCGGCCAGTTCCCCTGTGGTCGCGATCGGCCTCTGTTCCCTTGCCCGCACGATCGCTGCGCTGATCCGCCGCGCATAGCGTTCTTCGCCGTATTCAAAGAGGATCCGGCTCAGCGCCTGTTCCTCATAGGTATTCACCACATCGTAAGCCGTCATTCCGGAACTCCGGTCCATCCGCATGTCCAGCGGCGCGTCGGCCATATACGAAAAACCCCGCTCCGGTTCATCCAGTTGCGGTGAAGAAACGCCGAGATCGAACAGCATGCCGTCGATCTCCCGATAGCCGAGCCCCGTCAGGATCCCGGCGCTGTCTTTGAAATTTCCGTGGACGAAGGTGATCTTTTCTCTGTGTTCCCGCAGCCGTTCTCCTGCCCGTTCCAGCGCGGTCTCGTCCCTGTCGATGCAAATCAGGTGCCCTGTCTCCAGGCGGGAAGCGATCGCCAGCGAATGGCCGCCCATTCCGAGCGTTCCGTCCAGATAGATCCCGTCCGGACGGATCTTCAGATGATCGACGCATTCCTGCAGCAGGACGGAAACGTGCCCGCTCATCAGAACTCCAGTTCCTCAAGCACGGACGCAATGTTCTCCGGCGTCGTTTCCTCGCGGAAAACACGGTTCCAGACTTCGCTGTCCCACAGTTCAACGTGGTTGTTGCATCCGATCACAGTCACATCTTTCTGCAGATCTGCCCATTCCCGCAGGTTCTGCGGCAGCAGGATGCGTCCCTGCGCGTCCAGTTCGCACCGGGCAGCATAAGCAAACAGCGGCCGCATTTTCCGCTGCTTTACGTAGGGCATTTCATTCACCTTTTCGGAAAACGCCTGCCAGTTCTCTGCGCTGTAGACGCTGAGGCAGGGATCCATTGAAAGCGTCACATAGACGATTGGACCAAGCTCATCACGGAGCCTGGCAGGAAGAAAGATCCTTCCCTTATTATCCAGCGCGTGCTGATACTGCCCTGTCACACCGTTCACCTCATTTCGGCGATGATTGCGGAGAATTATCCACAATTCACCACTTTAACCCACCTGACTTTTCCATTATAAGGAAGACGCCACTAAAAAGCAAGAATTAATTACAAAAAAACTGCAAAAAAAGCTGCCCCAAAACGGAGCAGCTCTGTATTGCCTGATCGGCAGCATGCTTGTTATGAAATTGTCCGTAAACGCCGGGGCGCTGTCCATGTGTGTTACTGAAGCGTGATAAAGCTGTCTTCCTGTGTTTCGATTTCCTGTTCCCGTTTGGAGGTAAACTGCTGGGAACGGCCGCCGTTTGCAATCTGGATGGCAGAGTGCGCCGTTTGAATCGTGGCGAGCGCGGAGCTGATGCTCTCTTCGGCCTGACGCATGATGTCCTCCGCGTAATCCGTGGCAGCCCGGCGCAGTTCGGCGCTGCGTGCTTCCGCGGTAGCGATCATTTCTGAGCTTTTCGCTCTCGCCGTGCGGACGACTTCCTGCTCTTCCACCAGCGTGCGCGCGCGTTCTTCAGATGTGCGGCGCAGAGCTTCCGCCTCTTTCTTGGCGTTGCCGATGAACTCGTCTCTGGCTGCTACCAGGCGTTTGGCTTCGGAGATGGAAGAAGGCAGTGCCGCTTTGATGTCGTTGATGATATCCAGCGCCTTCTCACGCTCGATGATGCACTTATCGTTCCCGAGGGGAACGCCCCATGCTTCCGACACCATGCTGTAAAGCACATCCAGCTTTTCCACTACATCGCGAACGTCCTGATTCTCCATTACCGCTTCCTCCATTGCTTCGCTTTATTCTCGATCTCCGCGATCAATTCCGAAGGCACCAGCCCGGTAAGGTCTCCTCCGTACATAGCCAGTTCTCTGACGACGGAAGAGGAAAGAAACGTATACTTTTCGCTTGACGTCAGGAACATGGTCTCCAATGCGGGATTGATATGCTTGTTGATGAGATTCATCTGGAATTCATATTCAAAATCGGAAGCTGCCCTCAGCCCTTTGACGATCACCGCGCCTTCATACTGCCTTGCATATTCTGCCAGCAGGATACCGGAGCTGTCCACCTTCACGTTCGGATACCGTTCCGTGGCGCGGCAGACCATATCCACTCTTTCTTCCACGGAAAACATCGGCGAAGTCTTTGTGCTGTTTATCATTACACAGACGACCACTTCGTCGAAGATCTGTGCCGTTCTGCGGATAATATTCAGATGCCCCAGGGTGATGGGATCAAAACTGCCCGGGCAGATCGCGATTCGCTTCTTGTTGCTCATTCCGCTTCCCTTTTGTAGATACAGATTTTAACTCTTCCATAGCGATATTCCCGCACTTTGCGGTACGGTTCCTTCACATCAGGAAATGGGAGATCGGCGCGCGCCTCACAGATTATTATACCACCTTCGGATAAGTTGTCAACCGAATTGATGGCAGACAGGACCGGTTCGTACAGGCCGGAATCATAGGGCGGATCCACAAAAATCAGGTCGAATCGTTCCCCGCTCCTTAAGTAGCTCAGCGCGTCTGTCTGCACCACTTTTGCCTGCATGCCGCAGGTCTGCAGATTGTCTCGGATGAGCTTCACCGCGTCTTTGCTTTTATCGATAAAGACGACTTCCCGGGCACCACGGCTCAGCGCTTCGATCCCCATCTGTCCTGTTCCGCCAAACAGATCCAGCACCCTTCGGCCTTCGATATCAAACTGGATGATATTGAAAACCGATTCCTTTACATTATCGGTTGTCGGACGGATATCCTCGCTGGAAGGCGTCTTCAGTTTGCGGCCGCCGGCGCTGCCTGTTATCACACGCATGGCGTGATGTCCTCCTCTGCCTTTTCCTGCTGTTCCGGATGAAAAGCCGCATACACGGCATGTGCCGCGTTTTTCGGCAACAGCTCTGCCAGCTCTTCTTCCGACGCTTCCCGGATCGCCCGGACAGACCTGTATTTCCGGAGGAGCAGGTTCCTCCTTTTCTCTCCGATGCCGGGGATCATTTCCAGTACCGAATGCAGGCTCTCGCCGCGCAGCTTTCGCTGATAGGTTATCGCGCTGCGGTGCGTTTCTTCCTGGATCGTTCCGATCAGGGAGAAGACGGCCTGATTGCCGCTGATGCCGATCTCACGGCCCTCCGCCGTAATGAGTGCGCGGGTACGGTGCCGGTCGTCTTTTACCATGCCAAATGTCGGAACGCTGAGCCCAAGCGCTTGCTGCGCCCGTTCAGCCGTCTGTGCGTGCACTTCTCCTCCATCGATCAGCAACAGATCCGGCAGCGGTGAGAACTTCTCATCTCCATCCAGATAGTGCTGCATCCGCCGCATGACCGCCTGATACATGCTGGCATAGTCATTCTGCATTTCCAGATCCCGGATCCTGAATTTGCGATAATCCTTTTTCAACGGTTTTCCGTCTTTGAACACCGTCATGGCGGCAACGACCCCATCGTCCCCGAGGTTTGAAATATCAAACGCTTCGATCCTGTGCGGAAATCGGTCGAGCTCCAGCGCTCTCTGCAGCCATTCCAGCGTCTTATTCCGACGCTGTTCGGCTGTCGTTCGGCGCAGGATCTCTTCCTGGGCGTTCAAAGCTGCCGTTTCAACAAGGCGCAGGCGCTCTCCCCGTTTGGGGACCTCCAGCCGCACCTTACGGCCGCAGGACTGGGTGAGCCATTCTTCCAGCGTTTCCTGATCTTCCAGGTCACAGGGAAGAAGCACCGTTTTTGGGCAGATCGCGCCGCTTACGGTGTAATACTGGCGCAAGAGGCCGGCAATGGCATCGCTGTCTTCTTCCAGCGGTTCCGCCAGCATTTCCACATCTTTATCCACCAGATCCCCGCCCACGTAATGAAGCACGGTAAAGCAGCATCTGGCGCCGCGTTTGAAGCCAACTGCGTCCGTATCGGCAAACACAGTAGAGATCACGCGCTGCCGGTTCTGAAGGCCTTCGATTGCCCGGATCCTGTCCCTCAGTTCCGCTGCCCGTTCAAATCGCAGTTCCTCAGCTGCCTGTTCCATTTCCCGCGTGAGCGTACCGATCAGTTCCTCGCTCCTGCCCGAGAGGATCTGCTCTGCCTGCTCCATACGCAGCCGGTAATCTGCGGCGTCCCTGTCCGGGAGGCACCAGCCGGCGCATTTGCCCATATGATAGTTCAGGCAGGGCCGCTCTTTTCCGATATCCCGCGGGAACCGGCGGGAGCAGTCCGGAAGAAGGAGCGCTTTTTCGATCTCTTCCATGATGCTGCGGCTTTGATACCGGCCGCCAAATGGGCCGTAATAGGCGGCGCCGTCTTTTTCCATACGGGAGGAAAGGATCATCCGCGGGTATGCGCTTTCGGTGTCCACACGAATAAAGGGATATCCCTTGTCATCTTTCAGGAGGATATTATAATGGGGTTTATGGCGCTTGATCAGCGAGTTTTCCAGCACGAGCGCTTCAAATTCACTGTTTACCACGATCACGTCGAAATCGCGTACTTTTTCCGCCATGGCCGCGACCTTCGGCAGATGATCGCCGTGAAAATAGGAACTGACGCGGTTCTTCAGCTTTTTTGCTTTTCCGACATAGATCACTTCTCCGCGCTCATCCAGCATAATGTAAACCCCTGGGAGCTGCGGGAGATTATTCGCTTTTTCCAGCAGTGTTTCCATACGCTGTTTCCTTAAAAAAAGCAGGCGTGCACTCTGGCACGCCTTGCTTTGCATTCATAAATAATCTTATTCGGAAAAATCGGAATCGATAAGCGCAGCAAGCGTATCGATCGCTTCCACTTCATCCGCGCCGTCAGCAGTGATCGTGATGGCAGTTCCTTTGACTACGCCAAGGGAAAGAACACCGAGAAGACTCTTGGCATTGACCTTTCTCTCTTCTTTCTCGACCCAGATGCTGCTCTTGAATTCATTTGCTTTCTGAATAAAAAACGTCGCGGGTCTGGCATGAAGACCTACCTGATTATTGATAACTACTTCTTTGCTGGTCATGCTCTCGCCACTCCTTAATAGTATAAAGACTCCCTCAGGTTCCTGCATACTGTATCAGATTTTACTTTGCGCGTCAACCGATTTTCAAGGTTTCGTTGTTTTGCCTATTTCTGCCTTGAAAACGGGGTATTTTTTATTTCAGTTCGACCACAGTAACGCCTGTTTCTCCTTCTCCATAACGCCCGAGGCGGAAGGATTTTACCAGTTTATTCGTGCGCAGCATCTGCCTGATCGCCTCCCGCAGCGCTCCTGTCCCCTTGCCGTGAATGATGGTCACCTGCTTCATTTTCGCCATGGCAGCGCTGTCGATATAGCGTTCGGCTGTCAGGACTGCCTCTATGGATTCCAACCCTCTGAGGTCGATCTCCGGAGCAACATGCATCAGCCGCGTTCCGCCGGACGCCGTCGGGACGGCTGTTTTCTTTTTGCCGGCGTTTTCGTTCTCCAGCAGGAGAAGTTCCTCTTCCTTTGCGGTGACGGTCATGATCCCCGCCTTCAGAGTGACGTTTCCGTCCTTGTCGATCGACAGGACTTCCGCTTTCACACCCATTGCCCGGATGCTTACGGTATCACCGGGCCGCAGAGGCCGGCTTGATTTTTTCTCCTCTTCCGGAGGCAGCGCTTCCTCGGAACGAAGGTCCCGCTCCTTTTCGTTCAGTCGGCGCCTCAGTTCGCTCCGTGCCTGATTGATCGCATCCGCCTCTTCTTCCCGGTCCTGCTGCGCACGCATGTCATCCAGTTCGGCAAAGACCGCTTCAGCTGTTTCTCTCGCTTCCTGCAGGATCCGCTGCGCGTCCCGCTTTGCCTTGACGTCGGCTTTTTCCAGGCGGACAGACAGTTCTGCGCGCAGCTGGGCTGCTTTCTTTTCATCTTCTTCCGCTTTTCGAAGTTTGCGCGCCGCCTCTTCCCGATCCCGTTCCAGCATCATGCGTGTCTGTTCCAGTTTTTCGATGGTCGCTTCAAAGCTGCGTGTTTCCGTTCCGAGCCGTGCTTCCGCTTCGCGGATGATGCTGTCGTCCAGGCCCAGGCGCCGGGAGATGGCAAACGCATTGCTCTTTCCCGGGATGCCGACCAGCAGACGGTACGTCGGGCGGAGAGTCTCCACGTCAAACTCGCAGGAGGCGTTCTGCACGCCTTCCTCGTTCGTGGCGTATACCTTCAGCTCCGCGTAATGTGTCGTGGCTGCTATAGTAGCACCGAGCGCGCGGGCATATTCAATGATGGCGATCGCCAACGCCGCGCCTTCCGTTGGATCCGTTCCGGCGCCGAGCTCGTCAAACAGGAGCAGGGAGTGTTCCTCGCTCTCTGAGAGGATGCTGACGATATTTGTCATATGGGCAGAGAACGTGGAAAGATTCTGTTCAATACTCTGCTCATCTCCGATATCCGCCAGAATATGGCGGAAGACCGGCAGCTCACTTCCGTCCGCCGCCGGGATCTGCAGCCCGCACTGATTCATGGCCGCCAGCAGACCGATCGTCTTCAGCGCAACAGTCTTGCCGCCGGTGTTCGGCCCGGTAATGACCAGGGTGTCGAAGCTCTCGCCAAGCTCCACATCGATGGGGACCGCTTTCGCCGGGTCAAGCAGCGGATGCCGCGCATGCCGCAGGCGGATGCCCTGTTCCGTAATGGCGGCTTCCGTCGCGTCCATCTTGTACGCGAGCTTGGCCTTGGCAAAGATCAGATCCAGCCGCACGAGCAGGAGGCAGTCTTCCGCGAGATCATCGGCATGTGCGGCGCACTCGGCGCTCAGCTCTCCGAGTATCCGTTCGACCTCCAGTTTTTCCTTTGCGGCCAGCTCGCGCAGTTCGTTGTTCGCCTTCACGGCGGCCATCGGCTCCACAAACAGCGTCATGCCGGAGGCGGAAACATCGTGCACCAGACCCGGCACCGCGTTTTTATGGTCGGCGCGCACCGGGACAACATAACGGTCGGACCGCATCGTGATGATCGGCTCCTGCAGGGCTTTGGCATAGGACGGCGAGGAGATGATCTTGTTCAGCGCTTCCCGCGCTCTTGCAGCGGCTGCACGCATCTTGCGGCGGATATCCGCCAGGTCCGCAGACGCGCTGTCCGCGATCTCGTCTTCCCCGATGATCGAAGTGCCGATCCGCTCCTCCAGATACTTGTTGGCACGCAGGGCGTGAAACAGGCTGTCGATGATTGTTCTCTCTTCCGGCTTGCCGCTGTTTTTCCCATCGGAGATATAGGCCTTCGTCAGGCGGGCACAGCGCGCCAGTGCCGCAATATCCATCAGCTCCCGCGTATTCAGCACACCGCCGAGCGTCGCGCGGTCCAGTGCCGGACGGATATCTTTAGCGCCGCCGAACGACGGACTGCCGCGCAGCGTCATCAGGCGGGCGGCGTCTGCCGTTTCCCGCTGGCGCCGCGCCACTTCTGCCGGTTCCGGCGCCGGCGTGAGCCGCAGGGCTGCCTCTTTCCCCAATTCGCTCTCCGCCTGTGCGGCCAGCAGCGCCAGTACGGCCGGCAGCTCTAATATTATCATTGATTTTTCCATCATAACCTCCGAATGCGGATGACGATCGGCTCCGCCTCGTCTTCGCCTCTTCTCAGAGCGACCGGTAATACTCCAATGTCCGGAAACTGCGCTCCGAATGGCGGAGGAAATAGCGCTCAGCAGCCTGTGAGAGGATACCCTGATCGACCGGCTCCAGCCGGAAGGCAAGCATTTTTTTTGCCGGTGCGTCCGTCAGATACCGCATTGCCTGCAGCGACGCTGTGGAGAGCGGAATGGTCTGGCCGTTTTGCGTCCGGCGACAGCTGCGGCAGACGACCGTGCCGCTGTCGAGCTCCAGAAGCGGCATCTCGACCTCTTCCCTGCCGCAGCAGCTGCAGGCTGCCAGCTGCGGGTGATAACCCGAGAGGCAGGCAAGCCGGATCTCAAAAGCGGCTTTGATCTTCTCTCTGCTCCCCAGTCCTTCGCTCAGCGCATACAGGGAGTTTAAGCCGAGCTGCAGCAGTTCCTCCGCCGGCTCTCCCTCCATGGCGTACAGTTCGAGGCACTCAGCGAAATAGGCCCCGAGCGCGAATTTCTCGATCTCCATGCGAAGGCCGGCAAAGCCCTCCTTGATCACCGCTTCGTTTACGGTGTATTTTCCTTTGTTCTCAAAAAGCGTTAGCTCGGCATAGGTAAGCTGCTGCGTGGCCGCCGCAATGCGGCTGCTTTTCCGGAGCGCTCCCCTCGCCTTTACCGTGAGTTTTCCTTCTCCGGCGGTGAGCACGGTGAGGATCCGGTCAGCTTCCTTATAGCGGACTTCCCGCAGGATCAGTCCCGTAATATTCCTGAATGCCATCGGACCGGATCACTCGGTGTAGCCGAAATTGCGCAGCTGTGCCAGTGAATCCCTCCAGCTGTCCTTCACTTTCACCCAGGTTTTCAAATTCACTCTGGTACCGAGGAAGTCTTCCATATCCTCCCTCGCCAGTGTGCCCACCTTTTTCAGCATTGCGCCTTTTTTGCCGATAATGATGCCCTTATGGCTGTCCTTCTCACAGTAAATAGTGGCTTCCAGATCGACGATGCCGTTCTCCCGTTCGGAGAACTGCGTGATCTCCACGGCGGTCCCGTGCGGAATCTCCTTTTCCAGGCAGAGCAGCAGCTTTTCCCGAATCAGCTCAGCACAGATCTGCCGCTCCGGCTGATCTGTGATCATGTCGTCCGGGAACAGATGCGGACCTTCCTCGGCAAATTTTTCGATCTCCGCAAAGAGTTCTTCCAGTCCCTCGCCGGTCTTTGCGGAGACAGGCAGAACACTCTCAAAATCGTGCCGGGCCGCATAGCACGCGATGACTTCCAGCAGCCGCGTTTTTTCCACCGTGTCGATCTTGTTGATCACCAGAACAGCGGGGAGCTGCTGATCCTCGATACGCGTGATCAGCGCCTCTTCCTGCGGACCAATGGCCGCGACCGGTTCCACCAGCAGGAGGACGCAGTCCACATCCGCAACGCTCTCCTTCACGACGTTCACCATATAATCGCCGAGCCGCGTGCGGGGCTTATGGAAACCCGGCGTGTCCATCAGGATCACCTGCGTGTCGCCGCGGTTTACAATAGCTGTGATCCGGTTGCGTGTTGTCTGCGGTTTGTCGGAAACGATGGCGATCTTTTCGCCGACGAGTGCGTTCGTCAGCGTCGATTTGCCGACGTTCGGCCTGCCGCAGATCGTTGCCATAACGGTCCTGGTCTCACCTGTCTGTCCTGTTTTATCCATATTGCTCCTTACCCCTGTTCTCTCGGCAGGATCGCCTCTTCCCGGGCACGCATCTGCCGTTTCTGTTCGCCTTCGTCCACATGATCGTACCCGAGAAGATGGAGGACCGAGTGTACCGTGAGATACATGATCTCCCGTTCAAACCCATGTCCGAACTCTTTGCCCTGCCTTTCACAGGCGGGCAGGGAGAGCATCATATCCCCCAGCATCAGTTCTCCGGTCCCGGGGTCCCGCTCGCAGGCAGCCGGATCGAACGCCCCGGGAACCAGCTCGTTCAGTGGGAACGAGAGCACGTCCGTCTCCCGGTCGATCCCCCGGAATTCCCGGTTCACCGCGCGGATCCCTTCCGCGTCAGTCAGCATTACGCTGATCAGGCATGGCTGCGTGATCCCTTCCGCTTTCAGCGCCATGGCTGCCGCTTTTTTGATGAACGCGGCAGCATTCCGATGTCCCAGCCCGGGCCTCTCCCGGCTGATCTCAACAGAATATGGATTCATTCGTCTCACCGATCTCTGCGAATCTGGCGGCGCGCGGGCTTTTTGTCCTGCGGTTTTGCCGCCGGTATGCGGTTTTCATATTCCTCATACGCCTCAATGATTTTCTGAACGAGCCGATGCCGCACAACATCGGCACCGGTCAGCTGGCAGATGGCAATATCGTCGATGCCGTCCAGCACTTTCATGGCCACTTTCAGTCCGCTCACTTTGTCTTCCGGAAGGTCGATCTGCGTGATATCGCCGGTGATCACCACTTTGGACCCGAAGCCGATGCGGGTGAGGAACATTTTCATCTGTTCCCGCGAAGTGTTCTGGGCTTCGTCCAGAATGATAAAGCTGTCGTCCAGGGTGCGGCCGCGCATATAGGCAAGCGGCGCCACCTCGATGTTCCCGCGTTCCAGATATTTCTGGTATGTTTCCGCGCCGAGCATGTCGAAAAGTGCGTCATACAGCGGCCGCAGATACGGGTCAACCTTGCTCTGCAGGTCGCCCGGGAGGAAACCGAGCCGTTCCCCCGCTTCCACGGCGGGCCGGGTCAGGATGATGCGGTTCACCTTTTCGGCGCGAAACGCCGCTACGGCTTCCGCGACTGCGAGATAGGTCTTACCGGTACCGGCAGGGCCGATCCCGAGCGTAACGGTGTTTTCAGCTATCGCGTCGCAGTAGGCTTTCTGCCCCAGTGTTTTCGGCTTGATGGGTTTTCCTTTTGCCGTAATGCAGATCACATCGCTGGCAAGCTTGTCGATCTCCGCTTCGCGACCGTTCTGTACGAGTTTCAGGATATAGCGTACATTCTGCGCGTCGATGTTCTCTCCGCGTGCTGCCAGGCCCAAAAGACCGCTGATGGCTTTTTCCGCCTGCATCACGCCTTCCTCTTCCCCGGTGATATGGATCAGATCGTCTCGGTCGAGGATCTTGACATTCAGCTCGTTTTCGATCAGCCGCAGGTTCTGGTCAAATGACCCGAACACGCTGATCACGTGCTCCATTCTCTCTACTTCGATGGTTCTGTCAATCATATATTCTCCTTAAAAACTGAATACGATCCCCACAACGGCGGATAACGCAATAAAAACGATGGGATGCAGCTTCTTTGTCTTTTTGACCGCACGCGTCAGCACCAGAAGCACCGCGGCAAGAATGATCTGCTTCCACTGAAACAGGTTCATCAGGCTTCCGCTTATCCTGAACGCGTCAAGATCGAACAGCGTGATCTTCACGACCAGCAGTCCCGCCGCAGCGATCAGCCCGATGGAGCACGGACGAAGCCCGTAAAACGCGGCGTCGACATATTGATTTTCCCGAAACTTCTGCAGCGCGCGGGCGATGAGCAGAATGATGATCACAGACGGTGTGATAAGGCCGACTGTCGCCACGACGCTGCCGGCGACTCCCGCCAGATGAAAACCGACGTATGTTGCCATATTGACGCCGATCGGGCCGGGCGTGGATTCAGAGACGGCGATCATATCTGCCAGCTGGGCGGAACTGTACCAGCCCGTCTTCTCGCTGATAGCGTAGAGGAACGGCAGCGTAGCCATACCGCCGCCGACTGCAAAAAGGCCCGTCTTAAAGAATTCCCAGAACAGCTGAAGCAGTATCATTTTCCCCGCACCCCCATTCTGGTGAGCACGATGCCGGCTATGGCGCAGCAGATAACGAATATCACCGGCGAGACGTCAAAGAAAACGGAGATGCCGAACACCAGCAGAAACAGCACCAGCGCTGCCTTGTCTTTGACGGCACCGCCCCACAGCTTGAGGACGGAATTGAAGATCAGTACGCAGACGCAGACGCGGATCGCCGCGAACGCGCTTTTCACAGCCGGGATATCGGCAAAAGTAGTCAGGATCCCCGCTATAATTGAGATGATGACGACCGAGGGGAAAACGACCCCCAGCGTCGCAACGATGCCGCCCAGCACGCCGGCGATCTTATATCCGATAAAAGTGGCTGTGTTGACGGCAATTACGCCGGGAGTACATTGACCCACGGCGTAATAATCCATCATCTCTTCACGGCTGACCCAGCCGTGATTGTCTACCACTTCTCTCTCCAGGATCGGGATCATCGCGTAACCGCCGCCAAATGTCATCACACCGACTTTGGCAAAGCTTACGAAGAGAGAGAGTAACTTATTCATTTGCCAAGCGCCTCCGCATAGTCCTGATAGCGGGCGATCTTTGCGGCGCACTCCTCGCTGCTGCTGCCGCGCACCAGCAGATAGACCTTGATCTTCGGCTCGGTGCCGGAAGGACGCACGATGAAAATGCTGCCGTCCGCCAGCTCAAAGTACAGCACATTGGAACCGTAGTACGGCGTCCGGTCGACCTTGCCGAGGCCTTTCACCGTGATGCTGCCATCCTGATAATCGCGCATACGGATCACTTCTTCGCCGGCGATCTGCTCGGGCGGTTCAGCTCGCAGTGTACGCATCAGCTCGCGCATTTTCTCCAGTCCGTCCACGCCGGGCATCACAAGGTTCAGGGTGTGCTCCATATAGAAGCCATACTTCTCATACAGCATATGAAGTGCATCCAGAAGGGTCATGCCTTTGGCATGATAGAACGCTGCCATCTCAGCGATCAGCATGGAAATAGTGACGGCGTCCTTGTCGCGGACGTAGTCACCGACCATGTAGCCGTAGCTTTCCTCATAAGCGAAGATGTACTGATAGGTGCCGGCGGCTTCCCATGTTCCGATACGCTCGGCCATGAACTTGAAGCCAGTGAAGGTATCTTCATAGTGGACGCCGTTCTTTTCGCATACGGTGCGTGCCATCGGCGTCGTGACCAGGCTGGTGACCGCGCCGGGAGACGGCGGCATGGATCCGGTCTCTCTGCGGGCCTGGATGATATAGTCCAGCAAAAGCACGCCCATCTGGTTGCCCGTGATGGTCACATAGTTGTCACCGTCGCGCACCATCGTGCCGACACGGTCGGAATCCGGGTCGGTACCGATGATCAGGTCGCTGTCCACTTTCCGGGCAAGGTCGACCGCCAGATAGAAGCCCTCCGGGTTCTCCGGGTTCGGGCTGACGACTGTCGGGAAATTGCCGTCGATCACCATCTGCTCGGGGACGGGGAAAATATGCTTCATGCCAAGGCGGCGCAGCGCTTCGGGGACCAGTTTGTAGCCGCAGCCATGGAACGGCGTGTACACGATCTTGAACTCATCTGCAACAGCCGCCACAGCGTCAGGATTGATCGCCTGTCCCATCACCTTCTCCAGGAAGGCTTCGTCGGTCTCTTCGCCGATCACTTCGATCCTTCCGTCCTCTACAGCCTGCGCATAGTCGCAGGTTTTGAAACAGGTGAAGATATCCGTTTCCGCCATGCGTTTGGCAATGGCATCGGCATGCTGGGGCGGGAGCTGGGCGCCGTCGGACCAGTAGACCTTATAGCCGTTATACTCTTTGGGGTTGTGGCTTGCGGTGATATTCAGGCCGGCGGTAGCGCCGTAATGGATCACAGCAAAGCTCAGTTCCGGAGTCGGGCGCAGAGAGTCAAAGATCCGTACCCGGATGCCGTTTGCCGCCATGACCGCAGCCGCTTCCTCGGCGAACTGGCGTCCGTTCAGGCGGCAGTCATGTGCGATAACGATGCCGGCTTTCTTTGCCTCTTCGCCCTCAGCGCAGATAATGTCGGCAAAGGCCTGTGTCGCGTGACGGATGATGTGGATGTTCATGTTGTGAAGGCCGGTCTTCATCGTGCCGCGCAGTCCGGCTGTGCCGAACTCCAGGGGTGCGAAAAAGCGCTCCTTGATCTCCTTGTCATCCTCTGCGATGGCATTCAGTTCGCTCCACTCTTCTTCGCTGAGAGCGGGACTGTCCATCCAGCGTTCGAACTCTTCTCTGTAGCTACTCATTGCTATCCTCCTTCATCAGTTCCTGTGCATCCGCCAGCAGGCTTTCGGGAACATAGATCGCCATTCCCTGTCCGCTCATACCGAGGACGACAGTACCGAAGCTCCCGTCGCCGGGAGCAATGCTGAGGCACGGGATGGAATATGCCTCCAGCATATTGACAAGCAGACGGTCTGCCATGTCATTACAACGTTTCACACAGAGAAAAACGGGCGGTTCATAGCTTCCGTCTTCTCTTTTCGGCCAGCGCTCCAGCAGCGAACTGCCGACGCTTTTTTCCCATCCGGAAAGGACTGCTTCGTTCATCGTGCAAACTCCCTGTTTCCTGATTATTTATGATACCGCGAGCCTTCCCGGATCTTGAACCCGCGATAGATCTGTTCCGCCAGCATCACACGCGCCAGATGATGCGGAAATGTCATGCGGCTCATGCTGATGCGCTGCACGCTCTGTTCCTTGAGCTCCTGCGCCAGTCCGAAGGATCCGCCGATCACAAAGCAGAGTTTCGGTTTCCCGGAATTCTCCGCTTTCTGCAGCAGCTCTGCCAGCTCTTCACTGCTGATGCTTTTTCCTTCCACACAAAGCGTGATCAGCTGTGCGTCTTTCCCGACCGCTTTCCGGATCTGCTCTGCTTCGCGCCGCAGCGCCGCGTCGATCTCCGCCTGCGATGGTCTTTCGCTCAGGCGTTCTTCCGGGATCTCCGTCACTTCCAGACGGCAGTAGGCGCTCAGCCGTTTCCGGTATTCAGCGAAAGCTTCCTGCAGGTAGGTCTCTTTCATCTTTCCGACACAGATCAGTTGGACAGAAAGCATCGGACGGTCTCCTGTAATCGTTCTATTATAGAAAAGGCCGCAGGGACACGTGCTGCCTTTTCTGCAGCTGCGGCCCCCGCAGCCGCGTTTTCATTTCTCTTTTCGTTTTATCCGACGTAAACCAGATTGTCTCTACCCTGCTCCGTTTCCTGCTCTTCGTCCACTCGGATATCGGCGCCGAGCGCACAGAGCTTTTCCACAAAGCGCTCGTAGCCGCGCTCGATGTAGTGGACGTCTTCGATCTCTGTCGTACCGTTAGCCACCATGCCGGCGATCACCATTGCCGCACCGGCGCGCAGGTCGCACGCCTGCACCAGTGCGCCGCTCAGACGGCGGCCGCCTTCAATAACGGCTACGCGCCCGTCCACCTGGATCTCGGCGCCCATCTTACGCAGTTCATTCACATACTTGAAGCGGTTGTCGTAGATGCCTTCCGTGATCACGGAAGTGCCATTGGCCAGGCACAGCAGCACGCCAAACTGCGGCTGCATATCCGTCGGGAATCCGGGATACGGCATGGTCTTGAGGTTGATCTTGCGTAGTGTGCTTGCGCCTTTGACCAGAACGGCGTCCTCATATTCCTGGACGATCGTTCCCGTCTCGCGCAGTTTTGCGCTGATCCCTTCCAGATGCTTGGGGATCACGTTTTTGATCAGGACTTCACCGCCCGTCGCGGCAGCAGCGACCATATAAGTGCCTGCTTCGATCTGGTCGGGGATGATGGCATAGGAGCCGCTGTGGAGCTTATCCACCCCGTAGATACGAATGGTATCCGTACCGGCACCCTTGATGTCCGCACCCATGGAGTTGAGAAAGTTGGCCAGGTCGACGATATGAGGCTCCTTGGCGGCATTCTCAATGGTGGTCATGCCGTCCGCCAGGGCGGCGGCCATCATGATGTTCATCGTTGCGCCGACGGAGACCACGTCCAGATAGACGGAGGCGCCCTTCATGCGGCCTTCTTTCGCGCGGGCAAAGATGAAGTCGCCCTCATGCACCTCAGCACCCATGGCGACAAAGCCCTTGACGTGCTGGTCGATCGGACGCACGCCGCCAAAGTTGCACCCGCCGGGCATCGAGACCTCCGCCTCTCCAAAGCGGCCAAGCAGCGCGCCGATGAGATAGTAGGATGCACGGATCTTATGTGCCAGCTCCTGCGACACCTGCGTGGTGGTGATATGACGGCAGTCGATCTCCACGTCGCTCGGCGTCAAAAAGCGGATCTTTGCACCCAACTGCTCCAGGATCTTCAGCAGGGCGGTGACGTCGGAAATCTGCGGGATGTTTTCGATGCGGCAGACGCCGTCCACCAGCAGGGCGGCGGGAATGATGGCAACGGCGGCGTTCTTTGCGCCGCTGACGGTGATCTCTCCAAACAGGGGATGACCGCCGTGGATCACGTATTGGTTCATAAAGATACCTCGCTTCCGGTTGGAAATGGTTAATAGTATCTTGCCCGTCGCGGGTCTGCTTCATGCAACAAATTGCGCCGGACAAGGAAGACGTCACAGGATCGCTTGACATAATGCGACAAATATCGCATGGCGATACAAAATAAGTATACCACAATTTTCCGCAAAAGCAATGGAAAGCTGCGAATTCCCAAAAAGAAAAAGCAGAGGACCTGATACTGCCCTGACCACGGGAAAATCAGACAAAAAGGGAGCGCCGAGAAGGCGCTCCCATCAACTTGATCACGCATTTATTACGGAGTCAATTGGAATCCTCGTTCTTCCACCATGCCGCCCGCAGAAGAAGACCGGCACCGATGGCTGTGGGTACCAGCATCAGCAGCAGGTCCAGCAGAGAACCCACAAAGGTCAGATGCGTGCCCAAAATCAGCAGCAGAACAAGCAGTGCCAGCAGGACCGGGATCATGATTTTGGCGATTTTATTCTGCGTGGCAACATAAATGACGACGTCCAGAAGGAGAAGTGCGATAACGATGCCGCCGGTAGAGACGTCGTTCCATATCCGGTAAAAGCCCCATGAGTAGACCCGGACGGTCTTAAAAAACATAAAGACGCCGACGGCGACCAGGGCAAGTCCGATCAGAGTAAATGTGGCTTTTTTGCTCATGGAAACTGCCTCCTTTATCCGCTGAGATTGATGTACATATTACCACAAAATGGACGCAAAGACAAGAGGTGACGTTTTTTTCGGGCGGCGTCCGGATCAGGGAGTCCAGACCCAGCGATAATGGCCCGTCACAGCGGAGCGCATGATCTGGTCGGCCTCCACAGCATCCTCCACGCTGTTGCCGTGATGAATGATCCAGGGGATGCCATCAATGCGGCGCTTATCTGAGCAGATGGCGATATGATCGCTGCTGCCGAAGGTAACGATGTCGCCGGGCTGCCACTGGGCCGGATCGTCAAAGTCACAGGTCAGCACCAGAGCGTTGGCCCGGAAGAACCTGTCCAGATTGCTGACACGGCGAAAGTCAATGTTGGGATCGGGAGTGGTAATGTTATCGTATCGCCCGGGATAGGCGGCAATGTCGGCGTCCACCAGATCCTTCAGCTCATCCCCGGCAGCCCGGAACGCCTGCCAGACCACGTCCGTGCAAACGCCGTAGCCGTCATCCGGATAGACGCCTACGTAGTATTGGCTCTTGTAATGGGGATCCGTGGCGATATAGTCCCGTGCGCCCAGCATGATGTCGTGCCAGTCGTCCACACCGTCTCCATCGGCATCCGTGGGGCTGCTGAGTTCCTCGATGCCAAGCTCCCGGGCGGTATAGGCGCGGCGGGGGAGCTTCCACCACAGCAGTCCGCCCACCACCGCGGCAATGAGCAGGAGCAGTATGACCAGCAGAGCGGGTTTCCATCGTCTGTTGTTTGCGGGTACCTGCGTCATAAAAAGCATCCACCTTTCTTGTTTACATAATCATACCACATCGGGGAACTGCAAACAAGGGGGGAGAGGTGAAACCGTGAAAAAATACGTCCGGGGCGGTTGCCCCGGACGTATTGGTTGGGATCGTTATTTCTGTGTGGGCATCTTCCACCCGTTGTGATCGGTGTGGAGCAGATGATGGGAGCGTTTGCCCAGCGGAGCGGTAAGATACTCCTGATACAGAGCAATAACGTCGGGATTCTCGTGGGAGAAACGGAGCTTCTCGCCCTTGTCGATGGCCCACAGGATCTTGCCGCGCTCGTCGGCCAGCTCCTGACCGTCGTGGATGGGCTGGCCGCCGCCGCCGGCGCAGCCGCCGGGACAGGCCATGACTTCCACGAAGTCGTATGCCGCGCGGCCCTCCTCCAGGGCGGTCATCAGGCGGCGGGTGTTGGCAAGGCCGCTGACCACCGCCACGCGGACATTGCCGGCGCCGGGGATGGCGAAGGTTGCCTCTTTCCAGCCCTCCATACCGCGGACATCCCGGAAGGCGTCG